>ENA-OQCP01000177-OQCP01000177.1-human-gut-metagenome-genome-assembly--contig:-NODE-177-length-26892-cov-3.249804_pt1 | contig 26892 bp, 31 predicted proteins | sample MGYA00242760_ERZ504583 | MGnify/ENA primary metagenome ERZ504583 (study PRJEB26092, sample SAMD00036308) | human gut metagenome | host: Homo sapiens | study: EMG produced TPA metagenomics assembly of...
CAAAAAATTATCATATATTTGTATCGAAAATATTAAGATTATAATTGTGTGCGAGCACAAGAAGATGTACGATGGGACGATTTACGATTAGACGATTGAGATTACATTGTAGAATCGTAGCCAAAGCAACATCAATCGTACATCGTAAATCGTTAAATCGTAAATATACAGATGGAAAGAGTCAGAATAAAGGATATCGCCAAGATGGCCGATGTATCCGTGGGAACCGTCGACCGTGTGATTCACGGGCGTAGCGGTGTGTCCGAGTCCAGCCGGAAGCGGGTGGAAGAAATCCTGAAACAACTGGATTACCAGCCCAATATGTATGCCAGCGCACTGGCTTCGAACAAGAAGTACGCATTTGCCTGCCTGCTGCCGCAGCACGAGAAAGGCGAATACTGGACAGACGTGGAGACGGGCATACACAACGCCGTAGAGACTTACTCTGACTTCAACGTGGCCGTGCACCTCTCCTACTATGACCCGTATGACTATCATTCATTCGCGGAAGCCTCCGGACAGATTCTGACACTGGAGCCGGACGGAGTGATGTTTGCCCCCACCGTTCCGCAATACACCAAGCCCTTCACGGATGAGCTGACGCAACATAATATACCTTATATATATATAGACTCCAACATAAAGGAAGAGCCCGCCTCTCCTTCTACGGGCAGAACTCGCACCAAAGCGGATATTTTGCCGCCCGCATGCTGATGCTGCTTGCCGGAGAAGACGCGCAGGAAATCGTCATCTTCCGCAAGATAAATGAAGGTATCGTGGGGTCGAACCAGCAGGAACGCCGCGAAATAGGTTTCCGCGAATACATGCAGGAGCATCATCCCGCCTGCCGCATCTGGGAACTGGACCTGCATGCCAAGCGCGACAGCGAGGACACACTGATGCTGGACGAGTTCTTCCAAGAGCATCCTACCGTAAAGAACGGAATCACCTTCAACTCCAAAGCATACATCATCGGGGAATACCTGCTGAAGAAGCAGAAAAAAGACTTCAACCTGATGGGCTATGACCTGCTGCAACGCAACGTAGACTGCCTGAAGCAGGGAAGCATCTTCTTCCTCATAGCACAGCAGCCCACCCTGCAAGGATTCGACGGCATCAAGGCCTTGTGCGAATACCTGATTCTGAAGAAGGAAATCACAAGGGAGAACTTCATGCCGATTGACTTGCTGACGAAGGAGAATATAGAGTTTTATTACAACAAATAATAAGGATGTACGATTGGACGATTTACGATGTACGATTGAAAATGCCATGCCCGCAAGAAAAAGCAACTATCGCAACCGTAAAACAAAGCAAACTTCAATCGTACATCGTAAATAGCTAAATCGTAAATAACATGATGGAGGCAAAGTACCTGAAAATCAACCCTGCCGACAATGTTGCAGTGGCTATCACAGCACTCCCGGCCGGTGAAAAACTCACGGTGGACGGAAAGGAAATCACCTTGAATGAGGATGTTCCTGCCGGACACAAATTTGCACTGAAAGATTTTGCGGAAGGCGAAAACGTCATTAAATACGGATATCCCATCGGCCACGCCCGGAAAGCGCAGAAGCAGGGAGACTGGATGAATGAAAACAATATCAAGACCAACTTGTCCGGGTTGCTGGAATACACTTACAACCCCGTCAACGTAGACCTCAATACTACGGTCCTAAACCTCAATACTGGCGCGCAAACCTGACCTTTAGAGGGTACAAACGTAAGAACGGCGACGTAGGTGTGCGCAACGAGATATGGATTATTCCGACAGTGGGTTGCGTGAACGGAATCATCAACCAGCTTGCCGAAGGCCTGCGCCGCGAAACGGGCGGAAAGGGCGTGGATGCCATCATGGCTTATCCCCATAACTACGGCTGCTCCCAGTTGGGCGACGACCACGAGAATACAAAGAAAATCCTCCGCGACATGGTGCTACATCCCAATGCGGGAGCCGTACTCGTAGTAGGCCTGGGGTGCGAGAATAACCAGCCGGATGTGTTCCGCGAGTTCCTGGGAGACTATGACCAGGAGCGCGTAAAGTTTATGGTGACTCAGAAAGTGGGCGATGAATACGAAGAAGGCATGGAGCTGCTGCGCGAACTTTATGCCAAAGCCATCCAGGACCAGCGCGAGGATATTCCCTTAAGCGAACTGCGCGTAGGCTTGAAGTGTGGCGGTTCGGACGGTTTCTCCGGTATCACCGCCAATCCGCTACTGGGCATGTTCTCCGACTTCCTCGTAGCACAAGGCGGCACCAGCGTACTGACGGAAGTGCCGGAAATGTTCGGTGCAGAAACCATCCTGATGAACCGCTGCCGCACCAAAGAGCTGTTTGAGGACACGGTGAAGCTGATTAATGACTTCAAGGAATATTTCCTCTCACACGGTGAACCGGTAGGTGAAAACCGTCTCCGGGAAATAAGGCGGGAGGCATCTCGACATTGGAGGACAAAGCCTTGGGATGCACACAGAAATGTGGCACGAGCTACGTGGAAGGGGTACTTCCGTATGGCGAACGCCTGAAAGTAAAGGGACTGAACCTACTGTCTGCTCCGGGAAACGACCTTGTAGCCGCCACTGCCCTTGCCTCTTGCGGATGCCACATGGTGCTGTTCACCACAGGACGCGGAACGCCCTTCGGAACCTATGTGCCGACCATGAAGATTTCCACCAACTCCACTTTGGCAAAGAACAAGCCGGGCTGGATAGACTTCAACGCCGGAGTTATCGTCGAGAACGAACCGATGGAGAAAACCTGCGAACGCTTCATCGAGTATATCATCAAAGTAGCAAGCGGTGAATTCGTGAACAACGAAAAGAAAGGCTACAAGGAAATAGCCATCTTCAAGACCGGAGTAACTTTGTAAATTGAAAATTAAGGGCTGATATATGGAGGGCGGGACAAAACCATTTTGTGCCGCCCTTTGTTTTTGTTACCTTTGCGACGGAATTGATTTCACCACAGATAACACCGATTAACATGGAATTGATTGAAAGATAGAAATCTGTGGTGAAACATTAATCTCAACCAAACAATACAACTATGTCAGCAACAACCGATACAACCCCTAAACCCAAAGGCGGCTGGTGGCACTCAGCCCGTTGGCGGTGTTCCTTTGCCTCTACCTGGTGACCTCGCTCCTGGTGAACGACTTCTATAAAGTCCCCATCACGGTAGCCTTCCTCGCCTCATCCTGCTATGCCATCGCCATCACGCGTGGCTGAATCTGGAACAGCGCATCTATCAGTTTTCCGTAGGCGCCAGCAACAAGAACATCATGCTGATGGTATGGATATTCATCCTTGCAGGAGCATTCGCCCAAAGCGCCAAGCAGATGGGCGCCATTGATGCGACCGTAAATCTGACCTTACATATACTGCCGGACAACCTGCTACTGGCGGGCATCTTCATTGCCGCCTGCTTCATCTCCCTCTCGATAGGAACAAGCGTAGGAACTATCGTCGCACTGACTCCCGTAGCCGTGGGACTGGCGGAAAAGACGGGCATCGACCTGCCTACATGGTCGCCATCGTGGTGGGAGGCTCGTTCTTCGGAGACAATCTTTCCTTCATATCCGACACCACCATTGCATCGACCAAGACGCAGGACTGCGTGATGAGGGACAAGTTCCGCGTCAACTTTATGATTGTGGTACCGGCAGCACTTATCATACTGGGCATCTATATCTTTCAAGGACTGTCCGTCTCTGCCCCACCACAAGTACAGACCATCGAGTGGATAAAGGTAATCCCCTACCTCATCGTACTGGGTACGGCCGTAGCAGGCGTCAATGTCATGCTGGTACTGCTGCTGGGCATCCTCTCTACTGGAATTATCGGTATCTATACCGGTACCGCCTTTTTCGACTGGTTCGGAGCCATGGGAACGGGCATCACCGGCATGGGCGAACTCATCATCATCACCCTGCTGGCCGGAGGCATGCTCGAGACCATCCGCTACAACGGCGGCATCGACTTCATCATCTCCCGGCTGACCCGCCACGTCAGCGGCAAGCGGGGAGCCGAATTCAGCATCGCCGCCCTGGTCGGCATCGCCAATCTCTGCACCGCCAACAACACCATTGCCATCATCACCACCGGCCCCATAGCCAAGGACATCGCCCTCCGCTTCCACCTGGACCGCCGGAAAACAGCCAGCATACTGGACACCTTCTCATGCCTCGTGCAAGGAATCATCCCTACGGAGCGCAAATGCTGATAGCCTCCGGACTTGCCGGCATTTCACCCATCAGCATCATCGGAAACCTGTATTACCCCTTCTGCATGGGAACATGCGCCATACTCGCCATTCTGCTGAGATACCCCAGGAAATACTCGGGAGAAGGATGAGTGACAAGTGATGAGTTATGGGTGACGTTGTGTGAACATTTAAAAAAAACACCCCTCGTGCCAACAAATAACTCATAACTCATAACTCAAAACTCAAAATCTTTTCTTACCTTTGCACTCGCTATTACGAGATAGTAGCATAATTCAAATCATTAACTAAAAACATTTTAATTAAATGGCAACAAAAATCAGATTGCAAAGACATGGACGTAAAAGCTACGCTTTCTACTCTATCGTTATTGCAGACGTAAGAGCACCACGTGATGGTAAATTTATTGAGAAGATTGGTACTTACAATCCTAACACCAATCCTGCCACAGTAGATTTGAAGTTCGACCGCGCACTTGACTGGGTGTTGAAGGGTGCACAACCTACTGACACAGTTCGTAACATCCTCTCTCGCGAAGGTGTTTACATGAAGAAGCACTTGCTGGGCGGTGTAGCGAAAGGCGCATTCGGCGAAGCTGAAGCTGATGCTAAGTTCGAAGCCTGGAAGAACAACAAACAAAGCGGTTTGGCTGCTCTGAAGGCTAAGGAAGACGAAGCTAAGAAAGCTGAAGCAAAAGCACGTCTGGAAGCTGAAAAGAAGATAAACGAAGAAAAAGCAAAAGCACTGGCTGAAAAGAAAGCTGCTGAAGCTGCTGCAAAAGCCGCTGCCGAAGCACCGGCCGAAGAGGCTCCTGCCGAAGAAGCCCCTGCTGCTGAAGAAGCTGCTGCCGAATAATAGTAAGCACAGCGTTATCGCTAAAAATGGGATTAAAACTATAAAAATCCTCTCCGGTTCATATCGGAGGGGATTTTTATTACTATATTTGCAGCTATAATCATTCATTAAAAAAACAAACAATGAAAAAGTTTACTTATCTGCTCGCTGTAGCCGCTGTATTTACAGCTTGTAACAGTGGAAACAACGGTTACACCGTAACCGGAACTGTAGAGGGTGCAGCCGACGGCGACACCGTATATCTGGAAACCGTGGAAGGACGCCAATTCGTAAAATTGGACTCTGCTGTCATCAAAGATGGAACATTTACCTTCAAGGGTACACAAGATACTGCTGTCAACCGCTACATCTCCTACAAAGCCGAAGGAAAAGACGGCGCAGCCATCGACTTCTTCCTGGAAAACGGCAAGATTAAAATCAACTTGTCGCAGGAAAACAACTCTGCCACCGGTACTGCCAACAATGATGCCTACCAGGAAATCAGAGCCCAAATCAACGGTCTGAACAAACAAATGATGAGCATCTACGAATCCATGTCGGACACCACACTGACCGACGAACAACGCGAGGCTAAAGGCAAAGAGATGGAAAATCTGGAAAACAGCATGATATCCGCCATCAAAGCCGGCATCAACAAGAACATCACCAACCCGGTGGGTGTACTCCTGCTGAAGCAGAACTACTACTACATGGATGTGGCAGACCTCGACCCGCTGATGCCTCAAATCCCTGCAGCTTACGACAACGACGAAGCCATTGTCAAGATAAAGAGCAACGTTGAGAAGATGAAAGCCACTGCCGTAGGCAGAAGTTTACAGACTTCGAGATGCAGACGCCGGAAGGAAAAACGGTAAAACTGTCCGACTACGTAGGCAAGGGCAAAGTTGTCCTTGTTGACTTCTGGGCAAGCTGGTGCGGCCCCTGCCGTCGCGAGATGCCCAACCTGGTGGAAGCTTACGCCAAATATAAGAACAAGAACTTCGAGATTGTAGGCGTATCTCTGGACCAGAGTGCGACGCATGGAAAGAAGCCATCAAGAAGCTGAACATCACGTGGCCGCAAATGTCCGACCTGAAATACTGGAACTGCGAAGGCGCACAGCTTTATGCCGTAAGCAGCATCCCCACACTGTGTTGATTGACGGTGAAGGAACTATCCTTGCACGCGGACTGCACGGTGACGAGCTTCAGGAAAAGATAGCCGAAGCTGTCAAATAATAAAACCGGACACACCGGAGACTAAAAAAGGAGTGCCACACTTCGTCAATCGAAATGCCACACTTCACGAGGCCCAATCAATGGCATTTGCCTCTGTGAAGTGTGGCATTTCCCTTGCTGAAGTGTGGCATTCGGAATGATGGAATGCGGCGTTTTTCAAGAGAAGATACGCGCAGCCATTTCCATCCCCAACCTTACGGTTTCCCACTGTTTCTCCTCATCGGCCTCCGAAGGCGAAAGAAGCGCATTGGCATCCGGCAGACATAAAGTGAAACGTTTCAAAGGAATATAGTTCAATACACTTTCGGTTTTTGCCTGCAATTCATCCAACTCGTCCTCCTGAGGATAATGGGACAGCACGAAACCGAACACCGCTTCCTTCTCGTGTATGAACCAGAGCAGACGGTTACGGTCGCACGCGCCACAGTCGTAATTCAGGAAATAAGCATCGGCCCCATGCAGTTGCACCAGCATGTCCGTCGGTGCATGGAATGCAACATACATCCCTGCAGGACGCTCACGCAAAACCCGGTTGTTGAGCCGGATGGTATCTTCCATTATCACCGAATGTACCCCGTCGAACTGGACGTAGCGGCAGCCTGCATCATAAAGTTTGGTAAGCAAAAATTTGTAGCAGGAAGCAATATCATCCGTCAAAAGCCGGATGTCGGAGTAAACGGTTTCTATCTGAGTCCGCTCCACACGTTGAATAATCTGGGTCATAACCTCTGCCGGCGAAGGGATATGCTGTTTTTTCATCACCCCTCCGTCCACAATGGAATCAAGAAATGCGAATTCTTCCAGAATAGGATGCCGTAGCAAACTGAGCCGTCCTGTAATCTCCAAAGGAGAGCCTTCGGAGAAAGGCCGGCCGTCTTTGGAACAAATACCCTCCCAGCTTTCCAAAAAATCGCGACTTCGGAAACCACCATCGGAAACAACCTTCATGCCTCCCAGCTCCAGCCGTTCCACCAGACTGCGCACTTCCGCATCTTCAACAGCCTGCAATATCTGCCGGCTCACCTGCCCGTTCTGATATTGCTCGCGGACATCCTTCAATGCACGAGGTACACAAAAAGCCCCAGCTATATCAATTTTAAACGGAGGAAATACATTTGCCATGTTCATCCTTTCTTTGATTATTATAATAATGATACTTTTGCCCCAATACCATGAGCAGCAAAGCAATACAATCGAATGGCAACAAGAAGTATTATCAAGGACTAAAAACCTTAAATAAACCAATTCGTTGCAAATATAACTAAAAAAATCGAAGATTCACAATCTGCCCAAAAGATTTATCTTCATTTGACACTTCGAAATCAGATGATGCTTATGCATGCAATAATAATCAGTAATGAATAACTTTAAAAGTTATTTTTCATTAGAAGTTTTCCACTTTAAACAATTACATCATTAACAATCAATAGATTAACACTTTTTAAACCACAAAAAGTTTTCCAAAAAGCAAAACCTATCAATAACTATAATATCTTTGTTTCCGCAATTAAACTAAAAAAGACAGTCATATTTAAGCATAAAAGGTTATGATACAGACAGTACTCAAGCGCGACGGGCGCGTCGTCGGATTCAACGAAGAAAAAATAGCAACGGCCATCCGCAAAGCCATGTTGCATACAGACAAGGGGGAAGACCTGCAACTGATACACCAGATTACGGACCGCATCTCTTTCAAGGGAGATTCGCAGATGACGGTGGAAGCCATCCAGGATTTGGTGGAAGTGGAGCTGATGAAGAGCAGCCGCAAGGACGTTGCCCAGAAATACATCGCTTACCGCAACCAGCGAAGCATTGCCCGCAAAGCAAAGACGCGCGACATGTTCCTGGAAATCATTAACATCAAGTCCAACGACATCACACGCGAAAATGCCAACATGAATGCCGATACCCCGGCAGGCATGATGATGAAGTTTGCCAGCGAAACCACCAAGCCTTTTGTGGACGACTATCTGCTGAGTGAAGAAGTGCTGGATGCTGTCACCCAGAACTATCTGCACATCCATGACAAGGATTATTATCCCACCAAGAGCCTGACATGCGTGCAGCATCCGCTGGACCATATTCTGAAATACGGCTTCTCTGCCGGACACGGCGAATCGCGCCCGGCCAAACGCATCGAGACTGCCAGTATCCTGGGATGCATCTCGCTGGAAACAGCCCAGAACGAGATGCACGGCGGACAAGCATCCCTGCATTCGATTTCTACCTTGCCCCCTACGTGCGCAACAGCTTCATCGAGGAAGTCAAGAACCTGGAAGAACTGAATGGAAAAGACTATTCCCATCTCTATCAGAAGGAACTGGCCGACTATCTGCTACAGCCGTTGGACGGACTGACGGGCGAGGACCGCATCGTGCAGCATGCTGTCAACAAGACCGTATCGCGCGTGCACCAGTCCATGGAGGCGTTTATCCATAACATGAACACCATCCACTCACGCGGCGGCAACCAAGTGGTGTTCAGCTCCATCAACTACGGCACAGACACCTCTGCGAGGGGCGCTGCATCATCCGCGAGCTGCTGAAAAGCACCTATCAAGGGGTAGGAAACGGAGAAACCGCCATCTTCCCCATCCAGATATGGAAAAAGAAACGGGGTGTGAGCTACCTGCCTGAAGACCGCAACTACGACCTCTACCAACTGGCCTGCAAGGTGACGGCACGGCGTTTCTTCCCGAACTTCCTGAACCTGGACGCCACCTTCAACCAAAGCGAGGACTGGAAAGCCGATGACCCGAAACGCTACCAGCATGAAGTTGCCACCATGGGATGCCGCACCCGTGTATTCGAAAACCGTTTCGGACCGAAGACCTCCATCGGACGCGGCAACATCTCTTTCTCTACCATCAACATCGTCCGTCTGGGCATTGAGTGCATGAACATCGAAGACAAAGAACAGCGCATCGCCCGGTTCTTTGCCAAGTTGGATAGTATGCTCGAAGTGACCGCACGCCAGCTGCACGAGCGCATGGAGTTTCAAAAGACCGCCTTCGCCAAGCAGTTCCCGCTACTGATGTCTGCCTTGTGGATAGCAGCGAGAAGCTGAAACCGAACGATACGATTGCTTCCGTCATCAACCAGGGAACACTGGGAATCGGTTTCATCGGGTTGGCAGAATGTCTCGTGGCATTGCTCGGAAAACATCACGGCGAATCTGGCGAAGCCCAGGAGCTGGGACTGAAAATCGTGACCTATATGCGCGACCGTGCCAACCAGTTCTCGGAGCAATACCAGCACAACTACAGCGTGCTTGCCACTCCTGCCGAAGGGCTGTCGGGCAAGTTCACCCGCATCGACCGTAAGAAGTTCGGCACGCTGCCGGGCATTACGGACCGTGACTACTACACCAACTCCAACCACGTGCCCGTATACTACAAATGCAGCGCCCGCCACAAAGCGGAAGTGGAGGCTCCTTATCATGAACTGACCCGCGGCGGACACATCTTCTATGTGGAGATAGACGGTGACGCCACCCACAATCCGGAAGTCATTATGCGTGTAGTGGACATGATGGACCGATACAACATCGGCTACGGTTCGGTAAACCACAACCGTAACCGCTGTCTGGAGTGCGGTCACGAAAACTCCACCCCAAACCTGGAAGAATGCCCGAAGTGCGGCAGCAAGCATATCGACAAGCTGCAACGCATCACCGGCTACCTGGTGGGACAACCGACCGCTGGAACAATGCCAAGCTGGCAGAGTTGAACGACAGGGTCGTTCATAATTAAAAATTCCCTACTCATGCTTTCTATTCTCGACATTTTAGAAGATACCACAGTAGACGGTCCGGGCTTCCGGACCGCCATTTATGCTGCCGGATGCCCCAACGGTTGTCCCGGTTGCCACAATCCGGAGTCGTGGGACATCAACCGCGGGCACTGGATGAGTACGGAAGAGATTCTGGAAAAAGTCCTTGCCGACAACTTTGCAGACGTCACCTTCAGTGGTGGAGACCCGATGTTCCAGCCGGAAGGATTCACCCAACTGGCACATGCCATCAAGGAGCGGAGCCGGAAAAACATCTGGTGCTATACGGGCTATACTTCGAAAAACTACTGCGCAACCCGCGCCAAGCCCAACTGCTGAAGTACATCGACGTACTGGTGGACGGCAAATTCAAGAAAGAACTGAGGGATGAGGAACTCTATTTCCGGGGAAGCCGCAACCAGCGTCTGATTGACGTACAAACATCCCTGCAAAAAGGCGAAACCGTCATTTACCACTATAATCCGAAAAAGGGCATTTAAAAAAGAAGAGAAGTTTTCAAAAATATATGAGCACTTTTATAATGTTATAATATCAGGCGCGAATTACACGGAATAACACGGATTCAATAAACAAAATCCGTGAAATCCGCGTAATCCGCGCCTAAAAGAAGTATCAAGAGGGTTTTGCCCCTCCCTTCGGATTGTTACATTACTTCTCGATACCCAGCAGTTCCACTTCGAATATCAAAGTAGAGAACGGCTTGATTTGGCTACCGGTTTCTCTTGAACCGTATGCCAGGTCGTAGGGGATATAGAGTTCCCACTTAGAGCCGACGGGCATCATGGTGAGGGCCTCTGTCCAGCCTTTGATTACCTGGTTGGCACGGAAAGTAGCAGGTTCGTTGCGCTTGTAAGAGCTATCGAATTCTGTTCCGTCAATCAGCGTACCTTTGTAGTTTACTTTCACCTTGCTGCTGTCGGCAGGAACGGAACCGTTACCCTTGGTGATGATTTTGTATTGCAGACCGCTCGGGGTAGTTACTACACCTTCTTTAGCCTTGTTCTCAGCCAGGAACTTTTCACCGGCAGCTTTGTTGTCAGCATACTTTTCTGCGGTTGCTTTTTCTTTGATGGCATCCATCTGAGTACGCATGTACTCTTGAGCTTTCATCATATCCATAGCACCACCCTTGCCGATGACACCTGCTACGAAACCTGCCAGCAGATTTTCGCGGCTGATGCTCTGTGTGGAGTCGTTGCCGAAGATTTGTTGGTTGAAGCCTTCCACCATTGCTTGCTGACCATCTGCCTACTTGCAGACCGGCCATGTAAGCCACGTCTTTCTTATCGATTTTGCTGCGCCTTCGTTGAAACCTTTCAAGAATTCTGACATCTGGGTTGAGTCAATGCCTTGTTGTGCAAGATACTGGTCCAAACCTTCTGTACGTGCCATACCGATGGCGTAAGATAATGAGTCGATGTCCGTCTTCAAATCAGCTTTCGGACTTTGAGCAGTACAAGATGCCATGCCGGCAGCTACTGCAAGAGCCATGAGAAATGTTACTTTTTTCATTTTGCTTTTACTTGTTTGTTTATTTAGATAAAATTTTCTGTAATTCGACTTCGAATACGAGCGTGCTGTGGGGAGGAATCATCTCGCCGGCACTGCGCTCCGTATGCCAGGTCGCTGGGGATGTAGAGTTTCCACTTGGCACCTTCGGGCATAAGCTGAAGGGCTTCCACCCAACCGGGTATCACTTGGTTTACACCGAATGTGGCAGGCTGGCCGCGCTTGATGGAGCTGTCGAACAGCGTTCCGTCAATCAGTGTGCCTTCGTAGTGGCATTGTACCTGGTCGGTTGCTTTGGCATAGTGACCGACGTTTCCTTCTGTGATAACTTCGTATTGAAGTCCGCTGGGAAGCGTAACAACTCCCTCGCGTTTTTTGTTCTCTTCCAGGAACTTTTTGCCGGCTTCTATGTTTGCTGCGTTCATCTTCTCCTCCAGTTCGGCGAAGTACTTGTTGACGATGTCACGGGCTTCTGTGTGGCTGATTGCCGTCTGGTTGCCCTCCAAAACGTCTTTGATTGCTTGTGCAAAGTCATCTACTGCAATGCCTTTGGCACCCATGCTTAAAAGATTCTGACCTATTCCAAGGCCGATAGCATAACTGAATTTGTCCATAAGATTCTTTTGTTGACGACCGGATTGGTTTCTTTTCCAGTCTATTGCAAATTTATGAGTGGCAAAAGTACGTCTTTTATTTGAATGATAAGGCTTTTAAGTATTTAATTTTTCTTATTTATATCACAACTTGAACATTCTTCTTATATTTGTCTTACTTTAATAAAGGAAAGGAGCAGAAAATGAAGAACTTGGTCATATTGTCGGGTGCCGGTATGAGCGCCGAGAGCGGCATCAGCACATTCCGTGATGCGGGCGGATTATGGGACAAATATCCGGTGGAGCAGGTGGCGACTCCCGAGGGGTATGCACGTAATCCGGAACTGGTCATTAATTTCTATAACGAACGTCGCAAGCAGTTGCTCGATGTGGTGCCGAATGCCGGGCATCTGGGTGTTGCCGACCTGGAAAGGGATTTCAATGTGACGGTCGTCACCCAGAACGTAGATAATCTGCACGAGCGTGCCGGCAGTACGCACGTGATACACTTGCATGGGGAACTGACGAAGGTTTGTTCCAGCCGTGACCCTTATAATCCGCATTTCGTCAAGGAACTGGCGCCGGAGGAATATGAAGTAAAGTTGGGCGACAAGGCGGGCGACGGCACGCAACTCCGCCCGTTCATCGTGTGGTTTGGCGAGTCGGTGCCGGAGATTGAGACTGCATCCGGTATGTGGAGCAGGCGGACATCTTCGTCATCATCGGCACCAGCCTGAACGTTTATCCCGCTGCGGGACTGCTGAACTACGTGCCCCGTGCCGCCGAAGTGTATCTGATAGACCCCAAGCCGGTGGACACGCACGTCATGCGTCCGATACATGTCATTCAAAAGGGAGCTTCGGAAGGGGTAAAAGAGTTGAAGGCGCTGCTTACAGTTACCCAGCCTCCTTTGCCTTAGGACTTAATCTCCTACGTCTTAGGACTTAGCCCCTCACGGTATAGGACTTAATATGCAGAACATCCGGATGTCTTTCTCCAAAACACCCGGATGTTTTACCCCAAAACATGGGGATGTTTTGCTCCATTACATCCGGATGTTTTAGGTGAAACATGGGGATGTTTTGGGTACTCACTCCTATACTGTAGAGAGCTGGTATAGGGAGATTCCCGCAAGGTATAGGTCTTGCGGGAACAAAGTATATTTGTCCTCGAAATTTGTGCTATTTCTTTATCACGGCCCGTAATACGAACCAGGCATGATGGGCTACGGTACTCATCAGTCCGTAATGCCGCGCCATGATGCGGAAGCGTTCGCGCAGGGATGCTTGCCGGTTCTGGGTGGTCATCCCTTCTTCCAGATAGTCGATGAGGGTGAGATGGGTATTGTGCAAGGTCCGTGCCTTCTTCATCACCCGGATGCACCAGTCGAAGTCGGCGGAGAAGCGGTATTGCAGGTCGTAGGGTTCTACAAGGTAAGCTTTGGCAAAGAAGGCCTGGTGGCAGACCAGCATGCCCTGCTTGAAGCTTCGCCAGGTAAGCACTTCCGGGGCGGCGAGGCGGCGCATGCGGATGAAGTGGCCTTCCTTATCCACCAACTCCGTTTCGCCGTACAGCACGTCGGGCAGTTCGCTGCCGGAGATGGAGTGTACCATCTGCTGCAAGGTGTCGTCCTCGTGGAAGCTGTCGCCGGCATTGAGGAAGCAGAGGTAATCGCCGGTGGCAAGGCGGATACCTTTGTTCATGGCGTCGTACAGTCCCTTGTCCGGTTCGCTCACGATGCGGGTGATGCGGTCGCGGTAACGGTCGATAATGGAGAGCGTGCCGTCTTTGGACGCACCGTCCACAAGGATGTATTCTACGTGGTGGTAGGTTTGCGAGATAACGCTTTGAATCGTGTCCTCCAGTACCGCTTCGGCATTGTAGGTCACGGTGATGATGCTGAATTTCGGGGTGGGGTGGTTATGCATTTCTTCCGGTCACTTTGTTGTAAAGGTCAATGTATTTCTTGGCGACGACGTTCTCCGAATAGTGGGAGATGGCTTTCCGGCAGGCTTGTTCCGAGAGGCTGGGGTAGTCGGGTTCGGTCAGCGTCCAGTAGATGCCGTTGGCAAAGTCTTCCGAGGATTTGTATTGTGCCACGTAGCCGTTGTGCAGATGGTCTATCATCTCGGGGATGCCGCCCACGTTGAATCCGACGCAGGGAATGCCGCATGCCATGGCTTCCATGATGGTGTTCGGCAGGTTCTCTTCCAGCGAGGGGGTCACGAAGATGTCCACGGCATTGTAGATGTTCACCAGTTGGTGTTCGTTGCTGACGAAGTTCAGCGGGTAGACTTTGAATGGAAGCAGGTTTTCCAGTTGTTGCGATTGGTTGCCGAAGACGACGACACCCAACTGTTCCCGGAGTTCGGGATGCTTGTCGGCCAGCAGTCGGCACGATTCTATCAGGTAGTCGATGCCTTTCCGTTTGTCCGTAATCTTCACCGAGCCGAACAGCATGAGTTTCTTGTCTTGCGGCAGTAGGCAACGGCTGCGGGCTTCCTGCCGGTTGCGGGGCTTGAAGAGATTGGTGTTGATGGGGTTGGGGATGCATGTCACAGCATGCCCGCAGAAGAGGGCGCTTGTCCGGGCACGTTCTTCCAGCCAGCGGCTGCAGGTGACGAAGTTGATGTGACGGTTGCGATACAATGCCTGCTTTTTGTGGAAGATGCGGTAGGAAAGGTCACGTTTGCCTCTGCCTCCGTGGATGAAGGGGCAGTTGTGGCATTCCTGCTGGTAGTGGGTACACTCGCGAGCATGGTGACAGATGCCGGTGCAGGGCCACATGTCGTGCATGGTCCAGACGACGGGCTTGCCCGAGGCGAGAATCTTCTCGATGTTCTTCAGCGAGAGCATCCCTTGGTTTATCCAGTGCAGATGGATGACGTCTGCTTGCTGGAATTCGGGCAGTGAGGTGATGTCTGTCCCCGTGTTGGCTATGTCGACGGCAAAGATGTTCTTTTTGTTGAAGCGGTTGGCGCTCCAGATGACGATGCGCTCCCAGACGAACTTCCACACCATTCGCCAGTTATGGTCCAGTGACACAACGGAGATTTGGTCGGTCTGCTTGTCGCGCACCAGCAGCTTGGCTTTGATGCCGTGGTTCTTGAGTGATTCCATCAGACGGCTGGCGGCGATGGCTGCGCCGCCGATGCGTTCGGATGTATTGATAAGTAGTACTCTCATGACTGTTGTTCGTTTCTTCTTTTTTGAATGTTTTTTCTTGTTACAGATGCCGGTCTTGTTTCATCCATTTCCGGATACGCTTTTGCAGCGTTTGCCATATGATGGTGAAGTTGCCGTACCGTAGGTTCAACGCCAGTTCCTCGAACGACCGTGCAATCTTTATCCAGGGATGCCGCCATGCATGATGCGGTAAACGCTATCCTTGTAGGCAGTGTTCTCGATGACGTGGCGAGGGTGCTTCAGCGGAAACTCCACTTCGTGGCGTTTCATGGTGAAGATGCGGCGGTAACCGCGCGGCATGGTGTGCACGGAGCCGGCAAAGTGGGTGGAGTCGGCAGTGGCTCCCAGATTGTTTATCATGTTGCGGGTGGGCACGATGCTCAGACCCGAATTGAACAACATGGAGGCGTGGAAGATGGTTTCGTAATAGGCTTTCCCGTGTTCGCGGTGGCGTTGGCACATGTAGATGAAGTCTTTGCGGTAGCGCCGTGTGTGGATGAGGTTCTTCAGTTGCCGCATGTTCTCCTTGTCGTCCAGGAAGGTGTAGAATTCATCCCATTGGTCCGTCACCCGCCGCCAGCTCGCCCATCCCCAGATGGAGAAGGTGGTGGCGAAGAAGTAGTCGGAAGTGATGTCGGGTGTAATCTCCTCGTTGTTGAATCCGGCAATCATGCTGATGCGTGTGTCGTGCTCATACTTGTCGAGCAGTTCCTTGCAGAAGCCGAAGAAAGAGACGGCGGGCACGTCGTCATCCTCAAGCACGATACATTTGTCCGACAAGGAGAATGCCCACTTCTGTGCCATGTATTCCGATGGGTCGCAGCCGTAGTTCTTCTCCTGGTAATTGTGGTGTACTTCGCATTCCCAATCGATGTCTGCCACCACTTTGCGACAAGCTTCTATGCCCGGCATGTCACGCTCGCCGCGCGGGCCGTCCTGATAGAGAAACAGTCGTGCGGGGCGTGCTTTCTTCACTTGTTCGAATACTTGCGCCAGCAGTTTGGGGCGGTTGAAGAAAAGAATCAGTACAGATACATCTACAAGGGCTGGTTTCATGGCAATTTTGTTGGATTAGGAGGTGGCTATATGGTCATTTGGTATGTTGAAAGAAAGAACTGCCGGATAATGATTGTTTATCTTGTCCTGCTCTTCTTCTGTATACCGGTGTAAAGTGGGATAGTTGTACCGTAGAAAGCTTTCCAATCCATCAGGTGCTTTCAGATAAAGTGGACCGAATTTGATTGGTTGTAAATGGTTGAGACTCGTCTCCAAAACATGGTCGGTAGTGGTAATCACATTGTTGTAATACAAAGTTTTCCATGAGTTGAAACAACTTTGCATTATCACCATCAAACGGTAGATTGTCTTTTTAGAGAGTGTCATATCAACTATCCGGTTTAGAAGGCAGGCAACAGCTCCACGATTGGTAGGGTTGGATATTTGACATTTTCCGAAGTGTTTCCATAGCCATACCTCTTTTCCCATCAGGCAGCATTTCAGAAAGTTGACGGCTTCATATTGTATCTTCCTTAATAGCTTATTGTTTGGAATACGGTCAAAAGGGAATATATCGACAAAGATTCCCTGATGCATAGGTACATCTTTAAACATCTCTTCGACAAACAAGGTGTTGTTTTTCTTGACTTTGGCAAAGTAATAAGGACTATGAGGGTCGGTATGTATCCATGAAAGAAAGTATGGTTCTCTCAGTTCTTGGGAGGCTATCTGGAGAAACTTATTGTAGTCTTCCCGTTTCATACCTATATCTATGTCGTCATCCCAAGGAAGAATCGCTTTGTCATAGAGTGCCCCTATTGCTGTTCCGCCGATTACAAAATAGGGAATATTGTGTTTGTCGCAGATGCGCACAATCTCTTCCAGTATTTCGTATAGCACCTGATGTAGTTGGGTCAGTTCTTCTGGGGTATATTGCTTCACCATGGATACCATTTTTGATTGATGTCTGCAAAAATAATGATAATAGTTGAAAGGAGCACTTTCCATTTCAATCTTCTTTTGCGAAATCGGACTTGAGTTTTTCTATCAGTGTGTCGGACTCCCCGCTTACCACTTTCCGGCAGAACATCTTTCCAGACTGCTGCAATACCGGCAGGTCCTCGAGTGTCATCACGCGGATGGATGCGCCGTAGTCTATGTAGTGCAAGGGGGTGAGACGGGTAAGTCCGGGGTATTCTCCCTCTAAAAGAAGCCCTTTTGAGGCAAAAGGGGAGTTGAATACGATGGTCTGTATGCACAGTTCGCTGGGTACAAAGCTGGTTCTGAAATACTTCACCAGCTTCTCCTCCGTGCACAACTTTTCATATACATATCGTGCGCAGGGCAACGTGATGGCCCAATAGTCGGAACCGAAATAGACATCTGCCTGCTTGCCTTCCAAGGGTGCAAAAGGGGCTTTCCGGATGGGGAGTATCTGTACCAGCTTGCGCGATGCTACAATGAGTTTGTTCTTCCACCATATACTCTTCCAAGGCAGGTCACGGAAAGGGTGGTAATGGGTTATCTTGTGCAACTGCTGTTTCACGGTGCAGTGTGTCAGGTTGAAACCGCCGATGAATTCAGTGTCTTGATGCTCCTCGAAATAGCGGTGGATGGCGTTGTTGCTCCATAACGGGTAATCTTGCCCGCTTAGGCATACTACGCGGGTATAGGGGATACCGCTGTGCAATACGGCGGCAAGCAATTCTTTCTGATATTCCACTTGTTCCCATCCTCCCCAGCTTATCCGGTGGCGGGGCACGAAAGTAACCTTGTCTCCCAAGGCTTCTTCAAAAGGTGTATATCGGCATTGAGGTCGATGTGCACGTAGAAGTCTGCCCGGTCATCCAGTGCGGCAACCAGGCGTGCCAAGTGTGGGGCATCCTTGTAGGCGGATATGATGTAGGCTATGCGGCTCATACTCTTTTTTTCTTTAAGAGGAATTCAATGCTTTCCCGGAAGATGGTAGATTGTAGTTTCCACAAAACCAGTGCATAAAGCCCAGCTACCATAATGATTTTGGCTGCCATATTTAAGTATAGGTTTTCTATGGGCTGAGTGGCATAGTGAGTTGATACTACGAGTACAATGGATAGGGAGAGATAAGGAGAGATGTCTTTCAGCATATCGCGCAGTCTTAATCCTATCTCCCTCTTGACAAAACGGAACCATACAAACAGCCAGCCGATATTGATAATGACGAAAATACGCAGCATCCATTCCAACCCGTATGGGTATATGGCACATACAGCTACTATTTGCAGCAGGCTCAAGCTGATGGTGCTCCACATATAGATAGAAGAATGCCCCCGGCTGATGAGCAGGTTGGAGAACAGATTGATGACGGGAATAAATGCTCCCCAAATACATAACAGTTGCAAGATATCGGCACTGGGCAGCCACTTCTCCGTGATAGTGATTATAATCAGTTCTTTCGATACCAAGCTCAATCCCAGCATGGCGGGGAAAGAGATAAAGGCGGTGAAGCGCAGCAGCTTTCTGAATACGGCAAGTTGCCGTGCCTTGTCGTCGGCAACCCGGGTAAAGACGGGTTGTGCAATGCCGTTTATCATGCCCGTAATCGTGGTATGTCCCATGCCGTTCCACTTGTTTGCCTGCGTAAAGTTACCCACTTCCCGTTCCGAATAGAACTTACCCAACAAGACGGAAAACAAATTGTTATTGATTATGGTGAAGATATTCGTAATGATTATCTTACTGCTGAACCTATCATCTCCTTAATGGGTGTGAAGTCGAACCGGAAGCGGGGTCTCCAACGCGAGAAGTAGAAGTTAAGAATCGTCATCACGGTGACGAATGAGATACTTTGCAATGCAATACCCCAATAGGCGAATCCGTTGACAGCCAGTGTGATGCCCACAATGCCGGAGACTATCAGACTCGAAATGGAGATGACGGTAGTGTCCTTGATTCTGAGATTCTTGAACAGATACGCTCTCGGTGCGATGCTCATGCTTGAGATGACGAATCCGAGGAAGGAGAGACGTGACAGCGGTATCAATTCGGGCGTATCGTAGAAGTCGGCAATCAGCGGTGCGGCAAAGAAGAGTAATATATATATAGTAGTGCTGCACATCAGGCTGAACCAGAACACGGCGTTGTAATCCTTGTGCAAAGTCTCCTTCCGGTTGGTCAGTGCCGAAATGAACCCACCCTCCTGCAAGGCGGCGGCAATGGCGGAGAAGATGGTAAGCATCCCTACCATACCATAATCCGAAGCATCCAGCAGACGGGCAAGGACTATTCCGAATCCCAGATTTAACAACTGCTGTATGCCGTTGCTGAATCCTCCCAGAAGAGACCTTTGGCTGTTTTTTCTTTGAGTGATGTATCGGACATAGTTTATTGGTTGATAAGGCAACGAGTTAACAAGGCCACGAGGCTTTTCCTTCCTCCTTGTAGCCTTGTTAACTCGTTACCTTGTTACTGTTTTATTTCACCTCGCTGCCCGGCTTCACCTCTTTCAGCAGTGAAGTCACCGCCAGCGAGCCGTCATAATTCTCGGCAGAGAGAATCATTCCCTCACTTACCAGCCGTTCTTGAATTGGCGTGGAGCGAGGTTGGCGATGAACAGCACTTGCTTGCCTACCAGTCTTCCGGTTTGTAGTGCTGGGCAATGCCGCTGACGATGGTGCGGTTTTCCAGCCCGTCGGCAATCTTGAACTTCAGCAGCTTCTTCATCTTGGGCACTGCCTCGCATTCAAGCACTGTACCTACGCGGATATCCAGCTTTCAAAGTCTTCGAAGGCGATGGTCGGCTTGATGGGGTTTGCCTTGTAGGTGGCGGCTTCGTTTGCCTTCTTGGTGGCAAGCAGCTTGTCTACTTGTGCTGGATGACGTCGTCTTCTATCTTTTCGAACAGCAGTTCGGGGGTGCCCAGCTGATGTCCGGCAGGCAACAGTCGGTGTGTCCCAGCTCTGCCCAGTCAAAGCTGTCCATGTTCAGCATCTTGCGAAGCTTCTCGCTGCTGAAGGGCAGGAACGGTTCGAAAGCAATGGCAAGGTTGGCGACCAACTGCAACGAGATGTGGAGAATGGTGGCTACGCGCTCCATGTCTGTCTTGGCAAGCTTCCACGGCTCGGTGTCTGCCAGGTATTTGTTTCCGATGCGGGCAAGTTCATCGCTTCCTTCTGTGCGTCGCGGAATTTGAATACGTCCAGCAACTTCTCCACTTCTGCCTTGACGTCGGCAAATTCTTTCAGCGTCTCGCGGTCGTAGTCGTTCAGTTCGCCTGCGGCGGGCACTACGCTGTCGAAGTACTTCTTGGTGAGTTGCAGGGCGCGGTTCACGAAGTTGCCATAAACGGCAACCAGCTCGTTGTTATTACGTGCCTGGAAGTCCTTCCAGGTGAAGTCGTTGTCTTTTGTCTCCGGTGCGTTGGCGGTCAGCACGTAGCGCAGCACATCCTGCTTGCCGGGGAAGTCAACGAGATACTCGTGCAGCCATACCGCCCAGTTGCGTGAAGTGGAAATCTTGTCGCCCTCCAGGTTCAGGAACTCGTTGCTCGGCACGTTGTCCGGCAGGATGTAGCTACCCTCTGCCTTCAGCATGGCGGGGAACACGATGCAGTGGAACACGATATTGTCTTTTCCGATGAAGTGTACCAGACGCGTTTCGGGGTCTTTCCACCATTTCTCCCATGTGTCGGGCAGCAACTCTTTGGTGTTGCTGATGTAGCCGATAGGGGCGTCGAACCATACATAGAGCACTTTGCCCTCGGCGCCCTCTACGGGAACGGGAATACCCCAATCCAGGTCGCGGCTCACGGCACGCGGCTGCAAGCCCATGTCGAGCCAGCTCTTGCATTGGCCATAAACATTGGGACGCCACTCCTTATGGTCTTCCAGAATCCATTGGCGAAGCATTCCTCGTGTTTGTCCAGCGGCAGATACCAGTGCTTCGTCTCACGCATCACGGGCTGGCTGCGCTGATGGCACTCTTCGGATTAATCAGGTCCGTGGGGCTGAGGCTGGTGCCGCACTTCTCGCATTGGTCGCCGTAAGCGCCTTCGGCATGGCAGTGGGGGCACTCGCCGGTGATGTAGCGGTCGGCAAGGAAGGTCTTGGCTTCTTCGTCGTAATACTGCATGCTGGTCTTTTCGATGAATTCTCCCTTATCGTACAGCTTGCGGAAGAAGTCGGAAGCCGTGTCGTGATGCGTCTTTGAAGTAGTACGGCTGTACACGTCGAAGGAAACGCCGAACTCTTCGAAAGACTTCTTTATAAGCGTATGATAGCGGTCCACCACGTCTTGCGGGTGATGCCTTCCTTCTTGGCGCGGATGGTGATGGGCACTCCGTGTTCGTCGGAGCCGCCGATGAAGATTACATCTTCCTTTTTCAGTCGCAGGTAGCGGACATAAATGTCGGCAGGAACATAAACGCCTGCCAGGTGTCCGATATGAACCGGGCCGTTGGCATACGGCAATGCCGAGGTCACGGTGTACGTTTGAATTTCTTTTCCATTGTGTTATTATGTATCTCTTTTGTTATGAACGCTTTTAGTGGCACAAAGATAGCTGTTTTCTGCAAAATATGAGTATTCTTCCAGATTCTTTCCAGATTTAGGCTTCATCTTTGCCATACAAAATGAACAAACTTGGTATTGATAATGTAAAAAAACGAAATGACTATGAAACTGGAAAAGTACTTCTTATTATTGGCGTTAGGCGTGTTTGCCTTTGCCTTGCAAAGCTGTGATGATGACGACAACGACGGAATCTCCGTGCCCGCGGAACTGAGTAATGCGTTGGCCAAGGAGCATCCCAATGCCCAGCGTATAGAATGGGAAACAAAAGGTGCATATTATGTGGCTGATTTCCATGAGGACAATTTCGAAAAGGAGGCCTGGTTCACCAAAGACGGTGTATGGCAGATGACCGAAACCGACCTCCGTTATGCAGACCTTCCCGCTCCGGTGAGAAGCTCTTACGAGAGTAGTACCTATTATAATGTATGGAAGGTGGAAGATGTAGACAAGCTGGAACGTAAGGAAATGGCTGTTGTCTACATCATCGAAGTGGAGAAAGGTAATCAGGAAATGGACCTCTATTATTCGGAGGACGGCATTCTGGTGAAGGAAGTAGCCGATGCGCACAACGGCGGTTCTCCCGAAGATTATCTCCCTTCTGATATTTCCGCTGCCATCAAAGATTTTATAGCAGAGAAATATCCCAATGCCCGCATTGTGGATATTGAAAAAGAAAAGAACGGTATGACGGAAGTCGAAATCGTGCACGGAAGTATCAGCAAGGATGTGATGTTCACCGCTGAGGGTGCATGGGCCTATACTATCTGGGATATCAGTAAGAGACATCTGGAGGATGTAGTGAAGAACGCCGTTACGGCTGCCATCCCGGTTATGTCATTGATGATGCCGACTTTATTGAGACTCCCGATGGCAGTTACTTTTGGTAGAGATGGAGCAAGGGGAAAGGGAAATCTACGTAAAGGTGACAGCGGAAGGTGAAATACTGCCATAATCTTATACTGAATACTTCCCTTTAAATCAGCGTATTGTATTTACCGCTTGTTTACCTTCTAATGTAAAGCAGTTTACCATAGGGTGTAACGGCCGTTACTCCATATTGTAACGGTCGTTACACCATAGTGTAAAGCCTTTTACCTCGTAGTGTAAATGAAGTTACCGTTTGGGGTAACCGGAGTTATCATGTGAGGTGACCGGAGCCGTCATGTGAAGTCGTACTCTTCTACATAAGCGTCGAAGTACTCCGCCCGTTGGAGTCCTAAGTTACGGGCAATTGCAATGACTTGTTGCTGCTCGGTTGGTGAGAGCAAAGTTTCCCCTTTCCGCTTCTGATAATATCTTCGGATACCCCATAAGCCGATGAGCCGGTAGCGGAACGTGCCGGACTGGCCGACAGAGATGGCTTCTGCCGTATGGATAAAGCCTTTGGCATAGCGCACTTTCTTATTCGAGCAATAATATTTGCATTTTCCCGCTGTGGACTCTATTGCTTTCGGATTCAGTACATATAGGAAGATGTTGTTTGAGGGTGCATACGTATATGCAATCCGGCGCAGGCAGGTGTCAGTATAAGGGCATGTGTCAGTAGCGCATAAGCCGAAGTTATGGGGAACTTTGGAATAATCGAAAGTTTCTTCTTTCATCATTTTTTTGTTTAAAGTTCCGCAAAGGTACAATTAGTTTGGAGATTGATGGGTGCTTCACCTGATATTTGTTTTATCCCGAAAATATTATGTATTTTACGTAACGTGAAATGCGTAACGTAAAACATGGAATCATTCCGCCTTCCGGTTTCCGCATTTCGTCCTCCCCATTCCGCACCCCGTCCGTAAATGCTTCCCGCTTACTTGCCGCAGGACTATATTTGCAGAAAACATTTGCATATTCCCATGAAGACAAACTCTGTGATTCTATTGGTGTTGTGGCTTGCGGCGTGGCCGTTCTGCTGCCGGGGGCAAGGCTATATCAGTTACGACTATCTGCCCGAAAGTTCGTTGAAGGATGACCTCGGCAACGAGTATGGTTCGGGCAGCTTGATGATGGTATCGGGAAGGTATAACCTGCCGCTTTCCGTCAGGCATGACGACAAGGGCAGGCTGGTGGCGTGGTCGGCAACCGTCAATGCTGCCTATGGCGTATTCCATAATAAGGGGCAGGCGCGGGAGTTGAATCCGGACAATCTGCTGAATGCCAGTCTGAATATCTCCCACATCCGTCCCCTGTCCGACAAGTGGAGTATCATAGCCTCTGTGGGCGGCGGTGTCTATGCCCCGTTGGACGGGGTTTCCATGAAGACCCTACTGGCTAATGGAGCAATCATCTTTGTCTATAAACTGCGGAAGAACCTCGACTTGGGCATCGGTGCGGGGTTGACGAACTCTTACGGTATCCCGATGATACTGCCCATGATGTACTTCAGTTGGAGGAATGCCGGCAGGTATGAGCTGAAAGTGGATATGTCCAGCGGCATGAAAGTGTCCGTCGCCACCTGGCTGAACAAGAAGCTGAAGCTGGAACTGACCGCCCTCGATATGGACGGCATGTCTGCGTGATGGAAGTCGACGGGAAATCGAAAATCTATTCTACCGTCATGCTGAGGTCATACATCAGTCCTTCGTACCAGTTGAGTAGGAAGACGGCTGTTTATCTGGGAGTGGGCGGTAACTGGATACTCTGAGTTAGTGACCTTTTGAAATCTCATAGAATTGCAGAAAATTCTTATGGATTTTTAATAGGGAAAGAGTGGCCAAATCTGGCTTTTTAAATAAATCACTGCGATTATTCGTGTAAGGGATAAGATGAAACCGCAATAACTAGTCGGGGAATTATTGAGTATTCTTGAAATTAATACCATTATGCACAATAACATGATACACCTATTTCTTCTTTGCGTATATTTTGTTCTGTAACTTTGTATCCATAAATATTATGCAATATGGAAAGTGAAAAATTAACCATTGGCAAACTCATCGAAAAGGAGGTGAGGAAACAGCAAATTCCAATCACAGAGTTTGCACGATTGATTTGCTGCCAAAGGAACAATGTGTATGACATATTCAAGCGCAGCAAAATTGACATCGTACAGCTTAAACAGATATCAAAGGTTTTAAGGTGGAACTTTTTCAAAGAGCTTGCCGATGACCTTGAATTGATAAATGAAGAAGAAATGAGTGGGGCTGATGTAAAAAAGCAAAAGGCAGTATCACAATTCTTTGAGGTCGTACCGAATATATTGCGAGAATTGGGAAAACCGTCTACAATTATCTTCTGTAAATTGGACGAACCTGGCTATGAAGATTGTGCTACACCAGATTTTGGATTGCCTGACTATTTCATAACTTTCACCATCGGAGACACTCTCCAAGAGCGAATCGGCAACAACCTTGCGCTTCCTATTGGAGTAGTCCACGACAGCACGAATAACTGTGAAGTCGAAGTCTGCACTAATGTCATCTATGGGTCAGTCTGTGTAAATGTGAAGCTAGATTACAAGACACAAGACGAATGGAGAAAAGTCTTGCTGTTAGCTTTTGAAACCTATGACAGATTTGGAAGGAGGTAATAATGAGAAATTTATTGAATGATTATAAGGAGATTAAGGATTGCATCTACAAAGGTGAAACCTATTCTGTCCGTGACAATGGGGCGGTATTGCGCCATTCTCGCATAGGTAAAAGAGTAAGGAAAGAAGATGATATTTGGACATTCGGAAAAGCTAATGAACAAACTGGATATATGATTATTGGCGGCGAAAGAGTACATCGCATTGTTGCCTATGCTTTCTTAGGGGAGCCACCTACACCCCAACATGTTGTTGACCATATAGACACCAATAGACGAAACAATCGCCCTCAAAATCTAAGGTGGTTAACAAAGTTGGAAAATGTTTTGCTAAATCCTATTACAAGAAAGAGAATAGAGTTTCTATGTGGGAGTATTGAAGCATTCATAAACGACCCTTCAATCATACAGGAATTTGCCAATGACAATCCAAACTTTGCATGGATGCGGACTGTTTCCGCCGAGGAAGCAAAGGCCTCATATGAACGCTTGAAATTATGGGCGGAAACACCATCTGCTCCAACAAGCACAAGCAATGGTACTATGGGCGAGTGGATTTATGCATCGACCAAACGCCACGAACACATTGAGCCATTTTCTAAGTACAGTTCTGTACCCAGTAACCAATCAGAATTCTCTGCCGTAGAATACAAGCAAGACATTCTGACTGAATCGCTATCACCGACTGCGATGCAAAAGTATTGGCGTACACCGACAGAATTTCCGCTATGCCCAATTCGTTGGATGAAGAACCATTGGAAACATATTCCAAGGTGCTTAAAAAAGGGCTATCGTTACCAAGAATGAATATTCCACTCATTATATTGACGATTTCGCCTTGAAAGGGAACTCCCTTTTAATCAGAACCCATGCAGACGATGGTATCAAGAAATTCTCTTTGATTACTGTGTTATTTGAAGGTGATAAATATATTCACGAGGGACAAACATTCTTTGAGGAACAGGGCGCACGAAAGGCTTTTACATTAGCCAAGGTTTAGAATGGGATGGAGAAGATGGAATTGACGATTATTGCTAAAATAATTTGCTATATAGCTAAAAATGAGTAACTTTTTAACTATAACAAATCAACCATCATAAATTATGAAAAAGATTCTTGCCTCTTTAGCCGTATTCTTAGCTGCCATTAACATCATGGCACAAGAACACCTTTCATTCAAAGGGATTCCTATTGAAGGAAGCATGACCGAGTTTTGTCAAAAACTAAAAACCAAAGGATTTACTTCTATCGGGCAGGAAAACAATATCTCTTTGTTTACAGGGGATTTACTGGCCGTGAAGCGACTGTAGGGGTAACTGCTACAGACGATGGAAAATGTTTTGCTGTAGTTGTTTTGTTTGATCCGAGCGAAGAATGGAACACTCTCGTTAACACCTATGACTACTATAAAGATTTGTATACTCGCAAATATGGTAAGCCGTCTAATCTCAAAAG
>ENA-OQCP01000178-OQCP01000178.1-human-gut-metagenome-genome-assembly--contig:-NODE-178-length-26860-cov-1.723937_pt1 | contig 26860 bp, 35 predicted proteins | sample MGYA00242760_ERZ504583 | MGnify/ENA primary metagenome ERZ504583 (study PRJEB26092, sample SAMD00036308) | human gut metagenome | host: Homo sapiens | study: EMG produced TPA metagenomics assembly of...
CTTCAGCGTCTGGCCCACGCTCATGCCGAAGTATTCCTTGACCAGCCAGAAGCCGGCGTCGTTGAGGTGGGAGAAGAACACGGAGCCTGCGCCGATGGCCAGCACCAGCAGTGCCAGATGGGTCGGCTCATGCCGGCGGCGAGCGGCACCATGATGCCGGAGGCGGTGACGGTCGCACGGTTGCCGAACCGGTGGCGAGACGGATGAGCACGGCCACCAGCCAGCCTGCGATCAGCGGTTCATGGCGGATTCGGTGATGGAGTTGGCGATCACGTCGCCGATGCCGGAGTCGACCAGCGTCTGCTTGAAGCCGCCGCCTGCGGCGACGATCAGGATGATGCCGGCCACGGAGCCGAAGGACTGTCCGACCATGCCGTTGACGGCGTCACGGGAGAACTTCTGCATGTAGCCAAGGGCGACCATGGCGAAGACGGTGGTGATGAGCAGTGCCACGAGCGGGGTGCCGAGGAACGCGATCACACGGCCCCAGGCGGTGGTGTTCTGACCGGTCAGATCCACGATGGACGCGGCGAGCATCAGCACGACCGGCAGCAGGATCACGGACAGGGCGGTGCCGAAGGACGGGCGGTTTTCCGCGGATTTCGGAGCTTCGGCCTCAGCCTCGTTCTCCGGAGCTGCGATCGGAACCCACTTGGCGGCGAGCCTGCCGAACAGCGGGCCGGAGATGATCACGGTCGGAATGGCGACGATCAGCCGAGCGCCAGGGTGATGCCAAGGTTTGCGTTCAGTGCGCCGATGGCGTCAGCGGGCCGGGGTGCGGCGGCACGAATGCGTGCAGGGTGGACAGGCCTGCGAGGGCTGGAATGCCCAGCAGTACGACCGGAGCTTTGGCGCGGCGGGCGGCGAAGAGCACCACCGGAATGAGAATGACCACGCCGACTTCGAAGAACATCGGAATGCCGACGATGAACGCGATCAGTGCCATGGCCCACGGCAGACGCTGCAACGGCGTCTTGGACATGATGGTGTCGACGATGGTGTCGGCGCCGCCCGACTTGAACAGGATCGTGCCGATGATTGAGCCGAATGCGATAAGCAGGCCGACGTTGGCGATGGTGGAACCGACGCCGGACGTGAAACTGTCGAATGCCTTGTCGTATTCCACGCCCGCGCACACGGCCATCGCGAATGAGCCGGCAAGCAGGGAAAGGAACGGATGCACTTTGCATACCGCGATAAGGAGAACGATGATGGCGATGCCGATGATCGCCGCAGCAATAAGGTTCATGAATCCTCCTCGATTCATGGGGTTGGCTTGCTAGATTTGTCCGATTCTGGAGATTCGGACATATGGAAGCCCATTTTGGTGCGTACATGTCCGTTTCTGGTGAATCGGACAGTTGGGCTGCTGTTTTTGGGTCCTGTTTGTCCGTTTCTGTGGAATCGGACAAACATGCACCGGTTTTGGGTTTTGTCTGTCCGTTTCTGGTGAATCGGACACATGCGGACTGGGGGATGGTGGGTTAGGCGGCCTGGGTTGCGGTTTGGGCGGCCACAGTTGCGGCGTAGGCGTCAGCGCTTCGATGGCACGGTCGACCATTTCGTCGACGCTGCCTTCGATGGAGATTTCCACGCCGTTCTCTTCGGGGACAAGCGGCTCAAGAATGGCGAACTGGCTTGGCAGTAGCGCGGGCGGCATGAAATGGCCCTTGCGTTCGCTGAGCCTCTGCTGAATGAGCTTGTGGCTGCCGTTGAGGTGAATGAAGAATGTGGCACGTTTTTGGCGAGCACCTCGCGGTAGCTGCGCTTCAACGCGGAGCTGGACACCACGGTGTTTTCGCCGAGCGCCTCGCGTGCCACCATCCAGGAGTTGATGACGTTCAGCCATGGCCAGCGGTCCTCATCGGTGAGTGGAATGCCGGCTGACATTTTGTCGATATTCGCCTGCGGATGGAAGTCGTCGCCTTCCGCGTACACGTATCCGAGTCGTTCATGGATGGCTTCTGCGACGGTGGATTTGCCACATCCTGCAACGCCCATCACCACTACGTGAATGCTCATGTTGCTCTCCTTGCTATTGATGATCCTGTGCCGCTTCGCACCAGGAATAAGACTACTATAAACCGTAAAAGTAGTATCAGTCAAATAAAAAGTACTACGAATGGGAAAAATCGTGTGACTTGCTATGCTGGAGATAGTGCAAAATGGCGGTAAATCACGCAATCGCAGATACGCAATCATCTGCGATTGGTGATTGCCGTGCGTGTCGCAGAATACGTGAAACATACCGTGAAACAAAGCAGGCATGTTGTGAAGTGGGCAAGGGAGGAGCGATCGATGGCTGAAGGCACGGTAATCGCAGAAAATACCGTCGGTGAGCTGATGCAGGATTCGGTGAGTCGAACGCTCGCCATCGAAATGCTCGACGGCGTGTGGAAGGCTGGCGAAAGCCTTACGTTGGAAGCCTTGCAAAGTCGTTTCGGTATTTCCAGAACCGTGGCGCGAGAAGTCGCGAAAACACTGGAATCCATGAATGCGGTACTCGTCAAACGTCGCATCGGACTTGTTGCACGTCCATTCGGCGAATGGCAGGCGCTCAACCATCAGGTGATCGAATGGCGTCTCCACTCCACGCAACGCGAACGGCAGCTGTCATCCCTCACTGAACTGCGACTGGCGGTCGAACCGGCTGCGGCGGCCTCGGCGGCACGCCTCGCTCCATCGACGTCAAGGCGAAATTCCCCGTCTACGCGGCGCAGATGCGCCAAATCGCCGAATCAAACGAAGAGGGGGCTGCCGGCCTGACCAAATTCCACGATCTGGACGTGGAATTCCATACTTTGATACTGCGCGAAAGCGGCAACGAACTGTTCGCCGCGCTTGCCGACACCATCGCCACCGTGCTGCGCGGGCGTGTGGAACTCGGCAAATACCCGATGAAGCGAAGTCCGATCGCGCTCGACGCGCATGATGCCCGTAGCCGACGCGATTGCCAAGGGGGAGCCTGAACGTGCGCGCAGCGCCATGCTCGACATTGTCGACGAAGTGGCGCGCGCCCTCAATTTCTTCTGATTTTCGCGCCAAACTTGCTTTCTTCAGTGAAAAATCGCAATTGCGATTACTATGCGGCCGACTCTTGCCATGCGCGACTTTTCAGGCGTAAGTTGACATCGGAAATACGGCATGAAGGCAGCTCTGCCAACGTTTCTTTCGGTGAATATGAAGATGCCGGGGAATACCCCCGGCGGCTTGGAGCCTTCCTTGTTGCCAAGAGAAAGCTTCGCCATGATGACAAAATGCGCATGCAGAATCAATCGGTTGCGGTGATTGAATCTACATGCGCATTTAGTAGACAAGTACTACTTGCGGGTGGGGTCTTTTTGCAGGAGAAGGAAGATGAGGGCGACGATCAGCAGGATTGCGATCGAAAGCACGCCCACCGAAGCGTTGCCGGTCAGCGACGTGGTGGTCGCAACGAGGAAAGTGCCGATAATCGAAGCGGTCTTGCCGAAAATATCATAGAAACCGTAATATTCGTTGGCACGATTCTTTGGAATGATCTTGCATAATACGAGCGCGACAACGCCTGAATACCGCCTTGGAACAGGCCTACGAGAATCGCAAGAATCCAGAATTCCGTTGCGGAACGCAAGAAGAACGCGGCGAACAGCACAATGCAGATATAGGCGACCACAGCCGTGGTGATCATGGTTTTCGCGCCGAAACGACCGGCAAGCTTGCCATAAGCGATCGCGCTCGGGAATGCCACGAACTGCGTGACCAGCAGCGCCATTACCAGATGCGTAGAGTCGATGCCCAGCTGCGTGCCGTATGAGGTGCTCATGGAAATCACCGTGTTCACCGCGTCTATATAGAAGAAGAACGCAATCATGAACATCCACAGCGGCTTGTTCTTGCGGATTGCACGAACAGTGGAGCCGAGCTCTGCGAATGTGCCGCGGATGGCCTCACCGGTCTGACCCGCGGTAGCGCGGTAGTGCACCTGCTTATAGCTGGTGAGCAGCGGAATGGTGAACGCCACCCACCACAATGCGGTGATTACGAACGAAGCGCGCGTGCATGCCACCGTGGACCATCCAAGCAACGACGGACCGCCGAAAATCAGCGCGATACAGGCGATAAACGGAATCGTGGAGCCAATATAGCCCCATGCGAAACCATGCGAGGACACGCGTCCATACGTTCATTCGACGTGATATCGACCAGCATGGAATCGTAGAACGTGAGCGAACCGTTCAGGCCGACCGTGGCGAGAATGCACACCACCAAGAAAACGAGCCAGCTGAGCGGCAACGCCATCGCACAGCAGGCGACCACGCCCGTCAGGAAGAATCCGGTAAAGAACTTCACCTTCATGCCCTGCACGTCGGCCATGGATCCAAGCACAGGCATCATCACCGCGATGATCAGCGACGCGATGGTCTGCGCGTACCCCCATGTTGACACGATATTCGATTGGCCGGCGGACTGCAGCAACGAGTTCGCGTAGATTGGCACGACTGCGGTCGACAGCATCACGAATGCGGAATTGCCGACATCGTAGACGATCCACTTCTTTTCGCGGGTGGTAAGTTTTGCGTTGGGGTCCGGCATATGCTCTGGGGCAGTCTCTGAGGCCATGTCGGACGTAGGTGCGGATGCGGGCGCTGTTGCGCGTTCGGACATGATTGTTGACTCTTTCGAATAAACCGTCAATTCACTATTGTATATACTACAGTTCATCTTAAGCGGCTGTAAGGGGAGCGCTCTGCCGTTACGCATGAACATTGCATGAACATTGCGACTGATGTGTGATCGACATAAAAAATCTGAAATATCGAAATGCTGCAAATAATACTGGGAATACTGAAATGACGGAGATGAACATGTGCAGATTGTAGATTGCATCATCTGTATGTTGATGTCGTATGTTGATGTCGTGAAAAACGTCGCAGAACGGTATATTGGAACGTGTCAAAATACTGGGAAAACACGAACTAAGTTTGCTGTGTGTGACTGCCGCCGCGCTGTTGCGTCGGCATATTTCTGCGAAGAGTCGAGGAGTCTGTATGAGTGGGGAAGTTCCGGACATGCTTGGTGCGAACGCTGAAATATTGCGCTCGATATTGAGCCAGCCATTGCCTGACACGCTCGACATGATCATCTGGGCGTGGCGTCACGAACTCCGCGCAAGCGTTGCCATTCGAACGATTCGCGGCACGACTTTTGGTGGAAGCCGGTGCTGCGGGCATCCGAGACATTGCTGCCGAAAACGATTTTGATGTGATCCGACTGAGCACGACGAAACGATTCTGGCTGCGCTGCAACGGCAACGATCTTTCCAATGAACAATTCAATGTTGTGCAGGCGGTCGAATCGGCGCTTAACCGCATCGACTATGCCGACGACGAAGCGCGCAGGGCGGTGCACGGAGGTATGCCGGAAGCGTGCATCGACGAAAACTTCTATATTGCGAAATCGCAACAGTATCTGCGAAACGTGTCGGGTGCGATCGTGGCAATCGACGGTCTGCAGGAAGGTGAAAACAACTTCCGTAGAATGAGGGGTACGGAAGGGGCGCGCGGCGGAAATTGGGATATCAGCACCAGATTCGCCAATGTTTGCGAAAATCTCGAATTGCCTTTCCGCTTGCATTACCGATTTGACGTCGATGCGTCCAGCGGCGTGATGGTAGTGCGCTTCAGCATACCGAACACGGCGATCATGCCGGTTGCGTCGCAATATCGCGACGGATTCGCCTCCGCGTATGCCGTGCGATTGGCGGGCATGCTTGCGTGGGCGGCGTTCTCGTCAAGCGTACGACTGACGCAAGTCGATCTGACCGGTTGCGTGGGGGATGCTGACGGCATTCCCGTGATTTCCATGGGATTCGATCGCGTGCCATTCATGATGGGTGCGCTGCCTGCCATGAAAAACGGACAATGCGACGTGGTTCCGTTGGATGTCGATCCGCTGGCGCTGCTCAATTTGCTGCGCCCGGTGCGTTATGTGGGTTTCTTTGATGGGAACCGTGCCCTGACGCCAATCACACCGCTGGCAACGCCAGCCGTATTCTTGGAGAAACGTGTTTCCGAATGGCAGGATCAACGTGCGCTGCCTGAAGGATTGCGGGGATTCCTACGTGCCGACCGTGCCTGCGAACTTGACGTGATGCATGACGAATCGCCGGTTTCCACCGATGATGTGAACGCGATTATGGAAGAAAACGAAGGATCCCCCATGGTCGCCGAACTCCAATTGGAAGCCGCGTTGGCGCAACTTGGCGAAAGCGGTGAAGCAGGTGGGGTGTGCGAAGCGGGCGGAACTGACGAGACAGGCGTAGCGAAAATTGGCGAAAATGGCGAAATTCCGCTCTACTGCAGCCGTCCAGGCGTGCGACTCATCATCTCCCTGCTAGACGGCGACGAACACACGCGCTACTGGAAACTGCCGGATGCTGTAGTCGACGTACACCAGAATCTTGGGGAACTCGCCAAAAACAATGGCGACTATGAGCGCGCGGAACGTGAGCTGCGCGCCTGCATCAAACTTGCCCCAACCAGCGTACGTTTCTACGAGGAACTATCGCAGGTATACGCAAGAACCGACGAATACGGCAAAGCGGCCGACGTGCTCATCGGCGCGTTGAAAATCGCAGTGCTGCCTATCGATTGCGAAGTACTCTACTATCGACTTGGCTACGCATTGTGGCAGTTGGGACGTCTGCCGGAAGCGCTCGCCTGCTATGCGATGATGGTCAACGGCGGCACGCCATTCCGTACGGCCGCGCGCGATGAGGCCGAAGAAGTGAGTAGGCAGATGGGATTGCCTTCGCCGGATATGAAATATGGGGATGCGTGCGATGCGCTGCGATCCGGCGGCGTGCCGGTTGCGCCGGAAGACAAGGTGTTAGATACGATTGCCCGCGCCGCGATTTGCCTGACGGATGCTGGTTTCCCGCTACTAGCTCAGGATGCGGCTTGGATGCTTGGAATGCGCGATGGCGGTGACGTGATCGGCGCGGTTGCGATGAGCCTGCGTTTTGGAGCCGAAGGGCGTTCGAAGAACTAGCGCGACGACGCCGGGTGGAGTGTGCTGGGCGGTTTGACTGGCTGGCGGCTCGGGCTATGACTGGCTGGCGGCGTCTATGCGCGGGCAAATGGTGGTTTGGATGCGCTGTCTGCCGACCTGACGCATGTTGACCAGACAGCGGCATTCCGGGGAATTTAAGGCGATTGCTATCCACAAATTTGCGATTGGCTGGGGCTGGTTGTATAGTTGAGAAGTTGTGTGTTCTGCCTTGCATTCAGTTGCGGGGCATCGAACGCGCAGACTTGCAAGTCAATAGTAATTATAGGGAGTCCATTATGGCAGCTCGTTGCGCAGTGTGCGGCAAGGGACCGCAGACCGGTTTCACCGTTTCGCACTCACATATTCGCAATAAGCGCACCTTCCGCCCGAACCTGCAGCCGGTTCGCACCACCATCGACGGCGAGAACGTTCGCGTTCGCGTTTGCGTCAAGTGCATCAAGGCTGGCAAGGTTCAGCGCGTTGAAGCGTGAATCGCGAAATAACAGCTTGAAACCCCGGTAGACCAATGGTCACCGGGGTTTTGCTTTATCTTGATCTCGCCAGGGCTTTAAGCGTTCGGATTTCTCCACTCGATGGAGAAATCTTCCCGCGTACAGTGGCGTTTGCGTCCGTATTCCTCCAGTAGGTGGAGGAATACTCCCATTGGTTGGCTGGTTTGCGTCCTGATTTCTCCAGCGACTGGAGCTTTTTGCCCGCTAAGGGGCTTGTGGACGGGGTGATTTCTCCAGTGGGTGGAGGTTTTTGCCCGCTGAGGGGCTGGTTTGCGTCCGTATTCCTCCAGCGAGTGGGGAATTTGGGCGGTTTGAGTCGTACCCAGTGGTAGAAGCCGCATCTGTCGGCATAACTGGGGAGAATGGTGCGTTATGAGCACCACACTGGAAACACCGATTTCATCAATCGAGAGCAACCGCCGCAGAGTCGGCGCGCTGAAATCGCTTGGTGTGGTGTCAGTTGGCGACGCCCTGACCTATTATCCGTTCCGCGTAACCGATCCGGTTCCCGCGCGCTCACTGCATGAAGCGAAAATCGGGGAGAAAATGGCGTTCGCCGCGCATGTGCTCGAAACGCGCGTTTTCATGGCACGTCGAGGCTTCCGCCTGATCGCAACAGTCACGGACGACGATTTCGCAGCGCGTCGCAACACCCCAAAATCGTTGGCGTCGCTGGTCTTCTTTTCGTATCGCAAATCGTATGTTGACTGGGTGCAGCGCAAACTGCACGCGGGAGCGCTGCTCGTCGTCGCAGGCGAGCCAAGCGTGTACGACAATCGTCTGCAATTCACGCATCCCGACCTGCTCACCATCAATCCCGTGCAATCGCAGTCGGAAAACGGGGAATGGAACGACGGTTTCGGCGATCCTGCGAATCCGCCTCTCGGCAATCTGAAATACGATGCGCAAACGATCGACGAAGCGCTGAAACGAGTTTGCCGTCCACGACCGGTATATCATGCAACTTCGCGAATTTCCAGCGAACATATTCATGAATCGGTATTGAAATATATGGATGCGTTGCGCGGAGCCGAATATCTGGCAACGCAAAATGCAGGGAATTTCTTAGATAATCCTACGCAAGAAGGGGATTTTGATATTCCCCAAATTGATCGAGAAATACAGATTAAAGTACTCGGTAATGCTATTCCCGATATTATTCCGGAAGATTTTCGTGAGGAATATGGCTTATGCATCGTGCTGAGGCATTCATGGCGATTCATGATCCGGTTGATCGCAAGAATTTCGATAACGCCTTGCAAACGTTGCGATATGAGGAAGCGCTGATCTGCCAGACCGCGCTCGTCAAATCACGCGATGCATCGCGCAAATCCAAGGCTACCGCATGCCCTGAAACGCGGTTGAAAGACGATTTCATCGCGTCGCTGCCATTCGCCCTTACGAACGGCCAACAGCAGGTCATCGCCGATATTTCCGCCGATATGGCGCACGATTACCCCATGCAACGATTGCTGCAAGGCGAGGTCGGTTCCGGTAAGACCGTGGTCGCGGTTGCTGCCATGATGCAGGCCGTCGGATCAGGCGGCCAGGCCGTGCTTGTAGCGCCAACGCAGGTTCTTGCCGAACAGCATTATGCGAGCATTTCCACAATGGTATCCAAACTGGGAAAAAGCGACGCAAATTCGAGCGATAATCAGAAAATCTAGATGATGCCAATGCGCGGCGAAGCAATAAACGGTCCGCGCAAAGTTCGAAAGATGGGGAATTCGACGCAAAAACAATTCACAATAATGCTGTGGATAAAGGTGCACAACTTGCAGACCTTCTTGATTTGGCCGCATCTGATGATGTGGAAACCGGATTTTCCGGCAAAGGAAACGATATATTTGGCACAAAAGATGGGGAGATTCCTGTATTTCTTCTCACGGGAAGTATGCGACTTGCCGAACGTCGTCGCGTGCTCGCAGCAGCCGCATCGGGCATGCCCTGTATCGTCGTGGCGACGCACGCCGCATTTTCCAAGAGTTTCCAGGCGCCGAACCTCACCTTGGCGGTGATCGACGAACAGCACCGCTTCGGTGTGGAACAGCGCGAATCGTTGAATTCCAAGGGTTCTACGGCGCCTCATCTGTTGGTCATGACGGCCACGCCGATTCCGCGCACCGCAGCCATGACCTGGTTCGGCGATCTCGACATTTCCTCGCTGACCGAACTTCCCGGCGGCCGCAAGCCGATTCGCACATTCGTGGTGCCGGAAGACAATGCGTCGTTGATGGGTGAAATGTTTGCCTGATTCGCAAGCGCATCGACGCGGGGGAACGTGCTACGTGGTCTGCCCGCGCATTGACGCCGATGCCGAAGATGCGGACGGCGCGCTGGCGGCGTCAGCGGCTTCAGGCTCGAAAACCGCAGGTTCGTCGGCCGCGGCTTTTGACGACGCCTACGATCTTGGCGAAGACGACGAACAGCGCGCACAACGCCCCCCGTTGCATTCCGTGGCGGAAATCGTGGAGCGTCTGCAATCGCTGCCGCAGTTCAAAGGCATTCGATTCGCCACGTTGACCGGGCGTGACGATGACACCACAAAATCGCAGGTCATGGCCGATTTTGAATCCGGCATAACGCCGATTCTGGTGGCGACCACGGTGATCGAGGTCGGCGTGGACGTGGCGAAAGCCAGCTGCATCGTGATTTTCGATGCGGACCGGTATGGGCTTTCGCAATTGCACCAGTTGCGTGGGCGCGTCGGCCGAGGCGGCACCGATTCGGGGGCTTTCCTGATTTCGCGTGCGCCCGCGGACAGTGATGCCGCCCGCCGTCTTGACGTGATTCAGGCACGTTGGATGGTGCCGAAATAGCGCAGGCCGATTTGGAATTCCGCGGCGCCGGCGACGTGCTCGGCGACGCGCAATCTGGCGGAAAGTCAGGGTTGAAGCTGCTTCGTGTGGTTAAGGATGTGAAGATTATTGAGCATGCGCGGGTTGAGGCTACGAGGCTTGTCGCTCAGGATCCTGATTTACTCGAACATGTGCAGTTGGCCGGGGCGGTGCTTGATTTCACGCGCGGCAATGAAACGTTCCTGACCAGTAATTAGTTTGGTGCGATTAATTAATCGCCTGGCACGCTAGAGTGGTGCGTATGCGCGTAATTTCAGGACGATTCAAAGGCGTTGCATTGACCACGCCGAAAGCGGGCACTCGACCGACCACCGATCGCACCAAAGAGGCGATTTTCTCGCATCTCGATTCATGGGGAGTGTTGGACGATGCCCGCGTGCTCGATTTGTTTGCAGGAACCGGCGCTTTGGGCATCGAAGCATTGAGCCGTGGCGCACGAGAGCTGGTGGCGGTGGAATCATCCGCTCCGGCGGCCGCATTGATCGCGCAGACGCTGACCGCGTTGAAACATAACCGTTCGTGGGAACATGGCATGAGTGCCCGCGTGGTGAAGGCGCGCGCGGAAAAATACGCGGCTTCAGCTTCGGCCGTTGAACCGTTCGACATGGTGTTCATCGACCCGCCGTACGCCTTCGAAACGAATGATTGCAACCAGCTGCTCGCCGATCTTGCCAGCCGTGAACTGACTTCCAGCAACACGGTGATCATGCTGGAACGATCCACCCGTTCCGAAGAGCCCACGGCTCCAGAAAACTGGGAAATCACCGATCGGCGCGATTATGGCGAAACCGCCGTCTACTACATTGAACCCAGCGAGCCAATCTCAGATAACGGTCAGCAATAATCGCAAGAAAAAACTTGCGATTATTCCGCGTAAAAACAAGCGTTTAAAAGCTAGCGTTTGCGCGGATGGGCGGCGGACACCTCCCAACCGAGCGCCATCAAGGTCTTGCGATCGGCTTTGTCGAGCTTGGCGCAATCCAACGCTTCGATCAGGTCGGGACGCAACTCATTGGTTTTCTCGAGCGCCTCATCGCGGCGGAAACGATCCACTTTCGCATGATTGCCGGAAAGCAGCACGTCCGGAACCTTGATGCCACGCCATTCCGCGGGCTTCGTGTACTGTCGGTGCTCCAACAGCGCGTTCTCGCCCGTATACGATTCCTCAACAATCGACGCGGCATTGCCCATGAAGCCGGGCAGCAGCCGCGTGATCGCCTCCAACATGACCGACACTGCGACCTCGCCGCCGTTCAACACGTAATCGCCGATCGAATATTCGCGCACGTCAATGCCTTGCGCGCGGTAATACTGCGGAATGCGCGCGTCATACCCTTCGTAACGGCCGCAGCCGAACAGCAGATGATCGGCATGGCTCAGTTCCGTCGCATCCTGTTGTGTGAACAGCGGGGCGGAAGGATTCGGAAAAATCAGCACAGGACCTGCGGAAGATGGTGCAATATCAGTTTTTTCGGAATTCTCAGGACCTGCGGAAGATTGTGCAGTGTCGGAATCTGCAGTATCGCAAGAATCGCCAGTATCGAAGGAATCCGCAGAATCCTCAATATTTTCCGTATTTTCGATTACCGCAGGCTCAAGCTGCAGCAGCTCGTCGAGGCATTCGCTCCACACTTCCGGCTTCATCACCATGCCTGCGCCACCGCCGACAGGAGTGTCGTCGACGGAATGATGTACGTCGTGCGTCCAGTCGCGCAGATTGTGCGCGGTAACCTCCACAAGCCCTTTCGACTGCGCTTTGCCGAGCAGACTGAGGTTCAGCACTTCAAAATATTCCGGGAAAACAGACACGATATCGATCTTCATAATGTTCAGAATACCGGGATGCCTGCCAAGTGGCAGGAAACATAAAAAGTGGGCACTGGATTCCAATGCCCACTTGAATGGATATGTGATCGAAAGCGCGTAATCATGAATGCTTACGCAGGATCGCAAACGATCACAGTCCCGGAATAAGACCTCCAGGCGGATCGAGGGTCAGATAGCCCTCTTCGAGGTCGATGTCTGGCACGAGCTCGTCCACGAATGGCACGAGCGCGCTGTTCTCAACCACAGCGCCGTCGGCATCCTTCACCGGATTGGCGAGACGAATCTTCAGCAGCCATTGGGCCACTTCTATCACGTCAACGACTTTGCCGACCACCACGCCCGGTTCGAGACCAAGCATATTGTCTTCAGCCAGTCGCGCTCAAGACCGATGAGGTCTTTCGGATACCACTCGTCGGCTTCAAGCATGTCTTCCGGATCGTCCGCCTCGCCATACAGCACAATGCCGTTGGCCGCTTCGGACTGGTCGCGGTTGTCAATGCCTTCGAACTTGATGATCCAACGGTTTTTGAAGGTACGGGAGTTCTCCACCACATACTCTTCTTCGCCGTCTTTCGTGTACAACACAGCACCGGGAGCGAACCGGTATTCCGGTTCGTCCGTAAAGATCTGCACGGTGACTTCGCCTTTGAGCCCCTGCGCACGCCCGATACGACAGACCCTCAGCAGCTCAAGCTGTTGAGGGTCGTCGGAATGCATATCACGCACCACGCTAGGATCTCACCTGCGCACGTCCATGATGTCGACGCGCACCTTGTGGTCGGACAGTGCCTGCACCACGGTGCGAATCGCATTTGCCGTGCGTCCGCTGCGTCCAATGACGCGACCGATATCCTCAGGGTTCACGCGCACGCGAATGAGTTCACCGCGCGGATTCTCATGGGACTTCACCGAGACATCATCGGGAAAATCGACGATGTTCTTGATCAGATGTTCCACAGCCTGGGCGAGCATGATCACTCGGCTTCCGCAGCCGGCTCTTCAGCCGGAGCTTCCTCGGTAGCGGCGGCTTCGGCTTCAGCCTTGGCCTTGGCGTCAGCTTCGGACTTTGCAGCTTCAGCTTCTGAGCCTGAGCCTCAACGGCCTCAACGCGAGCGGCGGCATCCGGGCCAGCTTCAACGGTCTTCAGGGTGCCTTCAGCACCGTCAAGGCCCTTGAACTTCTGCCAGTCACCGGTGATCTTCAGCAGGTTCAGCACCTGCTCGGTCGGCTGAGCGCCAACGCCGAGCCAGTACTGAGCGCGCTCGGAATCGATAACGATGGTCGAAGCTGGGTGTTCGGATTGTAGGTACCGATCTCTTCGATGGCGCGGCCATCACGCTTGGTACGGGAATCCATGATCACCACGCGGTAGAACGCGTAGAACTTCTTACCCATGCGCTTCAGACGAATCTTGGTTGCCAAAATGGCTCTCCTTGTATAACTAGGGGTGTGCGTTTCGTTTTCTGTGTGGGGCACGGAATCCGAAACCCACATGTTCCTCACGTCACGCGATAGTTAGAGGGCCTCGCGCGCGCGAATAACTTATCAAGTATAACCGTGGGGTACGGACGGATGGGTCTTAGGATGTTTCCCGCTCTATGCGACTTTCCGAATCCGTGCAAAACCGGGAAGTCGTTTGTCTGATTCTGCGGAAACGGTCAATTATGCGGCGAATGTGATGCCTTGAATGACCGAATCGGCAGAATCGGACATTTGCTGGCATTCGTGAGATGTTTGCGTGGGTCTACATGGCGGAATCGTCGGAATCAGGCAGGCTGGCTACACTTGAAGGTTCCGAGTTTGCGTATGTCCGTTCGGAGTGAACGGTTTGCATAGGGGGAGTTGCCTGAATGATTATCGCGCTTTGGATTGCGTTGATTATTTGCGTTGTATGGATTGCGCTTGGCGAGATGCCGGCTGGTTGGGATGGCCATTTGCCGCTGCCGTACTTGATTGCGTTGATTCCGTTGCTGTGGATTCCGACGCTTGTGATCGCCGTCGCCGGTTTCGCGTTGCATGAGCCGGCTCTCGGGGGAGTCGCTGCGGTGGTCTGTCTTGCGTCGCTGCTACGCAAAATCGCATATTGGATGGAAAATCTTAATTCTCCCAATACTGCGCAGAGGGTTGCCGAAAAACTTGCGGAAAAGCGTGAAACATCTCGTGAAACAGGCAATGAAGCTGTTACGGAATCCGCGAAACATGGCCGTTTCCGTGTGATGACGCTGAACTGCCGATTTGGTCGCGCCAACGCTGCGGCAATCGTCAGTGCGGTCAAAAAACATGATATTGCAGTACTTGCATTGCAGGAATTGACGGACGATCTGGTTGCGCAATTGGACGCTTCGGGATTGTCTGATTTGCTTCCGTACCGTCAGTTGGGGGAGAGCAAGGGAACGGACAATGGCGGATTCAACGGTGTGTGGATTCGTATTGAACCAAGCGACATGTCTCCGGTCACTGCGGTGATTCCCGCGGCCGACGTGCCGGGCGTGTGCTTCCCGATCGATTCGATGCGCGGCATCACGTTTGTTTCGGCACATCCGAAGTCTCCGATGCGCGGATGCAGGGAATGGTCCGCCGGCATCATCGGTTTGGGGGAGTTGGTGACCACTCAGAAGCAGGGCGACATCACCGTTGTGTTGGGTGATTTGAATTCCGGTACCGATCATCCAGCTTCCGCAAGCTGCTGAATGCGGGCTTCAAGGATGCGGCCTTGTGCGAGGCGAAGGGCCGTCATGCCACGTTCCCATCATGGCTGCCGTGGCCGCGCATCATTCTCGACCATGTGCTTTTCACCAAGGGATTGGACGCTTCCGACGTGAGTTCGTTCTGCGTTGAAGGTAGCGATCATCTTGCGCTTGCTGCCACGTTGACGTTGAAGTAGTTGATGGCGATTATAAGGTAGTCGATTCAGCTGAAAACAGCTGATTGGAGTACGCAAAAGGGGATGCGATTCGTCTTGAATCACATCCCCTTTTTATACGTTACCGTTTTCGCGTCGCTTGCTTTAGTGCAGCAAGCCGGACAGTCCGCCGCCAAAGTTCGGCGGCAGCTCACCGGCATCGCCCATCAAGTCTTGCAATCCGGCGGGAAGTGCAGGATTCTGCGGCTTCTTGGCAAAAGCGGAACCGCCGGAAGACTTACCGTCGGAGTTCTTGCCGGCAAGCTTGTCGCGCAATGCCTTCTCTTCAGCCTCGCGCTTCATCGGATTGCCGGACTTACCGCCCTTCTTCTTGCCCTTCTTGCCTTTGCCCTTGCCTTTGCCCCCGCCCATGGCAGGGCCGCCAAAGCCAGGCATGCCAGCGCCGGCCTTGTTGCTCATACGCTTCATCATCTTCGCGGCCTGCTCGAAACGCTGCAACAGCGCGTTCACCTGCGAAACGGTCACGCCGGAACCGTAAGCGATACGAGCTCGACGAGAACCGTCAATAATCGAAGGATCACGACGTTCCGCAGGAGTCATCGAACGAATAATGGCTTCAGTACGATCGATTTCCCTCTCGTCGAACTGCTCAAGTTCTTTACGATGCGCGGCCATACCCGGAATCATGCCAAGCAGATTCTTCATCGGACCAAGCTTGCGCACCTGCTGCAGCTGATCGAGGAAATCATCCAAACCAAAGGAACCATCGGAAATCTTGATGGCGGCCTTACGAGCCTCTTCCTCGTCGAACTGCTTCTGCGCCTGCTCGATCAGGGTAAGAATATCGCCCATATCGAGAATGCGGGAAGCCATACGATCCGGGTGGAAAACCTCGAAATCCTTCAGACCTTCGCCAGTGGAAGCGAACAGAATCGGCTTGCCGGTAACGGAGGCGACCGAAAGCGCGGCACCGCCACGGGCGTCGCCATCAAGCTTCGAAAGCACCACGCCGGTGAAGTCCACGCCCTCATCGAACGCCTTCGCCGTCTGCACGGCATCCTGACCGATCATCGCGTCGATTACGAACAGGATTTCGTTCGGCTGCACGGCGTCGCGAATATCGCGAGCCTGCTTCATGAGCTCTTCGTCAACGCCGAGACGGCCTGCGGTATCGATGATGACCGTGTCGTACAGCTTCTGCTTGGCCAGCGCAACAGCGTCACGCGCCACCTTCACCGGATCGCCGGTGGTCAGACCCGGGGAAGCAACGGCTTCGCCACCGTCGGACTGCACGCCCTTTTCCGGAGCGTACACGGGCACGCCTGCACGTTCGCCAACCACCTGCAGCTGCGTCACTGCGTTCGGACGCTGCAAATCGGCCGCGACCAACAGCGGAGTGTGGCCGGAATCCTTCAGCCAGTAGCCGAGTTTGCCTGCGAGGGTGGTTTTACCAGCACCCTGAAGACCGGCGAGCATGATGACGGTCGGCGGATTCTTCGCAAAATTCAGCGGTCGGTCAACGCCAGCGCCAAGCACGGCCTCAACTCTTCGTTGACGATCTTCACGACCTGCTGGGCCGGATTCAGCGCCTGGGAAACCTCGGTGCCGAGCGCACGCTCGCGGATTCGGCCGGTGAAGGAACGCACCACGTCGAGCGCCACGTCGCGTCGAGCAGCGCGCGGCGGATTTCGCGGATCGTACCATCGATATCAGCCTCGGAAAGCTTGCCTTTGCTCTTCAGATGCTTGAACGCATTCGAGAGCCTATCTGTCAAAGAACTAAATGCTGCCATAATGTTCCTCAGTCTAGCCGTCCCGCGGGAAATTTCGCATTCCAATTAATGGTGTTGATGATGTTCGGTTGATATTCGGTGAGATGCTTGATGCTATTTGCATGAGAAATGAAAATCCCGTCTCTTCCAATAGGAGAAGACGGGATTATTGCTTATTACGAACGCTGCGGATTATTTGAGGGTCCAGGTGGGACCTGGGGAGTGTCTTCGATGGCGATTCCGGCTGCGCCCAAGGCATCACGAATGGCGTCGGCGCGGGCGAAATCCTTGGCCTTGCGGGCTTCGGAACGCTCCTCCAACTGTTCGGAAACCAAACGGTCAAGCGCAGTATGCTCAGCGGAATCGGCACCGGCTCCGGCGGCGCCGGCCGCACCTTCGCTTACCCACGCTCCGCCAGCGGATCCAAACCAAGCGTATCGAGCATCGCACGCACATTCACCAAAACAGCGCGAACTTCATCCTTCGCAACATCCGAATCAACACGATCGGCAAGCTTCGAAAGCAACGTGTTGCCAGAACGAATCGCCGTGAAAATCGCAGCGGAGGCGCCGGAAACATTAATATCGTCATTCATTGCGGCAACGAAATCAGTCGGAAGATCATCGGCGGAAACCGAAACGATCTCCTCACGGGACGGCTGCCCGCCAACGGCGGCACCGGCACGTTCGATGAAATTCGACACACGATCGTACGCGGACTGAGCCTCGGTCAACGTCTGATCCGACCATTCCAACATGGAACGATACTGCACGGAACCAAGCGCGTAACGCACCACCCAAGCGGAATTTTCCGCCAAAACCGCCGGCACGGACAAGCCGTTGCCCAGCGACTTCGACATCTTCTCACCCTTGGCGGTAACCCATGCGGAATGCATCCAACGAGCCGCCGAATCGTAACCGGCGGCACGAGTCTGCGCCATTTCGTTCTCATGGTGCGGGAAACGCAAGTCCAGCCCGCCGCCATGAATGTCGAACATATCCTTCAAATAGCGGTGGCTCATCGCCGAGCATTCAATATGCCAACCCGGGCGACCCGTGCCGAACGGAGTATTCCAACGCGCGTCAAGCGGATCGGAATCCTTCGGAGCCTTCCACAATGCGAAATCACGCGGATCATGCTTGTCTTCCGACATGTCCGCAGGATCAACCGGATTGTATTTGTCGTTGCCCGTATTGTCGACAGACGGACCATGCATCGGCCACTTCGGAAGCGGCATCAGCCACAGCGGTCTGCTTCTGATGCGTCAACTCGCCATAATGAGGCCAGCTGCAACGTCGAAATACACGTTGCCGGTCGGATTGCCGTTCTCGTCAGTCACCACGTAGCCGTGGCCGTTGTCGATGATCTGCTTGATCAGATCGATCATGTCGATCATGTGGCCGGTCGCACGCGGCTCATATGTAGGAGGCTCAACACCCAACGTGTTGTAAGCCTCAGTGAATTCACGCTCGTAAATGTACGCGCGCTCCCACCACTGCTGACCGGCGGCCGCAGCCTTATCGAGAATCTTGTCGTCGATATCGGTGACATTGCGCACGAACGTGACCTTGTAGCCCAAACGCTCGAACCAGCGACGCACCACGTCAAACGCGACAGCCGCACGAATATGGCCGATATGCGGCGAGCTCTGCACGGTGGCGCCACACACGTACATGCCGACCTGACCAGGCTTGATCGGCGTGAAATTCGACACGGCGTGCGATGCGGTGTCGTACAGCTTCAGATCGGCAGCGGCGCTCGCCACTGCGTCAACTGCGGTTGCGGCGCTAGAAATGTTGATATTCTGCGGTTCTTGCGTGTTCGTCATAACCACGAGAGTATTGCCAGAATCGGACATGCATGCGAGATGAAAATGAACGGCAAAACGGTTTTTGTTGGATTTGTGAACATCGTTACGTAGGTGATGCAACAATAGAACGTATGACGCAATCGCAGGTGCTGATTTTGCAACACGTTCCGTGGGAGAGACCGGGACGCATTTTAGACAGTCTGGATGATTTGGGACTGCAGTATCAAATCATCAATGTCGCCAAGCAGAAGAAACCGGATTTGCCTGATTTTGGCGAGGTTTCCGGCGTGGTGATCATGGGCGGCCCGATGGGTGCGCTCGACTACGACAAGTATCCGGGATTAAAGGCTGAGGCCAAGCTCGCGCGGGCTGCGGTCAGCGTTGGCAAGCCGGTGTTGGGCGTGTGCTGGGACATCAGATCATCGCCACCGCGCTGGGGGCGAAGCTGAAGTCGGGAGATGCTCCGGAAATCGGTTTTGCGCCGATTAAATGCATCGACAAGCATGATTATTTCTCGATGTGGAACAAAACCGTGGATGTGCTGCACTGGCATAACGACGTGGTGTCGTTGCCGGAGGGCGCGCAGCCATTGGCACGATCCGCGAAGACCAAGGTGCAGGCGTTCCGTTTTGGTTCCGCTCTGGGCATGCAGTTCCACTTGGAGGTTACCCCTACTCTGTTGGAGGAGTGGCTTGACGAGTCAAGCATGGTCAAGGATCTCAAGGCTGCCGGCGGGTCGAAATCGCAGTTGCACGAGGCGTTCGCCGAATATAATCCGCAGTTGCAGCCGCTTGCGGATCAGGTGTTTTCGAGTTTTGCCGCTCGTTGTAATTCGTATGGGCAGAATTTGGCTCAGTCGCAGCAGGCTGATCGCCGAGTTGCGTGCGGCTCCGATTGCTGCGTAGCGCTGGTGGCGATTCGCAAGTTGCGGCATTGCCTGCAGGTTTGGGAGATGTTCCCGCTACATTGGTGACTTATGCCGACTTATGATTTGGGACTTGAACACGTTTCGCTTGCTTTTGCGACCAAGAATATTTTCAACGATGTAACGCAGGGTGTTTTTGAAGGCGACCGCATCGGCATCGTCGGTAAGAACGGCGACGGCAAGTCCACGTTGCTGCATTTGTTCAAAGGCACGCAGGAGCCGGACTCCGGTCGCGTGACCATTCGCGGCGGGCTTACGCTCGGCATGCTCGACCAGCGTGACCCGCTCGACGACAACGCCACCGTGCGCGAAGCTGCGCTCGAAGGCCGTGAAGACTACGAATGGGCTGCGGAAACCAAGTCGCGCGAAATCGTCGAAGCATTGCTTGGCGGCATCAGCTTGGAAGCGAAAATCGGTTCGCTTTCCGGCGGTCAGCGTCGCCGCGCCGATTTGGCACGCCTGTTGCTCAAGGATTGGGATATTCTCGCACTCGACGAGCCTACAAACCATTTGGATGTGGTGACCATTCACTGGCTGGCGGAACATTTGAAGAACCGTTGGCCGGCCGGATCCGGCGCGCTGCTGCTCGTCACCCATGACCGTTGGTTCCTCGACGAAGTGTGCGAATCCATGTGGGAGGTGCATGACGGCGAAATCGAGCCGTTTGAAGGCGGCTATTCCGCATACATGCTGCAGCGCGTGGAACGCGATCGCCAAGCCGACGTGCGTGAAACGAAACGTCGCAATCTGGCTCGTAAGGAACTTGCCTGGCTTACCCGCGGTGCCCGCGCCCGTTCCACCAAGCAGAAATTCCATGTGAAGGCCGCGCGTGAGCTCATCGCCGACGTGCCTCCGGTGCGCAATACGCTGGAATTGAAGCAAATGGCCACATCCCGCTTGGGCAAGCAGGTGGTTGACCTGATTGACGTGACGCAGATTTTCGAACATGTGCAAGGCGAGGCCGATATCGATCCGGACGTTGCGACATGGAAGCGTCGGCATCGCGCGTCGATGTGGTGCCGGCCATGTATGCCGAGCCGCAAGTGCATGGTTCCGTGGAAGTTGCCGTCGACGATCTGACTGATCCGCGATTGGTGGATGCCGGTGTTGCAGCGGCGCAAGTTGCTGCAGCTGCGAAAGAATCGCAAGAAATTCAGGAATCGCAAGAAAATAATACTGATGATCCTGCAGAAGAAATTACTTCTGCAGCGCAAAAAATTACTGTTACCGGTCGTAAGATTCTTGACGACGTGACATGGCTGATCGGGCCGGGCGATCGTTTCGGCATCGTCGGCGCGAACGGTGCCGGAAAATCGACGTTATTGAAGATTCTTGACGGCACGATCACCCCCACTGTAGGTCATGTGAATATCGGCAAAACCGTGAAATTCGCGGTGCTTTCACAGCGTCTCGACGAATTGGAGAAGCTCGGTAAATACAAGATCAAGGAAGTGCTGAGCCGTTACAAGCCGAGCTATATCGTGGACGGCAAGGAAACCACGCCGGGGCAGATGATGGAGCGTCTCGGATTCGAGTCGGCGCAGCTGATGACGCCGATCAAGGACCTATCGGGTGGTCAGAAGCGTCGTATGCAGTTGCTGCTGATCCTACTGGACGAGCCGAACGTGCTCATCATGGATGAGCCCGGCAATGATCTCGACACCGACATGCTCGCCGTGATGGAGGATCTGCTCGACACTTGGCCGGGAACTCTGATCGTCGTCTCCCATGACCGGTATCTGCTCGAACGCGTCACCGATCAGCAGTTCGCGCTGATCGGCGGCAAGGTGCGCCACCTGCCCGGTGGCGTGCAGGATTATCTGGACATGACTGAGGCCATCAAGAACGGCAAGAATCCGTTTGCGGACGAAAAGGCAGGTGCCGGCAAAGGCAAGAGGGGCGGTTCCGCTGGGACTGCCGGTTCCACGACCGAAGGCACCGCAGGCAACTCCGCAAGTGGGTCTGCGACTGCTGAAACCGCATCTTCCGCGCCTTCTACGCCGAAACTTTCCGGCAAGGCCTTTCACGAAGCTCCAAGCGCGTATCGGCAATCGAGCGCAAACTCGCCAAACTCGAAGAGCAGAAAGCCGATCTTGAGCAGCAAATGGCCGCGCACGACCCCAGCGACTACGAGGGCCTAGGCAAGCTCAACGACCAGCTTCAAGCCGTCACCGACGAGTCCGAAGAACTTGAACTCGAATGGATGGAACTCTCCGAACAGCTCGAGTAGCATTCGTATCGCCCGCGTCAATTACCGGACAGGGTATGCATGTTGTGGCGGCGGCGCAGCTCCTCCAGCGTTTCCGGTGAATGTTGGCCATTCGTGCGACAGCGATGCGTGGCATTCCATGTGCCAATGTCATATTCTTGTTATTGCAGGAAACCTTAGCTGTTCTTGTCGGAGAGACCAATGGAGGTGCCTTATGAATCAAGTGATGCGAAGAAGCGCCTGTTGCTTGTTGTCCAGCTTGTTGTTGTGGTCATGCGTTGGCTGCACGAAAGCTGCACATGAAAGTTCCGGTGATGGCTCCGTACAGAGCGGCAGCGAGAATGATGATGCCGCAAAACAGGCATATAAAGCATTTACTGTGGACGCTCTGGATCGTGTCGCCGTCGATGATCTCAATAGCTCGGGCAAACTGGTTCTAGTAAACAAGTTGGGTGCGAAATCCGTACATGGCGATGATGCTATTTCATTTACAAAAACAGTTGATGACAGCAATATGTATTATGTCATCTCCATGTGTAAGCAGAAGGAGCAGGCTCCTTATTCGTTTGTTCTCTACAAAGATGGACAGCCACACACCCTAACCACTAGGGAGGCCTGTACATCTAACGGAATAGAAACGATCTCTCTCCCGGCGAAGAATTTCCCAGATGCCACCTCATTGTCCATTATCAATATCGGCAATACGGATCTTGTTGTTTCCGTATATGAAGTAAAGGAACCCCATCATGAATAATTTCAGTCATAACGCTCCCTATCGTCCTGCCATCATCATAGTTTGTGGCATCACGATGAATGCTACTGGGCTAGTTGTTGCAAAACTGGCCGATTAGGTAGATGGGGTAGTAGGTGATGTTGTGGTCGGTTTCGATGTTGCCGGGGCCGAAAACTAATCCTTGGCGAAGGTGATAACTTTCCTCTGCGAGCACATTATTAAGAGCGATGAACCTTGTTTGATATCTTCTTGCGCCTGGCGAACGTCTATGAGACTGTTGTTTTGCGCAAAAGATGCTACTGCAGCTGGCATGCTCCAATGATCAGATATTTTCTGAATATCGCAGATCTGACAACGAAAAGGGCTTTCCCGCGTTGAAACGGGAAAGCCCTGTAGGTTTGGGATTAGGCTGATTGGATCAGCGACCGGTGATTTCGGAGCCGAGCACCTTTTCGCTCAAGGCCTTCGGACCGCGCGTCACTGCGACCGCGCCGGAACGAACCAGCTCGATAATGCCGTAATGCTCCAAAAGCCCCAGCAGCGCATCAATCTTGCCTTCGGCACCGGTGGCTTCGATGGTCAGCGACTCCGGATTCACATCGACCACGCGCACGCGGAACAGACGCACGATCTCAAGCACGTCGGAACGGTTGGATTCGTCGGCAGTTACCTTGATAAGCACCAGTTCGCGCTCCACAGTGGTGTTCGGATCCAAATCCACGATTTTCAACACATGCAGCAGCTTGTTGAGCTGCTTGATGATCTGCTCGAGCGGCACCTCATCCACATCGGCGGTCACCGTGACACGCGAAATGTCAGGACGCTCGGTGGGGGAGACGGACAGCGAGTTGATGTTGAACGCACGACGGGGCGAACAGGCCGGCAATACGTGCCAGCACGCCCGGACGGTTCTCTACGAGCACGGAAAGCGTATGGCGCTTGGAACCCGGCTGAGATGCAGGATACATTGGTAGACCCTTCCTTACTACTTACTCGTTTACTCGTTGTCGGCAGCGGCCTTCGGGCGCTGCAGCGGCTTGATTCCGGGCATATAGGTGACATTGTCGTTGGCATCGCCAGCTGCGACCATCGGCCACACCATAGCGTCCTTCCACACGCGGAAATCGATAAGCACCGGGCGATCGTTGATTTCGTTGGCCTTCTTGATCGCTTCAATGGCTTCTTCTTCCGCGAACGCACGCATACCAACGCAACCGTACGCTTCGGCAAGCTTCACGAAATCAGGAACATCCACGATTTCCAGCGTATTCTCTCCATCCATCAGATTGGTGGCGGAATAATGCTCGCCGTAGAACAGGGTCTGCCATTGACGAACCATGCCATACACGGAATTGTTCAGCAGTGCGATCTTAATCGGCGTGTGATCGTGGAACGCGGTCGCCAGCTCTTCAGAAGTCATCTGGAAGGAACCGTCACCGTCAATCAGCCACACCGGCTTCTCGCCTCATGGAAACGTTCGGAACCAACACGAGCGCCGATGGCGGCCGGCAGTCCGTAACCCATGGTGCCGAGGCGCCGGAGCTCAGCCAAGAATGCGGCTTCTCGAAATCGATGAGCTGTGTGGCCCACATCTGATGCTGGCCCACACCGGTAACCCAAATCGTGTCAGGATCAGCCAGATCGGAAGCTGCTTGATGACCCACTGCGGAGCCATCGAACCATCGGTCGGCTCATCCCACTTGATCGGGTACTTTTCACGCCAATCGTTGATGATCTCCCACCAATGCGAAGTGTCAGGCTTGCCATGCACGGCCTGCTCGCGCTTGATTTCCGGAATGAGATCCTTTAGCACGGTTGCCACATCGCCAACGATCGGCACATCCGGCTGACGGTTCTTGCCGATTTCCGCCGGATCGATATCAATGTGAATCACACGTGCACCCGGAGCGAAAGCGTCAAGCTTGCCGGTTACACGATCGTCGAAACGAGCGCCGATCGCAACAAGCAGATCGCAACGCTGCACGGCACCGGTAGCGGCAATCGTGCCATGCATGCCAAGCATGCCAAGCACCTTCGGATCGGAATCAGGCACAACACCGCGCGCGGGCAGCGTGGTGACGATCGGAGCGTTCGTGACTTCCGCCAGCTCCTGCACGAGCTTGCCGGCATCGGAACGTGCCGCGCCGCCGCCCACATACAGCACCGGACGGTACGACTGCTCGAACAGCTTCGCAGCGTCGGAAAGCACACGGCCGTGAGCCTTCGTAGTGGGGTTGTAGCCGGGCAGAATCATGCGCTGCGGCCACGAATAGTACATGTCGCCGGTCTGTGCGGTTTTGGTGACGTCGACCACCACCGGACCAGGGCGGCCGGAACGTGCCACATAGTGTGCTTCAGCCAGCACGCGCGGAATATCCTGCGCACGCGTGACCAGATAGGAGTGCTTGACCACCGGATAGGTTGCGCCGACGATATCGGCTTCCTGGAAGGCGTCGGTGCAATGGCGTTCACGCCAACCTGACCGGTGATGACCACCATCGGCACGGAATCCATGTTCGCGTCGGCGATCGGGGTGATCATGTTCGTCGCGCCCGGACCGGAAGTGACGATGCACACGCCCACCTGTCCGGTGGTCAGCGCGTAGCCTTCTGCCGCATGTCCGGCGGCCTGCTCGTGACGCATCAGCACGAAGCGGAACTTCGTATCGTCCTTGATGGAATCGTAGACGGGCAGAATCGCACCGCCCGGAACGCCGAAGACGTCCTTGACGCCCAGATCCTCCAGCGAACGAACCAGCGCTTCGGCGCCGGTCATCTTTTCGCCGTCGACAATGGTCTGCTTTTCAGTGGTAGCGGATGCCTTTGGCATGCCGCTGAATGCCTGCAGAGGCGTAGGTAACACCATGTTCCCTCTCATATTCGCTCGTGGAACTTTCTTACAGGGGTATGCTGCCGCGTTTCGGTGCACGCAATCAGCCGAACCCCATCATCGGAAAGCGGCGCAATCGCTTGTGGCGACTTGCGAATCGCAATCCTTCGCTAGTAATCAGTCTATGCTATCGGCTGACAGGAGAATATGCCGGATTCGTGCCATATTCTGGCGTATTGCGTTCCGCGGCGGTATGAGAGGGCGGATTCGTAGCTGCTTGTTATCTACCTGCGACTACTTACTGGTGTTTTCGCCGTTGCTGCCGTTACTTTCGTTGCCGCTGTGCTTGTGATGATGTTTGCGATGCTTACGGACGTTTTGTGCTTCAGGCTTGCGATTGTCCAGTGCCTTCCAACCTTCTTCGGCTGCGGCGAGTTGCGCCTTGCGTTTGCTGGTGCCTGTGCCGGTGCTGATGATTTCGTCGCTTTCGCCCAGCATGACGTTCGCAGTGAACACTTGCGCATATTCCGGACCGGAAACCGACATCTGGTAGCGCGGTTCGCCGAAGCCCATGCCATGCGCTTTGACGGTAAGCGAGGTTTTCCAATCGAGGGCTGGGCCTTCCGTCGCGACTTCCGCAAGCGTTTCGTCAACAAGATGATGCACAACGCGACGTGCCTCGTCAATGCCATGCTGAATGAACGTCGCACCGATCAACGATTCGACGATATCGCACAGAATCGAGCTTTTATCAGCGCCGCCTGATCGCTTTCGCCATGACCGAGCAGAATGTACGGGCCTGCATTGAGCTTTTCGCGAGCGATTTTGCTCAAGGATTCCTCGGAAACGGCTTTCGCGCGCATTTTCGCAAGCTGCCCCTCGTTCATGTCGGGGTGTGCCTTGTACAGGGTTTCCGTGGAGACGAGCTCAAGCACGGCGTCGCCAAGGAATTCCAAACGTTCGTAGTTTTTTGCGCCCGGATCTCGTGCGAGAAGGAGCGGTGGGTGAGCGCTTCGACCAGCAGGTCGGGTTCGAGCGTGGTGCCGAGCGCTTCAAGCAGTGCGTTGGCGGTCATCTCGCCTCGGAAACGGCGGATGCGTCGGCGTTGTTCTGGGTCATAATCGTCCTCGGTTTCGTAGTGGGTATGCGACGGCGAAGCTCGCCGCGCTGTTCGGGACGTTGCGTACGTGGCAACAAGCCAGCGAATCTGGCCGATTGCTATGCAAACAACGATCCCGTTCAGTCTACTCTCCACCCATGTCGAGGCGGAAATGCAGGGAAATGCGCGGATACTAGGTGGATGCGATACTTGGCGGATGCGAGGTGAGATGGTCGGGTGCATGCGAATGCATATGGCCAAGTGCGCAGCCTGAAATATACAAAACCCTGCCACCCGTCGATGGCAGGGTTTCAATGCTTCATGCCGTTACTCGGCAGCCACTCACTTGGTGTGGATGGAGCGGACAGCCTCGCGGTACACGCGGCCGCGGT
>ENA-OQCP01000179-OQCP01000179.1-human-gut-metagenome-genome-assembly--contig:-NODE-179-length-26826-cov-2.570396_pt1 | contig 26826 bp, 30 predicted proteins | sample MGYA00242760_ERZ504583 | MGnify/ENA primary metagenome ERZ504583 (study PRJEB26092, sample SAMD00036308) | human gut metagenome | host: Homo sapiens | study: EMG produced TPA metagenomics assembly of...
GTCCTCGATCATGAAGTCGGTGGTGCCACGAATGCCATCCAGTGCGCCAAGGTAGATGCCACCGCCGAACTGGAAGCAAAAGGCGGTCAGCACGTACAGCCACGGCTGTATCCGGCGAGGCACCCATCCCTTCATCATAGGCATGGAAAAGCCCATGCCGGGTGGAGGGCCACCGGCGCTCTTCATAAAGAATTCAGTCAATTGTCCCATTACTCCTCAACGATACATTCCACATTATAACCGCCCTTGAGCCTGGCAACATCAGCATTCTCATCGAGCTTGATGCGTACGGTGACGCGCTGTTCGACCTTCACAAAATTACCCGTGGCATTGTCGATGGGAATAAGTGAGAAGGCACTGCCGGTAGCATCAGAGATACGTTCCACCGTACCCGTATATTGTATACCGGGAACGGCATCGGCTGTAATCTCAGCCTTACCACCCACCTTGATGTGAGGCAACTGGCTTTCCTTGTAGTTTGCCTCAACCCAACGTTCACCATTGTCAACAATACTCACCAGTACCTGGCCCGGATTGACAAGCTGACCTACGTGAATATCCTTCGTGCCAACGGTACCGTTACAAGTGGCAATGATGTAGCAATAGGAGAGGTTGAGACGGGCGAGGTCGACGGCACGACGAGCCAGTTCGATGCCCTGCTCCGAAACGGAAAGGTGATGCCCCTGTTCGGCCACAACAGCCGACTGCATCTGACGTGAACGAACCGCCTGCTCGTAGGCTGCTTGGCACTCAGATAGCCCGTATGTACTTTATCATATTGTTGTCGGGTAACAGCATCCTGACTGAGGAGCTTCTTGAAACGAGTATCCTCACGCATGGCATTCTCCATCTGTACACGTGCGGATTCGATGCCGGCTTCGGTAACGGTCATGCTTGTCTTGGTGGTAACGATGCTGCTTGCCGTTCCCTGCGAACCGTGTTCGGCACGGATAAGGTCGGTCTCGGCTTGGGCCAGTCGCAAGCGAAATTCGGCATCCTCGATGATGGCAAGCGTATCGCCTTTCTTTACTTGCTGGAAATCCGCGAACCGTACCTCACGGATGAACCTTGCACACGGCTGCTCTGAGGCACGACGTTCTGGCGTACACGGGCATTGTCGGTAAATTCTCCACCGCCGAAGTGCATAAACTGGCTCACCACATAAACGGCTCCACCCAAGAGGCAAAGCACGATGAGCGCATTGTATAAATAGATGTGTATCTTGTTCTTTTCCATTATTATAAAGTATTTGTTACGTATTTGAGTGTATAGAAATTATAAAGCATGCTGATGCGGGCATTGACCAGTGCCATTTCGGCAGAGAGTTTCATGTTGGAGGCATCGACCATGTCGGTAAGGAGTGCAAGGTCGTTCTGATAACGGTTCTGCACCACGGAGTAGTTCTGATTGGCAAGTTCCACCTGCTTCTGCTGTGTCTTCACCTCGGTGTAGGACGTAAGGAGGTTGGTGTAGTTTGCCTGTACAGCATTCTCCACACCCTCACGAGCCAAGGCGAGCGCTTCCCTCGACTGCCGATGCTCTGTACGTGCCTTGCGGATGTGGTGTTTGTTCTTCCAAAGACTGCCAAGATTAAACTTTACGCCTATCCCGACAAACCACACGTTTACATTGCAATCCTTCGGGATGAGGTCTTGTGTATAAGGACCAAAGAGATGATTCTCTGCCACGACAGCCACCGAAGGCAATGACTCCGCCTTTGCCTGCTTCACCTTCTGCTCTGCAAGATTTGTGGCAACCGTTGCCTGGCGGATACCAAGATTGTTGTCCGTTGCCGTCTGCTGCCATGTGTCTTGAACGGCGATTGCGAGAGTGCGTCTATTTCTGTGTTGAGCTCATTCTTATCGGGAACTATAACCGTCTGCTCCGGTAAATGAAGCGTTGTAACCAGTTGATGGTTGATGATGGTAGAGGCATCGGTGAGCTTTGCCAGTGTGAGTTCAAGACCCTGCAACTGGAATTCATAGCGAGTGATGTCGTTCTGCAAAACAGTACCTGCTCACGGCGGGCTTTCATTTGGTCAATCTCCTTCTGCGTAAGTGCGATATTCTGACGCACCACTCTATCTGATTGCCTAACTTGTAGAGGTCAAGATAGTAACCCGTCAACAAGAAGCGCACCTCCTGGCGGTTCTTCTCCACATCGAGTTCTGCCATCTCCTTGCCCAATTCTGCCATGCGGATGCCCGAACGGATAGCGCCACCGGCATACACAACCTGCGACACCTGAGCCGTGAAACTATTTCCCCAATGGGGGGTGTCCTGCTTACCGTTTGCCACGGGAATAGCTCCCATACCCGGCACGATGTAATCGGTCGTTCCATCGGTCGAAAAACCTCGCGACAGCATGAAGCATTGCCCGTATAACTGCCCTGAAGGCTCAAATCCACACTCGGCAGCAAAGCCGATTTGGCTGCTGCCACCCCTTCGCTGGCTGCCTGCAAATCCACCTCACTCACCCTCACCTTCTGACTCTGTTGGTCAGCAAGATTGTAAAGTGCCGTGAGTGTCATCGCCTGCACAGCCTTGTCTTGTGCATATATAGGCACAAGACAAGGCTCTCCGGCCATCAGAGCGACAGCCAGAGCAGAATAAACCATAAGTTTGTTCATGAAATAAAAATAGATGTATTGTTGTTCATTATTTTTTCCTCTAACCGTTAACTATAAGCCGTTAACCTCTGTTCATTCCCTCGGAAATACTAATAATGAACCATAAGAGTCCGGACAGTACAACATCTGCCACAATGCGCTACAAACGGCTCATCAGGGAATATAAAAAAGATGAGAACCGAATTTCGAGCACTATTGATTAAGAAATCCGGTGCAAAAGTACAAATAAAAAGTCGAAATAGGGTTAAAAAAAGTCGGTAAGTATCAAAAATTAATGTTTGAAAAGCATGGTATCATCCTTTTTCTTATTGACAATTTTGGCGTTTCAATGTTGCAATGCGTAATGCCACTCCAAACGCCTTTTAAATGGGTATTTCTCCGGCACCAAGGAACACCCTCTCCGACACCGGGGAACTCTGCCTTCCCTGCGCCGGGGAAACAAAAAAAACGCATTGCCTATATAATTACAGAAAATCAGCTTATTCAAATCTGTTCTTATTTCTCTGCCAATAGCTGCACAGATTCATCCGTCATGTGATGGTCTGCTGTCAAGCTCCAGTCATTGTTCTTTTCGTCCCATTCGTAGCTGAGGTAGCGCAAGACACTGCTGTCGGTCTGCCGATAGACGGCTTTCTGCTTGATGTCGGTGTAGGCATTGCTTTGCTCGTTCCAGAGGGCGTATTCCACAGTGACGTCGTCCGTATAGAAGAAGTTAAGACTGTGGTGCTTCTCAAAGCTTTGCGTGGATTCGTTCCATTTCAGCACTTCTTTTTGGGAGATGCGACCGGAGTTGTCGTAAATGTAATTGTACTTCAGGTGGCGGTGCAGGAATTTCTGATTCTCCACTTTGAATACGGTTTGTGTTTCCACACGGCCGTCGTTGGTTTCGGTATTATAGGCAAAGTTGTCTGTACGGTTAACGGCTGCTGCGCTTACTACGTTTACTAAAGAGGTCATTGCGATGATTGCTGAAATTACTAAAGTCTTCATAATGGTTCTATTTTTTAAGTTATACATTTTGTTTCAAGTTCTTGTCTTTGGGGGAGTTGTTCCCTTTCGACATTGCAAAGATAGGAGGTGGTAAAAAGCTTTTAGGTTATCGTTACGTTAATGTTAGGTTAACGGAGATATTTATTACTTTTGCGCCCAAAACAAGAACAAAATGAAAACACGTTTCCTCTTATATCTTTCCTTTTCCAATCTATCGGAGACGTAACTGGATAGGCATACAGCAGACTGTCACCACATCTACTATTGAGAAGTACCATCTTTCTTCTATGTCGTCCCAAACGGTTCGGACTTCTTCGCTTCGAAAAGCTTGATGGCATTATGCTGGGTCATGATATTATGTTTTCAATTTTTAGTTTTAAGCTCTTTGATTGGGTCCTCGTTATGTAACAGAAACAATGCTCTTTCTTCAATTTAATCATAATTTCTGTTTTATTGCATCAGTTGACATAGTCTGTTTTCTTAGGTATAGTACAAAATATATGATTATTTTGACTTAAAACAAATCGCAGTCAATAAATCACTGCACATCATATGACAATAGGGAATAGCCTGCACCACAGACCATCCCCTATCACCTTAATTCTACTTGTGTGACTTCCTCTTACTTCACCACACCGTCCGTCATCGTAAAGCCTTCCAGAGAGCCGGCTTTCACCTGAATACAAATCACACTGATGGCGCTGTCTGCCGCAGCCGACAATTGGCGTTCTCCTGCCGGAGCCACGCGAAGCCAGTCACCCGCCTGCAGTTCTACGGTTTCTCCGTCAACCACCATGGTGCCGCGTCCGGAGAGGACGGCATAAATTTCTTCATTTTGCTTGTGCGAATGCACAAAAGGTACTCCTGCACCAGCCGGCAAATTGCTGATAGATACTTCTGCACCAGTCAGATTCAATGAATCGTGCAACTCGACACGTGCCTCGCCTGCGGGCACATTTACTTTCTGATAGTTCTTCATAATCACTTCTCCTTAGTATGTTTTGATTTACGGCTGCAAAGTTAGCCAACTACCAGACATCGTACAAGAAGGCACTTGAAGCTCAGTTAGTTACCTCCATGTTACCATTATTGGCAAATAAGGAGTTAGAAAAATAAGATTAACAAAAATTATTACTATTTTTGCCGAAAAAGCAAATATCGACTAAACTCTATAAAACATGAAGATTCTGAAAAAAATTTCAAAAGTAATAGTCATCGTAATGGCTGTACTGGCAACCATTTGGTGTGGTTTGTATGTTTATGCCAACTATTTCTATAATGACAAGCAGATTGATGTAGAAAACTTCTACATCGCGGAACTACCGTTAACCCCCTCGCAGTTTGAAGAAGATTTCAAAGAAATACACCAGATTGTCATGGAGAATTATTCATTATACCAAGCCAAGCATCTGAATATGGATTCATTGTATCAAGCTTGTGACGCCCGCGTTCGCCAGGCGCAGACCACCACAGACTACGGACTGATAGTGCAGGAATACATCTCTGCCTTACAATGCGCCCACGCCATTACCTGCTACAAGAGGTACACAGCCAATCAGCGCGTAGCCTTTATAGAGGATTCCTTGTTCGTTGACAAACCCAGTGACTATCTGACAGAATACGGCTTCCAGGACAAAGACCGGATTATAGCTATCAACGGACTCCCCTATAAACAATGGATTGAACAGAACGAAAAATATACCGAAGCATCTACCGTCCCCCACAGACGGCTCCGTACAGCCTATGATGCGTTCCGTAGTTATGCAGACACCCTAAGAAACTATACACTGCTGAGAGGGGGCGATACTCTGACCGTCACCCTTCCCTTGAAACAAAGGGACTATTTTCCGGATAACGAAGAACAAACTGTGGAGAGCAGGATATTACAAGACAGCATTGGTTACCTTACCATCAAAACCATGATGAACCCCGTCATGGAAGATTTCAAGGCGGTCTATCCCAAAGTCAAGGATTTACCATACCTCATTATAGACGTACGTAGAAACGGTGGAGGAAACAGCATGAATGGAGTAAACATCTGCAAGTACTTCATCCGCGAAGCACAACCACACTGCGTCAGCAAGAGCTACATCATGCAACCCGAAGCCGACGCCTATAAGGGTAAAATCTATCTGCTGACCGACACATATACGCTCTCTGCTGCCGAGAGCTTCACACTCGACATGAAGGAAAGCGGAAATGTCACCCTCATCGGCGAAGCTACCGGAGGGGATACCGGCAATGGCCCCCGTCCTTTCTGTACCAAACAGCGGACCTATTTCCGTATCCCTACCCGCCAGCCGGACGTCTCTTCTAAAGGTTTCTCCATGGAAGGTATAGGCATACCGCCCCATCATCAAGTATCCCAAACCGTAGCAGATTTCATGAAGGATGAAGATACAGTGCTGAATTATGCTGTCGGACTGATAACAGAGAAACAATAATACATTTCCTCAACGAAAAAGAGCCAAGTATCAAAGGTGTGTCACCTCACGATACTTGGCTCTTTTGTATTTGATATATTATCCTTTATTTGGTACTTGCCAACATCAAAGCCGCATTGCTGTCATTCAGTTCGTAAACGGTAGTTTGCGTATAGCTGTCGTAACCATTAGTTCTACTGTTCCAACGGGCATAGTTCAACTCAACTTCACTGTCAGTGTATTCAACATCCAGCTTGAAATAAGGCACCCAGGCTTCCTTTACGCTATCCCACTTGAAAGCTTCCTTACTCGTCACACGGTTCTCACTGTCATAAGTGTAAGTGTAGCGGAGGTGACGGAAAAGGTGTCCGTCCTCATTGCGGAAGATAGTCTTGGCGGTCATCAGTTCTCCGGTCATCTCCTCGTTTTTCACATAATCGGCAGGAGTTGTCGCGCTTGCAGAAAAGTTCATTACACTTGCCATTACCACTGCCATCATTACCACTGCTTTTGAAAATACTGTTGCTTTCATAATCGTTATTTTTTATTGTTATTACTTCTTTCTCTGAGGAGGTTGTTGTTTCGTAACCGCCTTCGCCTATATATAGTCAATCTGCGTGCCAAAGAATTAAATCACTGATTATCAAAGAATAACTATTTTATAGTAATGTCCATTTTCGGACAACTGTCCGCACAAAAACGAACAGCAAAACAAAAAATAAACGAAATATCATGAAAGTATTTCTACATTAGCAATAATATTATGTAACAGTAGTAAATTGTTTGATGATTGTCCCTACAAAAAGCTGATGTATACTTATCTTATCTCAATGGCGGCATCTGAAAACGTGGTGGGGCAATAGTCGCTCCGCCACTGCCCCCTCTATTATCAAAGACGGTGTTACGCAGAATCTCATACAAGATTCCACCTACATCCAGACTTAATTTAAACTTGTCGAAATTATAATAGGGAATCACAACGGGAACCGTCTCCCAACGACCGCGATAAGCATCGTAATAACGTTGTACTCCAACTTCCATACCAAAACGTTCGGACATATCCAGAGACATGGTGGCACCGTAGCGGTGGGTATCCATCCCGTAAGTATTTCCTATGGCATACGAACCGAAAACCTTAAAAGCTACACGGTCCGAAGCCTGATACCGCAAAGCTCCCGAAGTACTGAAAGCCTGCCCGGTGGAATGAATCATATTTATCTTCATGCATCTACGCCAAGCTGGAGCGTCAGCCTTTGGTTAAAGGCATGCTGATATCCCAGGGAAGCATTGTTGAAACGTCCGATACCCGGTACGCTGGTCTGCCCACCGGAACCGAATAACATACCGTGAGGAAACTGTCTTAATACACCGCTTGTACTGTAATCTCCCGAAATAGCAGGGAAGGATTGGTCTGATAAGGCAGACGAAGAGACTCTTTCAGTGAAAAATCGGGCAGGGAATAGGAGTGCTCCGGATGAAACATGGAAGAAGGGGCAGAGTTTTCAGAAGGAAGCTCAAAAGGAGAGAATAGAGATTCATTGAATTCCGGCTGTATCTGTATACTGTCACGAATGAAACGTACACTGTCTTCCTGCGCAAAAAGCAATTGCGGCACAAAAGCCAACAGCAGGCAGATTCCCAAACGGCCACCAAGACAAGAGATACTGACTTTCCGTTTTATACGCATATACCCTCCTTCTTTATATTCATATAATACTGCTATACAAAAATAACGAAAATAAACCAGAAGAACAGTACATGTACTGCTAAATTATTGCAATATAGAAGGATACATTATTAATTTTCTATCAGTATCAATCCTACTCCTTTCACTGTTTTAATGGTTACCGACTCGTCTTCCGAAAGAAATTTCCGAAGTCTCGTCACAAATACATCCAGGCTGCGGGAAGCAAAGTAATCATCTTCCGTATTCCAGAATTTATCCAAGATAGCTTCCCGGCGGATAACGTCTCCCCGCTTCTCACAAAGCATCTGCAACAAACCTGTCTCGCGCACAGTCAAAGTCTTGTTTACACCCGAAGCATGTTTCAAAGTGGCATGTGTGGCATCCAACACATATTCCTTGCCTATCTTGTAGCATAGACTCGTGTCTTTCGATTTTTCGCCTTTGGAAAGCTTCAATAAGGCGTGGACATGTGCATCCAGTTCTTCGGGAATGAACGGTTTCTTTATATAGTTATTGGCACCGATTTCATAACCTTTTACCACATCTTTAGGAGATATCAGGGCAGAGGAGAACAGAATCGGAGTTTCCCCATCTGTCTCGCGGATACGCTTCACCATCTCGTAACCGTTCATAACGGGCATTTCTATATCAGATACTATCACATCAGGATGTTGTTCTTTCCACTGTTTCAAGCCCTCCTCACCATTGGCGGCAGCAATCACTTCATAACCGCCTATCATATCTTCCAACCCGCCCTGAACTATATATCTCAAGCTTGCATCGTCTTCTACCAACAATAACTTTATCATAATGCGTTTATTATATATTGCAAAAATAAGGAAAAGAATGAATGCAACAGTCATATTGCTATAAAATAAACGAGGAAAACAACGCCTCTTAACCTAATATTAACGTAGCGATAACTTATGAAGCATGTGCCCCACTCTACCTTTGCAACATCAATACAAAAAATCCACACTATGAAAGCAGATATTTCAATAACAAAAAGCCGAAAAGGGACAGAGATAGTAGTTTCGGGCAAGAGGATTAATAAATACGGCATCATAGCTGCCATAGTATTTGCAGTACCAATGCTGATTCTGTTTCAGTCGATACATGGAGAAACAACCAGCCATCTATCGCTGGTCAGATTCTTCATGTGTATATTGGCAGCTGTCCTGGTAAATCTATTCCTACATAAACTGTTGTTCAGATTGTTTTCGCCGATACGCATGTGGCAATATCGCACCACATGCCTGCTGCCCTTCCTGCTACTGGGTATATTGCCCCTTATATATGGTATGACAAGTGGCAATTATGATGTCACACGATTTGGAATATTACTGGCTGTCATGAGTTTCGACGACCTTTACATCCTCTGGCAATTACGCTCATTCGGTGGAGGCTCCTATATTACTGACAAATCAGAAGGATTGAATTTCCACGTGTGGTAAATTTATACAGTCTCAATAGGAAAGTAGAGTGTAAATTCACTGAAGCACCCCTCTTCACTTTCCACTTCTACCCTGCCGCCATGTGCCAGCATCACCTGCTGTACATAATTCAGGCCCAGACCAAAACCTGCAGCACCGCCCCTTCCACTTCGCCCGACTGCTGCAGAACGTTCAAAACGGTTGAAGATAAGAGACTGGTCTTTTAAGGGAATACCCAATCCGTTGTCACACACCTTTATCTTGCAGAAGCCTTTCTCCGATTCGCAAATAATATCTATCTTTACCTCTTCATGGGAATATTTAATGGCATTGTCCAGCAGATTGCCCAACACTTCACGCAAACAGAAGGCATCGGCATACACCATTTCACAACGATGATAAACGGTCGTAAATTCTACCCTTTTGCTGGTTTTCAGAGAAATTTTGGCAATTATATCATCAAGTAAAGGCCGCAAAGGCACCTCTTCCTGATGGAGTTCCAAATGTCCCTCATCCAGCTTGGTAAGTACCAGTACACGATTGGAAAGGGTAAGCAGATGCTCACACTCTTCCATCATCGCCTGCCGGTATTTCTCTTCTTTTCCAGGCTTACCGGACAATTTGCCGCTATTCAGAATATGAGCTCCCATCAGGATGGAACTCAGAGGAGACTTCATGTCGTGTATCATAGCATAAGTAAAATCCTTCTGGAATTGCTCCAAATGCCGCTGTGTACGCAAAACTTTCACCTGGCCGAGAATACAGTCCAACACCACCAAAAACATCACCCAAAGAGGCAGAAACAGATACCATACGGAACTTATGACGTAGCGATACGGATTCTTCACCACACCTTGTATACAAGGATGCTGTCCTCCTTCAACGGTATAAACCGGGAAGAAATATCCTGATATTTTGCCGAGGCATATCCTGCTTCCACCACTGTACTATCGGAGGGAGCGTAGTACTGGCGGATACCACTCTTATAGGTCATTCCCAAGGCTTCCAACCTGGAAGCAAAAGCAGAATCGAGGTACTGCACGGAGAGAGGAAGTTCCATTCCGCTTTCATTGATGCTGCGCTGCATAATCAAAGCAGAGCGTAGTCGATAATTCAAATCGACCGGATTGTACATATGTACCACTCCAAAGCGGTTCACCTTATACTTCGACTGCTCTTTCTCCAGAAATTCCCTTTGCTCCTTTGCAAAAGGCGATTCAACACTCTCTTCCCATTCATCCTTTCCATCCCTATCAGTCTGTTCGTAGAGCAAAGAAAGGCGGCGTTTCAAGACCTCGTCATAAAAAGCTGCTTCAAAACAATCATTTACCTGATAGGCAGTTTCTTTGAAAGAAGCACGGTACAGATAGACAAACCAGACTACCATCAGCAGACAGCCGGCAATCAACCCGACAATCGAAAAGACTTTAAAAGAATATTGCTTGCGCACCTGCCGCTGCCGTTCGCTTTGCTTAGCTCCCGTAAGCGTATGTTCTGTCATGTCCAGCAAATGTTGCCCCGAGGCTTCTATATCTGCCACCGGCTCTCCGATATCTGACTACGTACCTCACCTATCGGCAACCTCATCTTCTCTGCCAGCACATAAAAAGCAGACCGCTGCTTCTCAATATCATTACCTTGTTTAAGTATGGAATCCATTTGCCTGGCCCAACTGTACACCAGAAAAACAACCAAGAGAAGCGTAGGAAGGAACAAAAAGACTATATCCTTGACAAGCGGTATAAAAGGAGAAAACATGACAGCTTCAATGGCCTCTCCTTTCTTCTCATTCAACCAGGCTTTTTCCGAAAGAACAGACTTGAACCGTACATATACCGAACGCTTGCTTCTGTCCGTCGCAGGACGGATATTTACAGTCCGGTCTATATTTTTCCATTTCAGTTTCTTCTCTACCAACCTCGCCATCACATCTAATGGAATGGCGACATGATATACATCTTCGAGAAAGGAGCTGCCTGCTGATAGTTTAAAAACATCTCATCTTCGAAAGACCTGATACTGTCTTTGGATAGATACGAGTAAAAAGGGATAGTCATGTCAGGAAACGGTAAATTATTAATCTCGTTGTCCACCGTTTCGATAAAAGCCAGACGGAAACATTCGTTCAGTGCGCGTTCTGCCTCTTTCTTGGTATTGTCGTAAGCATACATCATACCACCAATCTGCACCACAATTACCAGTAGCAGCCCTACAATAGAAAGGATATAGAGTGAACGAAGTTTCATCTTACCTATTATTTTGAGGACAAAGATAGCATTTTATCATAGAAAAAGAACTGATACAAAAAGATAGCCTTGGACTTTTATTTATCCAAAGCTATCCATACAAGTACAATCCCTGCGATAGAGACGTCTACAGAATTATTTGCGAAGAGTCAACTTATCAATCCCAAAGAAACCGGTATCATGTCCCGGAGCCAGTGCAATCGACTCAATCTGCAACTCATTCTTTCCTTTTTTCAAATTGACCCGCCCAAGATTCACCAAAAGCAGAGACACTTCTCCATTGGTCAGACTGACTTCCGGAGTAATCACCTTATCATTTACACGAAGGGCAAATGTACCATAATCAGGCGCCACAGTGAACTGTATTTTCGCATAATAAGTTCCTTCCACTTCACTGTCAAAAACCAGTGAAAGCTTATCTCCCGGCTTGAAATCTTTCCAGTAGAGCTGCATACCCTCACTCCACAAGGGGTGGAAGTTGGTCTGCAATTCAACGGAGCCCGTATGCCCCGGACGAGGCTGCATGGCTTCGCCTTCCACAACCAGGCTCATCCCTGAACCGAAAATATCCGACGGTTGGTTGGCAACCCGTTCGCGTACATCGCTCACAAAGGGTTTCGGCTGTATTTCACCTCCGGGAAGCATATACCAGAAGGTTATCGGAGCATAATTAAGGTGTATATTCGACCAGTCGAACAGTTCCATGTCAAAGCGCAGGCTCCGGGTAAACGGAATCGCATCCAAACTACGAACACGGGTATTCTGCGCCAGACCGATATGGGCATAGCAACCATCTCCTATGGGTTGGGCAACAAAAGGATGGTTTATCCACGGTTCATAGCGCCCCCAAGCGTAGCCATAATAATCTTCTGTACCCGTTCCAAAGTGTGACGGAAAGGTTTCTCCGTCCACATACACCTTTTCATCTCCTTCTCCCCACCAACCTAAGTTGGGGTTATAGACAGTAACCGCATCTCCCACATACACACCCCTACCTTTAAGATCGGCAAACGTAAGGTCCTGGGCAAACTCATCGCCCCGGGCATGGATATGCGTAAACTGCTGCCATGTGGTACCAAAGTGCATGGAGCGCTCATCCCACTGCCACTTTCCACTAACTGCAGCAGCCTTGGATATCTCCACCGGCTGTTCCCCATAATTGGTCAAGGTAATCGTACAGTTCCGCTCGAAAGGCATCACCCACCATGCACTCATCACATCATCCTGCACGGCCCGCGTATACCACGTACCAGTTGCAACGGGATAATAGCCTACCCCAAAAAACTCACCGACCGGAGCCCAGACAGTTGGTTCCCCATCAAAGGCAATGGACAAGACCGTAGAGCGAAGTGCTTGGCGACGGTCATCGGCATCAATCCGCATCGAAAGACGACGAATGGCACGAGAGCCGTCAATCGTAAAACTACGGCTTTCACCCGGAGCCAGAGAAGTCGCCAGATTGAGCGTACTTTCTCCTCCCGCAAGCGGAGTATCAATACCAGGTGTTCCTTCCGACAGCTTCTTATTGACAGCAGCTATCAGCCGGGCATTCTTCTTCAACTCTTTGGCCGAGAAAGAAATCACCTTGACCGGAGAAGTATAAGTGCGGTAATTGATAGCATAGTATACAATGGTCTTACTCTCAATTTTCCCCTCCGGAGTAATCTTCAAGTCCGGCGATTCGATAGTCACCTTGCACCGCTTGGCATAAGGTATGGGCAAATATAAATTATGCCCTCTTTCTTCCATCGGAGCCTCATCGGGTACTGAAGTTGAAAGAGGTTCTCCACAAAGGACTTGTCCGCTCAATATATCACGTACATTGCCTTCAATTACCGGTTTTTCCTCATTGTCTATGTAGATACGCAGAGTCCCTTGTCCCCGATTTATGCCGGAGAAAGTCATCCAGAAACGAACTATGGCACCGGGGCCTTCGGCATCCATCATCACATATTCCGTCCTCCCTCCGTTCTCTTCCTGGCGGATAAACTGTCCTTGGTCGAAATTACCAAACCAGGCACGCTTATCCGTCATGTTATGCGAACTACGGTCGTAGCTGCTGAACTGCTTACACGTATAGGCATTTTCGGGCCAACGCGCCAGCACGGAACGGTCTGTCATCTCATGCAACAATGTCTTAAGAGAGATAACCGGGTCGGCCATAGCCAAACCGCTATAGAGAAATATCAACTGAATTACAAAAACTAGTTTTTTCATCATAACCGATTATTTAGTAATCTCCATCTCATTGATGCGTAACACCTTCCTCCTGCATGCTGCATAGGACGGGTTATCATCAAGCGTACATAGCGTACCTGCGCCGGAGTGTCAATCATACGTGATACGACATTCTGCCGGTTTCCATCTATATTGTCAAGTGTCTTCCATTCTTCAGCCTGGCTGTTTCTGCCTTGCAGGAAGCAAGCGGAAGTAATGTACCCTTTGTCCTCACGGCCTGCATTCACCAGTTTCCAACCGCTCACAGTTTTCGCCTCACCCAAATCAAAATCCACATAGTTCAACGCACTTCCCACTTCACACCATTTGGTATCGACATCCCCGTCAACGATACGTTCGGGCTTCTCATTATCATTAAAATAGCCGGAATAGGCGATAATCTTCGCACCCTTCAACAGGTTTTCTTTTTCCACCTCCACACTGTTCAACTTCATCTCATTGTCACGGATGGCTGTATGGAACAAGCTAGTGGCAACCTGGACGGGTTTCAGAGTTTCCTCCACCAATGTGGCAGCAAAAAGAACAACCTTTTCATTCTTCGGAAGTATAAGGCTGGCAGCACCTGCCGGAATATCGACACCGAACTTGAACATATAGGTAACTCATAGGCCTCATCGGCTGTAGGAGAGTGGCGGTGAGTTCCCACATAAGCCACTTCGGCATCCTTCAGATAACCTTTGGTATGTCCCGAATGTCCCCACTGTCCGACAAATCCGGTATAGGAAGGTACAATGACCTCACTCTTGTTCCCTCCGCACCGGAAAGTGGCGGCATAGTCCCCGTCCGTAGCGGCAGCCAGAAAATACAGTTTATTATACTTTTTACCTTCCGGTAGAACAATAGTATCACCATTGCACGTCATTCCGTTGGCGGCATCTTTCTCGCCGAGTTGGAAAGGAATCCCGTTTACAGCCAGGGATTCGGGCAACAGTTCTGCCGCAAACGAATAGCCCGACTCAAAATCAGCTTCACCGCGAAACTCGTTGAATGAGGAACATTTATAGGACAGCGGCAAAGAGGCATACTGCAATTGATAGGCGTCTTCACCCGATGACTTCAAACGTACCTTGAATGTCTTTACAGAATAAGGCTTTATACTTACAGACAGCCCGTTTCCACTGAATTCGGCCGAACCGATACTCTTTTCAGTGCCATCCGCTTCGCAGGCACTGGCAATTTCGCCTGCAAAAGAAAGTACCGCATCCTGCACCTTCTCACCGCCCATCTCATAGACACGCACTACATACTCATCCGAGTTTTCGGCTTTCTTCAATGCCTTGATAATGACATTGCGGTTATTGGAAGAGACGAAAGAGAACTCCTTACCCAACGTACCTTGTGTTTGTCGGTACGGAAAGCTTTCAACCTCTGGTTCAACATCTCCGCTTTCTCTATGGTGGCAGCCTTGTCAAGTCCGCCGGCATGACCCACCAGACTGTATGTAAAGCAATGATGACCGAAGTCCTGGCGATTCTGGTAAGCATAATCCTTGTCTGTTTCGGGGGTATGCAGCAGAGTCAGGCGGAGGGTGTTGTCGTCCGGTTTGTCCCAACCGTATTTGCTGTCATTCAGGACAGACACACCATAGTTTCCACTACGGTCAGTCAAATCGGCCCAATACTGTGCATAGACTTCGTAGGCAGTCTCCGTATTGTTGCCCCGCTTCACGCTTCCAAGTCCCAAATCGTAAGTAGCTTCCGTATTTGCTATGTTCAAGGGGAATTCGGCCTTCAACAAAGCATTGGACAACTGCCAGTCCACCTCATTGTAAAAGTCTATGCGGTCGGCACGGCTACCCTCATACAAACGGATGTACTGCTTGAAGAGTGACTCTCCATAACGTTTCTCGATGCAGAGTGACTTGCGCAGCTCACCATCCTCACCAGCTGTCATCTTCTACATCCTCTGTGATGGAAACCGGTTCCCGGTCTATAGTCTCCTTCAAGATCTCCCAAGCAGGCCACATGTAGGACTTGTTCTGCGTGAAGAGTGCCAGACGAATGGATTTACCGGGTTTCACCAGCTCCTTGCCGTTCTTCTTGTCAAACAGTGAAACAATATCACCCTTCGTATCCAGCGTTATCTTATAAATGGAATTCTCCAATGCATTGAATCCACAGATACCCGGGTGTCAGCCGACGAACCGGAAGTGCGGACATCATATACCGCATAACCGGTAGCAGGCACAACGGCTTCTATCAATAGTCTGGCTTTACCATCGGCATAGGACAGCAATTGGGCGGCCACTTTCCGGCCATTCATATCATATACGGTAATCCCTTTCGGTTTCTTTGGCAAGGCAAGTTCCACCTCTGCCATATCGGAAACCTGGAATCCAAGCGCATTGTAAAGCACCACCGGTATCCCTTTCATCCTGGTATCCATCTTTCTTGCCACAGCGTCAATGGAGGAAGTCAGAATACCGGAGAACTGCTTGAGGGAAATCAACTCGTCATTCCATGAGAATTCATAAGCCCGCGGTATACTTGTTCCCGTAAGGTCATCATGGAACTGATGGAAAATGAAACGCTGCCAGTTCTCAGTCAATGCAGCTCCGGGATAGGAAGCTTGGTTCAGCCATTCGGCTACAACGGAGGAGCGTTCCGCTGCATCCCCCAAAAGCTCATTCTGACGGTTGTACAGCTTCATGGCAGCCTGGGAAGTATAACATCCGGTACCGTGAACATCCATCAACAGTTCACCGTTGAACTTGGGCAGTTCCGGATGGCTTGCGTAAGGCTGGAAGTCTTTATATATCCGGTCACTCGTGGCACTGACAATCTGCAACGGACCATTGCCTTGCAGGCCTTTCTCTACGGCACGTACAGACTCCAATGTAGGTGAACCGCCTATGTCTCCCGTACCGTAATAGCGGTAGACCATGTGAAGCGGAGAGTGGGTAGTCAATTCCAACAAATTCTTGTTTTCCGACAAGTCTTCGTCCTCAAAACGCTGGTTATAATCATATCCATGAGCCATCATGATGTAGAGCCGTCTATACCTTGCCATAGGCCGATAGTGAAAGGATATTTGTCGTTGCCGTAGAACGGCTTGTTGCGCCACTGTAACTTCTGGGAGGAGAAGCCGATCAGTCCGCAATGGGACGCAATGGCAGGAAGTGTCCAGCCAAAACCGAAACAGTCCGGCAAGAAAATGTCCGTGCTCTCCACACCGAATTCCTTCCGGTAATAATCCTGGCCGAGCATGATGTTACGAATCGCAGACTCTATGGAAGGAACCAGCGTATCAGTGGCATCCCAGCTGGCTCCACTAATATGCCAACGACCGCTCTCTATGAATTCTTCATCTCTTCGTATTGCGCCGGATAATATTCCTTCATCCAAGCATACTTGACCGCACCTTCAAAATTAAAGATGTATTCCGGATATTGCTTCAGCAGAAACAAATTCTGACTGATCGTATTCCATACATAATCCTTAATTGTGGTCTGGATATCCCAGTTCCACTGTGTGTCCAAATGTGCATCAGACACCATGTAGGCTTTCGGTTTTTGCGCCTGAGCACCATTCTGAGCATAGGTACCGCCACCCATTAGCAAGGCGGATACCAATACTGCAATCTGTTTTTTCATTTTCTGTTTATCTATTGTTTATTGTGTTTAAATTGTAATTCGCTGATCTCGGCGAAAAGCTCAATCATACAAGCATTCTCCAGTAGACTTTTGAACTGCTCTTCTCTGTGACCCGACCAATCATTACTAAACAAGCCATTCTCATCACGCGTATAGTTCCAGGCATAATCCGCATTCTCAATCATGGTCTTTATGTACGCCTCATTCCTATCCACCAGATATAGCGCCTTCAAACCTCTGAACAAGATTACATTAAACCAAGGAGTTCCCGGGAAGAATTTCATCTCTCCTATTGCAATAGCTGTACCTTCAGAAAGAAACGGCAGGCACCCTCGGCTGTCTGCTGCGCCTCCTTCAGGTAACGCTTTTCTCCAGTTGCCTGATAGAGAAGTACACCGGCCTGAATCATCTGCCCGCTGTTATAAGTATATTTGGCCGGATCCACTTTTCCCTGCAAATTCTTGTTGTCCCAATATACAAAGTCAGAAGGGTCACAAAGATTGTCACGGGTCCATTGATAGGTCTTCTTAGCTTGCTCAAGGTATTTCGCATCCTTAGTCAACTTAAACAGCTTCATACAGAGAACAGTAGCCGGAGCATTCGAACAAGTATTTTTTGATTCTTTCTTCTGTTCGCACCAATAGATTCCTCCCCCCAACTCTTCGGACCATCCGGAATAAATATAGTCATGCAGCTGGATGGCTTTTTCCAGATACTCCTTGTCACCAGTCCGTTCATAGTAATCACAGAAATCAATGGCCACCCAGTCATTGTCATCGTAATAACGATCATTATGACCTGCAAAAGCCGGATACGACTGGTAACAATGGGGAATCCGGGTAGAGTCCCAATAAAGGTCCAGTCCCGGCTTTATCTGCCGGTCCATCAGTTTTCTGTACTTCTTTTGCCCGGAAACCTTATACAAAGAAACACAACCAGATACCAAGGCTGAATAAGGCCACAAAAAAGAGACCTCCTGCTGGTTAACAACAACGCCGGTATTGGCCGTATATGTAATTCTCTGCTCCGGGTTTCTTGGATAAGTTTCCGTCAGCAGGCCATACTTCTCCACTTTATAGAGAGTAAGTATCTGCTGAAGCAAAGAATCGGCTCGTTGCAGATAGATTTGTTTGCTTGTCTGTGCAGACAAGCAAACCGGTAACGAGAGAGCTATTAATAAAAATAAATTCCTAAGCTTCATATCCAATTCAAGTCAAGTGATTATTATTCCAGCTTCATATCGGCACACATCAGAAAAGCATTGTACGGCCCCCACATGGACATGATGAACCAAAGCTGGTCATCATTGTCTTTCAACGGATGTATGTAAGCGCAATACAAAGCTGGATATCTGTCCGCTTCTGCCAATACTTTCGGCTCGCTCCACTGGACGAGATCCTTCGATGTACAATAAAGAATGGCATGCCTTTTGGTCAAAGGAGTCTCGTCATGATTCGGATCATAATTATAAGTCAGAATCCAACGCTCAAACTTCTTGTGCCATATCAGCGACGCTTCTCCTACGGGACCTCTCAATACCGGAGTAGCGGCAGCCTCATTTCCACGTATCCACTCTTTACTTTCACCATTCCAGTATTCATAGGCCTTCATATCCAGAAGATCTTTCTCAAGGAAACGCGCCAGATACGCAGCATCACCACGTCCGGCCTGTGTGCCAAGCATATAAATCCATCCGTCACGTTTGGCATAAGCCACTTGCGAAAAATGACTGTCGGGAGAAAAAGTCACCTCTTCACGCCGCTCCCATGTCCGACCGTCATCATTGGAAGTATAGACAGAAGAAAAATTGGTAAGCCAGCGTCCATGAGGCGCTCCCCAATCATAGATGTTCATAATATGGACACAATCCGTTTTACCGGCCCGAATAGCACTCGTAGGGATGGAAGTCTGGTATACCTCCGGATTCGTCTTACCGCCCGCACATACCTCAAGCGCCTTACCATCGGCATCAAGCAGCATTGAATCTATTTTAAGACCGTCTGTAAGCTCTGTATCCGATGAAAAAGCCAGTACGTTGGAACGCCAGTTGGAACCATTGCCACCATTTTTATTCACGACAAAACCTTCTCCACTGGTATCTCCGAAAAACATGCCCACACGGTTTCCATCCATATGCCACATTAACCCCAAATCCGTTCCATATACATCAAAGTCAGGTCCGGTATTATTGGGATTCAGCAATGTATCTCCCGGCAAAGGATCACCGTGACACGGGATATCATGCGTACATTATCAATACACAGCGTTTTTTCACTATCAGCATCCTTACAAGCCATATTGCCCGTCAAACTACAGGTAACAAGCCCGAACAGTAAAATTTGTTTAGTTCTCATTCTTATCAATTCCATATACAAGTACACATTCCCACATCTATTCCTTTATTCTTTCCAGGATAATCAGTCCCAGTTCAAACTGGTCCCCACCGTTATTATTTCTCACATGGAAAGTGACCGAATTGGTTTGTTCCGTCAAATTGATGTCTCCTACATGTACTCTGTCTTTAGACACTTCTTTGTCCTTCTTAGTAGAGATCCATCCGGACAGTTGCTTCTGGCGTTGCCAAACCTGGAAATCGGCACCATTCGGTTTCTCGAAATAGTTTATCAACACTTTATATTTTCCTTCGGGCACATCGTTCAGCATGATGCGCACTACTCCTCCATGCTGGGTGGTCATACGGATTCCACGCTCATTTGTTACCTGGACACCTCCACCAAGACTCAGCTGCATCAATTGAGGGAAATAAATATGTTCTGTCGGCTGATATACAGTGCGTAATTCAGCAGTAGGCTCTTCTCTGCCTTGCAATGGCTGAGCTGCATAGAAGAATCCAACAGATGTATAATCTACCGGGAAATTATTTTTTACTTCACCATGTTCCATTCCATGATAGATTTCCTTCTCATAGGACATTTTGTCGGCCAAGAAGAAACGGTATCCACCGGTTCTGGCCATCGGAAGTGAATAATCCAGGCAACCATGGAGAGGGAGGCTGTTTCCTCTGTCCCAACGATCCAATAAAGCATACCAGCCACCGTTGTAATAGTCTTCGGAACCGGTGCCGTGCAGACGCATTTTATTATCTACGTAAGTGCTGTCGTCCCCTTCGAAGAACAAGGTCATTCCCGGACGCAGGCCTTGTGCCTGATGGATGGTTCCTACATAATGTCCTTTTCCTTTTTGTGCAGCAAACTTATGGAAAATGCCGAGAGGAGTTTTCTCTCTACGCCATACAGAATAGAACTTACCCTCTTCCTTCACATTACGCTTATTACTGTTATAGTACACTTTAACGTTTACAGAAATAGGAGATTGCTGAATACCTTCTCTCTTTTTATAAATCATCTTCATAGAAGCTGACTTGTCAAAAGGCATTGGCAGATAGCAGTAGTTGGAAGTACCTTGCTTACCCATTAAGATACTCCGCATTGCTCCTTTTCCATAGGCATATCCAAAAAAATCAGCAACGGGGGCATAAATAGCCTCCACCTTCTCATTATCCCATTTAGCTGAAAGAATCACATCTTTGTATAAACCTTCGAAAGATGTTCCGCCATCAATCGACATACCTACAATACGTCCCGGTTCTGCCATCTCAAAGAAAGAAACTTCTTCTCCCGGACTCAGTGTAAATACCTTTTCTTCCGTCTGTACACCAGCTGATTTTCCAAAGGTATAATTCGTTACAGCAGGAGACAAGTCAGCCCATATTCTATTCACCTCAGCCAACAAATCCTTATCCTGCTGTGAGAATTCACCGGTATAGGTTTCCACCTTCTTTCCCGGCAGGTTACGGTATTGTATCTGAATGAATTCCAATTTAGGTCCATCGAAAACAATTTTACAGGACTTTTTATACGTAATGGGCAGATAACAATAAAAACCACCGATTTCATTGCCACAAACGGGCTTTGTAAACGGATAAACCTTACCGGAAAACAAATCCGAGAACTTTATTTTCAGACCGGGCTCTTTCTGTCCATCAAAATAGAAATAGAGCATATTGTCCGTCGGTGTAGGAGTCCAGATTCGGTTGATGACTCCGGGGCCTTCCATCTCAGCAATCACCAACTTATCACCTTCCTTACGAAGGAAAGAATAAGTACCCGCAAAACCATCATCATTGCCTCCGGTACGGTCGTAACTCGAGAACTGCTCCACATAAGAGCCAGTGCGATACTCCGGCAATTTATCCACTCTTTTCAATAACTCCAGCTCATCCGTCCATCTGTATGGGTTCTGAGCCACGGCATACGAGCCTGCCAATAGAATGGCAGACAAGAAAACAGAAACTTCTTTCAAATTAATTTTCATAAACTATTTTACTATATGTTTTTTAAAAAGGCAAGGAGAGAATGCCTGTTTAAACGGTATCTCTCCTCACTGACAGTATTATTTCAATAGAAAGGATTATGGTCTATAAAACCACATCAATTCTCCTCTTCTGAAAGTACCATGGTATTTACGCCAAAGAATTTGGCCCATTGTACATTGTTCGGGCCCGGTTTCATCTCGATATAAACAACACCTTCGTCATTAGGCTCAATACCCTTAATCTCTACCGTTCTATCTAAATTATAGTCATTAACCAAATAAGCAACGCCATCGTTCTTTCCGATTACATGGAACTCGGTTTCAGTTCCACGGTCATTGATGTGACCATAGAACTGAACGTATATTTTGTTCCTTGAGAGAGACCTGTCACCTTAAATCCACTGAGCGGAATAGCAATACCGTCGCTGAAAAACATATCCTCAGAAGCTGTTTTTGGAAGACCCAAATTATTATTCAAACCGCGAGCCAATTCTCCGGAAAACGGTTTGTCCACCTCGATGCCGAAAGTAGTAGGACGACCTCTATGGTCGAGCATATTTACCAATCCGGGGTCTCTGGGATTCCTATAGTTGTTAAACGGAGCCGGAGAATCAATGACACCAAAGTCAATGTAACACGTCTTAGGAGTCTTGGTAACAGTCAAGTCGCTAAAGTAGCACAACTTGCCATCAGCCGTTTCTACCTTGATGACCGTTTTTCCAACAGCAGCAGGTGTAATTACAGCTGCATTATTTTCCACACCTTCAATGGTAGCCACATCGGAGTTGAGGACACTCCACTTCAACTGATAGGAATCGCCTGCCAGGTCATCAACAGAAGCGGTAACTGTGGCAGTTTCGTCAATCTCCAAATAAACCGATGATTGGTCAATACGTACAAACTTACGATTGGACAAGTCCACACTGTTATCATCCGAACAGGATGTCAATGCAGCAAATGCCAATGTCATCGCACTAAAAATGAATTTTATTGATTTCATACTTGTTCTCTAATTATTTATTAATATCCGGGAGCTTGTCTCAAATTGGGTTGATGTCCATCTGAGCCTGCGGAACGGGCCATAAATACATTCTTTTGTTGAAGGTACGGCTCTTATAGTAAGTTCTCTTATAAAAAGCCTTCGGATTGTTCACATCATCGCTCTTCTCAGAACCGTCATGATTCATACCATAAAGCTTGCCGCCCAGGTATTTGTCGGCAATCTTCCAACGACGGAGGTCATGGAAACGGATACCTTCACAATTGAACTCTACCCGACGTTCTTGCTGAATGGCGGCACGCATTTCTTCCTTACTCAGCCCTTCCTTCAAAGCGGGAATTCCGGCACGTTCACGAATCAAGTTCACATACTTATATACATCGGGAGTGGGAGCTGGCGAAGACTCGTTCAATGCTTCCGCATAGCCCAAATACGCTTCAGCCATTCTGTATAAGATACCCGGCTGATATACATACTTTCCATCTCTGGGAAGTACATCCAAAGAGATTCGCTTACGGACATTATAACCGTTCTGCGGAGAGTCGAAAGTCATATCCGTATCACGGCCTCCTTGAAGGAAGTCCACACGACGGTTATCAACTCCCAGCCATGCGCCATTATAGATGACGGAAACATAGAAGCGAGGCTCCCGGTTGCAATACATGTTGTAGGTACCTTCTTCTGTTACCGGGCTTACACCGGTTTCTTTATTGGCAAGGTTCGAAGGTCCGCCGCCGGCCACTTCGTGGTTCTATACTCTGTATTGGTAGAGAATCCGTTTTCCACATACCCCGATTCCGTTGATAATGGGCGAACCATCCTCGTTATATCCCAATATAGGCATTTCACCGTTCTTCATATAAAAAGCGTCCACCAGCTCCTGAGTGACACCCATAGCGGCATTTCCACCGATACCTTTCGGCAGATGATGAGCCTGCCAGTAGTTCAGGTCCACATTTTCGGGGCGTCCGAAAAGAATCTCCTTGTTGCCTTCTGAGAAGCGTTTCAACGACATGTTGTAGTAAGACATGAAGGGGTCGATGCTTCCATCCACATTATATTCATAGTACAGCTTATGTCCGGCTGCTTCGGCTGCCTTTATCAAGTCCAGATGAGCTTTGGCAGCCTTTTCCCATCTTTCCGGCTTGGCTTCGGCATCAAAAAGGAATTCTCCTTCCGAATTCTTCCAGTCCTTGAGGTCCGGATTTCCGTTGAACAACGGGCTTGCGGCAAATAGCAACGTTTTGGCACGTATTGCCAAAGCCATGATAGAGGTGGCCCTGCCCCAATCGGTATTGTTGGGATAGACAGCGGCAGATGTTCTGACACTTCCAGCAGCTCTTTGTCAATCCAATCTACCACTTCGGCATAGGGTCTTTGGGAAGTCATCATCTCCGATTCGGGCGCATCGACGGAAACAAGCACACCGGGAGTAAACGGTATGGCACCATACAACTCAATCATCAAAGAGTAATAGTAGGCTATCAGGAAGCGGACTTCGTACTTCATCTGGTTGACATAAGATTCCGTCAGGTCTTTTTCCGGAAGAACTTTGCCTCTTGCAAGAAGATAAGGCCGGAACGTATGCGCTTGTGCAATTCTACCCAATAATAGGGGTCCCATGTAGAGATAGGACTCCAGTTTCCGGTGGTGTAGGCATACACATTGCCCCATCCATACGGCGACCAGTCTTGGGGAATGGTGATATCATCGCCCATGATGTTATAGCCCTGTGCCTTGAAATACCCCCACATGGGGCTGGGAATAGATGAATAGACACCTGCCAACCAGTCTTCGGTCCTTATCTTATCCGTGAAAATCATCTCCATGGTAAGCTGGTCATCGGGAGCTTTATCCAAGAAATCGTTGCAACTTGTTGTCAATGCCAGGGTGCACGACAATAAGACAGCTTTTACTATAGATTTATATTTTTTCATTTTCTTCGTATCTTGATTAATTGTTGAAATTGATGCTAAAGCCCACTGATACAGATTTCATCTGCGGGTATCTCAATCCATCGGTAGTTTCCAGTTCGGGATCCCAAAGCTTGAAGTCGGAAAACGTCAGCAGATTGGTTCCTCTTGCAAACAAACGGCAGCCGCGGATGCAATTTTGGTAGTCCAACGTTGCGGAAGGGTATATCCAAGTTCCAGATTCTTCAAGCGCAGGAAACTCATGTCACGCAACCACCATGTGGAAGCTTGTTCATTGTTTGCCACAGCCTTGTCTCCCATACGGGGCCAGAATACATCTTGCCTCGGATTTTCGGGTGTCCAACGGTCGTCAATATTCGAATAGATGTTACCGGCACCTAAAGAGGAACCCGGTAACCAGGTCTCTCCGCCCAGGAGCTGGTAGGTTTTACCTGTTCCTTGGAAGAATACTCCCAAATCGAACGACTTATAGCTTACTGTAGCTCCAAAACCATAGACAATCTCAGGAATACGTGTACCGCCAATGGCTGTTGCATCTACTGCGGTCACTTCACCATCCCCGTTCAAATCCTTGTATTTAATGTCACCGGGACGCAGGTTACTCATATCACTGAATTTTTGTGCGGGAATCCCTTCCTTAAGCATACCGTTTTCATCGAAATCATCTTCCGTAAAGAGCCTTTCGGCTATCAAGCCAAACAATTGCCCTACAGGTTACCGGTCTGCGAACGGTATGTACCCAAGATGGCGGCAGGTTCGTCTATTTCCACAACCTTATTGTGTGCGTAGGTATAGTTTGCCATAGCGGAAATGGCCCAATCGCTATTGAACTTGTGGTTGACATTCAAAGACACATCAAATCCCTGATTATCGACCTTGCCGTAATTGGCCCAAACGGGGCGGTTGAATCCGGCAGAACCAGGTACGTTGGTACGCTTCATAAAGATATCCTCACGCTTCTCCTTAAACACATCCATAACAATATTCACGCTATTGTTCCATAACCCCAAATCTAGTCCAGCATTCATCTTAGTCACAGTCTCCCAGGTCAAGTCAGGTACACCAATCTCACCTTCCGAACGTCCCAAGCGATATATCTCTGCATCCGTACCCCAGCGATAAGAACCCGTATCAACGATAGTAGAAATATATGCAAAACGTCTGTAATCTGCTCTTCCCCTGATTCCCAACTCAACTGTTTCCTGCCTTACCCCAAGTAGCCCTCAACTTTAAATTGGAGATGATACCTGAAAGCGGCTCCATGAACTTTTCCTGAGACACAATCCATCCTATCGCCGCTGCCGGGAAAAAGCCGAAGCGTTTGCCTTTGGCAAAGTTTTCGGAACCGTTATAACCGAAATTCAGCTCGGCGATATAACGGCTGTCGTACGTGTACGAGAGTCTTCCAGCTATACCTTGTGTACGATAAGGAAGCGCTTCTCCGTTGTTGTAGTCCTTTTGATTGTACAAGAACATCCCCCCCACATCATGTACGTCACCGAAAACACGATTGTACGAAAGCATTCCTTCCAGATAGATGGACTGGTCTCCCCATTTAGCTCCTTTTTCATAGCCCAGGAACTCTTGTCCGGTGGTCTGCACATCAGTGATGATGTTGCCCTCTGCATCGCGTGCGGTGGCGGGATTGTAGTAATAGGGGTTCTTGGAACGTGTCACGGAAGTTGCCGAGAACTTGTCAAAAGAGAAGGTTCCCTTGAACTTCAGTCCCGGTGTGATGAACTTCAAATCCTGTTCCAACGATACTAGGGATTCAATCTTATTGTGGTTTAGTTTTTCGTATCCACGCTGTGTGGCCCACGCCCAAGGGTTCTCCTTGTGCATCACACGGGGAATGCGTCCATCGGCATAGATGGCCGGATGCACGTAAGGAGGTACACGCATGGCTTGATAGAAAATGCCCTGATTGGTTTCCGTGTCTCCCGGAGGAGCGTTACGGGTTTGCAGGAACACGCCCACATTGGCACGGAACAAGGTAGTGGGAGTCACATTCACATCTACATTGGAACGTACCGTATATCGGCTCACCTTCAGGGAAGAGTCCCACTCCTGGTTCTTGTCGCGTTCAATGATACCGTTCTCATTGTAATATCCTGCCACCAAGCATAGCGAAGAATGTCCGTACACCGTTGACACTAACGTTCGCCTCGTGTTGTCTGCATGGTCTTTGGAGATGACGTCCCACCAATCACATCGGGATAGAGTTCCGGGTCGGTCTGGTTCTTGTAGTTCAGCAGAGTGGCTTCGCTTACAAACGGGTTTCTGCCTGCTCGGCATACATTTCGTTAATCAGTTCCAGAT
>ENA-OQCP01000182-OQCP01000182.1-human-gut-metagenome-genome-assembly--contig:-NODE-182-length-26583-cov-2.688048_pt1 | contig 26583 bp, 28 predicted proteins | sample MGYA00242760_ERZ504583 | MGnify/ENA primary metagenome ERZ504583 (study PRJEB26092, sample SAMD00036308) | human gut metagenome | host: Homo sapiens | study: EMG produced TPA metagenomics assembly of...
TTGAAGATGTCTTCCACGTCTTTTCCTGGCGGTAGAGGACGGCCACTTCGCGAAGCAGTTCGGTGAGGTAGCTGCATAGGGCGGCGATGCCGTTCTGTGGTGTAAAGACTTGTTCAAGGAATGCGTCCTGCTTCAGCTCCGAGGGAAGGGGATAGAAGCGGTTGTCCCGGGTAAGCTGTTTTTCCAGTGTTTCGGCATTGGGGGAAGTTGCCGGGTGTAAGGGTGTTTCAGCAGCGTGATTACGGTTTCGTAGATGTATCGTCCGGTACCTGCATGGTAGCCGGTAGTCTGTAGCTCTACAAGGGCGTTGATAAAACTGTACACCGGAGTTTGGGCAAGGGGAAATCCCATTGTGATGTTGACGTTCTTTACCTCTGCCGGAATGGAGTGGAGGACGGGAAGCAGTAGGGATTCGTTGCAAAGGACAACGGCAGTGTCTTTGAATGAAGAAGGGGTTCTTAATTCTTCATTCCCCTAATCCATTGCGGCAAGTAGCGGGCTTGTGCATTTTCGGTAGAAGCGGAGATAAAGCGTACGTTCTTGGGTTTCCGCAGTACATCAAAAGAAGTTTCGGGCAGTTGGTTGGGAAACAGCTTTAGGTTGCGGAGGATGAATTCGCCTGCTTCGTGGGTATAGGGCGGCTTTTGCTCAAGGGGAAGACGGGTGTAGAACACGTCGTAATCCCAATAGAACATTGCTTTCCCGGCATCCTGCAAGAGCTGGAAGAAACGGGTTTCTACTCTATTCAGCACGTTGAAGCCGACAAATACATAGCGGTCGTAGCGCAGTCGGTCGGTGTCGAGTTGCTCCATGACATTGCGGTACATCATGCCTTCGTAGGCGATGCCCAGTTCTGTAAGATTGCGGCGGTAGTGGCGGTAGATGTCGCCCAGTTTATCCCAGAGGGAGATGAATTTGGCTTTCAGCTCCGTGCGCTTTTCTATGGAAAAGTTCTGGAAGAACTGGCGGATGGCTTCTTCTTGTTCTTGGTCGAGGAAGTCGTAATCGTCCATAATGTTCTTCAGTTCTTGCAGGTTGCTGAAGAGTTTGTCGGCATCTACAAGGTTTTTGTCTACGTCATCGAAATCGCTGATGAGCAGTTCTCCCCAGAAGTAGAAGTCATCCAGAGTTTCTTCGCTGCGGGTCTCTTCGCAGAACACCTTATACAGTTCGCATACCAGGCGGATAGGGTCGCCGGACTTCAATGGAGAGAGTTGCCGGAACAGTTCGCTGATGCTGACGTAGGCAGGCGACCACAAAGGGCGGTCCGTTTCAGTTGCCAGATATTCGTTGAAGAACAGACTGGCACGTTTGTTGGGGAAAACGATGGCGGTGCGCGAGAGGTCGTTTCCTATTTTGGCGTAAAGGTCGCGGGCGACCAGTTGGAGAAATGTTTTCATAATTCAGTTGATAATTGATAATTGATAGTGGATGGAGAGTGAGTTTATACCGGTTCTATGTTGTTCTCCTCTACATACCACAAGTAGCCCCGTATATTTTCTGCGGCATACCCCATGCGGACTAGCAGTTGCATGTATCTCTGTACTTGCTTGTTGTACTTCTTATTCGGCTTTCCGAACTTGAAGTCTACCACTACGATTTCTTCACCACGCATCATCACACGGTCCGGGCGGCGTGTCCGCAGTTCGCCGTTCTCCTGCCAGATGATGTCGCATTCATTGAACAGCCGCCACGTCCCCGAATACCAGTCCTTGACTTGAGGCAGGGAGAAGGCGCGTTCGGTGAGGTCGCGTATTTCTTTTTCCGTCTCACTCCGTCCAATTACTCCTTCAAAGACGAGCTGGCTGATGGCATTGTCAATATCTTCTTCGGTTTCGATAGCGGAGAATAGGGTATGCAGCAAACGTCCCCGGTTGATGAAACGCCAGCTGGACTCTGCTTCGTCTACTCCTGCTATGAAGTCTGCCGAACGGTTGGATTGCCGGAACTCGATGTCGTGGAGCATACTCTCCATGTGGACGGGCAGTTTGACCGGCTTTTGCGAAGTCTGTTGACCGGTTGCTGTTCATAAACCTCAGGTTTATGTTCGCAGTATAGAGGTTTACGTTCGCAGCATAGAGGTTTGGCTTCGTCATCAGCAGGGTTGTCTGCGTCATGCTGTGAGACGGGGACGGAGGAGGGACAAATCCTGCCGTTCTCGTATATGGCAGCCTCTTCGTCCCAACTGCCTGCTCCGTCTTTGGCTATGTGGGGCAGGGTGTTGGCAAGGAGTTCGGACATGGTTCCCTTCTGTTCCTTCCGGCTCCAGAGGATGAGATTCTTGCCGGCACGGGTAAAGGCCACGTACAGCAGATTCAGATTGTCCACCCACAGCTGAAGACGTTCGTGCAGATAGTCCTGCCGGTATATGGATTCCGCCATGGTGGTGGAATAGTTCACCGGTACTAAGCTGATGGCATTATAAGGCTCTTCCGGTGGGACGCACCACACCAGCTGGTTGTTGGTTTCGTTCTCCAGCTTCCAGTCGCAGAAGGGAATCAGTACGGTATGGAATTCCAGTCCTTTGGACTTGTGGATGGAGAAGATGCGTATGCCGTCCATCTCACCGCTGGGGATGGTTTTGCTGCAAAGGGTTTCGTCCCAGTAGCGGATGAAGCTGTCCAGTTCGGAAGAATTGCTTTGCAGATACTCCGTCACAGCATCGAAGAAGGAGAAGAGGTAGGCATCCTGCTTTTCAATGCGGCTCATGCCGAAGATGCTGAACAGTTCTTCCAGTAACTCATACAAAGGCATCAGGCGCAGCGTTTCCCGTCGGGAGGTAAAGGCTTCGGGAAGGGGAGTGGCTGTTGTGAATTTCGGTTGCTCGTCATTTGTCATTTGTAATTTGTAATTCTCCATCAGTGCAGCCTCCGCAATCCTGTTCTCCGGATTCGATAGGCAGCGCAGGGCATCCATCAGCATGCAGATGGCAAGGGAGGCATCCAGACGGAAAGCTTCGTCGGACACGACAGAGAGATGCAGTTCTTTGTCGAAATAGTCGCTATCGGTGGGATATTCTTGTTCTTGCGGACAAGGATGGTGATGTCATTCAGTGTTACGCCCTCTTCCAGTAGCCGCTGTACTTCTTCTCCTAAGGCGAGAAGGGTCTGCTCTGTATAGTTGTGTTCATCGTCCGGTTCAAGGAAGGCAGCTTTTACGTAGCCGTACTCCGTGTTCTTGGGCGATTCCTGCACTACGTCGGCATAAGCGCGTTTTAGGGGTAGGCAGTCCTCTTTCAGTTCGTTCAGGTGTAGCGCATTGAGGTAGTCTATGGCAGCGGTAAATACTTGGTTGTTGAAACGGATAATGTTAGTTTCGCTACGTCGGTTTGTTTTTAGGGTTTCCACACGGACGGGGAAGTTGTTTAATGGAGAACTTGATTCTCTATTCTCCATTTTCAATTCTTCATTGCCTAAACTATTCAGTATTCCCCAGTCCCCGTTCCGCCAGCGGTAGATGGACTGCTTCACATCTCCCACAATCAGACTGTCGGCTCCTTGCGAAAGTCCTTCGAGCAGCAGCAGGCGGAAGTTGTCCCATTGCATGCGGCTGGTGTCCTGGAATTCGTCAATCATGACGTTGCGTATGTTGGCGCCGATTTTCTCGAAGACGAACGAAGAGTCACCCTCGCGCACCAATTTGTGCAGCAGGGCGTTGGTGTCCGAAAGTAGAAAGCGGTTATGTTCTCGGTTCAGTGTACGTACCTCTTCGTCAATATGGTTGAGGAGTTGTAGTTTGTTGAGATGCTGGAGCGAGAGACGGCAACTGTTCAGGGTGCGGTTGCGTTGCGGACGCATTCTTTCGGCTTCCTGCAGTAGAGGTATCAGGCTGGTTTTTGCCAGACAGATGATGTCGTCCTTCCGTGAGGATGTTTTCGTTGCCCAGTTTTTTGCATCTGCCAGGCTGTTTTGCAGGGTGGCGTTCAGCACATCTTTGTTAGACAGTCTGCCGTCGCGCAGTTTGCGGAAGTAACTGCCGATGCCTCGGGCACCTCCTTTCAAGTCTTCGGGAGTGAGGGCATGCCTTCCAGTTCGCCTTCAAACTGGTCGTAGAAACTTTTCATCTGTTCCAGAGCCTCGGTTTCCATATCGCGCAGCACATCCCGGTAGAGTTTCAACGTGTTCGGAGTACGAAGGCATTGCCGTAGTTTTTCGCCGCGTTCTATGTAGCTTTCATCGAAGATGTTTCGTCCGAAACTTTTCACCTCATTCGATACGTTCCAGCGTTTGTCGTCGCGGATGCGCTCGTCGATGTAGTCCAGGAGCCATGCCAGCACGGGAGAAGTGGGGGTAAGCTTCTCGATGAGGCTGTCTACGGCATCACTCAGCACTTCACTGTTGTTCAGCTCTATGTTCAGGTTAGGACTCAGTTCCAGTTCGCGGGCAAGGTTGCGCATCACAGATTGAAAAAAGGAGTCGATGGTTTCCACGCGGAAACGGCTGTAGTCATGCAGCATGTATTGCAGTGCCATGCCGGCCCGTTGACGAATCTCCCCGTCCGTCAATCTGTCCCCGCCTTCTTCTTTAATTTTTAATTTATAATTTTTAATTCTCTCCAAGTATGCTTCGGAAGAAGGTGCTCCCTTCCAGATACCGTAAAGCTGTGTCAGTATGCGCTCCTTCATCTCTGCCGTAGCCTTGTTGGTGAAGGTTACGGCAAGTATCTGCCGGTAGCGCGTGGATTGATTATCAAATGCTTGATGTATTCCACAGCCAGCGTAAAGGTCTTGCCTGAGCCGGCAGAGGCTTTGTATACTAATAATTCCATGTAAATTGCTGCATTGAGTATGTATCTGCAAACGTACACAAAAATAATGAGAAAAATAAATGCTTCCCTGCTTTCTCTTATAGAAAGAAGTGGGAAGCATCCATTATTGAGGGGCTATGTGTAGGAGCTGTGCTACATTACCGGCGTCTGGAAAAGAAATACAAATCCTTTGCTGTCTTTCAAATCCTTTATGGCATCTCCGGCATAGATTTCTCCGTTTGTCAGTGAGAGTTTCTTGATTCCTGCATTCGGGCTAAAATCGATTTTCTTCAGGTCGAGCCAGAACAAGTTAGGGGTCAGTGTGGACTCAAAATAATATACTTTGTTCTTCTGTCGGATACAGAACGCCAACGGGTGGAGGAGATATGGGCTTGTCCGGTGTGGTGATACCGAACGGTACAGAAACATTGCGCATTACGCTCAATACACTGGGTACAGCAATCTTTGCATCCGCTGTTTGCGGAATGGCATTGATGTAGAACGATGCGCGTACAAAGCGGTCACTGGAGCGGTTGGTTCCCGGCAACATATTCAGTCCGCCTACCTCTTTCCAATAGTCGTTGATAGCCAGCTGGAGTTCATATTTGGGAGAGTTGGTCATTACTTGATACTGCTTGCCTTCATGTATCTCAAGGTTTCCGTCTATGTATTCCAGGATAGCCGTGTTTCCGGTTTCATCTGTGATGGCCAGATGCAGGGTGGAAGCGGCTCCGTTGGGCAGGTCTGGTGCATCAATGCGGAAGGATTCTTTTTTCAGTTCATCCACAGCTTCGCGTACGGTTGCAAAATTGTCGAGTACGTATTGCGTCCAGATACTGATGCCCATAATCGGGCGGTTGTCTCCCGGGCGGTGGTAAACGGACTCCGGAAGGAAGAGCAGGCTGGCAACCAGACCTTTCTCGTTCATACCGTCGCAGGTACCTATGTCATAACCGGCGGCAATGACGCTACCGTACTTGGAAGTCCAGTTCACTGCATTCCCTTTGTTGTAGCCTGCCCTTTGCATGCCTCGTGGGAATACATAGATGTTACTCATAAGGTCTTCTTTCCAGTCCATCGTACGTCCTGTAATGACTGTATTGTCAGGACCGATGTAGGTGGCTCGGGTACACGCTTCTGTTTGTTGCACACTCATGGAGGCTATGGCAGCCAGTGCAACAGCTATTGTCTTTATTGGTTTATTCATCTCGCTTTTGTCTTTATGAATTAATACTCTGTTTCATAGAATAACAAAAGGAGGGGAGTATAGTTTGAGAAAAAGAGGTGAAATCCCTTACTCGTCTTTTTCTTTCAGCAATTCCTCCATCTTCAGCACCTCGTCCCGATACTGTGCGGCTTCGATAAAATCGAGTTTCTTGGCAGCCTCCTGCATAAGCTTCTTGGTACGTTCGATACTCTTTTCCAGTTGCTTGCGGCTCATGTACTGTACTATAGGGTCGGCAGCCATCGTAGATGTACTTTCTTGTTCCACATAGGGGCGGGGAGTGCTGGAAGTGAACTTCTCGCTGCTGAGGACGGCTTCGCCGGAAGCCTCGTTGGTGGCAAACACATTGAGGTTCTTTGCTTTCTTGATTTGCTGTGGTGTGATGCCGTGCTCTTCGTTGTACTTCAACTGCTTCTCGCGACGGCGGTTGGTCTCGTCGATGGTCAGTTGCATGCTGTCCGTTATTTTGTCGGCATACATGATGACCATACCGTTCACGTTACGGGCGGCACGTCCGGCAGTCTGTGTCAGTGAGCGGTGGGAACGAAGGAAACCTTCCTTGTCTGCATCGAGAATGGCAACGAGAGAGACTTCAGGCAGGTCGAGTCCTTCACGCAGCAGGTTGACACCGACAAGTACATCGTAAACGCCCTCGCGCAAGTCACCCATAATCTTCACACGTTCCAAAGTGTCTACGTCGCTGTGGATATAATTACACTTCACGTTGTTGTTCAGCAGATATTCCGTCAGTTCTTCAGCCATTCGTTTGGTGAGGGTGGTGACGAGGGTACGCTCGTTCTTCTCGATGCGTACTTGGATTTCTTCCATCAGGTCGTCTATTTGGTTGTGGCTGGGACGCACCTCAATAATGGGGTCTAACAGTCCCGTCGGGCGGATGACTTGTTCTACTACGATGCCTTCGGATTTCATCAGCTCATAGTCTGCCGGTGTGGCGCTGACGTAAATCACTTGTTTGGCCATCTCTTCGAATTCATCGAATTTCAGCGGGCGGTTGTCCATGGCAGCCGGTAGGCGGAATCCGTACTCCACCAGGTTTATCTTGCGGGCGCGGTCACCTCCGTACATGGCACGTATCTGCGGGACGCTGACGTGGCTTTCGTCAATGACTATCAGGAAATCTTCGGGGAAGAAGTCCAGCAGGCAGTAGGGGCGGGTACCGGCAGCACGCCCGTCAAAGTAGCGAGAATAATTCTCAATGCCGGAGCAATGTCCCAATTCGCGTATCATTTCCATATCATAGGTCACCCGTTCCTGCAAGCGTTTGGCCTCGAATGGGCGGCCTTCGTTTTCAAACCATTGCACCTGCTTGTGAAGGTCATCCTCTATTTCGTGTATGGCACGCAACGTGGCTTCCTTGGTGGTCATGAAGAGGTTGGCGGGATAAATCTTGTAGGCATCGAACTTGGCGACGGTAACGCCGCTCATAGGGTCCACTTCCTCAATACTGTCTACCTCGTCTCCCCAAAAGGTGACGCGCAGCAAGTTGTCGGCGTAAGCCAGATAAATGTCCACCGTATCGCCTTTCACGCGGAAATTGCCGCGGTTCAGGTCAATGTCGTTGCGTACGTAAAGACTGTCCACCAGGCGTCGCAGGAAGACATTGCGACTGAAATTCTTGCCTTGCTGTACTTCGATGACGTTGTTGTAGAAGTCCGCCGGATTCCCCATGCCGTATATGCACGAAACGGAGGATACCACCACTACATCTTTCCTGCCCGAAAGCAGGGCAGAGGTGGCGGCAAGGCGCAACTTGTCTATCTCGTCGTTGATGGCGAGGTCTTTTTCTATATAGGTGTCCGATGATGGCAGGTAGGCTTCGGGCTGATAGTAGTCGTAGTAGGACACATAGTATTCCACGGCATTGTTCGGGAAGAATCCCTTGAACTCGCTGTACAACTGGGCAGCCAGCGTCTTGTTGTGGCTCAATATCAGCGTTGGCTTGTTGATGTTGGCGATGACGTTGGCTATGGTGAATGTCTTTCCGGACCGGTGACACCGAGCAGTGTCTGTGCGGGAAGTCCCTCGCGCACGCCCTCGGTCAGCTGTGCGATGGCCTCCGGCTGGTCACCGGTGGCTGGTAAGCGGATGTCAGTTCGAATTTGTTCATTTTCTCTTCTTAGGAGTGGCAATATTCGGTAAAATCTTTGAGATAAACAAAATTTTTTTGTTTACTTTGCAGCTATATTGATAACAACCATTAATAATTGTAATACAACGAAGAACATGATTTGGAATGAAAGCATCGAATGCATGGATCGCGAAAGCCTTCGTAAAATCCAGAGCATTCGTCTCAAAAAGACTGTGGAGCGTGTGTATCATGACACTCCTTTTTATCGTAAGAAAATGCAGGAACTGGGAGTTACTCCCGATGACATAAACAGTATAGATGATATTGTAAAACTGCCTTTTACTACCAAGTACGACTTGCGGGACAATTATCCCTTCGGCCTCTGTGCCGTACCTATGAGCAGATTGTGCGTATTCATGCCTCTTCCGGCACAACCGGAAAACCCACTGTGGTAGCTATACCCGAAAAGACCTTTCAGCATGGTCCGAATGCCTTTCACGGGCCTTTACCGCCTATGGTGCCGGTAGCTCGGATATTTTCCAGGTGTCCTACGGTTACGGACTTTTTACCGGCGGACTGGGTGCGCATGCCGGTGCCGAGAATATCGGCGCTTCCGTCATCCCGATGTCCAGCGGCAATACGGAGAAGCAGATTACACTGATGCATGATTTCGGTTCTACCGTACTTTGCTGCACGCCTCATACGCCCTCTATCTGGCAGATGCCATCAAAGACTCCGGTCTTCCCCGTGAAGAGTTTAAGTTGAAAGTGGGAGCCTTCGGCGCCGAGCCATGGACCGAAAGTATGCGTCGGGATATTGAAACCAAGCTGGGTATCAAGGCATTTGATATTTATGGGCTTAGTGAGATTGCCGGTCCCGGTGTAGGTTACGAATGCGAGTGCCAGCACGGTACCCACCTCAATGAAGACCATTACTTCCCCGAGATTGTAGACCCGAAGACCCTCGAGCCGGTTGCTCCTGGTCAGACCGGCGAATTGGTGTTCACTCACCTTACCAAAGAGGGGATGCCGCTGTTGCGCTACCGTACCAAGGACCTCACCGCCCTGCACTACGATAAGTGCTCCTGCGGACGTACACTGGTTCGTATGGACCGCATCTTGGGACGTAGTGATGACATGCTGATTATCCGTGGTGTCAACGTGTTCCCCACGCAGATAGAGTCCGTTATCCTCGAAATGCCGGAGTTCGAGCCTCACTACCTCTTGCTGGTAGACCGCAAGAACAATACCGATACCATGGAGTTGCAGGTTGAAGTTCGTCCCGAATACTATTCCGACGAAATCAACAAGATGCTGGCTCTGAAGAAGAAGCTTGTGGCCCGCCTGCAGAGCGTACTCGGTCTCGGCGTAGATGTCCGTTTGGTAGAACCACGCAGTATTGAGCGCAGCGTAGGTAAAGCCAAGCGCGTTATCGACAACCGCAAATTGTAAATCGCCAAATTGTACATTGTACATGGTAAATCGTAAATTGTCAAATCGTAAATAAACCTATGGTAGCAAAACAACTTTCCATTTTTCTGGAGAACAAGTCCGGTCGCCTCACAGAGGTGACTGAAGTTCTTGCAAAAGAAGGTGTCAACCTTTCTGCTCTATGTATTGCAGAGAATGCCGATTTCGGTATCCTTCGTGGCATTGTTTCCGAACCGGATAAAGCATATAAGGCTTTGAAAGATAATCACTTCGCAGTGAACGTAACGGATGTAGTAGGCATCAGTTGTCCCAATATCCCCGGTTCATTGGCGAAAGTACTCCGTTTCCTCTCCGATGAAGGCGTGTTCATCGAGTACATGTATTCCTTTGCCAATGGTGAAACGGCCAATGTCATCATTCGTCCCAACGACATGGATAACTGTATCCGTGTATTGACAGAAAAAAAGGTCGATTTGCTGGCGGCAAGCGAACTCTATAAACTGTGAAAACGAAGGATTAGGGAGGAAGGATTAGGGATTAGTGATTAGTGACTGTGCTATCAACCTGCATAGTCCTCATCCCTAATCTTTCACCATTCATCCCTAATTCCTGCCCGTTCGTCTGGTTTTTGAAAAATTAAGGCTCGTATCGTTGCTTTATTCGATGCGAACCCCTATCTTTGCGCATTATTTGAACAAAAGTAATGAAGAAGAACATCCTAATAACTCTGCTTGCAGCATTGCTGCTCTCCTCGTGTGGAGAATACAACAAATTGCTGAAAAGCACAGATTACGAATACAAGTACGAAGCGGCAAAAAATTACTTCGCAAAAGGCCAGTACAACCGTGCTGCCACTTTGCTCAACGAATTGATTGCCATTCTCAAAGGTACTGATAAGGCAGAGGAATCCCTCTATATGTTGGGCATGAGTTACTATAACCAAAAGGATTATCAGACTGCTGCGCAGACTTTCATTCAATACTACAACGTTTATCCCCGCGGCACATTCACTGAACTGGCACGTTTCCATGCCGGTAAAGCTCTATATTTGGATACTCCGGAGCCGCGTTTGGACCAATCCGGTACGTATAGTGCCATCCAGCAGTTGCAGATGTTTATGGAATACTTCCCGCAAAGTTCCAAGAAAGAAGAAGCGCAGAACATGATATTTGCCTTGCAGGACAAGCTGGTGATGAAGGAGTATCTGTCTGCAAAACTTTATTATAATATGGGTAATTATCTGGGCAACAACTATCAGGCTTGCGTTATCACTGCGCAGAATGCTTTGAAGGATTATCCCTATACCAACCTACGTGAAGATTTATCCATTCTTATCTTGCGTGCCAAGTATGAGTTGGCTGTGTATAGTGTGGAAGATAGAAGAGCCGAACGTTACCGTGAAGCGGTGGATGAATGTTATGCCTTTAAAAAACGAATTCCCTGAAAGCAAGTATACGAAGGAAGCCGACCGAATCTTCAAGGAGTCACAGAAAATGCTGGGCGAGGGAGGCGAAGAACAAGAGTAATTAGTAATTAATAATTTGTAATTAATACTATAGATAAATTTATGGATTACAGAAAGACAAATGCTCCTACTACTACGGTGACCCGTGATATGATGGAGTTGTGTGAGGATACCGGTAATGTATACGAAAGCGTAGCGATTATCGGAAAACGTGCCAACCAGATTAGTGTGGAAATCAAAAACGACCTTTCCAAAAAGCTTGCTGAGTTTGCCTCTTACAATGACAATCTGGAAGAAGTGTTCGAAAACCGGGAACAGATTGAGATTTCCCGCTATTACGAAAAACTGCCGAAGCCGACATTGATTGCAACACAAGAGTATGTGGAAGGTAAGATTTATTATCGCAATCCGGCTAAGGAAAAAGAAAAATTGCAGTAATGATACAGCGTATTCAATCTGTTTATTTGTTGTTGGTAACCGTCCTGCTGGTTGTGGCCATCTGCATGCCCGTAGGACAGTTCATCGGAGCGGACGGAGTGACGGCGCATGTTTTCAAGCCTCTGGGAGTGGCTTTGGCCGACGGAGGATTTCAGTCTACTTGGGGCTTGTTCGGAATATTGCTGCTCAGTGCACTTGTTGCCTTCTGTACGATATTCCTTTTCCGTAACCGTATGTTACAAATACGCATGACGATTTTCAGCAGCATCCTGCTGATAGGTTACTACATAGCCTTCTGCGTATTTATGTTTATTTTGAAGGGCGATTTGGATGCCACGGCTTTCCAGCTTGGATGGGCGCTTTGCCTTCCGGTGGTAGCCATCATCCTCAACTATCTGCCTTCCGTGCCATCTACAAAGATGAGGTGATGGTGAAGGCTGCAGACCGTTTAAGAAGATAAGAAGGTTTATCTACTTGATAATAACAAAAGGCAGACCACGTATTTCATTCGGGATACGTGGTCTGCCTTTTTTATCGTTTCTGCTTGGGGTTCAGCCGTTCCCATTATACTGTTCCCATTAGAGGAGATAGTCGTTCCTACGAGTGAAACGGGTGTTTCCCTACAAGCATTACTTCTTCAAGTCGAAGAGATAAGTTATCTTGGCCGTAATGACTCCGTGTGCGGAGCGTGAGAAAAAGTCTTTCTTGGTGCTGCCATAGAAATCGGATAAAGCATAGTAGTATCTTCCTTCTACGATGAAATTGCCTGCCTTGGTGCGCAGCTCTATGCCTGCTCCGCCTGCAATGCCGTAGTCGAATTTGTTGTCTATGGCCTTGCCGTGCTGTTCCACGGTGATGTTGGTGTAGGATTCTGCTACAGTGCCGTCCCAGTCGCCGTCTATCTTTTCGCTGTCGCCAAGCAGGAAACCTATCTGCGGACCGGCATGGATGAAGAATTGCAAACCGCGGTCCTTGCCGAATGCCAGATGTGCCAGGAACGGTATTTCCACATAGTTCATGGTGCGGGTGTAGCTCAGTGTGGGATAGTCCTCGTAATACTCGTCCCAACCGTGTTGTGAGAAATTCAGCTCGATTTGTGCACCGCAAATCATACTGAAGTATTTTTCGGAAATGTATCGGGCTGTTACACCGCCGTTGATACCCATCAGATTCTTCTGCTTGACAGAGGGAGAGAAGCTTACGCTATTCAGATTGATGCCTCCATTGACGCCCACAGCGAAGTTGTGGCGTTGCTCGCCCACCTGCGCATGCAGGGGCAATATACATGCACACACCAGCAGGGCGAATATGATGATTGTTCTCAGGTTCATGTTATAAGTTATAAGTTACAAGCTACAAGTTAATAGTTATATAGTGGATTATCAGATTATTAATCCTTAATCCCTAATCAAAGTCCAACTTCACCAGCTCAAAGTTCTTGGTGAAGTGCACGAAGAACACCTTCTTGTTGATGAAGCCTCCCCAGTTGTTTACCCGTTGGAACTTGAAGCCGGTCTGGATGGGAATCAAATCCAGTCCCTGCATGTTCTTCTCGAAAGAAGAGCCATAGCGCGCAAGTCCTTTCAGGAAGAAATAACCGGTATCGAAGCCCAGCATTCCGAATTTGGGATAGCGCTCGTCCATCTCCTTGCCATACCATCTGCGGTAGTTTTTGGTAAAGTTGATGGCGGCAGGCAGCAGGTTGTTGGTATAGAAAGAGGAATAGAAATAGGTGTCCAGTTCAAAGAAGGCTTCCAAGTGGTCTTTGGTGTAGGTCTGCCACTCCGGATAGCCGAACAGATGAACACGGCTTTCGGGTTGCTCGCGTACCAACAGCGTCAGTTGGGGAAGTATCTTAATCAATGTTAGGTTACTGCCGGATGTGGGGATAAAGATATTCTCACGGTCCGTGCGTAATACTGTTTTCAGGGATTCTACGGTGACATCCTCTTTCAGGCTCTTCATCGGGATGGAACGGTTGCGCAGTTCATCTTTCAGTCCCTTGATGAATTCTGCCTTGTCCTTGGTGCCCTGGCTGGCTTCAATGAAGATGACGTTGGCATTGGGGAACTGGCGCACAAAGTGGTCGTACACCTCGGAGTACAGATAGGATTGGGGGGTATTTATCTGATAGACCGTCGGATTCTGGAATACCGTGTTGTCTTTCGATGTGAATGGTATCACCAGGCGTGTGTCTTGTTTCTTGGCAAACTCGGCCAGAGGTTTGATGTGCTGTTGGTACAGAGGCCCGAAGATGATGTCCATGTCTTTCATCTCGCTTTTGCCAGGATGGAGTTCAGCGAGGCACTTTCGGACCAGAATTGTAAGTGTACAAGTCAATGGAAGTGCCAGTACGTTTCAAGCTGTCTACGGCCATCAGCAGGCCTTCGTAGTATTCCACCATACGGGAAGACTCGCTCTTTGATACCCCGTCCAGGAAGGGAAGGATGACGGCAGCCTTGATGGTGCTGAAGCGTTCTGTCTTTTTCCGGTTTTCACGGAACAGCTCGCTGTCGGTAGGTATTGCCTGCGACTGGATATTTTGCTCCGTCTGTGCTTTGGGATAGGGAATGCAGAGGAAGGTTCCCTTCTTTATTTTGTTTTCGCCTTTTAATTCCGGGTTGGCGGCTATCAGTTCGGCTTCGCTGATGCCGTATTCACGGCTGATGCTGAATACGGTTTCTTTCCGCTTCACTTTATGCATGTCACGGCATCGTGACTCTACGGGGCCGAGAATATTGTTGTTGGCAACCACAGTGCTGCTTTGTGTCTCAACCGGGACCATGGTTTGGGGCTCGGTTGTGGAAGGGATACGGATTACTTGTCCGATACGGAAATTCTCGGCGCTCAGTCCCGGGTTGGCGTCACAGATGGCTTTGGCAGATACATTGTATTTCACGGTCAGTCGGTAAAGGGTCTCACCGGTTTCGATGGTATGGTATGTTTCTTTTTGTATGTTGGCAGCGCTGCGTGGAATACGCAATGTGCGTCCGATGAATATTTTCTCGTCACTGCCGGGGTTCAGTTTGATGATGTCCGACTGGCTGACGCCGTACATGCTGGCGATGGAGTAGAGACTTTGTCCTTTTTCGATAGTATGCAGAAAATAAGATTGATTCTCTTGTGCTATTGCACCGATACTGCATGCACTGGCAAGCAGCAGGGAGCAGATAATGCGGTTAATCGTTTTCATTCAGTAATCGTTGGTTTATGTTTACAATTTCCCAAAGTAGCTGCAAAGGTACGAATATTGTGGCATTCAAACCAAAGGATTGCGTTAAGAAATAATATTGTGCATTTCAAAACTGAAAAATAGCGCTTTTCGGCTGATATTCGGGGGGAAACAGTTATTTTTGCAGTTAAAACGATAGGATAAATCAACATGCAAGAAGAAACAGAATATATCAATGTATATGGTGCGCGCGTGCACAACCTCAAGAATATCGATGCCGAGATTCCCCGGTAACGAGCCGTTGACTGTGAATTACAGGCCTGAGCGGAAGCGGCAAGTCCTCTTTGGCATTCGATACTATTTTTGCCGAAGGCAGCGCCGCTATATCGAGACCTTTTCAGCCTATGCCCGTAACTTCCTGGGAAATTTGGAACGTCCGGACGTGGATAAGATAACGGGACTGAGTCCGGTTATCTCCATCGAGCAGAAAACCACGAATAAGAATCCACGTTCCACGGTGGGTACAACGACAGAGGTTTATGATTACCTTCGTTTGTTGTATGCCCGTGCAGGAGAGGCTTATTCTTATCTCTCCGGCGAGAAGATGGTGAAGTATACCGAGGAACAGATACTCGATCTTATCCTGAAGGATTACAAAGGAAAACGCATTTATATCCTTGCTCCACTGGTGCGCAGCCGTAAGGGGCATTACAAGGAGCTCTTCGAGCAGGTGCGCAAGAAAGGCTATCTCTACGTACGTGTGGATGGTGAGGTGTGCGAAGCCTTGCCAGGCATGAAGCTGGACCGCTATAAGAACCATGATGTGGAGGTGGTGATAGACAAGCTGGTGGTGACGGACAAGGATGACACACGCCTGAAGAACAGCGTGGCCACTGCCATGCGCCAAGGTGACGGATTGCTGATGATACTCGATGCGCAGACGGATAGCGTGCGCCATTACAGCAAACGGCTGATGTGTCCCGTGACGGGGTTGTCCTATCGGGAACCGGCGCCGCACAACTTTTCCTTCAATTCGCCGCAAGGTGCATGTCCTAAGTGTAAGGGGTTAGGGGTGGTCAGCCAGATTGATATTGACAAGGTGATTCCCGACCGTGAGCTCTCCATTGCCGGAGGTGCCATCGCACCGTTGGGGAAAGCCAAGAACAGCATGATTTTCTGGCAGATTACCGCCTTGCTGGAGAAATATGAAGCGACGCTGAAACACCGGTCAAAGACTTGCCGGAGGATGCCATCGACGAGATTCTCTACGGCTCGGACGAGCGTATCAAGATAAAGAGTTCACTGATAGGCACCTCTTCCGATTATTTTGTGACGTTTGAGGGGGTTGTAAAGTATATCCAGATGCTGCAGGAGAAGGATGCTTCTGCCACGGCACAGAAGTGGGCGGACCAGTTTGCCAAGACTGCCGTTTGTCCGGAGTGTCATGGCGCCAAGTTGAATAAGGAAGCGCTTTCATTCCGCATTCACGACAAGAACATCTACGAATTGTCTACGATGGACATCAATGAGCTGTATGACTGGCTGGTAAACGTAGACCCGTATCTTAGTAGCAAGCAACGGCAGATTGCCGGTGAAATCCTGAAGGAAATCCGTACACGGCTCAAATTTCTGCTTGATGTAGGTCTGGATTATCTTTCGCTGAACCGTAGTTCCGTCAGCCTTTCCGGTGGTGAAAGCCAGCGTATCCGCCTGGCTACACAGATAGGTTCACAGCTGGTGAATGTGCTGTATATATTGGATGAGCCGAGTATCGGCCTGCACCAACGCGACAACCAGCGCTTGATACACTCTTTGAAGGAACTGCGTGACATTGGCAACTCCGTCATTGTGGTGGAGCATGACAAGGATATGATGCTCGCCGCCGATTATGTCATTGATATGGGGCCGAAAGCCGGTAGGCTGGGAGGGGATGTTGTCTTTACCGGTACTCCCCGTGAAATGCTACGGACGCATACGCTGACTTCCCAATACTTGAATGGTGAGCGTGCCATTGAGGTGCCTGCCAAGCGTCGCGAGGGCAATGGACACAGTCTGTGGCTGCGTGGCGCCAAAGGTAATAATCTGAAGGATGTGGATGTGGATGTGGAGTTCCCGCTGGGCAAGCTGATTTGCGTTACCGGTGTTTCCGGCAGTGGCAAGTCCACGCTTATCAACGAGACGTTGCAGCCTATTCTTTCGCAGAAGTTCTATCGTCACTGCAGGATCCTTTGGACTATGATAGTATTGAAGGGCTGGAATATATAGACAAGGTGGTGAATGTGGACCAGTCTCCTTTGGGACGAACGCCGCGTTCCAATCCTGCCACTTATACCGGTGTGTTTTCCGATATCCGCAATCTGTTTGTCGGCTTGCCCGAAGCGAAGATACGTGGATATAAGGCGGGACGCTTCTCCTTCAACGTCAGTGGCGGACGCTGCGAAGCTTGCCAAGGCAATGGGTACAAGTGCATTGAGATGAATTTCCTGCCGGATGTGTATGTGCCATGCGAGGTATGTCACGGCAAGCGTTACAACCGAGAGACGCTGGAAGTGCGTTTTAAGGGAAAATCCATTGCCGATGTGCTGGATATGACCATCAACCGTGCGGTGGAGTTTTTCGAGAATGTGCCTCAGATATTGAACAAAATTAAGGTTATCCAGGAAGTGGGATTGGGTTATATCAAGTTGGGCCAGTCTTCCACCACGCTCTCCGGAGGTGAGAGCCAGCGCGTGAAGTTGGCTACGGAACTTTCCAAACGTGATACGGGCAAGACTCTGTATATCCTTGACGAACCTACTACCGGACTTCATTTCGAAGATATCCGCGTTTTGATGAACGTGTTGAACAAACTTGTAGACAAAGGGAATACCGTCATCGTCATAGAGCATAATCTCGATGTCATCAAGATGGCGGACTATATCATCGATATGGGGCCAGAAGGCGGTAAGGAGGGGGAGAACTCCTTTCCTGCGGAACCCCGGAAGAGGTTGCTAAAAGCAAGAAAGGGCTATACGCCTAAGTTCCTGCGTGAAGAATTGAATATCAAGTGATAATTGTCTCATCATAGAGAATATTATGAAAATCAATAAGACGAATGCAGCAAGGCTTCTCGACAAGGCCAAGATTGCGTATGAGCTCATTCCCTACGAGGTGGATGAGAACGACTTAAGTGCAGTGCATGTAGCTGCCAGTTTGGGTGAGGACATCAATTGCGTGTTCAAGACGCTGATTCTTCACGGTGATAAATCCGGTTATTTTGTCTGTGTCATCCCGGGTGAGCACGAAGTGGATTTGAAGCTGGCGGCAAAAGCGTCAGGAAACAAAAAATGTGACCTTATCCCGGTTAAGGAACTTTTACCTCTGACTGGCTATATCCGGGGTGGGTGTTCACCCATCGGCATGAAGAAACCTTTCCCTACCTATATCCATGAAACGTGCCTGCGGTTTCCGTATATCTATATCAGTGCCGGACAACGCGGTTTGCAGCTTAAGTTGGATCCGAAGGATTTGGTAAGGGAAGTGCATGCAGAGGTTTGTATTCTTTTTAATGAATAAATCTTCTATTTCTGCCGAGATATTTTAATTTTATAAGGAAATCTTCAATAGAATTTATATATTTGCAGGAATTATTCAAGAAATCAATCCAATTACTAATTCTAAAAACTAATTTTTATGTTCAACAAACACCCTAAAGGTCTGATTGCCGCATCCTTTGCTAATTTGGGCGAGCGTTTCGGCTTTTATACCATGATGGCCATTCTTGTACTTTTTTTGCAAGCCAAGTTCGGACTGGATGGAAAAGAGGCAGGTTTGATCTACTCAACATTTTATTTTTCTATTTACATTCTTGCATTGATAGGTGGTATTATTGCCGACAGAACCCGTAATTACAAAGGTACCATCTTTGCCGGTATTGTCTTGATGGCGGTAGGTTACTTGATGCTGGCCATCCCGTCTCCTACACCGGTTGCCAATAAGACCTTGTTTCTGGTGATTACTTGTGCAGCCTTGTTTGTCATTGCTTTCGGAAATGGTCTTTTCAAGGGAAATCTTCAAGCGCTGGTAGGGCAGATGTACGACAATCCTCAATATTCCAGCATGCGTGATTCTGGTTTCTCCTTATTCTATATGTTCATCAATGTAGGTGCCATCTTTGCTCCGTTTGCCGCAGTAGGCGTGCGTAACTGGTGGTTGTCCACATTCGGCTACAATTATGATGCCGACCTGCCTGCCCTTTGCCACGGACATCTGGCTGGAACGCTGACTCCTGAGGCTGTGGACACTTATAGTGCACTGGCAGCCAAAGCCACTATTTCCGGAACGCCCGTAACGGATATGACGGTATTTGCCAATGAATATCTGAACGTGTTTACTACCGGTTTCCACTATGCGTTCGGTGTAGCTATCCTGGCTATGGTTCTCTCTTTGGTAATTTTCGTCATCAACAGAAAGAAATTCCCCGATCCCAGCAAGAAGGTTGCTGCAAAGCGGGCGATGCCACTGCAGTGGAGATGAATGCACAAGAGGTAAGACAGCGCATGTATGCATTGTTTGCCGTATTCGGTGTGGTAATTTTCTTCTGGTTCTCGTTCCATCAGAATGGATTGACACTGACTTATTTTGCCAAGGAATATACAGATTTGAATTTGTTCGGCATGGCTATTTCCGCTGAGCTGTTCCAGTCTTTGAATCCGATTTTTGTGGTGTCTCTGACGCCGGTTATCATGGCTGTCTTTGCAGCACAGCGTGCCAAAGGTAAAGAGCCTTCCACTCCTCGGAAGATTGCCATCGGTATGGGTATTGCTGCCACTGGCTTCCTTATAATGCTATCGGTTCTTATGTAAGCAACTTGCCGATGCACAAGGATATTATCGCTCTGGGTACCTCTCCGGTGAAAGTGACTCCGCTGTTGCTGATGGTTACCTATCTGATATTGACTGTTGCCGAATTGTACATTTCTCCGTTGGGCATTTCATTCGTGTCCAAGGTGGCTCCTCCCAAATATCAGGGTATCATGCAGGGCGGTTGGCTCGGCGCTACTGCCATTGGTAATCAGTTGCTCGTTATCGGTGCTATCCTTTACGAAAGTATTCCTATCTGGATGACGTGGACGGTATTTGTAGTAGCGTGCTGCATTTCCATGTTCACCATGCTGTTCATGCTGAAATGGCTTGAAAAGGTGGCGAAGTAATCGGAAACGAAAGATAAAACTAAAGGCTGCGCAATGTTCGTAATGAACTGCGCAGCCTTTAGTTTTTGGAGGGCTTTTAATGCCGGGACTCAGATTTCCAGTCCATGATGTAGTCATTCATGTAATATCCGTTTCCTATCGGGAAATCCCCTTCACGGAGTTTCCGCATTCCCATATGTTCGTAAAACTGCAGTGCCTTGTTGTTACGGTTCACATTCAATTCCATCAGACAAGGGCCGGGATGCACTTTCTTGATGTACTTGATGGCTTCGCGAAAGAGGAAACTGCCGCAATGTGCACCCTGGTAATAGGGGAGCACATAAATCTTTTGCAGGTGGAATAAATCTTCTCCTTGCTGCTGTACGGACACATAGCCCGCCGCTTCACATTCTTCGTAAGCCAGGAAATAGACGTGGCCTTCCTCTTCCATTTGTTTACGGATATTGTCCAATGAATACATCCATTCCATCATGTAGTCGGTCTGCTCGGAAGTAAGGATATCCTTATACGTGACGGGAAATATTTGCTGCGCAAGTTTCTGAATCAGTGCGCAGTCTGCTGTCGTTGCTTTTCTTATGGTAAACATATCGGTTGTATTTATACTGTTTGGGGTGTAAAGTTAAGCCTTTTTTGTGAAACAATCGTTATCTTTGCAAACCGTTACCGAACTAACTAATTCTGATTTTAAAAATTATGGCATTTACGAGCAACATTATGATTGTCCGCCACAGATTGCTGAAGGAACTGGTAAAGCTGTGGAATAACAACGAACTTGTGGATAAAATAGACCGGCTGCCCATCGAACTGAGTCCGAGACGGTCCAAGCATGCGGGACGCTGCTGCGTGCACAAAGAGCGTGCGGTGTGGAAATACAAGTCATTGCCGCTGCTGGGACTCGATATGGAGGATGAGACGGATGAGTTGACCCCCTTGTCGGAGTACGCTGCCCGTGCACTGGACAGAGCGGAAAATGGCAGGCCGAAAGACAACATCATGTGTGTGATTGACGAAGCTTGTTCGGCATGTGTGCAGATTAACTACGAGATTACGAACCTCTGCCGCGGATGTACGGCACGCAGTTGCCAGGTGAATTGTCCCAAGAAGGCAGTGCACGTCAAGGAGAGCGGCAGGCATGGATTGACCATGATGCGTGTATCAGTTGCGGCATCTGCCATAAGAGTTGTCCCTACCATGCCATTGTTTATATTCCCGTACCTTGTGAGGAGCTTGTCCCGTGAAAGCCATCAGTAAGGATGAGAAGGGGATAGAGCATATTGACGAAAGCAAATGTATCTATTGCGGAAAGTGTCTCAATGCATGTCCATTCGGAGCAATTTTCGAAATATCGCAGGTGTTCGACGTGTTGCACAGAATCCGCAAGGGTGAGCAGGTAGTGGCTATCGTGCTCCGTCCATCCTGGGGCAGTTCAAGACGACTATTGAACAAGTGTATGGCGCATTGAAACAAGTCGGTTTTACGGATGTCATCGAGGTGGCTCAGGGAGCGATGGATACCGTCAGCAACGAGGCGCACGAGCTGATTGAGAAGCTGGAGGAGGGTCAGAAGTTTATGACGACTTCCTGCTGTCCGTCTTATATAGAATTGGTGAACAAGCATATTCCTGCCATGAAGCCTTACGTGTCGGGCACCGGTTCGCCGATGTTTTATGCTGCCCGCATTGCTAAAGAGAAGTATCCGGATGCGAAGGTGGTCTTCATAGGTCCTTGCGTTGCCAAGCGCAAAGAGGCGCAGCGCGACGAGGCGGTGGACTTTATCATGACTTCGAGGAGGTGGCTTCCGTGCTTGCCGGGTTGGATATTCAGATGGAGCAGGCAAAGCCCTATTCCATGAGTTTCACTTCCGTGCGCGAGGCGCATGGTTTTGCGCAGGCAGGAGGCGTGATGGGTGCCGTGAAAGCCTATCTGAAGGAAGAGGCAGACAAAATCAATGCCGTACAAGTGGCTAATCTGGATAAGAAGGCTATCGGTGCGTTGCGTGCTTACGCCAAGTCGGGCAAGGCTCCGGGGCAATTTATTGAAGTGATGGCTTGCGAGGGCGGTTGTATTACCGGGCCATGTTCGCATAATGAAATAACTGCCGGAAAGCGCCAGCTGACGCAGGAGTTGGCAAAGAGAAAAGAGACGTATTAGCCTTTGTCCGTTTATATGAAGCATTTGATTGACAAACTGCGGAGCAATCGCAGGCTGGATGCCGAAGAGTATAAAGCCTTGCTTCTTTGTCGGGACACAGCCCTTGCAGCCTACCTGCAAGGGCTTGCCCGGGAAGAAGCGCTTGCTCGCTTTGGCAATAAAATCTTCATTCGCGGACTGATTGAGATAACCAACCGTTGCCGCAATAACTGCTACTATTGCGGCATACGGAAGGAGAACCGGAACATAGTCCGTTATGAGCTGGCGCAGGAGGAGATTCTTTCGTGTTGCCATGAAGGCTATCGGTTGGGCTTCCGTACCTTTGTGCTGCAAGGGGGCGAAGCGCCGGCGGTGAAGGATGAGGGGATGGTGGAGACAGTTGCCGCCATCCGGCAATCCTTCCCGGATTGTGCCATTACCTTATCCTTGGGCGAGAAATCGCGGGAAGCCTACGAACGTTTCTTCCTGGCAGGTGCCAACCGCTATCTGTTGCGGCACGAAACCTGCAACGAAGGGCATTATCACCGGCTTCATCCTGCGGAGATGTCCCTTTCCCATCGGTTGCGATGCTTGGACTGGCTGAAAGAGATAGGTTATCAAGTGGGAACCGGAATCATGGTGGGCAGTCCTTACCAGACGGTGGACCATTTGGTAGAAGACATTCTCTTCATCGAACGGTTTCAGCCGGAGATGATAGGCATGGGACCTTTTCTTCCGCATCACGATACTCCGTTTGCCTCTTTTCCGCCGGGAGATATGGAGTTGACGTTGAAGTTGCTTTCTATCTTCCGTTGATGCATCCCGCGGCACTGATACCTGCTACCACTGCCCTGGCCACACTTGCTCCGGACGGGCGGGAGCGGGGGATATTGGCAGGCGCCAATGTCGTGATGCCTAATCTTTCGCCTTCTAACCAGCGAGCGAAGTACTCCCTCTATGATAACAAAGCCTCTGCGGGTGCCGAAGCCGCAGAAGGTTTGCAAAAATTGGAGGAACAACTGAAAGGGATAGGTTACGAGGTATCAAAAGAGAGAGGAGATTATGAGAATGGAGAATTGACCGTCGATAATTGATAATTTTCAAATCTTCATTCTTTATTTTAATTACCAATTATCAATTTACGAAGTGTATAACATAAAGTCAAGACAAGCGGAAGAATTCATCAATCACCAAGAGATATTGGATACGTTAGAGTATGCGCAGGTAAACCGCAACAACCGTCCGCTCATCGAAAGTCTGATTGACAAGGCTGCTTTGTGCCAGGGTCTTTCCCATCGGGAAGCAGCCCTGCTGCTGGAATGTGACGAGCCGGGACTGGTGGAGCGCATCTTCCATCTGGCACGCGAAATCAAACAGAAATTCTATGGTAACCGCATCGTGATGTTTGCCCCGCTTTATCTTTCCAACTATTGCGTGAACGGTTGCGTCTATTGCCCGTATCATGCCAAGAACCGTACCATTCCCCGCAAGAAACTCTCGCAAGAGGAGATACGCCGCGAGGTTGTCGCCTTGCAGGACATGGGGCATAAACGCCTTGCCCTGGAAGCCGGAGAGGACCCGCGAAACAACCCTATCGACTATATCCTGGAGTCCATCCGCACCATTTACAGCATCCATCACAAAAACGGAGCCATCCGCCGGGTGAATGTCAACATAGCCGCCACTACGGTGGAGAACTACCGGTTGCTGAAAGAAGCAGGCATCGGCACCTATATCCTTTTTCAAGAGACTTACAGCAAAGAGCATTACGAAGCCCTGCATCCCACAGGGCCCAAGAGTAACTATGCCTACCACACCGAAGCGATGGACCGCGCCATGGAGGGCGGCATCGATGACGTAGGTATCGGCGTATTGTTCGGTCTGAACACCTATCGCTATGACTTCGTAGGACTGCTGATGCATGCCGAACATCTGGAAGCTGCCTTTGGCGTGGTCCGCATACCATCAGCGTGCCGCGTATCTGTCCGGCAGATGACATTTCGACCGAAGATTTTCCCGATGCCATCTCGGATGAGATGTTCTGCCGTATTGTGGCAGTGGCGCGTATTGCGGTGCCTTATACGGGAATGATTATTTCCACCCGTGAGTCGGAAGCCGTACGCGTCGGGTGCTCGAACTGGGTGTTTCGCAGATAAGCGGCGGTTCACGCACCAGCGTAGGAGGTTATGCCGTGCCGGAAGCCAAAGAGGAAGACTCCTCCCAATTCGATGTGAGCGACCGGCGTACGCTGGATGAAGTGGTGAGCTGGCTGCTCGACCTGGGGCATATCCCCAGCTTCTGCACCGCCTGCTACCGTAAGGGACGTACCGGAGACCGCTTCATGTCGCTCGTCAAGCGCGGACAGATAGCAAACTGCTGTCAGCCCAATGCACTGATGACATTAAAAGAATATCTGGAGGACTATGCTTCCCCCGAAACCAAGGAGAAGGCATACGCTGATTTGTGAGGAGATGACACATATCCCGAACCCTAAGATACGGGTGATAGCCGAACGCAACCTCCAGGAAATAGGAGAAGGGAAAAGAGACTTTAGATTTTAGCTTTCGGATTTATGAATAATACACCTCATTCCAACCGTCTGCACATTGCCGTCTTTGGGCGGCGGAACAGTGGAAAGTCCAGCCTGGTCAATGCCTTGACCGGGCAAGACACGGCATTAGTATCTGCAACGCCCGGCACTACTACCGACCCCGTGACTAAAGCCATGGAGGTATATCCTTTGGGACCGTGCCTTTTTATCGATACCCCCGGTTTTGATGATGACGAAGGCGAGTTGGGCGGTATGCGCGTGGAGCGTACCTTAAAGACGGTGGAGAAAGCGGATATCGCCCTCTTGCTCTATGAAGCTGACGGAACGCTGGAACAGCAATGGATAAAGCTGCTGGCAGCGCGCGAAATTCCCGTGATACTGATACTGAATAAAGCTGATTCGCGTCAAGACACCGCTTCCGTGGTGCTTCGGATTGAAAAGGAGTGCGGGCAGGTTCCGTTGTGGCCAGTGCCAAAGAGGGTACCGGCATTCAAGGCATCTTCGATGCTATTCTCGAAAAGCTTCCCGAGAATTTTGGTGAGCAGACCATCACGGGAAACTTGGTAAGCGAGGGTGATGTCGTCCTACTGGTTATGCCCCAGGATATGCAAGCCCCAAAAGGCCGTCTCATTCTTCCGCAAGTGCAGACCATCCGCGAGTTGCTGGACAAGAAGTGCCTGGTGATGAGTTGCACCACCGACAAGCTGCAAGCTTCCCTGCAAGCCCTTGCCCGTCCGCCCAAGCTGATTATCACCGATTCACAAGTATTTCCCATCGTCTATCAGCAAAAGCCTGCCGAGAGTAGTCTTACTTCCTTCTCGGTTCTTTTTGCCGGTTATAAAGGAGATATCAATGCCTTCGTGGAGGGGGCTGCCGCTATCCATAGCTTGACACCCCAATCGCGTGTACTGATAGCCGAAGCCTGCACCCATGCTCCGCTGACTGAGGACATCGGTACCGTCAAAATTCCCCGCCTGCTACGAAAACGCATCGGCGGGGAGTTGCAGATAGACTTCGTCTCCGGGAATGACTTTCCCATAGACTTGTCCCGATATGATTTGATTATCCATTGCGGCGCCTGCATGTTCAACCGGAAATATGTGCTCAATCGTATAGCCCATGCCCGTGCGCAACATATTCCTATGACGAACTACGGAGTGGCAATAGCTGCCTGAGTGGTATACTGGACAAGATAATCATTCCTTGGGATGGATATCCGCAAGGTTGAAATGAGTTATTCCAGCTCCTCCAATATCTTCTTAACATCAATTGGTTGCAGCCTTCCGTACACCTTTTCGCCAATCATCACTACGGGTGCCAGTCCGCAGCGCCTACGCAACGCAGGCAGTCGAGGGAGAACTTGCCGTCCGGAGTCGTTTCGCCCACTTCAATGCCCAGCACGCGTTTGAACTCTTCGAGCAGTTTCTCCGAACCACGCACGTAGCAGGCGGTACCCATACACACGGAGATGGGATGCTTCCCCTTGGGCAGCATCGTAAAGAAAGTATAGAACGTCACCACGCCGTACACGCGAGATACGGGAATACCCAGTTGGGCGGCAATGATACGCTGCATCTCTTCGGGCAGGTAGCCGTGCAGGTGCTGGGCTTCGTGGAGTATATTGATAAGTTCGCCGGGCTGGTTGCCATGCTTGTCACAAATGGCACGCACTTGTTTGACAACGTCACAAGCCAATTTTATTTCTGACATAGTTCTTCTGTTTTTTAGCGGTTAATCCATAGACTTGTTGAAGTAGTGTGTATGCAGCAAATGTTCCGCGGTTTCACTGAGCGGCTTGCCCAGATACTCTTCATACAGTGTCTTGATATAGGGGTTCTCGTGCGACTTCCGCAACGGTTTGTTGGCGTCCTCGCGATACAGCGCATTGGCACGTGCATAGAGCACGTCCGAATTGCCGTGGTGCAGCGGTTGGCCGCCACCGCCGATACAGCCGCCGGGACAAGCCATGATTTCAATTACATGATACTCGTTGTGCCCGTTGCGGATGTCCTCCAGCAGATGGCGTGCATTGCCCAGACCGTGGGCGATGCCTACTTTCAGTTCAAAGCCGTCCAGGTCGATGGTGCGCGGCGTACACCGGCGAGTCCGCGCACTTGCTCAAGTTTACATTATCCAGCGTCCGTCCC
>ENA-OQCP01000183-OQCP01000183.1-human-gut-metagenome-genome-assembly--contig:-NODE-183-length-26553-cov-2.703852_pt1 | contig 26553 bp, 28 predicted proteins | sample MGYA00242760_ERZ504583 | MGnify/ENA primary metagenome ERZ504583 (study PRJEB26092, sample SAMD00036308) | human gut metagenome | host: Homo sapiens | study: EMG produced TPA metagenomics assembly of...
GGCAAAACATGTATCTTCGTCACCCACCATCCGGCAGTAGCGGAGGCATGCGAATCTATTGTCCGATTATAATCAGAGAATAAGCCCAACGGGTATCTGCCTTTGGTTAACAAACTCAGAACAGCTTCGCAGGATACTCGCCCGCATCCACCAAAGCCTGAATCTTGTCGACTACACTCTGACGGTCTTCGGGATAAGTCACACCGAACACTTGCTGGTTGTATCAAGCACTTCGCAGGTAGCAGTGCCATCGTTAATCAGCTTATCCACCATCAGCGGGATGAAGAATTCGCTTTTCAGGTTCTCCATATTCTTCGGGTCGCTCAAGAAACTCTTGAAAAACTCTGCACTGTAAGCAAAATAATCGGGAGTGAAACCCCAGAAGTTCATGCTGACCGGAGTCGTCTCGGGAGTGGCAGTCCATTCACCGTTATCGTCCATGTACTTCACCTCACCGTCCATGCGCTGAATCTTGGTACGTTCCACTACGGAAGTCAGCAGGTTGTTCGCATCCGTTCCACACAATCCACGGGATACGGTACCGCTCTCGCTCAACGTATTGCCGATGCGGAAGCCTACCATGGAATATACGTTTTTGGAGCCTTCGGGAAGGGCTGCAAGGAATTTGCCCATTACCTGGAAGGAGTCACGACCGTAGAAATCGTCGCAATTGATAACAGCAAACGGTTCCTTTATTACATCGGCACCCATCATTACAGCATGGTTGGTTCCCCAAGGTTTGGTACGGCCTTCGGGGCAGGTGAAGCCTTCAGGAAGGTCATCTATGGACTGGAATACCAGTTCGCAGGGAATATGGCCTTCGTATTTGGAAATAATCTTGTCGCGGAAGTCCTGTTCAAAATCTTTACGGATTACGAAAACGAGCTTGCCAAAACCGGCATTGATGGCATCGTAAATAGAATAATCCATGATAGTTTCGCCATTCGGTCCCAATCCGTCCAATTGTTTCAAGCCACCATAACGGCTGCCCATACCGGCTGCCAATAAGAATAAAGTTGGTTTCATATTAGTTATTATTTAAAAAGGTTAGTGTATCATAGTTGATAACGGTTGCAAATGTACAAAAATTTATGTCTGACAAAAGGGAGTTTTAGTTCATTCTTTACCACTATCCGTTCAAAAACGTACATTTAGAACGGATAACCGATGGCAAAATGCAGTGCCATACTATCCTTGAACTTAGGAATATTGTAATATCCCGACTTTCCGGTATCATACGGGTCGTGAAGCCCGATACCCAAATCCAGACGGAAAACAAGGAAGTCCAGGTCATAGCGTAAGCCGAATCCCGTACCCAAAGCAATCTGTTTCGGGAAATTCTTCAAGGTGAACTCACCGTTCGGGCGATTTTCGTCCTTACGCATCAGCCATACATTGCCGGCATCCAGAAACACCGCTCCATGCAAGTCGGCAATCATACGGAAGCGATACTCGATATTGGCTTCTATGCGAATATCACCCACGTGGTTGATATAGGTATATTTCCTATCCGTCTCGGGAGGATAGCCGCCCGGACCTATACTGCGTGCAGAAAAGGCGCGCACACTGTTGGCACCGCGATATAGAACTGTTCCGTATAAGGTGCAGTCGTAGCGTTGCCATACGACCATATCACCCCTCCGGCAATACGCGAGGCTATCATCTGATTCTTGTCTATCCGGTAATGGTACCTGAATTCCGAGTTCAGCTTCAGGAACTGTGCAAAAGGTACCCCGAAAAGCTTCTTTCCTTCCTCACTGAACGGCTTGCCGAAAATACGGTAGACGGCAGAAGTCAGGTTACCGGCCGACGCAACGGTGGTCTGCCACCAGATGGGGTTACGCTTGCCGCGCACGGAAGCGTTGTCATAAGTATAGGTGTACTCCATGGCAGGAATGAACTGGTCGCGCAAACTAACGTAGAGTGCCGGATTCTCGGCACGCAACGTATCGAAAGCGGCAGTAGGATTGCGCAGTACATTGAATGTCAACCGGAAAGGAGTTATACTGTGCCTGGAAGTCGATTTGGGCTGGAAGTCATAAGTGACATTACCGCCAAAAGCCAACAGCTTATAATACTTGGCACGGTTCATCTGGTCGGCATATAAACGGAAAGTCGTTGTAGCGGGAAGTCATACTCACGGTCGCCCATCCTGGGAAACACCACGCGCGGAAAGATAAGCGAAGTGGAGATACCCAGTTCATAGCTGTTCATTAGGGAAGAACTTGCCTTGCCCGTCTGCCATTCGTACGAACCGTTCAACTTCACATTCCAGCTTTCACCACCACCGAAGACATTATTCTTCGTCACCGTAAAAGCGGCACCCGGTCCCGTCTGGTTATTACTCTTCATGGTGACATTAAAATCCAATTCCGCATCGTAGGGTTTATCGAGCGCGGCAATGACCTTCACATCCAATGTATCAGACACAAACGCCGTATCACGCGGTATATACTGCATCTCCGCATAACGGAAAATACCGACGCTTGCCAGACGCTCCTGAATACGGGTCTGACGGTACAAACTATACAAACTCTGCATAGAACGCTGGCGGGCAATACCTGCGCTGTCCTGTATCTGGCGCTTCCGCCGATAACCTTGATAGTTCAACCAACGGTAAAGCATATTGGGACGTACCGGAGGTTTGTTGTAGTAATGTATGGTCAAGCCTTTGTAATCCATGCTGTCATTGGGTTCCTGCCCCTGCTTTCCAAGAAGATATACGGATTTACGCCCCACACGGAACTGCTTCTCGGCTACCTTTGGCATACCGGAACGGGAATCAAGCGCATCTGGACATGCCCATTGGGAACCATCATGGTATCGGCTTGATAGGTCAGGTAGTCGGGACGGAAATAATAACAGCCCACATTACGCAGCAGGGTACTGATACGGGTACGCTCCCCATCCAGATCAGCCACATTGAATTGTTCTCCCGGACTGATAAGGGAACGTCGCGTCCCAGCTCCATAATGCGAGTGGTACGCTCGCTGAAACCACGATAATATACCGTATCTATAAAGTAGGGGTTACGCATGTTCACCGTATATTGCAACTTTGCCTTCAGCGAGTCCTTCGGGTCGATAAATGTCTTGTAGCTGACGCTTCCGTTGAAATAGCCATAATCGCGCAGCAAGTTAACCGCCGCCTTCTGGCGTATATCGGGATTCACCGTAGACATAAGCACCGGAGTGGCGGCAAATTTATTGAATATCCACTTTCCGAATCCCTTCTCATACTTCTGGAAACCATTGTAAATCCACAGTCCGAAAGGAAAGGGATAGCGGATAGTAGAGCTTCCCAGCAACGAATTGTTCGGTGCCGTAGCAAGGGCGGCTTCCACCTCTTCCATAGCAATCTCACCAACAGACGTTTCACTGCGGTTCAATACAATCATCGGCTTTTGGCCGGTATAGAGTATCTCCCCCTCGGGCAAGTGCTTCGTGGTGGAGCAACCTGCCAGAAATATCAATCCTGCAATATATAATATCAGTCGTTTCATATCACATTCCTACTTTTTCATATCGCTATTTTCAGCCTCCGGTTTTATCTTTTTCTTCCTGAAGATGAAGAGTTCACTCAATCGGTCCATCTTCCGGCGCAGCACAAGGCCGACACCCGTTTCGGTTATCTCACCGTCGAGTATGCTTTCGTAGTTTTTATTATGGAATACACGGACATATCGAGTACCCGACGCATCAAGACGGTATTCCAGCGATATATTGTCAATGAATGATTCCGCATCGTTCGTGGCATTGGCCCCGGTGGACACTTTTCCACCGATGACTATCTGTACGCGGTCGTTGAAGAAACGCTGGGAATAACGAAAACTGAAGTCTTTCTGCGTGTCACCCGTTTCAGCAGAGGTACGGTCTTCCACACCTACACTGATATTGGCGCCTTTTATACCTCCCGCCAAGGAGTTTATCTGGCTCTGAAGCACTGAGTTCAAGGCGGCTCCCATTGACAAACCTCCTCCTTTGGCACCACTGTTCAGGTAAATACCCGTGGCAAGCATGGCAATGGCCTGCTTGCTACGCTCTTCTGCACCATTGCCTGCAGCTCATTCTCTACTGCGGCATCTTCGGGCGCCGAAATATCGAATATCAAATCGGGAGCGTCAAGCCTGTTCTTGATGGAAATGGAAACATCGAAGTTCACCATGCGCGAACCGTCCCCGTCACCATCGGCCACAGAAGCACGCATACGTTCCGTAGCCTTCAGGCTCAGCGTAGGATTCATAATATTCCCCCGCCAATCCACATAACTGCCGGGATTGAACTGGAACTCCTTCAACGGGATGATAGGCAGCGAATATTTCATGACGCCACCCGAAAGGGTATAACGTCCGGTAAGGCTCATATCCCCTTGGGGAGTATACTGCATATTCAAATCACCGCCACCTTCCAGTTCGATGTATTTGCTACGGTCGGGACTCAGATCGGCACGAAGACGGACAGCATCGTCAATATGGACGGACATATACATTTCCAATCCTCCAAAGACATGGCAGGAACCTCATCTGCTTTTACCGACGTCGTATCGGTGAACGAGGTAAAGGTAACCAGCCACTGAGACGGTCTTCCACCGTTAAAGGGGAATCGGTCAACACGTAGGTTACGTTGGTATTGCCCAGCAAATTCATGTTTCCACGCATCGTGAGCCCGTCAAGCGGCCCCTTCACCGTGGCATGCAAGTCGACGAACACCTTTCCATACACCAGACTTTCGCGGGTACGCGGTGCATCCAGCAACGTATAGTTCTCTGCCAGCAGATTGAGGTTGGCAGTAGGACGCTCCATATTCCGGAAATCAACCTTACCGTCAATCGTAAACGGATTCTTGCTGGTGGTATAAATGGCAAACTTATCAAATATCAACTGATTGTCCTTTATCTGTACCGGACGGTTGTCGAACCAGTAACGTGCTCCCGCCTGGCGTGCATAGACAGACACACTGTCCAAAACAATATCACCATGCATTTGAGGCTTGTCCAGCGAACCATAAATATAAAGCCCTCCATCAATATCTCCGGTAAAGGCCACCGTTTGGTCAGGGATGAATGCATTGGCCATCTTCAATGGAAAATGCTCGAAACGGGTGGACACTTCCAGGGTATCCTTTCCGTTCTTCTGCGTCAAGATACCGTCGGCGGTCATCACTTCTTCATTATCATATGTAAAATAGGTATTCAGATAGTGCGTATTCTTGTCGCCCGGCAACCAGGTAGCCCCCAGGCCGATGTCTCCAACCGGTTGCGTTCGTAGGTCAGTTTCTCTACATTGGCTTCGGCGGACACCTGCAGGGAAGTGGCAGTCTGTATATAATTTGCTTCGGCAGAGAACAATCCCGTAAGCCGGGGCATATAAGGAAGTACCTCCGTAAGTTCATCCAAGCGCAATCGGCTCAGTTCTACGTTTATATTCTGCAAGGAAAGGGTATCATTCTTGTCGGATTGCATACGGAAACACAGACCATCGTGCTGTCCATATCAATATTGGCATAGACGCGCATATTCTTATGCAGATAAATCCAGTTACTATTGTCCGCAAAGTGGAATTTACGGAAAGCGATAATCGGCTCGGCAGGAATAAGGTTCAGCAGCACACCATTACCGCGACCGTGTCCTTCGGTCAACGGACGGGCATTAATACCGAATAGAACACCGGTCTGCCCTTTTCCATTCACATAATCCACAGTCAGTTCCGCATCTTCATTACGGACTTCACCCGTCAGTGTGCTACGGAACACAAACTGCGGGTTCTTGGGACCGTTTATGACACCACCTTGCAACTTCATGCGGGCAGTATCCTGCTTTACTGTAAAAAATATCGTATCGAGCTGCAAGGAGTCCATGCGCAATCCGTGAACAGCTGTACGTCCATTGATGCCGACTTGCGGAGTAAATCCGAAGCTCAGTTTGAAATCATTATAGGAAATACCCTTTGCAGCCAGGAAATAGCTGACGGGATTCTGGTTACCGGCTTCCAGATGCATGCCCGCTGAAGGAAGGACTTGGCGCAAAGCGGCATGGTCCAAACGCCGTTCATCAATCTGCTTTGTCAGGATAGAGACAAATTTATCCGACTGTTCCATCAACTTCTTCAACGTGCTGTGAGCGCGGAAACGCAGATTCAAGTCACCGGCATCAAGCCTCAACTTGAGAGAATCATGACGTGCCTCCGCTCCCATTGTAAAGGCAAACGGGTGTTTCAATGGTCGGGGCACCAAACCCAGCTTATGCAGATTCACCTCTTCCACATTTAAATCCAAAGCGCCATCCAGATAGCTGCGGTCAAGACGCATATCCGCATTTCCCTGCATCTTGAGAAGGACATTATCGCTGGCAAGACGGACGGTAGCAACGGATGACTTGAGTCCGGCATGCACATCTACACCGGAAATGTCCCAATGGCCATACTGTAGTTTTTCCAAGGAGGCATTCAAAGCGGCCACAGTTTTTCGTGATGCCACATCCACCCCTTGCCCCTTAGCGGACATCTTTGCCGTAAGAGTATAGATAGAGTCCTTGGGCAGGAAGTGATGCACCTGCAAGTTGTTGATGGCAAGGTCGGCATGGTAGGCTTCCGTAGCAAGATTATAGGCGGCGTCCAAATTCAAGGCGCCTTCCTTCTCCTTCAGTTTCAGGGCGGCAGTGCACTGCGCCCCCTCCATACCGAGACGTGCCGCAAGGTGCATACTGTCCGGCACAATGATGGAGCCATCGGGAGCAATGTCAGCTAGTCCGGTCAGGAAGTTCAAGTTCTGCGTATGCATTTCGAAGTCCATGCTTCCATTGCGTTTCACACTGTCGGTCAAGCTCCAGAATTCTCCTCCCCCACTCAACGAAAAGGCTCCGGGCAGCTCAGCCGTAAAACGGGAAATCTGCATCTGCTTCAGGTTTCCTTCCGTACCTGCATGAATCACCAACGGACGGAACGGATAGGCTTCCTTGAAAGCTTCCGGCAAGCCACCGGCAAAAAGCAGTACATCCTGTTTGCCGATACGGGCATTGAAACGGGCTGTCAGACGGCCGGTGGTAGGTATATTTATCAGTTCCCAGTAAGTCTGTGCCGTAAGGTTCATCTCACTATGAGGTGTCAGCAACTTCAAAGAAGGGATACGGATAACGGTAGAATCGGCAAACAACCGCCCGGTCAGGGAAGTTACACTCAAACCGGAACGCTCATACATGGAAAATTCCCGGATAACGGCATTCATATCTCTGCCGTAGTACATCACAGAATCAATGCCCAGGCGAATGTCGCGAAGAGCAATGTGCGAGGGGTCGAAGCCTATCGCACTCCCCGGGCCACCGGTATCATAATTGACAGAAGTTCCAGTCAACAGGAATTTTCTCCAGCCATAGAACTGGTGTTTCAGGTCGGCAGCAGCGTCCGCAATCTCAGCATCTCCTATATGGCTTTCAGCCCCATGGAGTCCAATGGCATCTGTAAATCGACCGAGACGTTCTTCAACTTCAGAGTATGGAGTGTGACTTTCCAGTTTAACGCAGTGTCAGTAGTGTCTTTGGGAGTCTCAGTGGTATCTGCAAGCATCACCTGCACATGGGTATCGCTCAATTCTATATTATTGAGGATGGCATCTTCTTTTGTAAGGTCTATGCCATGGCTTTCGAAAAAGAAATGCCCCAGTACTCCTTTGATGCACATACCTTCCATTAAATTGGAGGAGTTGACAGCAACTTGTTTCAAGGTAATGTCATCCACCTCCACTTTCCCTTTGAGTAAAGGCCATGCCTGTACCCGTACGTTCAAACTTCCAAGATTCAGCAAGGTATCGGGATGCTGCACATCAACAGCACTGTCGGCAGGCTGTACCACCAATACACCGCGGACCAACAAATTCAAAGGAAAGCGAAGGTCAATCCGCTCCACGGATATGTCCATACCCGTAGCACCTGATGCAATTGCCGTAGCCTGCTTCCGTATCAAATTCTGTACGGGAGGCACATAAAGCAATATCATCAATATTATAAACAGTATAATAGGAGTAAGCAACACCCACAGTGCTGTTCTCAACCATTTTCTTCTCATCGGAACGTCAATCTTTCATCGTATTTAAAAGTCCTACAAAGTAAACAATTTCTTTCGACATTTGGTTCCCGACAGAGAAAAATCACGTATTCTTCTCTGTTCCCCCATTACGGAAAAGCTGTTGCCTGAGTAATGACATCCTCTATCAAAACGAGGGCGGCAAGGGCGTGTTCTTTCAACTCTCCGGTAAAAGGCACTCCATGAGAAGTTTCCAACAGTTTCAGCAATGCAACCAGTTCCGCTGCTCCAATTAAAGTAAAGAGGGGAATCATTTTGTGGGAGACAGCAGCCATCTCGTCCACATCCTCATTCTCCACAGCCTTCTGCAAACGCTCCGCATTGAGCGGGTTTCAGCCACAAAACTTTCCAGAATGGACTTTGCCGCCTCGGGGTCATCGACCGAAAAAGCAGTGAGCGAAGAGAATTTATACCCCGGGCAAGCCGAAGTTTCCGAAACTTCCATAACCTCCATCCCTTTGTCCTCCATATTCAATTCATGTAGCAATTCACTGACGGTAAACGGCTTATGCAGGCATCCGGCAAATCCATGCACCGTAAATTCCTCACGCTGCATGTCACTGCGGGCAGTGACAGCAATCACCGGAACAGACTGTGCCTGCGGTATGTTCGAAGCACGAAGCAGTTTCAGTAAATCAAAACCATTAATAGCAGGCATCTGCACATCAGTAAGCAGAACATCAAAGGTTGCAGTGCGCAAGGCATCCAGCAGTTCATCCAGTTGTAAACAAGAGACAGAATTTATACCACTCTGCTGAAGCATGGCGGCAGTAAGGGTAAGCTGAATACGGTCATCATCGATAAGGAGGACATTCTTCAGTGAAGAATGAGGAACGGGGAATGAAGAATTGCCATTCGGCGTGGCAGCACATCCCGATTCTTCATCCTTCATTCTCCGTCCTTCACTCCTTACGGGATAGATAGGAATATATATGGTGAAAGTGCTTCCCTTGCCTGGCACACTGTCTACATCAATCGTGCCTTCAAGCAACTGTACCAGCATACGGACAATGGAAAGTCCAAGTCCAAACCCCTCTTTACCCTGAGCACCCGGTAAGCGGGTAACTCCTGGAAGATACGTTCCCGGTCGGCAGGTTCCATACCTTTACCGGTATCAGCAATGGCAACTACCAGTCGACGGTCCTCGTAACGGGCAGTCATGGTAACACTGCCTTGGTCCGTAAACTTCACGGCATTGGACAGCAAATTGTTGATAATCTGGCGCAGACGCAAGGGGTCGCAAATATAGGTACCGCCCAGCTCCGGGGCAATGTCGCAATGAAGCGCCAGTCCTTTGGCAGCGTAAGTGGTTCAAAACTGACGTGTATCTCTTCAAGCAGGCGGGAAGGATGAAAGGTGACCCGGTTGATTTCGGCCTTGTTCAAATCAAGACGATGGAAGTCGAGCAAATCAACGACCAGCTTCAGCAGATGTTCCGATGAGGTTTTCATATTGTCCAGATAGAACCGCTGACGCTCATCCACGTCAGACGGGAAAGCAAGTCGGCATAGCCCATAATAGAACCGAGCGGGGCTTTGAAATCATGGGTAATGGCAAGCATCAGTTTTCACGGACAGCGAGTAAATCCTCGGCACGACGACGGGCCTCTTCCAACTCACGACGGTAACGGTTGCTTCGGGTTATGTCGCGGCCGATGATAATAAGAAAAAAAGCGGAAAGCAACACCGCACCTACGGCAATGCCACTGATAATCTTGGCCGAACGGCGTCGGACCGCTTGTTGATACTCGGCTTCCGTCCGTGCACGCAGCAGAGTTTCCGTCTCGTAATCTTTCAGCAAGCTGTCAATACGAGCGGTCAGCATATGGTCCAAGCGTTGCAGATAGCGTTTACGTCGCTGTATAACAGTGTTTACAGCTTTTTTCTGCTGGGCCACGGCACGCAGTTTCTCATGCAAAGAATCGGCCGGATTATAGGGTTCAATCACCGTATCCGTTGCAAATTCAAGGGAGGTCTTTACCTGGATAGCCGTATCTTTCTTTGGGGGGACAAACACTTCACCCAAACGACGGAAAAACCCCTTCTTCCGAGGGCGTGTCACGACGGTATCCCGATGTGTAATGATACGGTGCTGCACACGCTGCTGGGTCACTACCGAGTCCTGCTGGGCAATTATCTGCTCAATGTCACTGGTGATACCATGCTGTCATTCGCCTCACTCAGCGTGCGCAGCATTTTTATCGTATTGGTATCCTTCTCGCGTATCAAAGCAAGCACGCTGTCTGTCCATTGTACATCGCGGTCATCAGTAAGAATAAGGTTCTCCATTTCCCGGTGTACGAAAAACAAGGAAAAAAACAATACCGCCAGCAACAAAGTGTAGCCTACGGCAATCTTTACTTTGGAGACATTATTCATACTATCAAATCCTTTCCCTGGTCTGTTTACGGAACCTCAACCACAGCATCACTCCCGCACTGGTCAGTCCGAACGGGAAAGCCATCCAGACTCCCGTCAGCCCCCAACCGAAAACGAAACCGCAAAGGTACCCTACGGGCAAAGATATAATAAAATAGGATATAAATGCAATAATCATCATCGGTTTCACATCCGAGATGCCGCGCAGGGCATTGGCAAAGTTAATCTGCAACCCATCGCCGAACTGGTAAATCAAGAACGGGAAGAAGAGAGCGGCAACCATGCCGGACACTTCCGCATTGTCCGTAAACCATCCACCTACTTGACCGCGAAGTGCAAAGACAATACTCAGCAACACCACTTCCATACAAAGGATAATGTGGAAACCTGCATACGCCGAACGGCGCACATTCTGTCCGTCTCCCTGCCCTTTAAAGTTACTGACACGCACGGCAACCGCCGCCCCCATACCGTAAAACATCATAAAGGTAAACTGGGAGATAGTCAACATAATCTGGTGCGATGCCAATGCGAGAGTCCCCAGCCAGCCCACCATGACGACGCTCAGACTGAAGGAAGCGGTCTCCATACCCATCTGCATACCCACGGGCCAGCCCAGTGCATTGAGCTTCCTGACATCGGCATTGACCACCCCAGCCGCATGAAGCCGAGCCTGTAACGGATAAACCGGCGGCCGCGAAGCACAATCGCCGCAAAGACCACCACCATCACAATGCGGGAGAACAAGGTGCTGATACCCGCACCAAGCAGTCCCATCTCCGGAAAGCCCAGCTTTCCATTGATAAGTATATAGTTTCCTACGATGTTAAGCGCATTCCCTCCGAGCAGAATCCACATGGCCGTCTTGGTATCGGTGATGCCGTCCGTAACTGTTTGAAACCGTTGAACAACATAACAAAGACCAATGAAGCCAGCAGCACCAGGTAATAAGGCTTGATTAGAGGCATCAATCTTCAGGTTGCCCCAACCGCTCTACATTGAAATACAGAACGGTCATGACAAGAGTCAGTAGCAAAGCTACCAGTACATTGGCCACCAGACTGCACCGTAACGCTTGTCCGGCCTCGGCAAAACGGCGGTTACCGTAGAAGCCTCCCACAACCGGAGTCAGCCCGTAGCTGAACCCCGTACTGAAAATAATACAGAGAGTAAACAGATTGTTTACGAAAGAAGCGGCACCCAGCTCTTCCGTGCTGTGATGCCCAATCATCAGCGTATCGGCAAAACCAAGCACAATGACTCCCAACTGCCCCACCACAATGGGTAGCCCCAGGAGAAGCAATGCTTTGTAGTGCTGCTTATACGTATCAAATAAATTTTTCATACTAAAGGTTTTCTTTTGGTAATAAAGCACAATCCCGTTTTCATCGCGGAAGGTCTGTTGGGCGACCCTATGAAGCTGTTCTGCCGTCACAGAGCGGTAATTGTCCACTTCACGGTCTATGTCTTCTGCCTGTCCGGTCAGTTCAAACCAAGCAAGATTCGTGCAACATTCAGATAATTGATGTTGCCGAATATCTGTGTAGACTCAAACTTGTTCTTTACTTCTCCAATTCTTGTTCTCCAACAAACCCGGATTTCAACTCTTCCAACTCTTTCCGGACAGCAGCCTCGCTTGCTCCAAAGATACGCCTGCAGATGGTTTTCCACTGATATGCAGCAGTCCGGCATCCCGTGTACCGGAGATATAGGCATCGAGACTGGAAAAGAACTTCTGCTCCTGCACCAGCCTGCGGGTCAAGCGACTGGAACGTCCATTGCTCAGAATATCCGACAGAATATCGAAGGCATAATAATCGGCATCCTCACGGCTGCACATATGATAAGCCATGAACAAAGCATCCAGAGGAACATTCCGTTCCACCGTCTGCCGGCGTTCCGCCGTCTGTACAACTTCTTGCGGTAATTGCCTTACGGGCACATTCCTACGGGGAATGGGAGCAAACCATTTTTCTGTCAGCCTAACCGTTTCTTCCCACGAAATATTTCCGGTAACGGCCAGCACTGCATTATTAGGTGCATAAAAACGAAAAAAGAATTCCTTTACCTCATCCAGCGTGGCATTGGCAATGTGAGAGAGGTCTTTCCCGATAGTAGGCCAGCGATAAGGATGCGTTTGATAAGCCAAAGGACGAAGCAGATGTCCCACATCACCATACGGCTGGTTCAAGCAACGTTGCTTGAATTCCTCCATCACCACCGCACGCTGCACTTCAAGACTTTGCTCACTGAATGCCAGTTCCAGCATACGGTCGGACTCCAGCCAGAAGCCGATCTCCACATTCGATTTTGGAACCGTCAGGTAGTAATTGGTAATATCATTATTGGTCCATGCATTATTCTCCCCGCCTGCCAATTGCAAAGGAGCGTCATAATCAGGAATATGCACCGAACCTCCGAACATCAGATGCTCGAACAGATGGGCAAAGCCCGTATGCTCGGGATGTTCGTCACGGGCACCCACGTCATAAACAATATTCAAGGCAACCATCTGCGTGCTGGTGTCCTCATTGTGCACCAACCGCAGACCGTTGTCAAATATCTTTTTGTTTATCTTCATAAAATGGAATGACAGAATCTATCATCAATCTATCACTGTCACTTTTTTAATAACCACATCCTCTTCGGGCCGGTCGTTACGGTCAGTCTTGACCTTCTGTATTTTATCAACAATATCCATACCTTCCAGCACTTCACCGAACACGGTATATGCACCGTCCAAATGCGGAGTACCGCCCACGGTAGTATAAGCCTTCACCTGCTCGGGGGTAAACTTGAACTCCGGTTCTTGGCAACCTGAGCCTCTGCCTGCGCAATCAAGGAATCTTGCAAATCCATCAGACCGTCCTGGTCATTATTCTTGCGCATCTTGTAGATTTCCTTCATGTGTTTCTGCGCCAACGCGTTGAAAGCATTGTTCAAGCGCATCTGATTCATCTGCTGTTCCATCCCCAGCAAGGTAGAGTCATTATACACTTTCCGGTCACAATGTAGAACTGGCAGCCGATGATGCCTTGTCAGGGTTCACCTCATCACCCTGGCGTGCAGCGACAAAGCACCTTTTTTGTGAAAATACTTCGGATAAACAAATTCGGCAGGAACGGTATAACCCACGTCGCCTGCCCCCAGCATCTTGCCTTTCGGAGCCTTCTTCGATTCCGGGTCACCTGCTTGTATCATAAAGTCCTTGATGACACGGTGGAACAGCGTACCTTCATACGTGCCGTCTTCCACCAACTTGATAAAGTTATCACGATGTTTCGGGGTTTCATTATACAGTTTCACGGTGATGTCACCCGCACTTGTTTCAATCTTCAGCTTCGTTTCTTTTTCCATATCTTCCTCTTTCTTTTGTCCCGGCTTGCAAGCAGTCAGACCGCAAACCAGTATAGTTAATAATACAATAAGATTTCTTTTCATTTTGTTTTTTATTTAATTTAAGTTTGCAAATATACTAAAATCAGACAAAAGCACTTACCTTTGCCTACATAAAAGAGATAAAAGGCTAAAGCAATGACATCCATATTAATTGTAGAAGATGATATTACTTACGGCATGATGCTAAAAACATGGCTCGGCAAAAAAGGTTTCCAAGTAATCTCCGTCAGCAGCATTGCCCGTGCTCAAAAACATATTGAGTCGGAAACCGTAGACTTGATATTGTCTGACCTGCGCCTGCCCGACAAGGATGGCATTGACTTATTGAAATGGCTGGGCGAACACGGCCTGCAAATACCGCTTATCATCATGACAGGATACGCTGACATACAGTCGGCCGTCCAAACCATGAAACTGGGAGCCTGCGATTACATTGCCAAGCCTGTGAACCCGGACGAATTACTGAAAAAAATAGGCGAAGCCTTGAATGCATCATCCTCCGCTTTGAAACAGATGATGCATTCGTCCCGAACAGATGATGCGTTTACCCCAAACAGACCATCCGTTTCACCCAAACAGACGATGCATTCCGACAAGATGAAAATCAGCCTCTGAAGGGTGCAGAAGCTCATTGTCCTCCTCCGACTTCCTTGAGGGAGAGAGCGACGCAGCCAAACAACTCTACAATTATGTGAAACTGGTTTCACCTACCAATATGTCTGTACTCATCAATGGTGCCAGCGGAACGGGCAAAGAATACGTAGCTCACCGCATCCACCAGCTCAGCAAGCGTGCCGACCAGCCGTTTGTAGCCATCGATTGCGGTTCTATTCCCAAAGAATTGGCCGCTTCGGAGTTCTTCGGGCACATAAAGGGCGCCTTTACCGGCGCACTGACCGACAAAACGGGCGCTTTCGTCGAAGCCAACGGCGGTACCATCTTCCTGGATGAGATAGGTAATCTGAGCTATGAAGTGCAAATACAGTTGCTGCGTGCTTTGCAAGAGCGCAAGATACGTCCGGTAGGTTCAAACAAAGAGATAAGCGTGGACATACGTCTGGTATCCGCCACCAACGAAAATCTGGAGCAAGCCATCGAAAAAGGGGCGTTCCGTGAAGATTTATATCACCGTATCAATGAATTCACCCTACGCATGCCGCAACTCAAAGACCGCCGTGAAGACATCCTGCTCTTTGCCAATTTCTTTCTGGACCAGGCCAACCGCGAAATGGACAAGCAACTGACCGGCTTTGATGACAAGGCATCCCGCGCCCTATTGGAATATCCCTGGCCCGGCAATCTACGCCAAATGAAGAATATGGTACGCCGTGCAACCTTGCTGGCACAAGGCAAATTCATTACTATCAACGAACTGAATGAACTGAAAGAACCCGCACCGGCCATCATCGGTATCCCTCTCCGCAATGAGGAGGCAGAGAAGCATCAAATCATCGAAGCCTTGCGGCAGACGGGAAACAACAAGAGCCGCGCTGCACAACTGTTGGGCATTGACCGCAAAACGCTGTACAACAAGTTGAAGCTTTATAACATATCCGACTAAAGGGTGTGGAATTATTCCACACTCCCCTCCACACATTCCACACTTTTCCACACTATGCCACACTTTTCACAGAAACATATATCACTAGCTATCAGAATATTATCCAACACGCACTCTTTCTGGCACACCATTTGAACTATATTAGACGTAAGCAACAAGCGCTACAACAAGCAAGCACTTAGACTTAACAATAAGATATACCAACCTAAAAGCAAATGAATTATGAAAAAATTAGTATTAGTAGCAGCCCTGTTTATGTTTGTTTGTGGCGGAACGTTCTTGGCTCAAGCTAAGGCTCCGGTAGAACAGCCGAGTAAGACAACAACCTTGTCTAACGACACTGTGGTAACGGATACTTTGCAGAAAGCCGAGAACGTCCAAGACACAGCAAAAGTGGCCCAATAACAGTAAGCACACTACAACAAAAAGCCGTTTCCTCCTTGTCTATTCTGGGAAACGGCTTTTTAAATTGATAGTTGACAGTTATCAACTAAGAAATCACCAATGTCTTTCCGGATAAAGGTCATTCCACCATGCCGGACTATCCTGCAGCCAACGGGCAAACCAAGCCATGATTGAATTGTGCCACAATTCACGTTTTGCATAATCAAGTACAAAATGGTTTTCACCATCTACGGTAATAAATTCCACCGGCTTGCCCAATATCTTCAGCGCATTATACAATTGGATACTTTCACCGATAGGCACGTTTGTATCTACCGTGCCATGCAGCAACAACAGAGGGGTATTAATCTTGTCCGCATTGAACAATGCTCCATGCTTCGTAAACAAATCGGGATTATTCCAAGGATAGCTATCGGCTGCCGCAACAGAGTTATAGGAATATCCCCAGAAACCCTCGCCCCAATAGCTCGTCACATTGCTGATGCCAGCATGCGAGGCAGCGGCAGCAAACATATCCGTCTTAGTCTGCAGATACATCGTCATGAATCCTCCATAAGAGGCACCCAGGCATCCGATACGTTTATCGTTGACAAACGGATGGGCTGCACAGAATTTCTTCGTACCTTCAATGATCTCATCGGCCGTACGCTCACCCCATGCATTGACATGGCGTGCAGAGAACTCCTGGCCGTACCCGATGGCACCACTGGGCTGGATAACATAAACCACATAGTCACGTGACGCAAACAACTGTGCACAGTACGGGGAAGTTATACCGCGAGTCGTAGGAGTCGTTCCTCCATAATAGTACACGATAAGCGGATACTTCTTGTTCGGGTCAAAAGACGGCGGCAGACAAACCATTCCCTTTATCTCCGTACCGTCCGAAGCTGTAAGTTCCACTCTTCCATCTGTCCCAGCTCAATCTTATCGAGGATGGGCTTCATGGGATTGGCAAGCAGGGTAGAAACTTTTTTCTTCGTGTCGTACGTATAAGCTACGCCCGTGCTGGTGTTTCCTCCGCCCACATAGGCAGCCACAACCGGATTGTCATCCGCAGCGTGAAGGAAGTAATCACATCTTCTTCAAGCGGAAGCATTTCAAAGCCGCCCGTCTTCGGAACATAACGGTAGATATGCCTGCAATCCCCATCAGTCGTATCGAAATAGATACATCCGTCCACACGGTTCCACTGCACGGGAGACACCGTAGGATTGAAATCGCGCGTGATAGCCTGCACTTCTTTGTAGCCAAATCCATAATGAATGCTTGGGTATCAAAGTCATTGGCTATGGGATGTTCACCGCAATTCTTGCCAATGCCTCCGAAAGCAGACGGACTGCCCGTCACCAGAAGCTGCTTCCCGTCCGGAGAGTAAGAAGCACTTCCCAGATAAGCATCCCAGGCGACCAGCGTATCTGCCTGCAAGGTGGTCAAATCAATCTCGAAAAGAGAAGAGAGGGAGAAAGGGCATCGAGTGATGTCCGGCTTGGAAGTGCTGCACAACAGTTTCTTGCCATCCGGGGAAATATCATTCAGATAGACGTTGTGACTACCGTAGGTCAGGCGCTCGGAAAGTCCCGTCGCCACATCGTATTTCATGAGATAATAGCGGTCACGAGAATTGGGGATACGTCGTCCGGATGCAAGAGACGTTTCAACGGGCCACTCACCTTTTCGCCCTCGTCCGTGAGCATATAGATAAGATAGTCTTCTGTAGGAGACCAGCTGAAATATCCTTCGGGAACATTCTTCAGCAGCACTTCCTCACGCATCGTGGCAGGATCGAACACAACCAGGTCATTCTGCTCCTCGCCCATAACCGTATAATAGAGCTTGTTGCTGTTGGGCATCCAGTTCATCTTTTCATTGGCATTGGGCAATATCACCCGGCCGGTCTTTACCTCGGTCAGCTCACAACGGGTCCTGGAACGCTTCACGTCGTAATTGTCCGAATAGCGGGTCAGCAGATACTTGCCGTTGGGCGAAAGAGAAACCCTGCTCGCTCGGGAGCCGAAATTGGTGTTGAACAAAGAGAAACGTCTCTTCATGTCCGGTGCCATCCGGCAGGCTACATCGGCAAAGTCCTTTTCCTTTTCAAATTCGCATTTCAGCATCGGCTGCATCTTGTCGTCCGCGCTTGAAAGCAACTTGATGACAATCTCATAATCCGCTTCGGGGTCCATACGCAAACTGACAGCCGTAGGACGGACCTGCGACAAGCTGTCCTCCGCTGTCTCCTTGACTTGCTTGGATTCACCGTTTACAAACACCTCAAAACGGGCAGGAGAATATACATTCAGCTTGCCCTTCATGAAACGCTCCGCACGCAGATTGGTAGCAAACAGATAGAACAGATTGTCCTTGTCCGCCTTTGCCACAGTTACATATCCAGCCGTATCAGCAACCATACGTTCGTACCGACCTCCGTCGAAGTCGAGACTGACCTTCGTCTTCAGAAGATTGCCGGTAGTAAACTTGTCTCCCTTGAAGTTGATACTATCGCCCTGGAGGGGAGTGCGCACCGTAACGGCCGGACGCACGTTATACTCAGCAACTCTTTCCTGAGCTTGGGCAGCCAATCCCGCAAGGAGCAGCAAACCCGACAAAACTGTGATTTTCTTCATTACTGTAAGATTAAATCGTTTCAAAACCATTCCATAAATTTCCGGGAGGAACGGGCGCCTCCACTTCTATCAGTTCTTTGGACACCGGATGCACAAAACGGATATACCGCGCATGCAGACAGATGCTGCCGTCGGGATTGGAGCGGGGCGAACCATACTTCAAATCTCCCTTGATGGGACAGCCCATCTTTGCCAACTGACAACGTATCTGGTGATGGCGTCCGGTTTTCAAATCTATTTCCAACAGATAATAGTTCTGCGACCGCCCGATGAGCCGGTAATGCAAAATCGCTTTCTTGCTGCCCGGCACCTCCTTGTCGTATGCATAACTCTTGTTCTGTTTCTCATTTCGCACCAGATAGTTCACCAATTCCCCCTCTTCCTCGCGGGGCAAGTTCTTCACTACTGCCCAGTAAGTCTTCTTCACCTCGCTATTCTTGAACATCTCGTTCAGACGCGACAGTGCCTTACTGGTCTTGGCAAAAACAACAAGACCGCTCACGGGGCGGTCCAGCCGGTGAGCGACACCGATAAAGACATTTCCAGGCTTGCTGTACTTCTCTTTCAGGTACTGCTTTACAGTTTCCGAAAGCGGTGTATCACCCGTTTTGTCTCCCTGAACTATCTCGGAAGCGGTCTTGTTGACTATAATGATATGATTGTCTTCGTATACGACAGTCATCGGTTGTTAATGTTTAATGATTAGTGATTAATGATTAATGACTAACACCCAACTTCTCATTAAACATTAATCACTAATCATTAATCATTAAATTACATATTCATCCCACCATCTACCTGAATAACCTGACCGGATACATAAGAAGACATATCAGAAGCCAGGAAAGTAGCGATATTTGCCACGTCTTCGGGTGTGCCGCCACGACGCAAAGGAATCTTCTTGCACCATTCAGCCTTCACCTCTTCAGACAAGGCGTCGGTCATGGCTGTCATGATGAAGCCCGGAGCAATGGCATTGGCACGGATTCCACGAGAACCCAGCTCCTGAGCGATAGACTTGGCCAAAGCAATCATACCGGCTTTGGAAGCAGAATAGTTGGCCTGGCCGGCATTGCGTGAACACCTACCACAGATGCCATATTGATAATGCTACCCGCTTCTGGCGCATCATGATGGGTGTGCAGGCATGGATAAAGTTAAATGCCGATTTCAGGTTGACATTGATAACCATATCCCATTGCTGTTCGCTCATACGCATCATCAGACCGTCACGTGTAATACCGGCATTGTTTACCAGAATATCAATACGTCCAAAGTCCTTATGGATTTCTGCCACTACATTGGCAGTGTCTTCAAAGTTTGCTGCATTGGAGGCATAAGCTTTTGCCTTTACTCCCAAAGCTTCCAATTCTTTTGCCGTAGCCTCGGCATTTTCATCAATCACCAAGTCAGTGAATGCAATATTTGCTCCTTCTTGAGCGAACTTCAAAGCGATAGCCTTGCCGATGCCGCGTGCAGCACCTGTCACAATGGCTGTTTTTCCATCTAATAATCCCATATTATTTTAAAATTATTTATAAAATGTATTCTTACTTCTTTCCCAATGCACCAAGTACCAGACGGGTCACGTAAGTATCGCGTACCGCATCGTCCAGATTGGCCCCTATATGGCCGCGGATATAAGGTGTTTCAATACCTTTGACACTGTAATGCACAATCTCGGCAGTCATATCCAAGTCATCTATCTGGAAAACACCCTTCTCCATACCTTCACGCAGAACCTCCTTGAAAAGCAGGGTCTCTGTAGCATCGAAACGTTTGCGCACTTTCTCCACTCTCCAAATATCCCGAAAGAAATTGGCACGAAGAGTACCATTCCGAAAGACAACCTCTTTTACCGCATCCAGATGAGTGTAAATCATTTCCATCAGTTTCTCGTCCGGCTGAATATCTTTCTCTACCACGTGCTTCATCATATCCGAAAGAATATCCAGCTCCGACTCGACAACAGCCAAGTAGATATCTTCCTTGCTCTTAAAATAGGTATAGAGCGTTCTCCTACCTTTCTTTGAAGCGAGGGCAATATCATTCATCGTGGTATTTTCAACACCCATCTTTGCAAACAGCTGACGGGCAACGTCCACTAATTTAGCTTTTGTCTTCGATACGGTCATAGATTAATTGCACATTGCTTTATTATTTGAGCAAAAAAGCTTATTTATTTTCGTTCTGAATATCAAACACTTACAAATTATAACGTTTCAATTCATACTTATTTATTTTAAGTTGAGCACGACAAAGATAACAATTCTTTTTCATCTAACAGCATTTTCCTACAAATTCTTCCCTTGACCTACAAGAGTAAAAATCAGTGCCACAAGTAGTTCTTACTCACTTATAAGAAGCTACCAATGACAAAGAATATCTTAATGAATATACTCCAAGCTATTGAGAAGTTCATTTTTCTTCTTTTTTCTTATATTCGGATGGCAAATATCCAAACTCCTCTTTAAAAAACTTGGCAAATTGTTTGGGCGAAAGCCTACTTGATAAGATATTTGTGAAATATTCATTTGACTTCCTTCCAAAAGTTTTCTACCTCTTTTCAAGCGCAGTATCCGCATGAATTCCAAAGGAGATTTTCCTGTAATTTGCATTAACTTTTTATATAACCCACTACGACTCATTCCTATTTGAGCACTAAGTTCCTCTACTGAGAATTCTGAATTATCCATATTCTCCTCGACTATACGAATGGCTTTCTCTATCAGTTGTTCATCTAAAGAACTAATGGTTATTTCCGATGGAGAGATGTCCCTCGTTTTAAATTTATCATGGTTCTTCAAAGTCCACATCAACAACTTTCTTATACGTAATAAAAGTATTTCCAAGTTAAACGGCTTTGTAATGTATTCATCAGCTCCCTCCTTCAAACCACTAAGAATATGTTCTTCAGCCGTACGGGCCGTAAGTAAAATAATAGGAATATGAGAATAGCGGATATCAGTCTTTATTTTGCGGCATAATTCCATTCCGTCCATTACTGGCATCATTATATCACTGATTACCACATGGATTGATTGTTGCGCAAGTACTGTGAGAGCTTTCTTTCCATCAGACGCTTCATATACCTGATAATATTCTTGCAAACAACCGACAAGAAAACTACGAAAGTCATCATTGTCCTCTACTATCAGTAAAGAGTTCTTTTCTCTGTCCACTGAAGACATATCAGCATGAAACTGTTCTTCCACATCAAATGCTGATGTATCTTCTGTACAATTCAGTTTTAATGTCTTGGCAATCGGTAGGATAACTGTAAAAATAGTCCCTTGGGGATGATTATCCTCTACTTTTATCTCACCACCGTGGAGAGTAACATATTCTTTCACAATATGCAGACCGATACCACTCCCAATATAAGTAGTAGAAATGTGCTGTTCCTGAAAGAAACGGTCGAAAATCTTATCCTTATTCTCATTTTTGATACCGATACCGGTGTCACTTATTTGAATATGTATCTGTTCCCCATCACCGGCCAATATCTTGTCAATAGCAACTATCACACTACCATTATCATGATTGTACTTGATGGCATTTGACAGAAGGTTGGATATGATTCGCTGCACTTTGTTACGGTCAAAATCCATTTCTATTTTTGAAGTGTTGATACAAACTTTCAACTCAATATTATGCTTTTGCGATAACGCCTTGAAAGACTTGCATGTTTCGGCAATAAACTCAGTTATGTCTCCGTAAGACAAGGATAATTGTACCTTTTGCTGATCAAGTTTACGAAAATCCAACAACTGATTTACCTCATCAAGCAGAGTAGAAGCATTTCGATACATCAAGTCCAAATCGTCCTTGATTGGACCGGCTTTTTCCGAATGTATCAACTTCTCCAAGGGAGTTATGATAAGTGACAATGGAGTCCTTAAATCATGGCTTATATTTGTAAAGAAACGTATCTTTGCTTCATCCATTTCATGCTGCTGGGCTACTTCAAGTTCCCATTTTTGTTGTACCAGAATCCGTTGATGCCTAGAACGTAGGCGCCTAAGCAAAACTACACCTCCAGACAAGAACAGTACCATATAAATAACATAGGCTACCGGAGACAGCCAAAAGGGTGGACGTACCAGAATTGTCATATAAGATATTGGATTCCTACTACCGTGCAGTTCATTAACTTTCACTTGCAGATTGTATATCCCTGGAGACAGTTTGTTGAAATGGATTCTATTTCCTTCAAAGCTGACCCATTCCTCTTTAGCATCCATCCGATATGCAAATTGAAGCTTATGCTGTGTTCCATAATCCATTGCAGAAATTTCCAATGCAAAATTACTATCAGAATAATCCATTGTAATTTCATCAAGCAACTGAATATTCTTTTGTAACAAGATTCGCCCGTCATGCATTTTTTCTCTACGTCTACACGCTGATTGGCTAAATATAATCCGGTAAAAATAACTTTATGTTGGTTGGGATGATACAAAGCCTGATTAGGGTCTATCTTTAAATATTTTCCCGTACCTCCCATTAAAACTTCGCCTTTCCGGTTACAATAAATTGAGTAGTTGTTAAATGTAATATCCCCAATACCATCTTCATTAAAATAGGAATAACACCGATATTGCAGCTCTTGGGCAGTAGGGTCATCAACCACAATAATGTGAGTAATGCCACAATCTGTAGCTATCCACATATTTTTATTATGGTCTTCTACAATACCACGTATATAAGGATGAGATACACCATCATTTGTAGAAAGACGAGTAAGCGTTCTACTTTTTTCATCATAAATTCGAATTCCATGTCTGGTTCCAATCCACAACAATCCCCGTTGATCACGTATAAGCAACTAATATGCATTTTTATCAATGACACTTCATTATCATTCCCTTTCACTGGAGCAAGTTGCTGTGTTTGAGTATTCAACTCATATAATCCCGTACTAGTACCAATATATAACATCGCATGGTCACTTGAATAGACCAAGTCTGTAATAGTATTGGTGTATAAACATGAATTCTCTTTTGTATAAGACGTTATTTTCCCTCCGTTATCTATACAATACAGACCGTGCATAAACGTTCCAACCATAAATTCCCATATTTGTCATCAGCAATATGCCGGACATACTCTATTGGTTCCAAAGTCTGTTTAAAAGGGAAAAAGATTCCATTCTGTTCATAAAATATGCCACCCCCATAACTACCGAACCACATCTTGCCTTTGGAATCAAGATATGAACCTATAATAAGATTAGAGGGAATATTACTATTATGAGTATTAAACAACTTATAGTTATTTGTTTGCTGTCATAGCAAGCCAATCCCTTTCCATCAAATCCAAGCCACAGTTTCCCATTCCTATCTTCTTGAAAACAACTGATATCTTCCTGCTCAGGAGTTTTACATATTTCAAAGGCGGTATTATTCAAATCAGTAAACGCAACCCCCTGCTTCGTCGTTCCAACCCACAGAATATCCTGATTATCTTTATAGAAACTATTAATGTGATTGCTCGACAAGGAAAAAGGAGTTCCTGAATCTCTATGAATGTGCATGAGATTATCGGCCTGTTCATTCAAGATGTATATGCCTTTACTATTGGTACCTATCCAGATATTACCATTCCCATCATCTATGATAGCTTTTACAATATCCGATTGTATAGTCTCTTTGCCAGGAAACTCAAACATCTTTCTATTTTGAATATCATAACACTGTAGATTGGAGGTATATATTGTATAAATCCATAATCTAAGCCGGGTATCCATATATATACGATGTTCTCCAGAGCGAGGAAGTTCTAATTGAACAATTTTCCGAACAGTTTTTGTTTCCCAGTCCACTTGTGCGATTTCTCCATTAGAAAATAACAAGCAAGAATACGATTGTCTGGAAACTATATGCGATAGTTCTTTATCTGGAAAAGATAATTCCTGAAGTTTTTTATCCTGAAAATCATAATAATATAGCTTATTCCCAGTCATGCACCATAAATTCTGCTCATAGTCAACATGTATCATTTCTATTTTATCATTTATTCCCAGTGTCTCAACCGCTTTTCTATGTTACTTTCCAATTTATCCAACTCTCTATTGTAGTAGAAATATTGATCGGGAGTACGTACCCAAATAGTACCTGATGCGTCCTCCGATATATTATTAAAACAATTACTATAAGTATCAGAATCAGTAACCCAATATTGCTTGCATTGATAGCCATCATAACGATTTAAGCCATTAAGTGTCGCAAACCACATAAACCCGTATTGGTCACGTAACATAGCTATAACATAGTTATCTGAAATTCCAGACTTTACATCAAATGTTTGAAAAGTTAGCCGGGCATTAATCTGTGTGATATAGACTATCATACAAAATATGACTGTCAGTAAATGCTTCATATGGTAATAAGATGAATATGTTTGTATGCAAAGATAGGAAATTGCTTTAAATACATACAGTACAACTACTTCCCATTTGGGTAAAAACGCTTCCCGTTTGGGTAAAAATACGAACCGGACAGACTGAGAAACAAATTAGGAGTACTTCAGGTTATTGTTTCCTTACTTTTGTCCACAGAACGGCGGATTTGTAATTCGTGCTGTTTTTCTTAGATTCAAACATGTGGCGGGTATAAAGGTTGGTAACAATACCCGCCAGTGTTTTGAGCTACGAAAAAATAAAATGGAGTGTCAACCTTTAAATTGATTTTAGTTATGGAGAATGGATAGGATATGGAGCAAAAAGAGATTTTACTCTCTTTAAAACAACAACGTTTTACTTTTAATAACTTTATAAATCTAATAAATTATCTGAGAAATATGAAGAATGTATTCATGGCAGGAGTTTTTATAACTCTTTTATTCTGCGGAAGTCCTTCTTTGTCGTGGGCAACTTCCTCCCATACTGTAGAAACAGTACAACAAAAACAAAAAATAGCAGGAGTAGTGGTTGACCAGAATGGAGAACCCATAATTGGAGCCAATATATTACAGAAAGGCACCAGTAATGGTACAATTACCGATATCAACGGTCAGTTTATACTGAATTGTCCAATAGGAACTCCACTGACAATATCTTACATCGGATTCTTGCAACAAACAGTAAAGGCAACTGTAAATATGAAAATTGTTTTGCATGAAGACAGCAAAACGCTGGATGAAGTAGTTGTCGTTGGTTATGGCTATGTAAAAAAGAGCGATCTTACCGGAGCTGTGGCACAAGTAAAAAGTGGAGATTTACTAAAAAGCTCCCCAGTAAGTTTAGAAAAAGGACTACAAGGGCGCCTGACCGGTGTGAACGTGGTTTCAAACGATGGAGCTCCCGGTGGAGGAATCAGCATCCAGATTCGAGGTACAAATTCATTTCAAGGTTCTACTGAACCTTTGTATGTAATCGACGGAGTACCCATCGCAGACAGCAATGATGACACAATCAATTTTGACTCGAGCTCGCCCACTTACAATAATGCCTTGTCCTCGCTTAATCCTAGCGACATCGCATCTATTGAAATCTTGAAGGATGCCTCGTCAACAGCCATTTACGGTTCTCGCGGTGCCAACGGGGTAGTCCTGATTACCACCAAAAGTGGTACCGGACTAGATGTTAAAGACCAAATTTCATTTTCATACAAAACAACAATCAGCAATCCTGTGAAAAAGATAAAGGTACTTGGAGCACGTGATTATGCAACATACAGAAATCAATCCTACATCAACACCCAAGAAGTTTCCAATTTCCCTTGGGAACAAACCGACCTGCCTTCCCCGGAGTTGAGAATGCAGAAGGCACTTATTTGCAAGGACCTGACGACTTCAATAACGATCCGTACTATTGGCAAGATCAGATTTCCGTACGGGAGTGACACATGACCTCAACTTAAATATTGCAGGACAGACCAAAGGATACGATTATGCTATAAGTGGAGGATATCTGAATCAAGAAGGTATCGTTGAAGGTTCGGACTATACACGCTATACCATAAAGCTAAACTTGAATAGACAAGTGAAAGATTGGCTGAAAGTAGGTACATCCATATCGGGTTTCATTTTGCAAATTCAAGTATTGTCAAGACTGCTACAAACAACCAAAATAACGGAACGGAAAGGCATTATCCGCTCAGCATTTGA
>ENA-OQCP01000184-OQCP01000184.1-human-gut-metagenome-genome-assembly--contig:-NODE-184-length-26473-cov-3.554809_pt1 | contig 26473 bp, 30 predicted proteins | sample MGYA00242760_ERZ504583 | MGnify/ENA primary metagenome ERZ504583 (study PRJEB26092, sample SAMD00036308) | human gut metagenome | host: Homo sapiens | study: EMG produced TPA metagenomics assembly of...
AAGAGCATTATGAATAAGATTATGGGAATGCGTCCCCAATTTCAGCGAAGGGCGCGATTGCAGAAGATAGATAAGATAGTAGCTCCTTTTCGGGGCAAAACAAGGGTGTGAAACTGTTGGATTACAGTAACGGATGAAGACCACAACCGCCTTGTGGTGACCGTAGTGGGCGAGCCGGAACCGCTTCGTGATGCTGTGCTCGAAGCTATCGGCGTGGCGGTAGAGCTGATAGACCTCAATCACCATCAGGGACAGCATCCTCGTATGGGTGCTGTAGATGTAGTACCTTTTATCCCCATCCGGAATGTGACGATGGAAGAAGCCGTTGCCCTCTCGAAAGAAGTGGGCAAGGAGGTTGCAAAACGTTACAATCTTCCCGTCTTCTTATATGAAAAGTCTGCTTCTGCCCCTCATCGGGAGAATTTGGCTGCTGTCCGTAAAGGGGAGTTCGAAGGTATGGCCGAGAAGATAAAGCAACCGGAATGGCATCCCGACTTCGGACTGGCCGAACGTCATCCCACCGCAGGCACAGTGGCTATCGGTGCCCGCATGCCTTTGGTGGCTTATAACATCAACCTCAATACCCCCAGTCTGGAGATAGCCCATGACATCGCTAAGAAAATCCGTTTCATCGGCGGAGGACTGCGTTATTGCAAGGCAATGGGAGTGGAGTTGAAGGACCGCGGCATCACGCAGGTATCCATCAACATGACGGACTATACCCGCACCGCCCTCTACCGTGCTTTCGAACTGGTGCGTGTGGAAGCCCGCCGCTACGGCGTCAGTATTGTGGGCAGTGAGATTATCGGTCTGGTGCCGATGGAGGCCTTGATAGATACAGCGTCCTACTATCTGGGATTGGAGAACTTCTCCATGGAGCAAGTCTTAGAAGCACGAATGTAACCGAATTAAATAGTACTAACTTAATTCCCCTCCCTACGGGGGAGGGGTTAGGAGAGAGCTTTATGACAGAAAACCTTATTATATTCAATACCCGTGTAGTGACCCCCCTCGGCTTTTCTGCCCGTTGCGGCAAGGAGATGGAGCAACTGAGCATCATCGACAATGCTACGGTGGAAGTGACCGATGGCATCATCACCTACGTCGGACCTAACCGTGGAGAGGAGCGTGACGGCTATTATCAGCACTACTGGCATTACAATGCCGCGGCAAGTGTCTGCTACCCGGCTTTGTGGACTCACACACACATTTTGTGTTTGGTGGCGAGCGTGCCGAGGAGTTCTCCTGGCGTTTGAAGGGAGAGAGTTACATGTCCATCATGGAACGTGGAGGAGGCATCGTGAGTACGGTGAAAGTTACCCGTGCATGTAATTTCATCCAGCTGCGCAGCAAGGCGGAGGGCTTTCTGAAGCAGATGAGTGCTATGGGAGTGACTACCGTAGAGGGAAAGAGCGGCTACGGTCTGGACAAGGAAACCGAGCTCCTGCAGCTTCGGGTGATGCGTAGCCTTAATAATGACGAGCACAAGCGTGTAGACGTTGTCTCCACTTTTCTCGGTGCACATGCTGTGCCTGCAGAATACAACGGACAGACGGACGAGTACGTGGACTACATTATCCGCGAAGTGATGCCCGTAGTGGTTCATAATAATTTGGCAGAGTTCTGCGATGTCTTCTGTGAGCAGGGCGTTTTCTCCATCGAGCAGTCCCGTCGCCTTTTGCTGGCAGCCAAGGAAATGGGACTTGTCTTGAAACTCCATGCCGACGAGATTGTACCATTAGGGGGTGCCGGACTGGCTGCTGAACTTTCTGCCGTCTCTGCCGACCATCTGCTGCATGCTTCGGATGCGGACATCCGCGCCATGGCCGACAAGGGAGTTGTGGCGACCCTTCTTCCGCTGACAGCCTTTGCTTTGAAGGAACCCTATGCTCGTGGGCGCGAAATGATTGATGCTGGTTGTGCCGTGGCCCTTGCCACCGACCTCAATCCGGGCAGTTGTTTCTCCGGTTCCATCCCCCTGACATTTGCCTTGGCGTGCATTTATATGAAAATGAGTATTGAAGAGGCCATCACTGCTCTGACCTTGAACGGTGCGGCCGCTCTGAACCGTGCGGACAGCATTGGTAGTATCGAGGTGGGCAAGAAAGGAGACTTCGTAGTGCTCAATACGGATAATTATCACTTTTTACCTTATTATGTAGGTATGAATTGTGTCAATACCACCATAAAGGGGGGAGTGCTTTATCCTGTACTTTAAGAAGTGCTGATATCCCCTCTTAATCCTTAATCTTTAATATTTAATATCATGTTAGTTGATTTGACAGTAAAGGAATTTTTGAATAAAGTGGCGGGTAGCGATCCCGTCCCCGGTGGCGGTAGTATTGCCGCTTTGAACGGTGCTATTGCTTCTGCTCTTGCCGCTATGGTTGCTAACCTCACCATCGGTAAGAAAGGTTATGAACTTCACGAAGAGCTGATGCGCATATCTCCGGAGTTGCCTTGCAGCAAAAGGAGGCTTTTGTAGCAGATATAGACCGCGACTCTGAAGCCTACGACAAGGTGTTTGCCTGCTTCAAGATGCCGAAAGCTACGGATGAGGAAAAGGCGGCGCGCAGTACTGCCATCCAGGCGGCTACCAAGTTTGCCGCCCTTGTTCCCATGCAGGTGGCACGCAATGCGTATGAGCTGATGACGGTTATCATGGATGTAGCTCGCCTGGGCAACCGCAATGCCGTTACGGATGCTTGTGTGGCCATGATGTCTGCCCGTTCGGCTGTGCTGGGCGCACTGATGAATGTACGCATCAACCTGGGTTCGCTGAAGGACAAGGAGTTTGTGTCCAAGCTCCAAAGTGAAGCCGACGAATTGGAACACTTGGCTTGTGCGAAAGAAAAGGAATTGTTGGACGAAATCAATCAAGAGCTGAAAGTATGAACAATGTCTATTATGTAGGTTCCGGTGAGTTGACCTTCGACCTCATCGAACGTATCATCAATGAAAATCTGAAACTGGAGCTGGCTCCGGAAGCCAAGCTGCGGATACAGAAGTGCCGCGATTATCTGGACAAGAAGATTGCGGAGTCGGAAGAACCTTGTATGGCATTACCACCGGTTTCGGCTCGTTGTGCAGTAAGAGCATTTCGTCGGACGAGCTGGGCACCTTGCAGGAAAATCTCATCAAGAGCCATGCTTGCAGTGTGGGCGAGGAGATACGCCCGGTCATCATCAAACTGATGATGTTGCTCAAGGCGCATGCTCTCTCTTTGGGGCATAGCGGTGTGCAGGTCATCACCGTGCAGCGCATCCTCGATTTCTTCAATAACGACGTGATGCCTATCGTTTATGACCGTGGCTCACTGGCGCCTCCGGCGACCTGGCTCCTCTGGCCAACCTCTTCCTGCCGCTTATCGGTGTGGGCGATGTCTATTATAAAGGAAAGAAGCGCGAGGCTATCAGTGTGCTCGACGAGTTCGGTTGGGAACCGGTGAAGCTGATGAGTAAAGAGGGATTGGCATTACTCAACGGCACCCAGTTTATGAGTGCCAACGGTGTCTTTGCTCTTCTCAAAGCCTTCCGTCTCTCCAAGAAAGCCGACTTGATTGCCGCCCTCTCCCTGGAAGCTTTCGACGGGCGTATAGATCCGTTTATGGACTGTATCCAGCAGATTCGTCCACACAAGGGCCAGATAGAAACAGGTGCCAACTTCCGCAAACTATTGGAAGGCAGCGAGCTGATAGCCCGTCCCAAGCAGCATGTACAAGACCCTTATTCGTTCCGTTGCATCCCTCAGGTGCATGGGGCCACGAAAGACGCCATCCGTTACGTGGCTTCCGTCCTGCTGACGGAAATCAATTCTGTGACGGACAATCCCACCATCTTCCCCGATGAGGACCGTATCATCTCGGGCGGTAACTTCCACGGCCAGCCGCTTGCCATTTCCTACGACTTTCTCGGCATTGCCCTGGCAGAGCTGGGCAATATATCCGAGCGGCGCATCGCCCAGCTTATCATGGGCTGCGTGGACTTCCGGAATTCCTTGTGGCCAATCCCGGTCTGAACTCCGGTTTCATGATTCCGCAATATGCTGCCGCGTCTATGGTAAGCCAGAATAAGATGTACTGCTATGCCGCCAGCAGCGACTCCATCGTTTCCTCCAACGGGCAGGAAGACCATGTCAGCATGGGTGCCAATGCAGCTACTAAGCTTTATCGCATTATGGACAATCTGGAGCATATCCTTGCCATCGAACTGATGAATGCCGCTCAAGGCATCGACTTCCGCCGTCCGGCAAAGACTTCTCCCGTTCTGGAGCGTTTCCTGCACGAATATCGCAAGGAAGTCCCTTTTGTGAAGGAAGACATCGTGATGTATAAGGAAATCCATAAGACAGTCGCTTTCCTCAACCGGACAAAGTTTGATTATTAGGAACTTCCCAATAAATCTGCCAGAAACATAATAATTATTAATCTGTTAACAATAAGAAAAGGAAACTTAATTGGCGAATTGAGTTTTCTTTCTATATTTGTCCCGTTTTATTCCGATAATGAATAAAAATAGTTTTAGTTTAGAAAGGGAAGAAAAATGGGCGAACACACGAAGCATTCAACATCACGGGTGGAACTGAGGGAACGTATCATTCTGGCCGCCGTAGAATTATTTACAACAAATGGAATAAAAAGTATCACGATGGATGAGATTGCCGCATCTTTGGGTATCTCTAAGCGCACTCTCTACGAAGTTTTTCCGGACAAGGAAACCTTGTTGGAAGAATGTATCCTGAAGTCCCAGAAGGATGGTGATATTTTTGTGAAAGGAGTAATAGAGACTTCCAGTAACGTATTGGAAGTTTTGTTGAGATGTTATCAGTGGAGCATAGAGCGTTTTCATGCCACGAACAAGAAGTTTTTTGAGGATATCAAGAAATATCCCAAGGCTTATCAGTTGATGAAGAACAATCGGAACCGGAGCTCGGAAGATACAGTGAACTTCTTCAAAGAGGGCGTGAAGCAAGGCATTTTTCGTGATGATGTGAATTTCGCCATTATCAATCTGCTCGTGCGCGACCAGCTCGATTTGCTGATGAATTCGGACATCTGCAATGAGTATTCTTTCCTTGAAGTGTACGAATCTATCATGTTCACTTTCTTGCGCGGTATCTCTACGGAGAAGGGTGCCCGTGTCCTGGAGGACTTTATCTGCGAATATCGCAAGAATCAGGTAAAGCCGGATGAAACGAAGGAGTAGTTTTAATAAATAATCTATTTTTGATTTATGAAGATGCAGAGATTTTGGGTAGGAAGAGCACTACTGTTGGCAGTTGCTGTGCTGTATGCCGGCGGCTATGTGCGCGCACAAGAGGCAAAGGATACCCTGACCCTGACCCTTGACCGTGCCTTGGAGATTGCTTTAAGCGACAATCCTACCATAAAGGTGGCGGAGGAAGAAATTGCTTTGAAGAAAGTGACTCACAAGGAAACCTGGCAGAACTTGCTTCCGCAGGCAAGCATTGACGGTACGTGGAATCATACCATCAGTGCGGCACAGATGAATCTTGGCGGACAGTCGTTCAAGATGGGTATGGACAATTCGAATACGGTAAGCGGGGTGCTGAATATCAGTTTGCCCATATTCGCCCCTAGCGTATATAAGGCCATGTCGATGACGAAGACAGACATTGAACTGGCTGTGGAAAAGTCACGGGCTTCTAAGCTGGACTTGGTGAACCAGGTAACTAAGGGTTACTATCAGCTGATGCTGACGCAAGACTCCTACGATGTGTTGCAGAAGAGCTATAAGCTGGCGGAAGACAACTACAACATTGTCAATGCCAAGTATCAGCAGGGTGCCGTCAGTGAGTTCGATAAAATCAGTGCCGAGGTGCAGATGCGCAGCATTAAGCCGAATGTGATTTCGGCGGGTAATGCCGTGACGTTGTCCAAGTTGCAGTTGAAGGTACTGATGGGGGTAACGGCCGATGTGGATATAGAGATTGCCGACAATCTCGGCAATTATGAGACAGAGCTGTTTGCCAATGAGCTGAATCAGCCCGCTGCCAATCTGAACAATAATACGACGATGAAGCAGTTGGACTTGAACCGGAAGATGCTCAATCAGAACATCAAGTCACTCCGTACCAACTTCATGCCTACTTTGGGTATGAACTATTCTTACCAGTACCAGTCACTCTACAACGAGGATTGGAACATCCTCGATTATAATTGGAGCGGAAGTTCCGCACTGATGTTTACGCTGAGTATTCCTTTGTATAAGGCAAGCAATTTCACCAAGCTCAAGTCCAACCGTATTCAGATACGTCAGTTGGAGCAGAACCGTCTGGACACAGAGCGAAAGCTGAACATGCAGATTACCAGCTACCAGAACAACATGGCTGCCAGTTCCGAGCAGGTTGTCAGCAACCGCGAGAATGTGATGCAGGCACAGAAAGCTGTGCAGATTGCCGGTAAACGCTATGAGGTAGGCAAAGGTACGGTGTTGGAACTGAACACATCACAAGTGCAGCTTACGGAGGCCGAACTGACTTACAATCAGTCCATCTATGATTATCTGGTAGCGAAGGCTGACCTTGACCAAGTGCTGGGAAAGGATTATATTGCAGAGAACGAAGAATGAAGAACTAAGAATGAAGAATAGAAATAAGAACAACGATATGAAAAAAGGTTTTCAATGGATGGCCCTGCTGGTTGTTGCCATGCTGGGGGCATGTAGCGGAGGTAGTGATAAAGCTGCTGCTGAGAAGGTGGACGAAAAGCCGAGGGTGAAACTGGCCGAGGTGTCGTCCCGTCCCGTGGAACAGATTCAGGAATACACCGCTACGGTGGAAGCCGAAGTAAAAAACAATATTGCTCCCTCTTCTCCGGTGCGTATAGACCGCATTTTTGTGGAGGTGGGCGACCGCGTGTCGAAAGGCCAGAAGCTGGTCAGCATGGATGCTGCCAATCTGAAGCAGATAAAATATCAGTTGGACAACCAGCAGATAGAGTTCAAGCGTATTGACGAGTTGTATAAGGTAGGCGGTGCCTCCAAATCGGAGTGGGATGCCGCCAAGATGAATCTCGACATCCGTGAGACTTCCTATAAGAATCTCTTGGAGAACACCTCGTTGCTCAGTCCCATTAACGGGGTGGTGACGGCACGCAATTACGATAACGGAGATATGTATAGCGGTGGAGAACCGGTACTGGTAGTGGAGCAAATCACTCCGGTAAAACTATACATCAACGTATCCGAAGGCTACTTTACCAAAGTGAAGAAGGGCGCTCCCGTATCCGTGAAAGTGGATGTCTATGGTGACGAGGAGTTCGAAGGCAAAATCAGCCTTGTTTATCCTACCATCGACCCGGCTACCCGTACTTTCCCGGTAGAGATACAGCTTGTCAACCGTGACCAGCGCGTACGTCCGGGAATGTTTGCCCGCGCCACGCTGAACTTCGGAACACAGGACCACGTGGTTGTTCCCGACCTGGCCATTGTGAAGCGTGCCGGTTCAGGCGACCGCTATGTCTATGTCTACAAGAACGGCAAGGTGTCTTATAATAAGGTAGAGCTTGGCCGTCGTATGGATACGGAGTATGAGTTGATTTCCGGTGTAGACAATAACTCTCAAGTTGTTATTGCCGGGCAGTCTAAATTAGCCGATGGTGTGGAAGTCGAGGTAGAAAAATAATATGGTAATGTGGTAATGTGATAATATGCTAATGTGCCGATGTAGCTACATTGCGCAGCCAATTAGCATATTAGCACATTGGCAAATTAAAGAATTAATCTTATGAGTTTATACGAAGGAGCGGTTAAGAAACCGATTATGACCTCGCTCTGCTTCCTGGCAGTGGCTATATTTGGTCTGTTCTCTCTGTCGAAATTGCCGGTAGACCTTTATCCGGACATCGAGACCAACACCATTATGGTGATGACGACCTATCAGGGTGCCAGTGCCTCGGACATCGAGAATAACGTGACCCGTCCGTTGGAAAACGTGCTGAATTCGGTCAGCAACTTGAAGCATATCACTTCCCGTTCGTCGGAGAATATTTCCGTGATTACGCTGGAGTTTGAGTATGGATATGACATAGACGTGCTGACGAACGACGTGCGTGATAAACTGGACATGGTGAGCTCCATGCTGCCCGATGAGGTCGAAACTCCCATCATCTTCAAGTTCAGTACGGACATGATTCCTATCCTGCTGCTCTCCGTGCAGGCGGAGGAGAGCCAGCCGGCTCTTTACAAAATATTGGATGACAACGTGGCGAATCCCTTGGCGCGTGTGCCCGGTGTGGGTACGGTGTCCATTTCGGGTGCCCCCAAGCGTGAGGTCAATGTATATTGCGACCCCAATAAACTGGATGCCTACAACCTTTCTGTAGAAACTATCAGCTCTATTATCAGTGCCGAAAACCGGAATACGCCGGGCGGTACGTTCGATGTGGGTAGCAATACCTATTCGCTGCGTGTGGAAGGTGAGTTCAAGGATCCCAAAGAGATGGAGAACATCGTGGTAGGTACGCACAACGGTGCTTCCGTCTATCTGCGCGATGTGGCAAAAGTTGTGGACTCTGTGGAGGAACGTGCACAGAAGACGTATAGCAACGGTGTGCAGGGCGCTATGATTGTGGTGCAGAAACAATCGGGTGCCAATTCTGTAGCTATTTCGCAGAAGGTAATTGATATGTTGCCGCAGTTGCAGAAGTCACTGCCGAGCGATGTGAAGCTGGGGATCATTGTCAATACTTCCGATAACATCTTGAATACAATAGACAGCTTGGAGGAAACCATTATGTACGCTATGCTGTTCGTTATCTTGGTGGTGTTCGTTTTTTTGGGGCGTTGGCGTGCCACGGTCATTATTTGTATCACCATACCGATGTCACTGGTTGCCTCGTTCATCTATCTGGGTATCATCGACGGCGGTTCACTGAATATCATCTCGCTCTCTTGTCTCTCTATTGCTATTGGTAACGTGGTGGACGACGCCATTGTGGTACTCGAGAATGTAACGACCCATATTGAACGGGGTTCCGAACCGAAGCAGGCTGCGATACATGCCACGAACGAGGTGGCCATCTCCGTAATTGCATCTACGCTGACTATGATTGCGGTATTCTTCCCATTGACGATGGTAAGTGGTATGTCCGGTGTGTTATTCCGTCAGTTGGGATGGATGATGTGTGTGATTATGACGGTTTCCACAGTTTCAGCCTTGTCATTCACCCCGATGATGTGTGCGCAGCTTCTGCGTTTGCAGAAAAAGCAGAGTAAGATGTTCCTTACGCTCTATACGCCGATTCAGCGTGCGCTGGACGGTCTTGACGTGTGGTATCAGAACCGGTTGAACTGGGCTGTGCGCCATCGTCTGACGGTTATGGCAGGCTGTGCCGCATTCTTTGTGGCAAGTCTGTTCTGTGCCAAGTACATCGGTACCGAGTTCTTCCCGGCAGCAGACAATAGCCGCATCGGTATCAACCTTCAGTTGCCCATCGGGGCCCGTGTGGAGCGTGCGGAAGCATTGGCTTCGGAACTGACAAACAAGTGGATGACGCGCTACGGAGATATGATGAAAGTTTGCAACTACACTGTGGGGCAGGCGGACTCTGACAATACGTTTGCTTCCATGCAGGACAACGGTAGTCATATCATTAGTTTCAATATCAGTCTGGTGAGTCCGGGAGACCGTGACGTGACACTGGAAACCGTTTGCGACGAAATGCGTGAGGACTTGAAGGGGTATCCTGAATTGGACAAGGCGCAGGTTATTCTGGGCGGTAGCACAGGCGGCATGAGCGCCCAGGCAAGTGCCGACTTTGAGGTTTATGGTTACGACTTCACCGCTACGGACAAAGTGTCAGCCGAACTGAAAGAGAAATTGTTGCAGGTGAAAGGTGTGAGTGAAGTGAACATCAGCCGTCAGGATTATCAGCGAATATCAGGTGGACTTTGACCGTGAGAAGCTGGCATTGCATGGCTTGAATCTTTCTACTGCCTCCAACTATCTGCGTAATCGTGTAAATGGTGCTTTGGCATCTTATTATCGCGAAGATGGTGACGATACGACATCCGTGTGCGTTACGCTCCCGAATTCCGTACAAAGATTGAAGATTTGGAGAACATCCTTATTTATACGCCTTCCGGTGAGGGTATCCGCGTGAAAGACCTCGGCAAAGTAGTCGAGCGTTCTGCTCCTCCTACCATCGAACGTAAAGACCGTGAGCGTATTGTTACTGTATCTGCGGTTATTTCGGGAGCACCTTTGGGCGATGTGGTGGCCGATGGTAATGCTATAATTGATAAGATGGACCTACCAAGTGGTGTTTCTATCCAGATTTCGGGTTCGTATGAGGACCAACAGGATTCATTCTCCGACTTGGGAACGCTGGCTGTATTGATTGTTATTCTCGTATTCATTGTGATGGCAGCTCAGTTTGAGTCTTTGAGTTATCCGTTCATCATCATGTTTTCCATTCCATTTGCATTCAGCGGTGTGTTGATGGCATTATTCTTTACGGGAACCAATTTGAATGTGATGTCGCTTTTGGGTGGAATCATGTTGATTGGTATTGTGGTGAAGAACGGTATCGTACTCATAGACTACATCACGCTTTGCCGCGAACGTGGTCAAGCGGTGCTTCACTCTGTAGTCACGGCAGGCCGCAGCCGTTTGCGTCCGGTATTAATGACTACACTGACCACTATCCTCGGTATGGTGCCGATGGCTGTAGGGCAGGGTGAAGGTGCCGAGATGTGGCGTCCGTTGGGTGTTGCCGTAATTGGCGGTCTGACGGTATCTACCATTCTGACATTGATTCTTGTCCCCGTACTCTATTGCTCGTTTGCAGGTGTTGGTATCCGCCGCACGCGTAAGAAGATTAAGAAAGACCGTGAGCTGAATGATTATTACCAGTTGCATAAGGAGAAGATGACGAAACCACGTAAACAATGATTAATCATTATCCGTTAATCATTAAACATTAATCACTAAACATTATATAGCGTGAAATCAGTATTTATAACATTCGACCAAGCGTTCTTTGAACGTATCATGGCATTGCTTGACCGCCACAACTGCCGCGGCTTCAGCTATTGGCAGCAAGTACAGGGGCGTGGCAGTAAGACGGGGGAACCGCACTATGGCAGCCATGCCTGGCCCAGTATGTGTTCCGCCATCATCACTATCATAGATGAGGCTAAGGTGGCTCCGTTGCTCGAAGCGCTCCACCGGATGGACAAGGAGACCGAGCAACTCGGACTCCGTGCTTTTGTTTGGAATATCGAACAGACCATTTAATCGGGTCTGCTCTGTCTATAACCGTTATCCCCGGAGAAAAAATCTTGTTTCTTTGGGGATAATTCTTTTTTGTCCGGAGAGATTTTTTTCAACCTATATCTATATCTTTGCGGCCACATTAGGTATGGAAAAGAATTCATTGAAATATACGGGTCTGTTGGCGTTTATCGTATGGGGTGCATTGTTGCTGATGCATCTGTTGCCAAGTATTACGATGGGTGGCCGTGTGCTGAGGCGTGTGGATATCTTGGGGGACGTGCGTCGTCCTTCCAAGCCGGTGAGTGAGCCGGACAGCCTGCTGCCTCCGCCCCCGAAGGTGAAGCCCGCCTTTGTGGACACCTGCCGTGCGGGCATGACGTGCATTGAAGATTACAGCGATTCTACCATGCGTGGCATGACGCGGTTCTATCAGGCGCTCGACGAGCTTGCCAAAGCACCCCGTCCGGTTCGTATCGCCTACTTCGGCGACTCCTTTATCGAAGCGGATATTCTGACGGCTGATTTACGCGAGATGCTTCAGCAGAAATATGGCGGTTGCGGAGTAGGTTTTGTCACCATTACGTCCATGACCAGTGGCTTCCGTCCTACAGTGCGTCATTCCTTCAGCGGATGGCAGAGTCATTCTGTCATGGACTCCGTGTTCTTTGACCGTAGCAAGCTGGGAGTCTCCGGACATTACTTTATTCCGAATACCGGTGCTTATGTGGAACTGCGGGGGCAGAAGAACTATGCCTCCCGTCTGGATACTTGCCAGCGTGCCAGTATTTTTTTCTATAACCGTGGCACAACCACCCTTTCTGTCCGCGTCAATCGTGGCGAAGCAACTACCGAGACTTTTGAGCCGATTGATGATTTGCAGGAGATGACGGTAGAGGGAAATATCGGTTCTGTCCGTTGGACGGTGGAAAGTGCGGACTCCACCTTGTTTTATGGCCTTGCATGGACGGTACTTCCGGCATTGTGCTGGATAACTTCTCACTGCGTGGCAGCTCCGGCCTTTCCCTCCGCTCTGTTCCCGTGTGATGATGCGTGAGTTCAATGAACAGCGTCCTTACGATTTGATAATCCTGCAGTACGGACTGAATGTGGCTACAGAGCGCGGACGGAATTACGACAAGTACATTGCCGGCATGCAGACAACGGTGCAGCATCTCAAGGAGGCCTTTCCGCAAGCAGCCATCCTCATAGTCAGCGTGGGCGATAGGGACTATAAGACCGAAGAAGGGGAGCTGCGTACCATGCCTGGCATCAAGAATCTGGTTCGTTATCAACAGAATTTGGCGGCAGATGAGGCTGTCGCTTTCTGGAACATGTTCGAGGCTATGGGTGGGGAAGGCAGTATGGCAGAGATGGTGCATGCCAAGCCGTCACTGGCCAATTATGATTATACGCACATCAACTTCCGTGGTGGAAAGTATCTTGCGGGATTGCTTTATGAGTCTTTGATTTATGGTAAGGAACAGTATGACAGAAGGAGGGCCTACTATGAAGAGGAGCCATAAGGAGGATTCACGATTGTACGATTTACGATGTACGATTTGCTGCGCGGTGCTGGTGCTGATTGCGGCGATACGGCCGCTCCATGCACAAGACGTACTGCCAGGCCGCCTTTCGTGTCATACCGGTGGAGCGGATTGTGATACTCTCTGCCTCTATTCCCAACGTACGGATACGGTGTCTGTCCCTTTGATAACTTTTCCCGCCGCATTCCGGCAAATGAAGGAGAATGTACTTACCGACAGTCTGGGTATTCTTAATCCTTTCTGGGAGAAGTTGCGTCTGTCTCGGCTGGGCGCTTCCGCTGATACGCTTCGCATCGTACATGTGGCGACAGCCATATACGCGGCCATATCTTCCCCCGTACACCGGTGCGTTGATGCAGGACACTTTCGGGGCAGTCTCTTATACCGATGTAGGTATCAACGGTGCATTTTGTACTACTTTCACCCGTCCGGACCGTATTGCTGATATTGCGGCTCTGCATCCCGACCTGCTTATTCTTTCCTTCGGGACGAACGAAAGCCATAACCGCCGTTACAATACAATGCTGCACTATCGCCAGATGGACGACCTTGTACGCATGCTTCGCGAGAAACTGCCGAATGTACCGATGTTGATGACCACTCCTCCGGCTCTTACGAGAGTTTCCGGCAGCGTCGCCGTCGTCGGACCTATAAGATTAATCCGCGTACTGCCGTTGCCGTGCAGACTATCCGCTGCTATGCCGATGAAAACGGATTGGCGGTATGGGACATGTACGAAATACTTGGCGGTACCCACCGTGCCTGCCTCAACTGGCAGGAAGCCGGATTGATGCGTCCGGACCATGTACACTATTTGCCGGACGGTTACCGCCTGCAAGGCGAGCTGTTCTACCAGGCCTTGTTAAAAGCTTATAACGATTATGTGGAATATTGACGAATTTTTATCCGGATTGAATATAGACTTGGACCGTTTGCGCGATGTCTTCACTTATGACCCGCAAGCCCCGATGATATTCAGCAGTGGTATTTTCCTCTGGCTGTTTGTCGCTTTTATATTGGTTTATCTGTTGTTGCAACGCCGGACGACGGCGCGTTTGCTGTTTGTCACCTTGTTTTCCTATTACTTCTATTATAAAAGTAGTGGCACTTATTTCTTCCTGCTTGGACTGGTGACGGTCTGTGACTTTTTCATTGCACGCTTGATGGCACGCGAGGCTATTCCCTGGCTACGTAAGGCATGGGTTGTGTTGAGTCTGTTCATCAATTTGGGATTGTTGTGTTACTTCAAGTACACCAATTTTCTGGGCGAAACTTTTGCCTCGCTGACGGGAGGCACGTTCACGACAATGGATATTTTCCTTCCGGTGGGCATCTCTTTTTTCACTTTTCAGTCGTTGAGCTATACGATAGATGTGTACCGTCGCCAGATAACGCCTCTGACCAGTTTGTTGGATTATGCTTTTTATGTTTCTTTCTTTCCCCAGTTGGTGGCGGGTCCTATTGTACGTGCCCGTGATTTCATTCCGCAAATCCGCCGCCCGCTGTTTGTCTCCAATGAGATGTTCGGACGTGGAATCTTCCTCATCGTGAGTGGGCTCTTCAAGAAAGCGGTTATATCGGACTATATCAGCGTTAACTTTGTAGAGCGTATTTTTGATAATCCTACTCTTTATTCGGGGGTGGAGAATCTGATAGGTGTTTATGGCTATGCCTTGCAGATTTATTGCGACTTCTCCGGTTACAGTGATATGGCTATCGGCATTGCCTTGTTGCTGGGCTTCCATTTCAATATCAATTTCGATTCCCCTTATAAGTCCGCTTCCATTACGGAATTTTGGAGGCGGTGGCATATTTCGCTTTCCAGCTGGTTGCGCGATTACCTTTATATTTCTTTGGGAGGCAACCGGAAGGGGAAAATTCGCCAATATGCCAATCTCATCATTACCATGTTCCTGGGCGGCTTGTGGCATGGCGCTTCGTGGAATTTTGTACTTTGGGGAATGATGCATGGCGTTGCGCTTGCAGCCATAAGTTCTGGATGACGCTTACCGGGCGTAAGAAGGGGACGGAGAGCCATGGCATCCACCGCTTCTTCGGAGTGCTTGTCACTTTCCATTTTGTTTGTTTCTGCTGGATATTCTTCCGTAATGCGGAGTTCTCCACATCAATGGATATGCTGAAGCAGATATTCACTACTTTCCGTCCGCAACTCTTCCCGCAGCTGGTAGAGGGTTATTGGGAAGTGTTTGCACTGATGGCATTGGGCTATCTGCTGCATTTGTGCCCGACAGTTGGGAACGTGCTTGCACAAAAACAGTAATCCGCCTCCCCTTGTTGGGAAAGGCGGTACTGATGCTTGCTGTAATCTATCTGGTCATTCAGATGAAAAGTTCGGAGATACAGCCGTTTATCTATTTCCAGTTCTGATTACTTCTTCTCGGTCGCTGTGGAGTCTGCCTGCTGTCGGAAGGTTCCCGGTAGTTGAGCCCGTCTCTCCGGTAGAGGCCGATGAGTCCGGCCAGTCGGGTAGTGAAGTTTGTATAATCTTTCTTTTCCAGTTGTGTCCATTGTACTTCGGCAAGGGCGGCCATACGGGGGAGAACCATATACTCTACCTGTTCGCTGGTCGGGATGTATTCTGTCCAAAGGTTGGCTTGTGTGCCGAGTATGTGCTTGGCTTGTTCTTCGGTCAGTGAGGCGGTAGGATTCAGACTGTATACTTTCTCCAATGGGACAAAGCCTCCGATGGCAAATGGTTCGTGCCGGGTATCCTCACTTTGGTAATAATCAAAGTAGCAATAGTCATTGGGTGTCATTATCACGTCGTGTCCCAGTTGGGCCGCCTTGATTCCTCCTGCCGAGCCACGCCATGACATAACAGTTGCGTTGGGGGCGACGTCGCTTCCAGAATCTCATCCCAGCCGATAATCTGGCGTCCTTTACTATTGAGGAGCTTTTCGATACGTGTCATACAATAGCTCTGCAGACGGTCTTCGGCAGTATGGTTCTTGTCGGCTTTCAATTTTTCGGTTCTGATACGTGCCTGGCATTTGGGACACTTTTCCCAACGGGTGCGGGGAGCTTCGTCACCGCCGATGTGGATGTATTTGGAAGGGAATATGTCAATGATTTCGGCCATGACATCTTCGAGGAACTGCATGGACTTTTCGTTGCCGATGCACAGCACATCTTCGAATACGCCCCAACGTGGGCACACTTCATACGGTCCACCGGTACATCCCATTTCGGGATAGGCGGCCAGTGCGGCAAGCATGTGTCCGGGCAGGTCTACTTCGGGGATGACCGTGATATAGCGCTCCCCGGCATATTTTACGATTTCTTTGGCTTGCTCCTGCGTATAGAAACCGCCATACCGGGTGTTGTCATACTCTTCGGTGTTCCGGCCGATAACGGTACGGTCGCGCCAGGCGCCAATTTCCGTCAGCTTGGGATACTTCTTTATTTCTATTCTCCAGCCTTGGTCTTCGGTGAGGTGCCAGTGGAAGGTATTCATATTGTGAAGTGCCAGCAAGTCTATGTATTTTTTTACGAACTCAATGGGAAAGAAGTGGCGGCCCACATCGAGGTGCATGCCCCGGTAGCTGAAGCGGGGTTCATCCTGGATGCTGCCGGCAGGCAATAGGACAGAGGTGGCTTTGGTTTCGGCGGGGATTGATTTACGCAGGGTTTGTATACCGTAGAACACCCCGTTCTCGGTCTGTCCGTTTAGGGTCACCCGGTCGGCTTTGACGGTCAGCACATAGCCTTCCCGGTTGCGATGGCCGGATCCAGTCCCAATGTGATGGCGCCTTTGGGCGCTTCGCTCCCCGGGGCAAGGGCTTCTGTCTGGAGGGTGTGGCCGGTGGACTGGCTGATGTATTCGGCCAGAAACTCGGCATTGCGTTTCAAAAGTTCATTGTTTTCGGGGTAGGCGATGATGGTACCGTCATTCAAGTTGAAGGGAGATTCTTGACTCAAGGCAACCTCCTGGGGCAAGGGAATGACTTGATAGTTGGCTGTTGTTTCTACTCCGCATGAAGAGCAGGCCAGGATGAGAGTGCCTGCAAGGAGCATGTGTGTAAGTTTTCTCATGGTATTGAACTGATTAAATTAGTGTCTGACAAATATACTAAAAAAATACTAAAGAGGCAGAGGAGAAGGGGATAAATGCATGCTCATACCTCAGTTCTTCTTTGCTCTGTACTCCTTGGGTGACATTCCCGTGTGTTTCTTGAAATATCGTCCGAAGAAAGACTGGTCGGGAAAACGATATTTGTCGGCAATCTCTTTCAGTGACATGCCGGTGGATTGCAGTGCCATTTTCAGTTCCAATATCAGGTTTTCGTCAATGATTTCTTTGGCAGAATCTTCTGCCACTTGTTTGGTGATGGCAGATAGGTAGCGGGTCGAAATGCAGAGTTGGTCAGCATAAAAAGCGACATCCCGCTGGGTAGTACAGTACGTATGTACCAGATTTATGAACTTTTTGAACAATTCTTCTTTCCGGTTACTGCCATTGATTTGCTCTTCCGTAAAGTAACGTTGAACCTTGTCGTAGGTGTCGAGAAAGAAAATTTGCAGCAGGTTTTGTGCAATGGCTTCGCGATACAGATTTTCAGAATCGCGGTAGATGCATTGCTTGCCGTGATGAGTCCTGTGATAGCACGAACCGGTTCGTCTTCGGTATGCGTATAGCATGCATTCTCCTTTATAAAATGTATGAAGGGCGGCTCTAAACGGAAGCATGCCGTCTTGAACATTGTCTCGGAATAGGCAAAGAAGTCCACCAGGAAATCTTTACTCGCACTTGTCAGTGAAATAATGGAACTTGGAAGCAGCGTAATGTGCGTATTGGGTACAATATGATATTTTCTTAAATCTATTGTGATATTTGCTTCTCCACGGGTGCAGAACATCAGTGCTCCATTGTTCATTTTCAGAAGACGTTCCCGGAAGAATTCCAGCTTGTCTGTTCCGGCTCTGAACGTTTCTTGTTTGGTAGTCAGTAATGGGTTCATATGTTAGATTGCTTATGATTTGCGGTTACAAAGGTACGAGTTCTTTTTGGATTGTTAAATGGCATGTTCCGAAAATGAACAGTCGTGTACCTTCAATGAAACAAATGGTTGTTCAAAAACGGCATACCTTTGCTGCCGGCTTAAAAAATGAAAGAGAAAGCCGACGTATTATTTTTTTAAGATAAAAAGTATGATAACAAAAAAGAGTATGATGAAACAGATGATGACCGTCATCTGTAGTGCAACACTGGCAGCCTGCGGCAGCGCGCCTGTCGTGCAACCCCAGTCGGAATATCAGGTGATGACTATTTCGACTACCGACAAAGAACTGCAGACAATTTATTCCGCAGCCATCCGCGGACGGCAGGACATTGACATCTATCCGCAGGTGTCCGGTACACTCACCAAACTTTGTGTGGAGGAAGGACAGACCGTGCGTCGGGGGCAAGTCTTGTTTATTATCGACCAGGTGCCCTATCTGGCAGCCTTGCGCACAGCAGAAGCCAATGTGGAAGCTGCCCGTGCCGGCGTGGCCACTTCGCAACTGACATATGACAGCAAGAAGGAGCTTTATGCCCAGAAGGTGATTTCCGAGTTTGACTTAAAGACTTCCTACAACAGCCTGCTGACAGCGAAAGCCAGTTGGCCCAAGCCGAGGCGCAGCAGGTGAATGCCGCCAATAACCTCTCTTATACAGAAGTGAAGAGTCCGGCAGATGGAATGGTAGGTACGCTCTTATAGGGTGGGGACGTTGGTCAGCGCCAGTTTGCCCAAACCACTGACGACCGTATCCGATAATTCTAATATGTATGTCTATTTCTCCATGACAGAGAATCAGTTGCTTGACCTCACCCGCCGCTACGGTCCAAGGATAAGGCGCTGGCAGAGATGGACTCTATCGAATTACAGCTCAATGACCGTTCTGTCTATCCGCAAGAAGGTAAGATAGAAACTATCAGTGGTGTAATTGATACCTCTACGGGTACAGTCAGTCTGCGTGCCGTGTTCCCCAATAAAGAGGGATTGCTGACCAGTGGCGGTTCGGCAACGTCGTCATCCCGGTACGGAAAGAGAACTGCATCGTTGTTCCCCAGAGTGCCACTTACGAAGTACAGGACAAGGTCTATGTATATAAGGTAGTTGACGGCAAGGCGCAATCAGTTCCCGTGCAAGTGACCCGTGTGAATGGAGGTCAGGAATATATCGTAGAGAGTGGCTTGAAAGTGGGGGACACAATTGTGGCCGAAGGCGTGGGTTTGCTGCGTGAAGGTACCTCCGTCCAACCCAAAACGAATGAATGATAATTTTTAACCGATAGAATATGAACCTCAGAACTTTTATAGAACGCCCCGTTTTTTCGGCAGTCATCTCCATTACGATTGTCATTCTGGGCATCATCGGATTGTTCACCTTGCCCGTTGAGCAATATCCCGACATTGCGCCGCCCACCATCATGGTGAGCACCACTTACTATGGTGCCAGTGCGGAAACCCTTCAGAAAAGTGTTATCGCTCCGTTGGAAGAGGCCATCAACGGTGTGGAGGACATGACTTACATGACTTCTACCGCCAGCAATGCAGGGTCGGTTTCCATTACTGTTTACTTCAAGCAGGGTACAGACCCGGACATGGCGGCGGTCAATGTGCAGAACCGTGTGTCCAAAGCTACGGGGCAGCTTCCTGCCGAAGTAACCCAGGTGGGTGTCACCACCAGCAAGCGGCAGACCAGTATCTTACAGATGTTCTCTTTATATAGCCCTGATGACAGCTATGACGAGAACTTCTTGCCAACTATATCAGTATCAACCTGAAGCCGCAGATTCTCCGTATCTCCGGTGTGGGCGATATGATGATTATGGGTGGTGACTACAGCATGCGTATCTGGATGAAACCGGATGTCATGGCGCAGTACAAGCTGATACCTTCGGATGTGACGGCTGTGCTGGCAGAGCAGAATATCGAATCGGCCACCGGGTCGTTTGGTGAGAACTCGGATGAGACGTATCAATATACCATGAAATATACGGGACGCCTCATTACTCCTGAGGAGTTCGGCGACATCGTCATCCGTTCTACCGAAGACGGCGAGGTGCTGAAACTGAAGGACATCGCCGATATAGAGCTGGGTAAGGACAGTTATGCCTACAAAGGTACCATGGATGGACATCCCGGTATCTCCTGCATGGTGTTCCAGACCGCGGGCTCCAATGCCACGGAAGTGAACCGGCAGATTGACCGGCTCCTTGAAGAAGCACGCAAGGACTTGCCGAAAGGCGTGGAGCTTACCCAGATGATGTCCAGCAACGATTTCCTCTTCGCCTCTATCCACGAAGTGGTGAAAACGCTGATTGAGGCTATTATCCTGGTTATCCTGGTGGTTTATGTCTTTTTGCAAGACATCCGCTCTACGCTGATTCCGCTGGTAGGTATCGTTGTTTCACTGATTGGTACGTTTGCTTTCATGTCCGTTGCCGGATTCAGTATCAACCTGATTACGCTGTTTGCGCTGGTATTGGTGATTGGTACGGTGGTGGATGACGCCATTGTCGTGGTGGAGGCGGTGCAGGCACGGTTTGATGTGGGCTATAAGTCCTCCTATATGGCAAGTATCGATGCGATGAAGGGCATCAGCAACGCGGTTATCACTTCTTCACTGGTGTTTATGGCGGTGTTTATTCCGGTATCGTTCATGGGAGGGACTTCCGGTACGTTCTATACCCAGTTTGGGTTGACGATGGCGGTGGCCGTTGGTATTTCGGCGATTAATGCGTTGACACTCAGTCCCGCACTTTGTGCCTTGCTGCTGAAGCCTTATATCAATGAGGACGGAACGGAGAAGAATAATTTTGCTTCGCGCTTCCGCAAGGCATTCAACACGGCTTTCGAGGCGGTGGTCGAGAAGTATAAGAAGATAGTGCTGCTGTTCATCAAGCGCCGCTGGCTGGGTTGGTCGTTGCTGGCACTTTCGGTAGTGCTGCTGGTATTCCTGATGAATACCACCAAGACCGGACTGGTGCCCGACGAGGACCAAGGAACGTTGTTTGTCAACGTTAGCACCGCTCCGGGTAGCTCACTCAAGACGACAAATGACATTATAGACCGCGTGGAGAAGCGTCTGGAAGACCTTCCTCAGAAATTGCACTTGCAGAAAGTTGCCGGTTATGGTCTGCTGTCCGGGCAGGGAAATTCTTTCGGTATGATTATCGTGAAGCTGAAACCTTGGGACGAGCGTACGGCAAAGGAAGACCAGGTGCAGGCAGTCGTCAACCAGATATACGCTCGCACGGCGGATATTAAGGATGCTACAGTCTTTGCCATTGCTCCGGGTATGATTCCGGGCTATGGTATGGGTAATGCGCTGGACTTGAATGTGCAGGACAAGCAGGGAGGGGATATGAACACCTTCTTCCAGACCACCCAGCAGTATCTGGCGGCACTGAACCAGCGTCCGGAAATTTCGATGGCATACTCCACGTTCGATGTACGCTATCCGCAGTGGACCGTCGAGGTGGATGCTTCCAAGTGCAAACGTGCCGGGATTACTCCCGACCAGGTGTTGTCCACACTGTCGGGCTATTATGGCGGGCAATATGTCTCCAACTTCAACCGTTTCTCCAAAGTTTACAAGGTAATGATTCAGGCCGACCCGAAGTTCCGTTTGGATGAGGCTTCACTGAACAATGCCTTTGTGCGCATGTCCAACGGTGAGATGGCTCCGTTGAGCCAGTTCGTTACGCTGACCCGTTCCTACGGTGCCGAGTCCTTGAGCCGCTTCAACATGTTCAACTCCATTGCCGTGAATGCCATGCCTGCTGAGGGATACAGTACCGGTGACGCCATCCGTGCCGTACAAGAAACGGCGGAGATAGCCTTGCCGAAGGGATATGGCTATGACTTTGGTGGCATCACCCGCGAGGAAAGCCAGCAGAGTGGTACTACAGTCATCATCTTCGGTATCTGTATCTTGATGATTTACTTGATTCTGAGTGCGCTTTACGAGAGCTTTCTGATTCCGTTTGCCGTTATCCTGGCCGTTCCTGCGGGCCTGATGGGGTCGTTCCTTTTTGCCAGGATAGCCGGGTTGGAGAATAATATCTATTTGCAGACGGGACTTATCATGCTGATAGGTCTGTTGGCAAAGACTGCTATTCTGTTGACGGAGTATGCCGCCGAGCGCCGTAAAGCGGGAATGGGGCTGATTGCTTCTGCCGTCAGTGCGGCAAAGGCGCGTTTCCGTCCCATCCTGATGACGGTACTGACGATGATTTTCGGCCTTTTCCCCTTGGTGGTTGCCACGGGTGTCGGAGCCAACGGTAACCGTTCATTGGGTACGGGTGTTGTCGGTGGTATGTTCATCGGCACATTGGCGCTGCTGTTCATTGTTCCTGTCTTGTTCATCAGTTTCCAGTGGTTGCAGGAGCGGCTTCGTCCTGCCCAATCCGTCCCGACGAGCGACTGGCAGATTGAGGAAGAGATGAAAGTAAGCCGGAAGGAGATAGAAGAATCACATTAGTACATTATCGCGTAACTAACATAAAAAAATAATGAAGAAACAATTCATATTATTAGCTGTCGCCGGCTTGGTACTGACCAGTTGCGGCATCTATACCAAATACCAGCGCCCGGAGGACATCACGACCGATGGACTTTATGGACACGATTTGGACGGGCAAAGTCTGGATAGCCTGAGTCTGTTTGCGGCATCGGACACTACCTCCATCGCTTCCCTTTCCTGGCGCGAGCTTTTTACGGACCCGCAATTACAGTCGCTCATCGAACAAGCCTTGCAAGGCAACACTGACCTGCTTTCCGCCCAACAACGTATCAAGGAGGCAGAAGCCACGCTGATGTCGGCCAAACTTTCGTACCTGCCTTCGTTTATGCTCACTCCGCAGGGTGGCGTCAGCAGTTTCGACAATTCCAAAGGCTCGTGGACCTATTCCGGCATTGCCTCGGCAAGTTGGGAAGTCGATATTTTTGGTAAGTTGACCAATGCCAAACGCCGTTCCAAAGCGCTCTACCTTCAAAGCTTGGAGTACGAACAAGCCGTCAACACTTCGCTGATAGCTAATGTGGCCAATCTGTACTACACCTTGCTGATGCTCGACGAGCAATACCGCATTTCCGAAGAAACAGCCGCCAGTTGGCGCGAAAGTGTACGCACCATGCGAGCCATGATGGCTGCAGGCATGACGAACGAGGCGAGTGTCTCGCAATCCGAAGCAACTGTCGTCAGGTGGAAGCTTCGCTGCTCGACCTCCGGCAGCAGGTAAAGGAAGTGGAGAACAGTCTCTCCATTCTGTTGGGCGATGTTCCGGGCACCATTGAGCGTGGCCGGTTGGCGGGGCAGGAGTTCCCGCAGGAACTTGCGGTGGGCGTACCTCTGCAATTGCTTTCCCGCCGTCCCGATGTGAAAAGTGCCGAACTCTCGCTGGCATCCGCTTTCTACAGCACCAATGCCGCCCGTTCTGCTTTCTACCCCTCCATCACCTTGAGCGGTACAGCTGGCTGGACCAACTCGGCAGGAAGCATGATTGTCAATCCAGGAAAACTACTCTTCTCCGCCATCGGTTCGCTGACACAACCCTTGTTCAACAAAGGGCTGAACGTGGCACAGCTCAAGATAGCCAAAGCACAGCAGGAAGAAGCCAGGCTCGCTTTTCAGCAAGCTTTGCTCAATGCCGGTAGCGAAGTGAACAATGCTCTGACCCAAGTGCAGGTAGCCCGTGGAAAGACGGAGCTCCGCGCAAGGCAGATAACTTCACTGGAAACTACCGTCCGCAGCACCCGGTTACTGATGCAACACGGCACTTCCACCTATTTGGAAGTGCTCACTGCCCAGCAGGGGCTACTCTCTGCCCAACTGACACAGGTAGCCGACCGCTTTGATGAAATACAAGGTATCATCAACCTCTATCAAAGCCCTCGGTGGAGGGCGGGAGTAAAATATACTCTTTCTCATCTTCATTCTCTCGCCCCTCTATCAATCCGGCATTTCCTTTTTTTGTGGGAATCCGATGGTAGAGGGGCTTTCATATAAGCGGGCTATGGCAAAAAAACTACGGTTTCTTGCCGTCAAACCGGGACAAACTTTATAACTTTGCGGCATACGACATAAAAATCTATCTATTATGAACTGCAAATCCTTGTTTTTTCTGGTTGTTTTTTCCCTGACCTTATATCAGGGGTGTTTGCTCAAAAGAAAGTTTCTATTCTTGGCGATTCCTATTCCACTTTTTACGGTCATGTCTCTCCTGCCGCCAATCTCTGCTGGTATGGAGTTCCCGGCGAAAAGAAAGAGAATGATGTGACAAAGGTGGAGGAAACCTGGTGGTACCGTTTCATCCATGAGCACGGCTTTCAGTTGGAACGCAACAATTCCTATTCCGGCTCCACCGTCTGTCATACCGGTTACGAGAAAGCCGATTACTCCGACCGTTCTTTTATCACCCGTATTCACAACCTCGGCACCCCCGACATAATCCTTGTTTTTGGCGGTACCAATGACAGTTGGGCAGGTGCTCCCATTGGCGCATACCAATATGATGCTGGACGAAAGCCGATTTGTATAGCTTCCGTCCTGCCTTTTGCTATCTGCTTGCATCTCTCAAGCAGCTCTATCCTGCGGCCAGGATTTATAATATTACCAATCTGAATTATCCGAAGAGGTAACTGATTCCATGGATGAAATTTGCCGGCACTATGGCATCGAGAATATTCGTTTGCACGACATTGATAAACAATGGGGGCATCCTTCTGTGCAAGGAATGCAGAGTATCGATGCTCAGGTTTGGGAGTCTGTCTCCCCGATATTGGAGGCTTCTGTTTCTTTGCCTGCCAAGAACTAAGGACAGTGTCTTATCCTGATATAGGTAGACACATTTACAAACTAATAAATGTGTTACTATTATGACTTCAAAACGAAAGCTTTATCGTGAAGATGAAAAACTGTTTTTTCTTCACTCTTACTACCAATCAGGTATGAGTAAGCATGCCTTTTGCCGGGCACATGGCATTTGTTGCCCTGCCTTGCTAAATAGTTGGATTAAAAAGTATTCAAATTTAGCAGAAGAGCTATCTTTGCCTTCTGAACAAGAATCACCAGATATGTCCAATCGCAGCAAGGAAGCCTACAAAGATGAAAATGCCCAATTAAAAAAGCGCATTAAAGAGCTGGAGAAAGCTCTGTCTTTCTCCAAGCTGGAAACAGAAGCCCGTGAGTTGATGATTACGCGTGCTGAAGAACTCTTCAACATCCCTATCAGAAAAAATCTGGGGCCAAATCGTAACGGAACTGGTCAGTCAGCGCAACCTGAAAGTTGCGTTGGCCTGCCGTCTGTTTGGCCATTGTCGTCAAGCCTACTACCAGTCAAAGGCTGACATTGAGAGTCAGATACATAGGGAACGTCTCATGCTGGATGCTGTCCGTGATATCCGTATCGAAGATCCGGGTATAGGCTGTTACAAACTGTGGATTATGCTCACCGTGCTTTTTGGAGCCGGGTTCATGCCTGGGCGGGACAGCTTTTATGCATTGCTCCGGCAACACCGCTTGATGCTTCCTGCCCGCAAGACCCGGCATACGACGAACTCCAACCATCGCTACCACAAGTGGAAGAACCTAATCAAAGGACTGACCTTGACTTCAGCCAACCAGTTGTGGGTCAGCGACATTACTTATATACCACTTGCCAATGGTGAAGTCTGTTATCTGCATCTGATTACGGATGCCTACTCCCATAAGATAGTGGGATGGGTGCTTGCCGACACCTTACGGGTATCGGCAACCATCAATGCATTGCAACAGGCTATAGAGCAGGCTGTTGAAATGACAGGAGATGAAAATCTTACGGGCCTGATACATCACTCGGACCGTGGCGTACAATACTGTTGCGACCCATACGTGGCACTTCTTCAGAAACATGGCATTGCCATCAGTATGACGGAAGACTACAAACCCACCGACAATGCCGTTGCGGAACGTATCAACGGGATTATTAAGGCGGAAAGCAGCCATCCTCGAGGCCGGTTCAACGACATCGGGCATGCAAGAAATGTCATAGCTCGCTACATACATTTCTATAACCATCGCAGACCGCATATGAGTATCGGGTATAAAATACCTGCTGTGGCGCATCTGGAGAAGGGAATACAGAAGAAAATGTGGAAGAAGAAAAAATATCCTTCCACAAGTAGCAATAAAAAGAAGGATGCAATATCTTTGCAAAGCCGGACAGCAAGTCCGGGCGAAGGCGCAGGACAGCGCACCTGACAAAGACAGAATGCCTCTTTTAGGGGCACCCAGTCTTGCCGGACAAGCAAGCACGGCTCTGCAAATGCAGCAGGATGACTGTCAACAGAATCAGGACAACTCACTTTGCTGTGTCTACTATATCAGCAGGGCTTGGGAAGAAGTGACTACTGAACCAGTACAACATTCCAAGAACCGTCTACTGATATCGGTTATAAAAAGAAAAAGCGTCTAGCTAAATCAGGAAAAGACACACTCCAGCAGGATAACTTATTTACCTCAGTGGGGAACTCCATTTACCCCAGGATGTAACTACCTTTACCCCGATATGTAACGGCCTTTACCCCGGTGTGTAAAGAGTCTTTCCCCGGCATGTAACGTCTTTTACATAAGGATGTAACAACGCTGTAAATGTAATGTATTGACAATAAGCCCTAAACCCATCCATCAGTTACCACTTCT
>ENA-OQCP01000185-OQCP01000185.1-human-gut-metagenome-genome-assembly--contig:-NODE-185-length-26455-cov-3.331168_pt1 | contig 26455 bp, 32 predicted proteins | sample MGYA00242760_ERZ504583 | MGnify/ENA primary metagenome ERZ504583 (study PRJEB26092, sample SAMD00036308) | human gut metagenome | host: Homo sapiens | study: EMG produced TPA metagenomics assembly of...
AGGGCGTAGTTAGTGCTGTCCCGAAGATCGTCGAGCGTGTTCAGCAGAGTGCCGTCGAGATCGAATATAATATAATTGTATTTCATGAGTATGCTCCTCAGATTTTGCTTTTTTTCGTGCATATGCTTATTATATCGCAGATTTTTTTCTATGTCAATGCGGAGTTCACAAAGTGTTTACAAATAAATTGTTGACAAAATCTGCAAGGAGTTGTATAGTATGAATTGTAAGTTAGCACTCGGACATTGAGAGTGCTAATGAACAAAACGAAAGGCAGAGACAAATGGAACTCAGCGAGAGAAAAGAGAAGATCCTTGCAGCCGTTGTCGAGCAGTATATAAAGACCGGCGAGCCCGTTGGCTCAAAGGCTCTGCTTGATTCTCTTGATATGTCCGTTTCCTCCGCCACCGTGCGAAACGAGATGGCGGATCTCGGCTATCTCGGGCTGCTTGATCAGCCGCACACCTCGGCGGGGCGTGTCCCCACCGGGCGAGGGCTATCGATATTATGTCGATAACCTCGTCCCCGAGAGCGAGCTCAGCGAGGAATCGCGCAGGCTTATCGACGCGGGTATCGGCAATGCGAACGGCGACCCCGAGAGCCTCCTGAGGCACGCGGGCGAAGCGCTCGCTTATCTCACACAGTGCGCCGCCGTCATGACGACGCCGTCTGGCGAGAATACAAAGATAAAGCGCGTCGAATTGGTTCCGATTTCACCGCACACCGCGATGATAGTGCTCTTGGCGAGCAATGGTATCCTCAGAAGCAAGCTGTTCAGGCTTGACTCCGCGATAGACACGACGATCTGCGAAACGTTTTATAATGTCGCGCAGGCGATGCTTATCGGCGCGCCGGTCAGCAGCCTGACCCCCGCTTATCTCCAGTCGATAGCGGCGCGGCTCGGAATGGAGTCACTTGCGATGTTCCCAATGCTTTCGGCGGTCGCCGAATTGTCGCAGAGCGCCGCACAGCCGCATGTGTTCCTCTCCGGTCAGTCAAATCTGCTGCACCACAGAGAGTATGCAGGCAGAGCGTATGAGCTGCTCGAGTTTTTGAGCCGCGGCACTCCGCTGCGAACCCTCGCAGACAGCATGAAGGGCGAGCTTGAGATAAGGATCGGCAGAGAGAACGGCTTCGTTCAGCTCGACAATTCGAGCGTTATCCTCGCACGGTACACCGTCGGCGAGGACAGCAGCGGTTCGATAGGCATTATCGGGCCGACAAGAATGGACTACCGCAGACTGGTTCCCGGTCTTAAATATATTTCTCAGTGCATAAGCAAAACAATGGAAAAAGCACTTGAAGAATAACGAAAGGAATGTAACACCAATGAGTGAGAGCACGAAAAAGCCCGAGCAGGCGGAGGAGAACACCACCCCCGAGACCGCTCCGGCAGAGGACACAAAGAAGGCTGAAAAGAAAGCCTCGAAGTCCTCGAAGAAAGACCGCATAGCCGAGCTCGAAAAAGAGCTCGAAAAGGCTCAGCAGTCACTCAAGGAGAGTGCCGACAACTTCCTGCGCCTCGCGGCGGAATACGATAACTTCCGCAAGCGTTCGCTGCGCGAGAAAGACGACATAAAAATCCGCTCAAAAACGGATGTCGTCGAGAAGCTTCTCCCGGTCATAGATAATTTTGAGCGCGCGGCGATGACGCCGAGGCCGATGCCGACAGCTACCGCAAGGGAGTCGAGCAGATATACAGGCAGTTCGGCGATATTCTCAAAGCGCTCGACATTGAGGCGTTCGGCGCCGAGGGCGACACGTTCGACCCGAATATCCACTCGGCTGTCATGCATGTCGAGGATGAGAATGTCGGCGAGAATGTTATCGTCAAAGTGTTCACAAAGGGCTATAAGCTCGGCGACACGGTCATTAGGCCCGCAGTCGTTCAGGTTGCCAACTGATGCCGCAAGGCATTTTTGGAATATAAATTAAACAATTCATTACTTCGGAGGTAATTTATTATGTCAAAGGTTATAGGTATTGACTTAGGTACAACAAATTCATGTGTAGCAGTTATCGAGGGCGGCGAGCCCGTCGTTATCCCCAACGCCGAGGGCGCAAGAACCACGCCTTCCGTCGTCGCATTCGGCAAGACCGGCGAGAGACTTGTCGGCCAGGTCGCAAAGCGTCAGGCTATCACAAATCCCGACAGAACCGTCTCCTCCATCAAGAGACAGATGGGTTCCGACTACAAAGTTAAGATTGATGACAAGAAGTACACCCCTCAGGAGATTTCCGCAATGATCCTGCAGAAGCTCAAAACCGACGCAGAGTCTTATCTCGGCGAGAAGGTCACCGAGGCTGTTATCACCGTTCCCGCTTACTTCACCGACTCCCAGCGTCAGGCTACAAAGGATGCCGGTAAGATAGCAGGCCTTGAGGTCAAGAGAATAATCAACGAGCCCACAGCGGCGGCTCTTGCTTACGGTATCGATAAAGAGAACGATCAGAAGGTCATGGTTTATGACCTCGGCGGCGGCACATTCGATGTCTCCATCATCGAGATGGGCGACGGCGTTCAGGAAGTTCTTGCAACTGCCGGTAACAACCGCCTCGGCGGCGACGATTTCGACCAGAGAGTTATCGACTGGATCGCCGACGAGTTTAAGAAGAGCGAGGGCGTTGACCTTCGCGGCGACAAGATGGCTATGCAGAGACTGAAAGAGGCTGCCGAGAAAGCGAAGATCGAGCTTTCCAATGTCACCACTTCCACCATCAACCTGCCCTTCATCGGCATGAATTCCGACGGCACTCCGCTCAACCTTGAGATGACCCTCACCAGAGCTAAGTTCAACGAGCTGACCGCAGACCTCGTTGAAGCGACAATGGGTCCTGTACGCCAGGCTATCTCGGACTCCGGACTCAAGACTTCCGATCTCCACAAGATCCTTATGGTCGGCGGTTCGTCCCGTATCCCCGCTGTTCAGGAAGCTGTTAAGAAGTACACCGGTGTCGAGCCCTTCAAGGGCATCAACCCGATGAGTGCGTCGCTATCGGTGCTGCTATCCAGGGTGGCGTCCTTGCAGGCGATGTCAAGGGACTGCTTCTTCTTGATGTTACCCCGCTGTCACTCGGCATCGAGACCATGGGCGGCATAAACACCAAGATCATCGACAGAAACACCACAATCCCCGTCAAGAAGAGCCAGATCTTCTCGACCGCAGTTGATAATCAGCCTCAGTTGAAGTCCATGTCCTCCAGGGCGAGAGAGACTTCGCTAAGGATAACAAGACCCTCGGTGTGTTCCACCTCGACGGCATCATGCCCGCACGCAGAGGCGTGCCGCAGATCGAAGTTACCTTCGATATCGATGCAAACGGCATAGTCCATGTTTCCGCAAAGGATCTGGGCACCGGCAAGGAGCAGTCGATTTCCATCACCTCTTCGTCCAACATGTCCAAGGAGGATATCCAGAAGGCTGTTGACGAGGCTGAGAAGTTCGCTGAGGAAGACAAGAAGCGCCGCGAGGAAGTTGATATCAGAAACGGTGCAGACCAGATGGTCTATCAGTGCGAGAAGCTCGTCAGCGAGGACGGCGACAAGTTCTCCGAGGACGACAAGAAGGACATCAACGACAAGGTCGATGCCCTTAAAGAAGCCCTCAAGGGCGAGGATATCAACCTCATCAAGTCCCGCCAGGAGGAGCTCACCGCTAAGTTCTATGAGATCTCCGAGAAGGTCTACAAGGCAGCTGCCGAGCAGGCTCAGGCTCAGCAGGGCGCCGACGGCGCTCAGCCGGCAATGATGCGGGATACACTGAGGCGAATTATACCGACGTCCCCGAAGACAACGACTAAGTCGGCAATGCGTAATTCTGCGTGATACTGCGTTGTGAGAACCATGCCCGTTCGGTCACGCACACAAAGTGCGCTCCCTCGCGGCAGAACCTCACGCCTTGTCTCGCACAAAATTCCGCTATTACCTACCTTTCGCAGGAATTGACAGCCGGCAATGTGTAATTCTGCGTGATACTGCGTTGTGAGAACCATGCCCGTTCGGTCACGTACCAACGTACGCTCCCTCGCGGGCAGAACCTCACGCCTTGTCTCGCACAAAATTCCGTGATTGCCTGCCTTGATAAGGCTCGCGGAGAAACCGCACATAGCTGCGTTGTGAAAACCAACACATAGATTTTTGTAGGGGTCGGCGACCCGACGACCCAATGCCGCGCGAGCGGCACAATATGAAACGGTGTTATAATATGCCGTTATGGGGCGGCGCCACGACGCTCCGGTGCAAAGCGCTGCTTTGCAAAAAAAAGTATGACTGGCTGAGGGATTGCTTTGCAGTCCCTCAATAGTACATTGTAAGTAAAAAGGAGTAATTTCCCTTGGCTGATAAAAGAGATTTTTACGAGGTGCTCGGGGTCAGCAAAAATGCCACTGAGGACGAGATAAAAAAAGCATACCGTCAGAAGGCGAAGCAGTATCATCCGATCTCAACCCCGGTGACGCTGACGCCGAGGCGAAATTTAAGGAGGTCAACGAGGCATACGAGGTGCTCTCCGATAAGGATAAGCGCGGCAGGTACGACCAGTTCGGCCATGCCGGCGTCGATCCGAACTTCGGCGCGGGCGGCGGCGCAGGTGGCTGGGGTACAGGCTCCGGCGGCGTTGACTTCGATTTAGGTGATATTTTCGGCAGCTTCTTCGGAGGCGGCGGAGGGTTCGGCGGCTTCGGCGGCGGACGCTCCGACCCCAACGCCCCGAGACGCGGCGACGACGTTCAGGCGCGCGTCACCATTTCGTTTGAAGAGGCGGCGAAGGGCTGCAAACGCAAGATAGAGATACACCGCATCGAGACCTGTCCCGACTGCGGCGGCTCGGGTGCCAGAAGGGCTCGACCACCAAGACCTGCCCCGACTGCGGCGGCAGAGGTCAGGTGAATGTCCAGCAGAGAACACCGTTCGGTGTTATTTCGACCACTAAGACCTGTACCAGGTGCGGCGGCAAGGGCAAGATAGTCGAGAAGCCGTGTCAGAAGTGCCGCGGCGGCGGACGCGTGTCCAAGCGCCGCGAGCTTGAGGTGAATATCCCTGCCGGCATAGACGACAGACAGGTTATTTCCGTGCGCGGCGAGGGCAGCATGGGCTCGAACGGAGGTCCCTCCGGAGATCTCCATGTGTCCGTATTTGTCAGACCGCACCCGTTCTTTGAACGCGAGGGCTATAACATCTGGTATGACTGCAAGGTAAACTTCGTCCAGGCGACTCTGGGCGACAGCATCATGGTGCCTACCATTGACGGCAAGGTCAAGTTTGACCTGCCCGCCGGCACTCAGCCAGGCACCGTCATGTCCCTCAAGGGCAAGGGCATTCAGTATCTCAATTCGCGCGGCAGAGGCGATCAGTATATACGCATAATCGTCGAAGTCCCGAAGGATCTGACTGCGCCTCAGCGCGAGGCACTCAAAAACTTCAAGGATACCATGGGCTACAGCGATGTCACCCTGATGAGAAGCGCGGATTCTTTGGCAAAAAGAAGAAATAATTTCTCAGACCGGAACGGCACGCACCGCTCCGGTCGCGTTTTTATACAGTCAAACCGTCCGTGTCCTTTATTTTACATATTCCTGTCGGCTCTGTCTGTTGACGGAGCGGGTAATATGAAGTATAATAAACAGATAAAGCGTTTACGATTTAAAGACGGGGAAAGCCGCTTTTCGGCGGCATATCAACGAAAAAGGAAGATATATTATGGAAGATAAATTTGAATCTGCGGCTCTGCTTATGCCGACCGTTGCGCTGCGAGGTCTCGTGGTGTTTCCCGGCATGCAGGTGCATTTTGATGTTGGCAGAGAAAAATCTATAGATGCGCTGAAAGCGGCGCTCGCGGGCGACAGAAAAATTTTCCTGACCGCGCAGAAAGATATAGCGGTCGACGATCCCGATTTCAACGACCTCTATAAGCTCGGCGTTGTCGCGACTGTTTCGCGCGTCGCGAAGCTCCCGGGCGAAGGGGATATAGTGCGCGTGTCCGTCAAGGGCATGTACCGCGCACGCCTGAATGGAATCGTCTCGTCCGAGCCGCACCTTGTCGGCGCGATAAGAGCCTGCGCAATACGCAAATATGACAGAGAAAACGAGTACGGTCAGGCGCTCATCAGAAGCGCAAAGAGCATCTTCGAGGGCTATGCGCAGAGTGCGCCCCAGCTCTCTCCCGATGTCGTGCTCGCTGTGCTCGGTTTCGATCATCCCGGCGACATGGCGGATTTCATCGCCGGCAATATAGCTCTCGAATTCTCGGACAGGCAGTCTGTTCTCGAAGAGCTCGACCGATAAAGCGCCTTGAAAAGCTCTGCGTGCTCCTGCTCAAAGAGTCCCGTCTGCTCGAATATGAGGATGAGATTCAGGAGATGGTGCAGAAGCAGATGGACGACAGCCAGCGCGAATACTATCTTCGCGAGCAGCTCAAAGTGATTTCGTCCCAGCTCAACAACGGCGTGTCTCCCGAGGAGGAGATTCAGGAGTTCCGCGACAAAATCGCGGCTCTGCCCGTTGACGATGCGTCAAAAGAGAAGCTTCTGCGCGAGTGCGACAGACTCGAGCGCTACGCGGTTCAGTCGCCCGAGGCGGCGGTGAGCAGGAACTATCTTGAGACCTGCTTGAACTCCCATGGGGCAAATATACAAAAGATAACCTCGACCTTACCCGCGCCCACAAGATACTTGAGGCGGATCACTACGGCTCAAAAAGGTCAAGGAGCGCATACTCGAATTCATGGCGGTGCGCTCGCTCGCGCCCGATGTCGGCGGCCAGATAATCTGCCTCGTCGGCCCTCCAGGAGTCGGCAAGACCTCGGTCGCAAAGTCGGTCGCACGCGCTATGGGCAGAAAATATGCCCGCATATCTCTCGGCGGCGTCCATGACGAGGCTGAGATACGCGGCCACAGAAAGACATATATCGGCTCAATGCCGGAAGAATAATTGCCGCTATCCAGCAGGCGGGCAGCTCGAATCCGCTCATTCTGCTCGATGAGGTCGACAAGCTCGGCAGCGACTACAAGGGCGATCCGTCCTCCGCGCTGCTCGAAGTGCTCGATTCCGAACAGAACTATGCGTTCAGGGACAATTATCTTGAGATTCCCTATGATTTGAGCAAGGTGCTGTTCATAACCACGCGAACGTCGCTTCTAATATCCCCGCGCCGCTCTATGACCGTATGGAGGTCATTGAGCTCGGTAGCTACACGGCGGAAGAGAAGTTCCATATCGCCAAGAAGCATCTTATTCCCAAACAGCTCAAGAAACACGGGCTCACCGCGCGTCAGCTCCGCTTTACGGACGGCGCGATAAGAAATATGATTGACGGCTACACCCGCGAGGCGGGCGTCAGAAGGCTCGAACAGCTTATAGCTTCTGTCTGCCGCAAAGCCGCCAAGCGTATAGCTGAGGGCGAGGAGAAGATAAGCGTCAAAGAGAGCGATCTTCAAGCTCTGCTTGGTAACCCGAAGTTCAAGGAAGAGAAACTCAGGGATTCCGATGAGGTCGGCGTGGTCAACGGGCTTGCGTGGACTTCCGTCGGCGGCGAGCTGCTCGAGGTCGAAGCGGCCGTGCTCGATGGCACGGGCAAGCTTGAGCTCACCGGCTCTCTCGGCGATGTGATGAAGGAGAGCGCCCATGCGGCAATGTCCTATGTCCGCTCACGCGCCGATGTGCTCGGAATAGACAGCAAATTCTATAAAAATAAAGATATACATATTCATTGCCCCGAGTGCAGTCCCGAGGACGGCCCGTCCGCGGGTGTCACGATGACCACGGCGCTCGTCTCCGCGCTGACCGGTGCCCCCGTCAGAAGAGATGTGGCGATGACCGGCGAAGTCACCTTGCGCGGCAGAGTCCTGCCGATAGGCGGACTCAAGGAGAAGTCCATGGCGGCTTACATACGCGGCATAAAGACCGTTATCATCCCAAGGCGAATGTGCCCGATCTCGACGAGGTCGACGATGCGGTGAAAGCGAATGTCGAGTTCGTCCCCGTCAGCCATGTTGATGAGGTGCTGAGCGTCGCGCTCCTGCCCGTCAGCAAGCCCGCCGAGGTCGTTGACGCGCACGATGACTCCAAAGATAGCAAACACGCCGATATCCCGGCGCACGATAAAACAGGCGGACGCAGAAGCCGCGTCACGCAGTGAGGTTTTTATGAGATTTGATATCATTGAATTTGACCGTTCTTACGGCACTTCGGCTCAGCTCAAGAGGTTTGCCGAGCCCGAGATAGTTTTCTCCGGGCGCTCCAATGTCGGCAAGTCGTCGCTGATGAACAAGCTGTTCAACCGCAAGAATCTTGCCGCGTCAGCTCCGTTCCGGGAAAGACCGTCACCGTCAACTTCTTCAAAGGCGACAAGGTGAATTTCGTCGACCTCCCGGGCTATGGCTACGCCAAGGCGGCAAAGAGCGAAAAGCTGCGTTGGGCGGATCTCATGGAGGGCTATTTCGGCTCCGAGCGCAATATCGCGCTCGTCGTCCAGCTCATCGACTCGCGCCACAAGCCGAGCAAGGATGACTACGACATGCTGAACTTCCTGAAATCCGGCGGATACAAAACAGTTATCGCGCTGACGAAGATAGACAAGCTCAACAAAACCGAGCGCGCTCAGCGCCTTGAAGCGTTCAAAACAGAACTCGCCGATTTTCCGGATTACGAGACTGTTCCGTTCTCTTCGCAGACCGGCGAGGGCGTGGATACGCTCAGAAAAATAATCGCGAGCGCGGCGGAATAAGCAAAATAATGCGTAAAGTTATATAACTTTACAGGCTGATCTGACAATTTCTGCTTTGCGTTTGCCAATCGCATATAAACGCAAAAAGCGTTGAAAAATATCGGGTTTAGCGCTAAAAAACAAGACTTGAAACGACCGAGCCCGATATTTCAATGATACAAAACCTGTAAAGCTAATCAGCTTTACATCTTAAAATGAGAGGATGATGTATATGTCCGATTTCACAACCGTCTATTTCACATGGATCAAGAGGGGATTCAACATCCCGTCGACCCTCGTTGAGTTCTCGCTCTTCGGAAACGAGATAAGCATCAAGTTCTACGGGGTCATTATCGCCTTCGGATTCATTCTCGCCGCGCTCTTCGGCGGCAGAATGGCTTATAAATGGCGCATAAGCCTCGATAAGATGCTCGATGTGCTCATCTACGGCACTCTCGCGGGAATAATCGGTGCGCGTGCGTACTATGTTATATTCCAGTGGGACTATTATAAGCTCCATCCGGCGGAGATACCGCAGATCTGGCAGGGCGGACTCGCCATTTACGGCGGCATAATCGCGGGGCTTCTCGCCGCGCTGATAGTCTGCAAGGTCAGAAAGATAAATATTCTTAACCTCCTTGACATGGGCGGCATCAGCCTGCTTATCGGTCAGGGAATCGGACGCTGGGGCAACTTCATGAATCAGGAGGCCTTCGGCACAAATACCGACGCGCCTGGGGAATGTGGAGCAAGAAGATTGCGGCGACGATAATTCAGGACAGCCAGCTGCTCGCGGAAAAGGCATAACCATGGATCCAAATAAGCCCGTTCATCCGACCTTCCTCTATGAGTCGCTGTGGTGCCTCATCGGATTCCTCATCCTCTATGTTATCTATAAGAAGTTCAGAAAATTCAGCGGTCAGCTTTTCCTCGGCTACGGCGCGTGGTACGGGCTGGGCAGAATGATAATCGAGGGCTTCAGAACCGACAGCCTCTATATCGCACACACGACTATAAGAGTTTCGCAGGTAGTCTCGGGCGTGCTTATGCTCGTCTGCCTTGTGCTGTATATAGTGTTCACAGTCAAATATACGAAGCATCCCAAGCCCATTGAGGGCGTGGATTACTTCCCGGAGGACGCCGTAAAGACCAAGAAGGAGCGCCTTGCGGACGAGGCCGCCGCTATGCAGGCGCAGACCGAGGAGACTTCCGCGGAGAAGTCCGAGGAGGTTTCCGAAGAAGCTCCCGAAAAAGAGCCCGAAGAAAAAATCGAGGAGACTCCCGAAGAGGAGAAGCACGAAGATAGCGAAAAAACGGAATAAATCAATTGGAAAGAGTGGATAAGATGGCAAAGCTGATAGACGGAAAGCTTATTTCCGCAGAGGTGCTCGACTCTGTGCGCGGGCGCGTGGAATATCTGAAAAGCCGCGGCGTTGAGCCGTGCCTTGCGGTCATAATCGTCGGAGACGACCCCGCCTCGAGGGTGTATGTCAACAACAAAAAGAAGAGCTGCGAAAAGGTCGGCATAAAGTCGCTCGAATTTGCGCTCCCCGCCGATACGAAGCAGGAGGAGCTCATCGCGCTCATTGACCGCCTCAATGCGGATTCGTCCGTCAGCGGCATACTCTGCCAGCTTCCCGTGCCGGAGCATATCGACTCCGAGGAGCTTATCCGCCGCATCTCGCCCGAAAAGGATGTCGATTGCTTCCACCCGCAGAATGTCGGCGCGGTGGTGACAGGGGGCAATGTGTTTTTGCCCTGCACCCCGGCGGCATAGTCGAGATGCTACATCACGAGAAAATCGAGACCGCGGGCAAAAACTGCGTTATCGTCGGCAGAAGCAATATCGTCGGCAAGCCCATGGCAATGCTCATGCTCAGGGAGAACGCCACCGTCACCGTCTGCCATTCTAAGACCGAAAATCTCGCCTCGTTCACCTCGAACGCCGATATACTCATCGCGGCGGTCGGCAGGGCGAAATGATAACCGCAGATATGGTGAAGCCCGGCGCGGCGGTCATAGATGTCGGCATGAACAGGGACGAAAACGGCAAGCTCTGCGGCGATGTCGATTTTGAAAGCGTCAGCAAAATAGCCGGCGCAATACGCCCGTGCCGGGCGGCGTGGGCCCGATGACTGTCGCACTGCTCATGCGAAATACCGCAGAGGCTGCGGCGCATCAGAACAACATAGGATAACACCGCTTTTGCGGATATCGCAATAATTCATTTTGGAAAGGACGATTTTTATGGCGTCGGAAAAGAAACTTTATAAAAAAACAAGCGAAAAGAAGATCTGCGGCGTCTGCGCGGGTCTTGCCGAGTATCTCAACATGGATGTGACTGTAGTCAGGCTGCTTTTTGTGCTGCTCTCTCTCTTCACTACGGGATTCCCGGGGATTCTTGTCTATGTCATAATGGCGCTTGTTATGCCCGATGAGGACGATCTTCAGCCCCCTTATGACAACAGCGTGGATCAGTAACAGCGTCGGCTCTCCGGTTTTTAGCCGGGGAGCTTTTTACTTGCAAAAAACTGCGGAAAACCGCAAAAAAATTTGCCTGAATGTTTGACAACCCGGTGCAGTATATGATATAATCACCTATGCCGCATATCTCGGGCAGTGCTATGCACTATGAAGCGGTTTATCCCGCCCGCACATAGCGAGTCTTAAAAAAGGAAGGTAAATATTGATGTACGCAATTATCGAAACCGGCGGAAAGCAGTATAAGGTTCAGGCCGGCGATGTCGTATTCATCGAGAAGCTGGACGTTGAGCCTGAGCAGGAAATCACCTTTGACAAGGTCATGGTCGTCGGCAAGGATGACGCGTCGTTGTCGGTACCCCCACTGTCGCAGGAGCCACTGTCTCGGCTAAGGTTCTCAAGAACGGCAAGGCTAAGAAAGTCACCGTCTTCACCTACAAGCCCAAGAAGAACGAGAAGCGCAAGCTCGGTCACAGACAGCCCTACACCAAGGTGGAAATTTCCGCTATCAACGCTTAACCAATGATAAGAGCGGTATTTTTTGAAGGCGAAAACGGCAGGGGATTCGAGATAAGCGGTCATGCGGGCGGCAACGCAGGCAGAGATATAGTCTGTGCGGCTGTTTCTTCCGCAGTGTATATGGCGGCGAACACCGTCACCGAGATTATCAAGGTTCGCGCCGATATCTCCGAGCAGGACGGACACCTGAAGTTTTCCGTCGGCGAGAAAATGATTCGGCTGCAGCAGTCCTCGACGGACTGAAACTGCATCTGACTGAGCTTTCAAAGCAGTACCCGAAAAAGATCAAAGTCATTACGGAGGTGTAACACAATGCTCAAGATAAATATTCAGCTTTTCGCACATAAGAAGGGCGGCGGATCGACCAAGAACGGCCGTGATTCTGAGTCCAAGAGACTCGGCGTCAAGAGAGGCGACGGTCAGTTCGTTCTCGCAGGCAATGTCCTTGTCAGACAGCGCGGAACCCACATCCATCCCGGCAACAATGTCGGCAAGGTTCTGATGACACCCTCTTCGCTCTCGTCGACGGCAACGTCAAGTTCGAGAGAATGGGCAAGGATCGCAAGAAAGTCAGCGTTTACGCTGTCGAGCAGTAATCTGCCTGAATTTTTAAAATTACGGCTTCGCTTCGGCGGAGCTGTTTTTTTATATTTAACGCTTAAAATCACTTATATATTGCTTCAATATATGTAATAATGCGCGTTTAACAAAGTGTTTTGTATACCTTTTATATATAGGGTATTTTCGGGCAAAAAATCCGTCGAAAAATGCAAGTAAAAAGCTGCGCCGATGTGACGGAACGGCGGCAGGTGATTATTAAAAAGTGTAAAGCATTTTACTTTACACTTTTTCAGCCTTTTTTACAGGTAAAATTATGTAAAGCGAAGAGTTTTACAAGCCCTGTTTATTTTTCTTTGCCGATATAGTTTGGTGCGCAACGAAACAGGTTGGTGAAACTTGAAAATGATTCTTCTAAAACATCAAAGAGCCGAATTTGTTACGGATTTTCATTGATTTGTAACCATTTGTAACTTTTTGGACTTTTCACAAAAGTTTAGCCGTTTTTTCCCATTTTAACGGGCGGTTTCAAGGGTCAGTGCCACACTTTGAGCGTTATCGTATTTGATTTGCAAGTACGCTCTTGTGCAAACTGCACAAAATGAGAGCCTCAAAAAATTTGACAAATGCCGATTGTGTCAATATAATAGCAGGAGTCGTTTCAAAAACGGCTCAGCACACCCACGGAACCCAAAGCAAAGAACAAAGGAGTTTTACCTGATGTTAGAGCATATCAAGGCTTTCTTTGCAAAACTGCCCGTGAGAAATATGTCAAAACGCAAGTTCTGGCAACGGTTTCAGCCCTTGTGGTTATCGTCTCTGTTGTGACGATAACGGCATTCGCGGCTGCGGCGACTTATAAAGTCACCGTAAACGAGGCAGGCAAAAAGGCCTACACAGTTTCGACCCGCGCAGACTCAGTTGAAAAATTTGTTGAGGATAACGCGGACGCCTGTCACTCGGCGAGTACGATTATCTCGACACCTCTTCTTTCGAAGTCGGCGAGAACTGCACAGTGACCGTCCTTCGCGCGCAGGTCATCAAAGTCATCGACAACGGCGAGGAGCACTTCCTCAACGGAGCCGGTCCTGCGGCTCAGATGCTCGATAAGCACAACATGGCTCTCGGCAAGTTCGACGAGATAAACCTCGCCGACAATGAGTTCGTCAGCAGCGACAAGACACTTGAAATCAAGCGTTCATTCGGCGTCACTGTTATAGCGGACGGAAAATCAAACGATGTCCAGATAGCCTCCGGTACTGTCAAAGATGCAGTCGCCCGCGCAGGCATCACACTCGGCGAGAATGACGAGACCGATCCCGCGCTCGATACGGAGCTCACCAACGGCATGGAGATAAACGTCCTGCGTGTTGAGTACAAGGAGCGCACCGAGACCGTAAAGATCCCGTTCGACACAGTCACAAAGAGAACCCCCGACCTCTATGTTGACCAGACAAAGGTCTCCGTCGAGGGCGTGGACGGCGAGAAGATAGTCACCTATAAAGACAAATATGTCAACGGCGACCTCGACTCTTCCGAGACCGTCAATGAAAAGATAACCAAGCAGATGGTGACCGAGGTCATCCTCAAGGGCAGAGTCAAGCGCGTCAAGAATATCAGACTCAAGACTCATACGCCGATATCCGAGCTCAAAGTTCCATCGCGCGTTCAGCTTGATGCAAACGGCGTGCCCAAGAACTACAAGAGAATAGTTGACGGCACCGCGACCGCTTATTACGGCGGCGGCGGAACGGCATCGGGCCGCAAGGCAATGCCCGGACACATCGCGGTCAACCCCAAGCAGTTCCCTTACGGAACCGAGCTTTATATCGTCTCGCTTGACGGCAAGTTCGTCTACGGCTACTGCATAGCGGCAGACACCGGCGGATTTGCAAAGAGAAATTCCTGCACTGTAGACCTCTATATGAACACATATGAGGAGTGCTGTGCATGGGGCTACAGAGGCGTGCGCATCTACGTTCTCTGATGAATAAAAAATCAGGACTGTCTGAACGGACAGTCCTTTTTTCATGCCTATTTCACCACCACGCCCAACAAAAATCTATCCAATAGCGGATAGGATTTTTGTCTTATAATCATTGCTGAGTTTTTATACTCTGTTGCTCGGTCGGTCTTCAATTATCCTGCCGTCCGATATTCTGACAACGCGCGTTCCCTCTTCGGCGATCTCGTTGTCGTGGGTGATGAGGATTATCGTGCGCCCCTCGTCGTTGAGCTCATGGAGTATCTTCATGACCTCCTTGCCGGAGTGCGAGTCGAGGTTGCCGGTCGGTTCGTCCGCGAGGATTATCGGCGGGCGCGCGGCGACTGCACGGGCTATTGCGACTCTCTGCTGCTGACCGCCGGACATCTGCGAGGGCAGGTGGTTCATGCGCTTTTCGAGCCCGACTCGGCGCAGTGCATCGACCGAGAGCTTCTCGCGCTCTTCTTTTTTACTCCTCTGTATATCAGCGGCAGCTCAACGTTTCCCTTTGCCGTGAGGCTCGGAATAAGATTAAAGCCCTGGAAGATGAAGCCTATTTCTTTGTTGCGTATCTCCGAAAGCTCGTCGTCCGACAGGTTAGAAACATCTTTGCCGTCGATGAGATATTCGCCGCTCGTGCAGATGTCGAGCAGACCGAGCATGTTCATTAGTGTCGATTTGCCCGAGCCGGAGTGACCGACGATCATCAGAAATTCTCCGCGGTCAACGGTCAGCGAAACTCCGTCGAGCGCGTGAACTTCATTTTCGCCGGGATTGTATATTTTATATGCGTCCTTGACTTCGATAAGATGCGCCATTGCAAAGCTCCTCAAGTGTTTTTTATAATTTTATCGCGATGTTGTTCATCAAGTCAAGTCAACATTTGTAAATTATTTTCGCGGCGGTATATTTCTTTCGCGCGTGCAGAAAATAGACGCAAGGGAGATGAAGTATGTCGCTGTCCGGAAAAGAATATGAAAAAATGACGAAGCGCGCCTCGCCGCCGAGCCCGAAGTTGATGAACCTGCTGAAAGCTTTTTTGATAGGCGGGCTCATCTGCGCGATAGGCGAGGGATTTTCAATGCTCTATGAGTCGCTCGGCGCGGACGAAAAGACGGTGTCGAGCCTTGTACCATGTACTCTTGTTGTCATTGCCGCCGTGCTGACCGCACTCGGCGTGTTCGATAAAATCGCCCGCCATGCGGGCGCCGGTACACTCGTGCCGATAACCGGCTTTGCGAATGCAGTCGTTTCGCCCGCGATGGAGTTTCAGAGCGAGGGCAGGATTCTCGGCACGGGCGCGAATATGTTCAAAGTTGCGGGGCCTGTCATAGTCTATGGCAGCGCCGCGGCGGTCGTCTACGGCGTGATTTATTATATCGCGCTCAGGATAATGGGGTGAACCGATGGCAGAGAGAATTGGAAAATACACGCTGAAATTCGGCAGTCGTCCGGGGATAATCGCATCCGCCGCGATAGTCGGCAGCAAGGAGGGGGACGGACCTCTCGGCGGGAACTTCGATGAAATTATAACCGACGGCACATTCGGCGAAAAGACATGGGAGAAGGCGGAGAGCGCGTTTCAGCACCGCGCCGTGGTGAAGGCTATTGAAAAATCCGGAATGACCGCCGCCGATATAGATATGCTAATGGCGGGTGATTTGCTCAGCCAGTGCAGCGGCTCGGCGTTCGGCGCACGCGATCTCGGCATACCGTTTGTCGGGCTTTACGGCGCGTGCTCAACAATGGCTTTGTCGCTGGCATTGGCGGCGCTGAGTGTCGATTCGGGTGCGGCGCGTATAGCCGCCGCGGCAACTTCGTCGCACTTCTGCTCGGCGGAGAAGCAGTTCCGCACACCGCTCGAATACGGCGGTCAGCGTCCTCCGACTGCCCAGTGGACGGCGACGGCGGCAGGGTGCGCCGTGATAGGAAAGTCCGCGTCGCCGCATATAGAAGCCGCCACATTCGGCAGGATAACCGACTACGGAGTCAAAGACGCAAACAACATGGGTGCGGCTATGGCGCCCGCCGCGTGCTCGACAATAACTGCCTTTTTGCAGGACACAAAAACACAGCCGGAGGATCTCGACCTTATCCTGACTGGCGACCTCGGCTATGTCGGTTCAACGCTCCTGCGCGAGCTGATGAGAAAGCAGGAGCATATCGATATCACGACCCGCCACAACGACTGCGGACTGATGCTCTATCGGCTCAACGAGCAGGATGTGAACTCCGGCGGCTCGGGCTGCGGGTGCAGCGCGGCGGTTGTCTGCTCGCATATAGTCAGTGAGATGCGCTCGGGCAGGCTCAACAAAGTGCTCTTCGTCGGAACGGGCGCGCTGCTCTCGGCGGTCTCGCCGCTCCAGGGCGAGACAGTGCCGTCGATAGCTCACGCGGTCCTGCTGACAAACTGAAAGGGGATAGCAATGGATACTGTGCAGAGTGTTTCAAAGAGCCTGAAGCTCGTCAGCTGCGCACTGACCTCGATGCGCTGGCTCGATATAATCAAAAAGCTTATCGCCGCCGCGGCGATAGCGACAGCCGCCTGCTCGGCGCTGAGCATAATAGCCGCGTGCAGGGATAAAAAAGTGAAAAAACGCGAAAAACCGGCTGTAAAGTATAATCGCTTTACGGCTGGTTTTTGTGTTATTAATAGGCTTGTCAGGCTTTCGTGCAGGGAAACCTGATTGACGAAGCCAAGACTGAGAGCTTATTTCACGAAATTCGCACTAAATTTATTACCCTGCACCTTGTAGGTGCGGCGACTCGACGCACCGCTGCCGCCGACGGCGGCACGGAGTTTTCGCAAAGATTTATTCTATCGACCGTAGCGGCGGACTTCGTTAGCCTGCTTTTGAAGTCTGTATAGGGGTGACGGAGCCGGTTTTTCTGCTTATCTGTGTTGCTTTTTACCCCGATAAACCACTGCCGCGATGCCATGTTACTATACATTATATATATAAGCCTTTTTATATAGCGGTTATGAAAAACAAATATAGCCTTAAAAGCCGTGTTTTTATTAATTATCAGCAAATAAAAGCCCTACTTATTTCCATAACAAATATTAATATGATAAATAGGCGTTATTATTCTCAGAACTCATGATTTTTTGTGCAATTTTTACCCGCAAAAATTAAAATTAATTCTCCAAAATCATAAAAGCGCTAATTTTAATGGAAATATAGAACAAAAATGACATTTTCAACATATTTGTTAAATCTGTATTGTTAGCATACGATAAAAAATTGAACTTTCATTGTACAAAACGCACAAAAATGATTAAAAAAATTTAAACTTATTGACAAAGTGCCGAACGAGGGGTTATTCTTTACATGGGGGATAATCATACCCTCTTGCTTTGTATTGCCCGAACAGAGCAAAATGACTTTGTCGCCAATGTGTTCCGTCAATTTGCGGGAGACGGAATGCTCTGATATATGGTGAAATTTTTAAAATGGAGGTGTAAATTTGAAGAAAATGAAACGCTTGTTAGCAATCATCCTTGCTTCACTGCTCATACTCTCATCGGCTACCGCCGGCGCGAGTGCGTACCAGGCTTATAAGGATGACGCGCTGACAAAGTACGACTTTACTGACACTGCGGTTCTGACCACGGAGCAGTATGCGTCTGCGCTTCTTGACTACGCTGATAAAGAGCTTAAAAAAGCGAATATCACGATGGATCTTTCGATTCTCGGTAAGCTTGATGCGACGTCTATAGACAATGCTCTTTCGAGCGTCTATAAGCTGATCAACGGCAACAAGATCATCCTTTGGATGGCCGGCGATCTGAACAGCGTCAATGTCGATGCAATCAAGAGCCGCGCAGAAGCAATACCACTGATGTCGCAGTCATCAAGGCACTCCTTCAGTTCCTTGCGGACAACAAGGGAATCGTCAAGAAGGTTGTCGTCGGCGGCGTCGGTAAGTACAAACGCGACGGCGGTGTTTCGCTTGGCGTTGCCAACTCGTTTGTCAAGGTCGATCTGAATGTCGAAGTTATGCTCAGAGAGATGATTTGGGGTCTTGCATATCCGAATACGGAATACAACAGCTCCAATAACATCGACAGCATGCTTCAGGTAATCATTCAGAACGCTCTTGCGGGCGTCAAGGAGATTCCCGAAAGTGTCAGAAATCTCGTTGACCTCAACTCGACAAAGTCTACATATGACTTCATCGAGGATCTTCTTCAGACAGCTTATAACGATATAGCTGTTCCGATGCTCAATGACCAGACAATGAAGTGGCTCGGTCAGGAGATCGACAAGGATACCACAGGTACTCTTGCGGGTCTGTTCAACAGGGACTTCAGGGTTTCGGCCTATACCGTCCCCGCGGGCAGCACTCTTGTTGCTGAGCTCAATAACATTGCCGGCGGCATTGTTAACGGACTTCTGAAGAACTACAACGGTTGGGTCTCGGGTGACAATTCAAAGCTCACCGATAATGTTGTCGCAGTTGCGAGATACATTCTCAAAGAGACCGGCGATTACTTCTTCCCGGATTGGCAGAAGCACATCGCAACCGCAGAAGAGATCGACGCAATGAGCAAGGAAGAGCTTATCGCTTATCTTGCACGCTCGATCGTCAACGCATCAGTCGGCTATATGTACATCCCCGAGGATGTCACGACTGTTGTGGGAGTTGCATGGGAGGCTGTTAAGCAGCTCATGGCTCAGTTCCTTCCCGAAAGAGATTACAGCGGTTATCCCAAGACTGTTCAGGGTATCCTTGATATGCTTGCGGATTTCGTCGCCTACAACGTCAATCCCGGTATCGACCTCAACGCAGGCGATCTGAAGAAGGCGCTCAACTACGGCGACGGTATGGATAAGATGCTGACTACTGCAGTTCAGTGGCTTGCCGCTGACCCGCAGTATTACACGGGTCTTCTTCCCAGCACTGCTATCGATACCTCTGACGGATGGAAAGCACTTGATGATATCTTCTTCAAGCTGTTAGACAAATCTGTTCTTCCCGCAAAGTTTGCCAACAGCGGAAGCGAGACTATCCTCAAGGATATTGTTTATTCTATCCTCAACGGACTGCTCGTTGATCAGGATCTGACCTGCATCTCAGACCTGTTTGTTAAGAATGAGTCTGGCGTCTTCGCCACTCAGACTCTCAAGCAGAGCATCGTGAGACTCGTCACCGATATCCTCAACGCAGTCTTCCGGGAACGGTAACCAAGACTTACGGCTCGCTCAATGAGATCGTTTCGAACTCTGAGCTCGGCTCGATAGTCGAGAACCTTCTCGGATCCCTGAACTCCAACAAGGACAAGCTTGTTCCGCCTATCGTCAACATCGTGGCTCAGGTCATGAAGCTGACTGATAAGGCAAAGTTCAAGGAAATGGAGATCGCCGGTTCAAAGAGAATCAAGAACAGCAGCGAACTTGATCTCACGGTTTATAACGGAAGCAAGGGCATTAACAGAGGTTATACTGATAAGAACAATAACTTCACTCAGGACAAGCTTCCCCGTTATACAATCGATAGTTGGAGCGCTGTTGCTTATAACTATGACGGCAGCAAACAAAAGGATCTTTCGGTATCCGGTCTTACTGCCAATGAGGAACTCAATGGCGGCGATAATAGGTTGGTGAAGATAAGCGGAATCGACAGTAATAATACGCTTGTTGTCTTTACTGTATATTATTTTGTCCTCGATGAGGCGGGAAATAAGCTGACAAACGATGCTTCGGTTTGCAGATTCTATTCTTATAGGCTTGATGGTGCTGATGTTGATAACAATACCAGCGGAATTAATACGGGCTCAAACAAGACAAGCGCGTCTGTTAATGATTGCCGCCCAAGCTTCTGCTGTTTAATCAGAACAACACCAACCCGCTGAAGACGATATGTGCGCAGAGTGTTACTTTCAAGGTGCCGAAGGGCAAAGGTTCACATACAGGATCTAATGCATCAGCTAATCTCGGTGGCCTTAGTTCCAACCTTAAGAGTGCGACCTCTTCGGCGTCAATGGATGGCGGAAATGCTATTTTAGGTTCAAATGCCTATGACAGCATTGATCTTTGGGAGGAGACAGCTTCTATTGCAAAGTTTGAAGTTGGCTTTGACACTACGATCAATTGGGCTGCTACGGCAAAGAAGGGTAACAAAACCGACCATTACAATGGTGCTACCCGTATTATCTGTTATAACGATTACGGACTTGCTGAGCTCTACAATATAGAAGCTGGCAAGAATCGCGCAAGAACAGATTATGACAGCAGCGCGGATGCAGCTTGGGACGCATATATGACCGCCCTTAACAATGCGGCTATATATACGCTTCTTCCCGGTACGATTGCGCTCTACACCAATAGTGAATTCCTTGCAGGATTTGAAGCTAGACAGAAGGCGCTTGCCTCTGCAGTTGAAACTTTGGAGACACATTTGGTTTCCGCTTCCGTTGACTCGCTCAAGACCGCCGTTGAGGCAGTTCAGGGCAAGGACAACGCAGAGGGCGCCGTTTATTGGGATGACGGTTATAACTATTTCGGTTATGACGATTTCAATTCAGTCACCTGGAACGGCTGGAAGGAAGCCAGAAACCGCGCTCTCAATCTCTACAACTCGACCATAGCTCCCAAGGAGCCCGTTGCTCCCGAGAAGCCCGGCGATGACGCTACTCTGATCGAGAAGCAGAAGTATGAGAAGGCATATGCACAGTGGGAGACCGACCACGCAGCGTGGGAGACCGCGATTGTCGCTTGGCAGACGCCCACAATATCCGCTATCGATGTTGCTTATGCTGAGCAGCAGGTCGAGCTTTGGGGTCCCAGACTTATAAAGCTTGCCGCTGTCAAGACGCACCTCGATGCGGCTATCAGGATGTGCACCATCGACTCCGCCGATGCTTCCAAGTATGACGCGGAGAGATGGGAAGCATATTCAAAGTCATTTGCTTATGCTCAGAAGGTTTCGACCTCGTTCAACGCCTCTACGACCATGCGCACGCAGGTCAGAGAAGCTATGAACAACCTTATCTACAACTGGAAGCGCCTTATTGCTAACCCCGTTGTCACCGTCACATTCACCTTCACCGTGAATGGCGAGACTCACGCGGTTCTTACCGGCAACCAGGGCGATCCCGTTGATCTTAGCTCCATCGAAGCTCCTGCCGCACCTGTCGGCATGCACTTCGTCGGTTGGGGCAACGTACCCGCAACGTTTGACGCTGATGCTACATTCGAAGCTCAGTTCGCAAACAACACGGATACAAAGTACACCGTGAATGTTTATAATATGGACACCACCGGCAACTATCCGGCAACTCCCGACAGCACCTATCAGGCGCAGGCGAGACCAATTCTACAGCCGATATCACTGCCGATGCAGTCGCCGCTGAAGGCTTCTCGCTCGATTCGGCAAAGAGCACCCTTACCGGCACCATCGCCGCTGACGGTTCTCTTGTCCTCAGCATTTACTATTCACGTAACCAGTACACCATAACTTATGCTAACACGGATCTCGAACCCGATACATATTATTATGGCGCTACTGTTTCCGCCCGTACTCCCGAGAAGGCTGGCTATGCTTTCCAGGGTTGGGAGGAAGAGGTTCCCTCCACCATGCCCGCACAGAACATCACTCTTACGGCTAAGTGGAACGAGAATCCCGCAGACTACACCGATTATGACATAGCTGTTGCAGCTGCCAACGCTAAGAAGGCAGAGGCCAACTACGACAAGACCTACACCGAGGCTTCCAGAAAAGCTCTTGACGCCGCTCTCGCAGTTGACGTCTCCGGCAAGAAGCTCAGCGAGCAGGGTGTTGTCGACGCTCAGACCGCAGCTATCAACGCTGCTGTTAAGGGTCTTGAGAAGATGACCTACAACGCAACATTCTATGTTGACGGCGAAGAGTACAGAGTCGTTCCCACCAAGGTCGGCGAGCAGATCGTCGCCCCCGAGGCTCCCTCCAAGCAGGGTTACACCTTTACCGGATGGACTCCCGAAGTCGGAACGATGGGCATTGAGGATGTTTCCTTCAACGCAGTATTCTCCGCAGGCACCGTTGCTTACACTGTCGAGACATACGTAATGGATGTCAACGGCAACTACGGCGACGCTGCTATCGAGAACAAGTCCGCTACTACCGGCGAGACCGTCTCCGTTACTCCCGAGGCTCGTGAGGGCTTCTCGGTTGCAGCTGAGAGCGTACTTTCCGGCGAAGTCAAGGCTGACGGCAGCCTTGTTCTCAAGGTTTACTACAGCCGTAACCAGTACAAGCTTACTGTTGACGGCAATGTGACCAATGTTTATTACGGCGCAGCCATCAGTGTTTCCGAGCCGGCAGCTCGTGAGGCTACACCTTCGCCGGTTGGGACAGAGATGTTCCCGAAACCATGCCCGCATCCGATGTAACTCTTGTTTCCCAGTGGAACGAGAACGACGCTGACTACACCGCTTACAACGCGGCTAAGGCAGCGGCTGAGGCTAAGCAGGCAGAAGCAAACTTCGACAAGACCTACACCGCAGAGTCCAGACAGGCTCTCGCCGATGCTCTTGCGAAGGATGTTTCCGGCAAGAAGTACACCCAGCAGGGTGAAGTTGATGCAGCCGCTAAGGCAATCAACGATGCGGTCACAGCTCTTGAGCTCATGACCTACAAAGCCACCTTCTATGTTGACGGCGCTGAATACAAGGTTGTTACTGCGAAGGTCGGCGAAGCTATCGCCAAGCCCGACGATCCCTCCAAGACAGGTTATGTCTTCACCGGTTGGGATCCCGAGGTCGGAACCATGGGCACTGAGGATATCTCCTTCAATGCTAAGTTCTCCGCAGGCGAAGTTTCTTACACTGTTGAGACCTATGTCATGGGTCTTGACGGTCAGTACGGCGCAGCGATTCCAAGAACGTTGCAGCAACCACCGGCGCAGAGATAACTCTTACCCCCGATGCCCGCGAGCTTCACGGTTGCAGGCGAGAGCGTTCTCACCGGTACAGTCGCAGCTGACAGCAGCCTTGTTCTCAAGGTTTACTACAGCCGTAACCAGTACAAGCTTACTGTTGACGGCACAACGACCGAAGTCTACTACGGCGCAGCTCTCGAGATCGCAGATCCCGAGGCAAGAACCGGTTACACCTTCGCCGGCTGGAAACCCGCGGCTCCCGCGACCATGCCCGCTAACGATGTAACTCTTGAGTCCCAGTGGACAGAGAACGATGCTGATTACACTGCTTATGACGCAGCAGTCAAGGCTGCTCAGGCTAAGCAGGCCGAGTCCGACTACGCAGCAAGATATACCGAGGAGAGCAGAAATGCTCTTGCAGCGGCTCTTGCGGCAGATGTCTCCGGCAAGAAGTACACCCAGCAGGGTGAAGTTGATGCGGCAACAACCGCTATCAACAACGCAGTCGCAGGTCTCGACAAGATGACCTACAACGCAATATTCACAGTCGACGGCGAAGAGTACGCCAAGGTTCCCACGAAGGTTGACGATCAGATCGTCGCTCCCAAGGATCCGTCCAAGGAAGGCTACACCTTCGCAGGTTGGAAACCCTCAGTCGGCATTATGGGTACCGCAGACGCTACCTTCGAGGCAGTGTTCGCAGCAGCAGGTGACACCGCTTACACCGTCAACACCTATGTAATGGGCACCGACGGCACTTACGGCGATCCCACTTCTGAGAAGCTTACCGGTACCACCGGCTCGACCGCTACCTACGCACCTGAGGCTCGCGAGGCTTCACCGTTGCGGACGAGAGCGTTCTTTCCGGCACTATCGCAGCTGACGGCAGCCTTGTTCTCAAGGTCTACTACAGCCGCAACAAGTATACCCTGACCGTTGACGGTGTCGCTTCCGAAGTCTACTACGGCGCAGCTGTTTCCGTGGCAGAGCTTCTAAGGAGCACTACACCTTCGCAGGTTGGGAGCCCGAGCTTCCCGACACCATGCCCGCGAACGACGTAACAGTCGTTTCCAAGTGGACAGAGGACGGCGCTGACTACACCGCATATGATGCAGCAGTCGCAGCGGCTCAGGCGAAGAAGGCCGAGACTGACTATGATAAGACCTACACCGCAGAGTCCAGAGCGGCTCTCGATGCAGCTCTTGCAGAAAAAGTTTCCGGCAAGAAGTATTCCGAGCAGAATGTTGTCGATGCAGCCACCAAGGCTATCAACGACGCAATCGCAGCTCTCGATCTTATGACCTACAACGCAACCTTCTATGTTGACGGCGCTGAGTACAGAGTCGTTCCCACGAAGGTCGGCGCGCAGATCGTTGCTCCCGAAGCTCCTTCCAAGACCGGCTATGTCTTCACCGGTTGGGATCCCGCAGTCGGCGTTATGGGCACTGAGGATGTTTCCTTCAACGCTCAGTTCTCCGCGGGCGAGGTTTTCTACAAGGTTGAGACTTATGTCATGGGTCTTGACGGACAGTACGGCGCAGCAGAGACCAAGACTGTTCCCGCAACCACCGGCGCAGCGTCTCCGTCGAGCCTGAGGCTCGCGAGGCTTCACCGTTGCTGACAACAGCGTCCTCTCCGGCGTTGTTGCTGCCGACAGCAGCCTTGTTCTTAAGGTCTACTACAGCCGTAACCAGTACAAGCTTTCTGTTGACGGCGTAGAGTCCGATGTTTACTATGGCGCAGCTCTTAACATTGCCGCTCCGGCAGCAAGAGAGGCTTCACCTTCACCGGCTGGAATGTCGAAGTTCCCGCCAACATGCCCGCATCTGACCTGACCCTCGTTTCCCAGTGGAGCGAGAACGACGCTGACTACACCGCTTACAACGCGGCAGTCGCAGCGGCTAAGGCAAAGCAGGGCGAAGAGAATTATGACAAGATGTACACCGCCGAGACCAGAGATGCTCTCGCAGGCGCTCTTGCCATAGATGTTGCCGGTAAGAAGTTTTCCGAGCAGTCTGTTGTCGATGCAGCTACCAAGGCTATCAACGACGCAGTTGCAGCTCTCGAAGTTATGACCTACAACGCGATCTTCACGGTCGACGGCGCTCAGTACGAAGCGTTCCCACGAAGGTTGGCGAGCAGATCGTCGCTCCGAAGGATCCCGCTAAGGAAGGCTATGTCTTCAAGGGATGGGATAAGGAAGTCGGCAAGATGGGCGTTGAGGATATCACCTTCGCCGCCCAGTTCGAAGAGGCGTCCGGCATTGCCTACACCGTCGAGGTTTACACGATGGATGTCAACGGCAACTACGGCGCAGCTGAGACAAAGACCCTTACGGCACCACCGGCGCCAGGTCACTGCAGACACAACTGCCGCCGAAGGCTTTACCTTCGACGAGTCGGCAGCTAATGTTGTCAGCGGTACCGTCACAGCGACGGCAGCTCGTACTGAAGGTCTACTTTGCCCGTAACCAGTACAAGCTTACTGTTGACGGCGCAGAGTCCGAAGTTTACTACGGCGCAGCTCTTGACATTGCCACCCCGGCAGCGCGTGAGGCTACACCTTCATCGGCTGGAACGTTGATGTTCCCGCACCATGCCCGCATCCGACCTGACCCTCGTTTCCCAGTGGAGCGAGAACGACGCTGACTACACCGCTTACAATGCGGCAGTTGCAGCGGCTCAGGCGAAGCAGGCAGAGGACGGTTACGACAAGACCTACACCGCAGAGTCCAGAGCGGCTCTCGATGCAGCTCTTGCAGAAAAAGTTTCCGGCAAGAAGTATTCCGAGCAGTCTGTTGTCGATGCAGCCACCAAGGCTATCAACGATGCAGTTGCTTCTCTCGAGGTCATGACCTACAACGCAACCTTCTATGTTGACGGCGCTGAGTACAGAGTCGTTCCCACGAAGGTCGGCGAGCAGATCATCGCTCCCGAGAATCCCACCAAGGAAGGCTTTGTCTTCACCGGTTGGGATAAGGAAGTCGGAGTCATGGGCACCGAGGATGTTTCCTTCAACGCTCAGTTCTCCGCCGGCGAAGTCTCCTACAAGGTTGAGACTTACGTCATGGATGTCAACGGCGCTTACGGCGCAGCTGATGTCAAGGTCGTTCCTGCCACTACCGGCGCGGCCGTCTCCGTCGATCCCGAGGCTCGCGAGGGCTTCACGGTCGCCGCTGACAGCGTCCTCTCCGGCACAGTCGCAGCTGACGGCAGCCTTGTTCTCAAGGTTTACTACAGCCGTAACCAGTATAAGCTTACGGTTGACGGTGCAGAGTCCATGGTTTACTACGGTGCTGAACTCAACATCGCAGAGCCCACCAAGGATCACTACACCTTCGCAGGTTGGAA
>ENA-OQCP01000187-OQCP01000187.1-human-gut-metagenome-genome-assembly--contig:-NODE-187-length-26373-cov-5.123028_pt1 | contig 26373 bp, 34 predicted proteins | sample MGYA00242760_ERZ504583 | MGnify/ENA primary metagenome ERZ504583 (study PRJEB26092, sample SAMD00036308) | human gut metagenome | host: Homo sapiens | study: EMG produced TPA metagenomics assembly of...
AGCTGTCGGTATAATTCTTGGATTTTTCCTCGGTATTTCAGGAGAAAATTCAAAGTAGAGGTTGACCCGAGAGAGGAAGCAATACTTGAGGTGCTTCCGGGCAACAACTGTGGTGGCTGTGGATATGCCGGATGTTCCGGACTTGCTGCCGCCATCGCAAAGGGAGAGGCTCCGGTAGGACAGTGTCCTGTTGGTGGAGACCCTGTTGCGGCAAAGGTCAGCGAGATTATGGGTGTAAAGGTTGAGGCCGGAGTAAAGAAAGTCGCATTTGTTAAGTGCGCCGGCACCTGTGATAAAGCAAATACAGACTATGACTACACAGGAGTAGAGGATTGTGTTGCCATGTCATTTGTACCGGGCGGCGGACCTAAGTCATGTAATTATGGCTGCCTCGGCTATGGAAGCTGTGTGAAGGCATGTCCTTTTGATTCAATCCATGTGGTTGACGGAGTTGCATGTGTCAATCCGCTTACATGCAAGGCCTGCGGCAAGTGCGTAGAGGCTTGTCCAAAGCACCTCATCGAGCTTATTCCATATGACACAAAGCACGTTGTAAAGTGCAGCTCAAAGGACAAGGGCAAGGATGTCATGAAGGCATGCTCGGTTGGATGTATCGGCTGTCACCTGTGTGAGAAGAACTGTCCGTCAGATGCTGTCCATGTAGTAGACAATGTAGCTTATATTGATCAGGAGAAATGTACAGGCTGCGGAATCTGCGCAGAGAAGTGTCCAAAGAAGATTATTTTATAATGCATAAAAGCTGCCACATATCATTATGATGTGTGGCAGCTTTTTTATAAGCTTGCAGCTATTCTGTGCTTACACTATATTCATCTGATGTCGTGATAATACTATAATCATCTGTCACAAATATTGCCTCAACACCGGAAAGGGAATTGATAAGCTCCTTTGCTTTATCAATGCCAAGAGCAAAGCATGTGGTGCTTAAGGCATCTCCGTCGCAGGAGGAGTCGCTTATGATGGTGACAGAGTATAGATCGTTTTTGACGGGATAGCCGGTTGTGGTGTCCAGTATATGGTGATATAGCTTGCCGTCTACTCTGTAGTATCGCTCGTAGATACCTGAGGTGACGACGGATTTGTCCTTGATTTTGACGGTACATATTGGCTCACCGCTCTCGTCGAAGGGCTTTTGTATGCCGACTGTATAATCACTTCCGTCGGATTTTTCACCGACAGTGAGGACATTGCCACCCAGGTTTATGATGCCTGAGGTAATTTTTTTGGACTGTAAATAAGCCTTCATCTTATCAGCGATAAAGCCCTTTGCGATTCCACCAAGGTCAAGCTTTGCTTTTGAATCGGTTAGCATCACATCGTTTCCGTTAATCTGTATATTGCGGTAATTTACATGTGACAGCTCGCTTTGTATCTGCGCATCAGACGGAACGACTGATGCATCCACCTCATTATCTTTAGAGTCGGTATTTTCAGCTATTTCGGAAAAATTCCACAAATCAGACAGCTTTCCTATAGTGATATCAAACCTGCCGTCACTTGTGTCGCCGTATTCGATGCCTTTTTTGATAAGCTCAAGCGTATCATTGCTTACTGTGACATATTCTTTGCCGGCAGCGTCATTTATTTTGCTCACCTCTGAGTAACTAACTGTGTTTGACAGCATATCCTCATATTTCTTTGCCATATCAAAGCAGTCGTCTATGTATTTCTCGTCGGTAGTGCCATAAAGCGTAATCTGTATTATCGTATCAAAGTAGAAGCCCTGTTTGGAAACCTTCTGCTGAGCCTTGGGCTTTAATTCACATGCAGACAGGCTTCCTGTTATTGTGGCAAGCACCAAAAGGACAGGGACAAGGTGTTTTAGTTTATTTTTCATAATGCATCCTTTATTAATTTCCTAGTTGTAAATTATTTATAGTTAAAGCTTAAATAGTTAAAGCATAAATATAATAACACAGAATAAAAAAATGAGACAGTAGTAAAAATGATTTTGTATTTTGCATGAATATATGGTAAAGTAGTAAATGTATGCGTAATGTAATTATGTATGCATTTAGACTTACAATAGGAAAGATGATAGAAATGAGTTTTTTAGACAATTATAAAAGAGTGGTAATAAAGATAGGCTCATCGACGCTGACACATGCAGAGACGGGAAGCCTCAATTTTTCAAAGATGGAGCGTCTGGTGCGCTCGATATGTGATTACAGAAACAGCGGTATGGATGTGTGCCTCGTAAGCTCCGGCGCAATCGCGGTTGGACGTGATGTGATAGGCATAAAGGAGCGCCCGAGCGACATTTCAATAAAGCAGGCATGCGCCGCAGTGGGACAGGGCAGGCTGATGATGACATATCAGAAGCTTTTTTCAGAGTATAATCAGAATTCCGGACAGGTGCTCATGACAAAGAATACCATAGTCAATCCTGTTTCCAGACGCAATGTTATGAATACATTTGAGGAGCTTTTTGATCTGAACGTGGTGCCTATTGTCAATGAAAATGATACGGTAAGCACATACGAGATGCAGTTTGGTGACAATGATACGCTGTCTGCTATTGTTACATCAATCACGAAGGCCGATCTGCTCATACTGCTTTCTGATATAGACGGACTGTATTCCGACGATCCTCATGACAATCCGGATGCAAAGCTTATCAGAGAGGTTGATACGCTTGACAGGAAAATACTTGGCATGGCAAAGTCATCAACCGGCAGCGATGTCGGAACCGGCGGCATGGCGACAAAGCTTACAGCGGCAAAGATTGCCACATATTCCGGTGCCGATATGATTATGCAAACGGCGGCAATATGGGAATTTTATATGACATTATGAATGACAGATATACAGGAACACTTTTCCACAGGGCAAAGGATGCAGAGTTTGTGCTTGCGGATTATATACAAAGAGAGATGGCACCAACATCTACAGGCGGCCAGTAATCAGCTATAAATTTGAAATCAGGAGAGTGCTATGACACAGGAAAAAATACAGCGAATCAATGAGCTTTACAGAAAGTCACAGGCAGAGGGACTTTCTGAGGCAGAGAAAAAGGAGCAGGATCTTTTGCGCAAGGAGTATATAGCAAACGTGAAGAAGAATTTAAGAAACCAGCTCAACAATATCGATATGGTAAACGATGACGGTTCGGTTGAGAACCTCGGCGAGAAATATGGAAACAAAAAAAGAAATTCGTAGCAGGCTAAAAAAGCAAAGAGGCCTTCTGGGTGCTGATGAGTGTTACAACATGAGCCATGAAATTTATAAAAGGCTCATAGCTTTAGAGCTTGACAGAAATTATGACAACATACTTTTGTATTCAGCTATCAGAAATGAAGTGAATACTGATGAGTATTTTGCCTATTTAATAAACAAAGCAAAAAGGATATATTATCCGAGGGTTTCGGGCAATACAATGTCCTTTTACAGGGTAAGAAGCCTTGATGAGCTTAATTGTGGTTCATTTAATATTAAAGAGCCTGATATGACGAAGGAGTATACGCAGGAGGATGGCAGGGCGCTTATGATAGTGCCGGGGCTTGCATTTTCGGATACCGGTTACAGAATCGGTTACGGAAAGGGCTTTTATGACAGATATTTATCGTCTTTTACAAAAAGAGACACTGTCATGGCAGTTGGAGTGGGCTACGATTTCCAGTTACTTAGCAGCATGACGTTTGAAGATGAATATGACGTACCCTTAGATGGAGTGATAACAGATAAGAGAGAGGTGTTTATTGATGACTGATTTAGAAAAAATTTGTGCGGATGCATACGAGGCCAGAGTAAAGATAGGAACACTGGATACAGATATCAAGAATAAGGTATTAAACGATGCAGCGGACAATCTGCTTAAGGCAGAAAAAGAAATCCTTGAGGCAAACAAAAGGGATGTGGCTACAGCAGAGGAAAATATGAAGGCAAAGAGCATGATTGACAGGCTCTCGCTGGACCATGACAGGCTCCTTGGCATGGCTGACGGACTCAGACAGATAGCAAAGCTTGCAGACCAATTGGGGAAGTGATGTCTATGGCAAAGCGTCCTAATGGCCTTATTATCGGAAAAAGAAGAGTTGCAATCGGTGTTGTGGGAATCATTTTTGAGGCGCGCCCAAATGTCACATCAGATGCCTTTGGTCTGTGCTTTAAGACAGGCAACTGTGTCATATTGAAGGGTGGAAGTGATGCGATAAATACCAATATCGCAATAGTAAAGGCTTTAAAAAAGGCCTTGACGGACAATTTGGTTTCTGCTGCTGCACTTGCACTTATTGAGTCAACAGACAGAGAGACAACAAATGCGTTTATGAAGATGGATCAGTATGTGGATGTGCTCATACCAAGAGGCGGTGCAGGACTCATCCAGAATGTTGTCAAAAATGCCACAATCCCTGTCATCCAGACCGGTACAGGCAACTGCCATGTATATGTGGACAAGGATGCTGACTTTGACATGGCTGTTAATATTATTAACAATGCAAAGACACAAAGAATCAGTGTCTGCAATGCATGTGAGTCGATTGTAGTACACAGCGCCATAGCAGAGGAATTTCTGCCAAAGCTGTATGATAAGTTAAGAGAGCATCATGTACAGCTGCACTGTGATGAAAGAGCGCAGGCAATTCTTGCCGGAAGAGATGATGTGACAGAGGCCACTGCCGATGACTGGGGTATGGAGTATCTTGATTACATCATGTCGGTAAAGATTGTTGACAGTATTGATGAGGCAATCGAGCATATCAACAGATACAACACATCACATTCTGAGGCAATCGTCACAAATGATTACGACAATGCGCAGAAGTTCTTAAATGAGATAGATGCTGCATGCGTTTATGTAAATGCCTCAACCAGATTTTCTGATGGAAATGAATTCGGCTTTGGAGCAGAGATTGGCATCAGCACACAGAAGCTTCACGCAAGGGGACCTATGGGGCTTGAGGCACTGACAAGCTATAAGTATATTATTTATGGCAGTGGTCAGATCAGGGAATAGTCAGGTAAAGTATCATAGAATTAATTTGAGAGGAAACATAATATAACATGAGCTACGATATAGATATAACAAAGACACCACCGGCACATGAGCCTGAGAGGCAGTATTACTACATGGCAAAGGCAAAGGATTTTGTTGAAAAGAAATCTAAAGAAATCTGCCGTCCTATGACTTATTTTGTAAAGACTTTCGGCTGTCAGATGAATGCCCGCGACTCAGAAAAACTTGTCGGAATACTCGAGCAGATAGGCTACGTGGAAGGAACTGATGAGCACTCGGATTTTATTGTATACAACACCTGCACCGTACGTGAGAATGCTAACAACAAGGTGTATGGCAGGCTTGGATATCTGCAGAACTACAAGAAAAAGAATCCTTTTATGAAGATTGCTCTCTGCGGCTGCATGATGCAGGAGCCGGAGGTTGTTGAAAATATCAAAAAGCACTATAAGTTTGTAGATATCGTATTCGGAACCCACAATATATTCAAGTTTGCAGAGATTTTGTGCAACAATATTGAGTCAGGCTCACAGGTGATTGACATATGGAAGGATACCAATCAGATTGTCGAAGATCTGCCGGTGAAGAGAAAGTTCTCTTTCAAATCTGGTGTCAATATCATGTTTGGCTGCAATAATTTCTGCAGCTACTGTATCGTGCCATATGTGAGAGGTCGTGAGAGAAGCAGGGAGCCTAAGGATATTATAAGAGAGATAGAAAAGCTTGTTGCAGACGGAGTGTGCGAGATAATGCTTCTCGGACAGAATGTCAACTCATACGGTAAAACTCTTGACAATCCTATAACCTTTGCAGAGCTTCTTCGCGAGGTCAATAAGATTGAGGGACTTAAGAGGATTCGTTTTATGACATCTCATCCAAAGGATTTATCAGATGACCTGATTATGGCGATAAAGGAGTGCGACAAGGTGTGCAAGCATATGCATCTGCCGCTTCAGTCGGGAAGCTCAAGGTGCTTAAGGAGATGAACAGGCACTATGACAAGGAAAAATATCTCGACGAGGTAAAGAGACTTCGTGAGCAGATTCCTGATATTGCAATCACAACTGATATCATTGTAGGCTTCCCGGGAGAGACTGAGGAGGATTTCCTTGAGACAATGGATGTTGTTAAGCGGGTCAGATATGACAGTGCTTTTACATTTATTTACTCAAAGAGAACAGGCACACGCGCTGCCACAATGGAGAATCAGGTGCCGGATGATGTGGTTAAGGACAGGTTTGACAGGCTCTTAAAGGAGGTTCAGACTATCTCATCAGAAAAGGCAAAATGCTATGAGGGCAAAGTGGTGCCTGTGCTTGCAGAGGAAATGGATGACCAGAAGGACGGCTATGTGACCGGACGTATGGACAATAATTCAATCGTACATTTTCCGGGTACCGAGGATATGATTGGAAATATCTACAATGTGAAGCTTGATGAGTGCAGAGGCTTCTACTATATGGGAGAGATAAAAGAGGATGCGTAAGCGTTTTGGCAGAAATGATATAATCCTGATATCGGTTATTGTAATGATCTCTGTCGCTCTGCTTCTTATATGGAAGCTTGTATATTTAAAGGGGCAGGATACGGATAGCGATGCATGCGTCGAGGTGACTATCGATGGAAGGGCCTATGGCACATATCCGCTTTCAAAGGATGATACAATTGAGATAAAAACGGCGATGGCGATGTTACTAACACCCTTGTCATAAAGGGTGGTGTGGCGGATATGACCTCTGCCGACTGTCCGGATCATCTGTGTGTGAAGCAGAAGGTGATATCAAAGGAAGGAGAGTCGATTATCTGTCTGCCGAATAAGGTTGTTGTGACGGTAAAAAGCGGCATGAAATCCGATATAGATTCGATATCCAAGTGATACCCGAACATTTTTATAGAAAGAATGAGATAAATGAAAACCAGAAAGATTGCATATCTTGGTATGCTTATGGCACTGGCACTGGTGCTAAGCTATGTTGAGTCACTTATACCGTTTGCGGTAGGCATACCGGGAGTGAAGCTTGGACTTACAAATATAGTGACAGTAATCATGCTTTATATAGCATCACCCATGGAGACGTTTCTGCTATGTGTATTTCGCGCGGTGCTTTCGGGCTTTATGTTTGGAAATGCGTTCAGCATCATATATTCACTGGCAGGCTGTATACTAAGCTTTATCGTTATGTACCTGCTTAAGAAATCAGATAAATTCAGCTCGGTTTCAATAAGCCTGGTCGGTGGAGTGTGTCACAATATAGGACAGATAATAGTTGCGGCTATAGTTTTGTCAACCTACAGCGTAGTGTATTATATTCCGGTGCTTCTTGTGGCGGGATGCATCACAGGTCTTGTGATTGGAACAGTAGCTTCACAGGTGCTTTTAAGGATTTCTGACAGCTTTCACGTATAGTTTTAATGGGCTGTAATCTACGTATATTTAATAAAATAGGAGATGCTGCTGTTTTATGCCTGTGTGTCAGGCTACAGTCGAAACAGTAACAAATGGATTCAATGTATGCATATATAAAAGGAGAGCTTGCAGAAAAAAATATAGACAGCATTGTAGTGGAGGCAGCAGGTGTAGGCTATCTCATTTACATACCGACGCAGTATTTTGATATGCTGCCTGACGAGGGAGAGGATGTAAAAATTTACACCTACCTATGTGTCAGGGAGGATGCCATGATACTTTACGGTTTTTTGAGCAAGGATGATCTTGAAATCTTTAAGCTATTGATTACAGTCAGCGGAATCGGACCAAAGGGAGGTCTTGCGATTCTGTCAACTCTGTCTGCCGATGATTTGCGTTTTGCGATTCTATCGGGCGACTCAAAGGCTATATCAAAGGCACCGGGAATAGGTGCAAAGACGGCTCAGAGAGTGATACTTGATTTAAAGGACAAGCTGTCGCTCGAGGATGCATTTGAAAAGAAGCTTGAGAACCAGGCGTCCGGTGCTGCTGTATCCATGAACAGCTCTGTGAAAATGATGCTGTCATGCGCTCAATGCGCTTGGATATTCGTCTACTGAGAGTCTTAAGGCAGTGTCCAAGGTTGATATCACAGAGGATATGGATGTAGAGGATGTGCTGAAGCTTGCGCTCAAAAATATGGGCTGATTGATAAAAGCTGTAAGCTTAAAACAGAAACGGGGAACAAAACGTGAAAAGAGTAATTTCCACACAATTGCAGGAAGAGGACATAAAGATAGAGAAATCCCTGCGTCCTATGTATTTTGATGACTATATCGGTCAGCAGAAGATAAAGGACAATTTAAAAATATATATTGAAGCCGCAAAATCAAGGGGCGAGGCGCTCGATCATGTGCTGTTTTACGGACCTCCGGGGCTTGGAAAGACAACACTTGCAGGAATCATTGCAAATGAGATGGGTACAAAGATAAAGGTGACCTCCGGTCCTGCAATAGGTAAGCCTGGAGAGATGGCAGCCATACTCAACGGACTTTCTGAGGGAGATATACTGTTTGTCGATGAGATTCACAGATTAAACCGTCAGGTGGAGGAGGTGCTTTATCCTGCCATGGAGGATTACGCCATTGATATTATGATTGGTAAGGGCGAGTCTGCAAAGTCAATCAGATTCAACCTGCCCAAATTCACCCTTGTAGGTGCAACAACGAGGGCGGGTATGCTTTCGGCACCTCTTCGGGATAGGTTTGGCGTGGTAAATCACATGGAGTTTTATACTGTCGATGAGCTAAAGCGTATTATCGTCAATTCCGCAAAGGTGCTTGGAGTTGAGATAGATGACAAGGGAGCCTACGAGATGGCGCGTCGTTCAAGAGGTACCCCAAGACTTGCAAACAGACTTCTAAAGCGTGTCAGGGACTTTGCGCAGGTCAAGTATGACGGCAAAATCACCTATGATGTGGCAAGCTTTGCACTTGATCTTTTGGAAGTGGACAAGTACGGACTTGATTTAAACGACAGAAATATACTTCTCACTATCATTGACAAGTTTGCGGGAGGACCGGTGGGTCTTGATACGCTTGCAGCGGCAATAGGTGAGGATGCCGGAACCATTGAGGATGTTTACGAGCCGTATCTGGTGAAGAACGGCTTTATAAACCGCACACCAAAGGACGAGTGGCGACAGACCTTGCCTTTGAGCATTTTGAGAGAAAAAGGCTTAAAGTTGCAATTTATATCTATAAGGCATATAATAATTAAGTATTTGATATTGAAATTGATAGTAATATTAATACTAATATAGCTGGTTTGAATAAATGTGAAAACGGAGGATGATTAAATGTCTGCAAAAACAAATGCCGAGGTGGTAATAGACGGAAAGGTTTACACACTGTCAGGATATGAGAATGAGGAATACTTACAGAAGGTTGCGGCATACATCAACAACAAGATTGCAGAGTTTGATGATATGGATGAGTATAAGCATCTTCCGGGCAATATGAAGAGCACACTTATCGAGCTCAATATTGCGGATGATTATTTCAAGGCAAAGGCACTTGTCGAAAAGCTCGAGGGTGATATAGAGAATAAGGATAAGGAAATATACGATTTAAAGCATGATTTAATTTCCAATCAGGTAAAGACCGAGAATGCTGAGGCGAGCATGAAGGAGCTTGAGGCACAAAACAAGGAGCTTTTACTCAACAAGGCGAGACTTGAGGCAACTCTTGAGGAGTCACTTCTTGATGGAAAAAAGCCTGTTAAAAAATCTGCACATGCTTCCAATGGGGCAAATGACAGTAGCGATAAATAGCAATAAAAGGGGAACAGTTATCGTACACTGTTCCCTATTTTATTGCAGGTTTATATAATATAAAATGAGCATCTATATGAGGAAATATATGAGAAATAAAGATTTTGAACTGCTTGCACCGGCAGGAAGCCTTGAGATATTTAAGGGTGTGATAGAAAGCGGCGCCGATGCTGTGTATGTGGGCGGAAGCATGTTTGGAGCCAGGCATATGCCAATAATTTCACAGAAGAGGAGCTTTTAGAGGCAATTGATTTTGCGCATTTACGAGGAGTAAAGGTGTATCTGACGGTCAATACGTTGATTAAAAACAGTGAGTTTTCAAAGCTCTACGACTACCTGCTTGTGTACTACAAAAGAGGACTTGATGCAGTGATAGTGCAGGATCTTGGCGTGGTGAAGGCTATCCATGAGTATTTTCCGTCAATGGAGATACATACGAGTACACAGATGACGGTGACGGGAGCAGACGGAGTGCGTTTTCTTTCACAGTTTGGAGTGACGCGCGTGGTCATGGCAAGGGAGGTTTCTCTTGCCGAGATGAAGCGCATACATGAGGAAACAGGCATGGAGCTTGAAGCCTTTGTGCACGGAGCACTATGCTATTCGTATTCGGGACAGTGCCTTTTCAGCAGTATTTTAGGTGGAAGAAGCGGAAACAGAGGACGCTGTGCACAGCCGTGCAGACTTCCGTATACCGTGGAGGGCAAAAAGGATGAATACATTTTAAGCCTTAAGGATATGTGTGGTATAAAGGCTCTTGACAAGCTGCATGATGCAGGTGTTTATTCGCTCAAGATTGAGGGGCGTATGAAGCAGCTTGAGTATGCATGCGGAGTGGTAAAATACTACAGAAGCTATATCGACAGCAAAAAGCCTGTTAGCAATGCTGATTATGACAGGATAAAGGCACTTGGAAACCGCTGTGGTTTCACAGACAGGTATTATTTCGACCACAATGGCTCTGATATGGTGACTTATGTGAAGCCTAATTTCGTTTCAAATGCTGCAGAGCCTTTGCCTGAAAAAAGAAAGCTTTCGATAGAGGGAGAGCTTGTTTTAAGAGAGGGCGAGCCCGGAAGCCTCACTGTAAAAAGAGGTGATGTGACATACAAAGCTTCAATAGAACCTGTCAGCGCCGCACTTAAGGCACCGCTTGATAAAAAAGCCGCTATCGACAGGATAAACAAAACCGGTGATACAGACTTTGAGTTTTCACATATTAAAGCTCAAATCGGAGAAAACGTCTTTGTGCCAAACGGAGCACTAAACAAGCTGCGGCGTGATGCAATTTCAGGGCTTTGTGATAAGCTGTTGAAAAAGTATTACAGGAATGATGCACGATACGCTGATATGTCAAGACTTACAGCACTCCCTGAGCATGTCGTAAAAAGTGATGCAGCACATGATGAAGCTATAAATGATTACACCACCATATGCTCGTGTATGACACGCGCGCAGCTTGATACACTTATTGGCTATGAATGCTTTGACGTATTTTATCTGGATTTTGACATGTATGACAGGAAGACTCTGATACAGCAGTTTGCAGATGATGTGAAAAGCCTTACAAAGCGAAATAAAAAAGTGTATCTCATGCTGCCTACAATATTCAGGGCGGATTCATCGGATTATTTTGTATCTATCGCAAAAGAGCTTGATAAGGTAAGCTTCGAGGGGTTTGTGGTGAAAAACTATGAGGAGCTTTATCTGACAGAAAATCTGTTTACAGGGAAAAAAGTTATTTTAGACCACAATATGTATACCTTTAATGATGTTTCAAAGAGTGCTTTTTTTGAGCACGGAGTAAGTGGTGACACAGTGCCGCTTGAACTCAATTCAAGGGAGATTATGCATAGAAACAATATAGGCTCGCAGATGATAGTCTATGGATATTATCCGCTTATGACCACCGCCAATTGTGTGCACAAAAACACAAAGGGCTGTGATAAAAAGCAAAAGCTTATATATTTAAAGGACAGATACAATAAATCTTTTGCAGTTTGTAACAACTGTAAGGAGTGCTATAATACAATATATAATTCACTGCCTACCATGCTCACAAAGAACATAAGTAAGCTTAAGGAGGCAGGTATCAGAAGTTTTAGATACAGCTTTACAATCGAGACTCCAAAGCAGATTAAGGCGGTTATGATGATAAGGTAGCTGAATATACAAACGGACATTACAAAAGAGGAGTAGAATAACATGGTACATCTGATAGTACAGCTTTCCAAGTATATTATGATAATACTTTTTCTCATATATACTTTTTTATGCTTTCATTTATTCAAGTATCCCGACAAGCCGAAAAAGCAGAGGCATATATATAATCTGCAGAGATTTTATATGTTTCTGATTCATTTAGATGGTTTTTTGGTGCTCTTTGTCACTACAATGGATACAAAGATAATAGGCTTTTATATAGCACAGCTTGTGCTTTTTGAATCAATTTATTTGATTTATCATAAGTTTTATAAGAATGCCTCAGAGCTTGTGCTAAACAACATGGTGATGATGCTTTGCATAAGCATGATTATTTTAACAAGAATTTCGTTCGACAAGGCATTAAGCAGTTTGTTTTTGTACTTGCCGGAACGATATTTGCGTTTTTAATACCGCTTATCATGCAAAAAGGTACGATGTTTCGAAAATTGACATGGACATATGCCGGTGTGGGAATACTTGGTCTTTTGTCAGTGCTTGTGGTAGGAGTGGCGAGCAGAGGAGCAAAGCTTTCTTTGACATTTGGTCCTGTTTCAATTCAGCCATCTGAGTTTGTAAAGATACTTTTTGTGTTTTTATAGCATCCATGCTGTATAAATCAACTGATTTAAAGCAGCTTGCCATAACAAGCGGCGTATCGGCAGTGTTTGTGCTGATACTTGTTGCATCAACGACCTCGGTGGAGCGCTTTTGTATTTCTTTACATATCTGGTCATGATTTATGTTGCGACAAAAAAGTTTTATATTTTTGCCGGAGGACTCGCGTTTGTGGGACTTGGAATGTACGCTGGTTATCATCTGTTTTCACATGTGAAAAACAGAATTGTTGCATGGCTTGATCCTCTTTCTGTCATAGACAAGGCCGGCTATCAGGTGTGTCAGTCGCTCTTTGCCATAGGTACAGGCGGACTGTTTGGCTTTGGACTGGGGCAGGGTCTGCCAAATAAGATACCTATTGTGTCTAAAGACTTTATCATAGCGGCTATCTCAGAGGAGATGGGCGGTATATTTGCTGTCTGCCTCATTATGGTTTGTGTCAGCTGCTTTCTTATGATATTTAATCTTTCCATGCAGATGAAGGATGCATTTTACAAGTATGTGGCGTTGGGACTTGGCAGTGTGTATGCGCTTCAGGTGCTTTTAACTGTCGGCGGTTCAACCAAGTTTATACCGATGACCGGTGTAACGCTGCCGCTTGTGAGCTACGGTGGCAGCTCGCTTCTATCTACGATGATTATTTTTGGAATGATACAGGGCATGTATATTATGCAGGCAGCCCCTGAAAAAAGGAGAAAAATAGATGACAAGAGACGAAAGGACCATGAGACAAAAAACAGACAAAAGCAGACAGCTAAAGAGCCGGGGGCGCAGGGAAGTCAACAGAGAAGGAGAAAATCGGCAGCAGGCGGCAAAAACAGCACGAAGACACAGAAATAGAGAGTATGCGGTTGTTACATATTTTTTCCTTATAGTTTTTGTTGGATTGATAGGTTATTTCTTATATTTCCAGTTTGTAAAAAGCGACGAATTCATCAACAGTCCATACAATTCGCTTCAGGATCTTTTCTCTAAGAATGTAGTGAGGGGCGAGATACAGACTAAGGATGGACATGTCATAGCACGGACAAAGGTAGGTTCAGATGCATCTGAGACAAGGGAATACCCTGACGGCAGGTTGTTTGCGCATGTAGCGGCTTTGCCGTAAATGGTAAGGCCGGGCTTGAAAAGCAGGAAAATTTCTCATTGCTTCGCTCACATGAGTTTTTCCTTGACCAGATAGTAAATGATATAAGCGGTAAGAAAAATACCGGTGATAATGTCATAACCACACTGGATTACGAAGCACAGGCGGCTGCATACAATGCACTTGACGACTATGAAGGTGCTGTCATTGCAATTGAGCCGAAGACAGGAAAGATTGCAGTTATGGTGTCAAAGCCTGATTATGACCCAAATACCATCGCAAGTGACTGGGAGAGCGTAAACGGTGAGGGCAGCACTTCTCTTTACAACAGGGCAACACAGGGACAGTATGCTCCGGGCTCAGTGTTTAAGATTTTTACAGCACTTGAGTATTATAACGAAAATCCGTCTACATACAACGACTACAGCTTTGATTGTGACGGCAGTATTACAAAGGACGGCTTTACAATCCACTGCGCCGGCAATAAATCACACGGACAGGAGGACTTAACAAAGTCGTTTGCCAAGTCATGCAACTCGTCCTTTTCCAATATAGTCTTTTGGTGGATAACAATAAGCTTAATACCTTGTGTGACGACATGCTTTTCAACAAGAATCTGCCATAGCCTTTGATTCAAAAAAGAGTAAGTTTGCGCTGGATAACAATGCTTCGTCAGCTCTGACCATGCAGACCACGATAGGTCAGGGAAACACGCTTGTTTCACCGCTTCACATGTGCATGATTGCCGGTGCAATCTGCAATGATGGAAATCTGATGAGGCCATATCTGGTAGACCATACGGAAAATGCGAGCGGGGCGCTTGTGGAGCAGAATAAACCGGCTTCATACAAGCAGATTATGTCAAAGGATCAGGCAGCTTTTCTCCAGAATCTTATGGCAGCAGTGGTATCTGATGGAACAGGCGCAAAGCTAAGCAATCAGAGCTATGAGCCTTTGGAAAGACCGGAACTGCCCAGGTATCAGATTCTACTGACCAGACCAATGCCTGGTTTGTGGGCTATGGAAAAAAGGATGGCTACAATGATCTGGCAATCGCAGTAGTTGTGGAGGATTCGGGTGCCGGAAGTACATATGCGGTGCCGGTGGCAAAAAAGGTATTTGATAAATATTTCAATGAATAGGCTTGTTGCACTTTTTTTAGAAGTAGGTTATACTTAAGTGTAATGACAGACGTTATCGTTCATATTTCACTTGAACTGACAGATAGCGTTTAAACCACACTTGGAGGAATGGCAATGATAGAAGCAACGAGCTGTGGCGGTGTGGTAATCTTTCGTGGCAAAATATTACTCTTATACAAGAACTACAGGAACAGGTACGAGGGGTGGGTACTGCCCAAGGGAACTGTGGAATCTGATGAAGAGTACAAGGACACTGCAATCCGTGAAGTGAAAGAGGAGACTGGTGCCAGTGCAACGATAATCCAATACGTGGGTAAGAGCCACTATTCTTTTACCGTGCCACATGATACAGTGGAAAAGGATGTACACTGGTATCTTATGATGGGCGAAAGTTATTATAGTAAACCGCAAAGAGAAGAGTATTTCATGGATTCAGGGTTTTACAAGTATCACGAGGCATATCATCTGCTCAAGTTTGCAAATGAGAAGCAGATACTTGAGAAGGCTTACAATGAGTACCTGGATTTAAAGAAAAGCAACTTATGGGGGACACACAAGTATTATTAGTATTATTAAAAAGCAGTTTTAAAAACTGCTTTTTGAGGTTTTGGAATGAAATGGTATGAGGATTTATTTGTAGGAGAGTCTGTTACCGGAAAGATAAAGAAAATCAAGTGGAAGATAGAGCATAATGCCGGCATGCTTCACACATACATCATCACGTTTCCGTCAAATGAGGAAAACCTTTTGGATATCATTCCGACAAGAGAATTGCTGCAAAAGGGATATCCGAAGAAGAATCTGCACATAATCGCAGTAGCGGGTAATTATGATGAGGCACTTTTGCTGGCCTGTGATATTATTAAGGAGACATACGAAAATACAGGTAAAACAGATGTAAAGAGCTATTTAAAGAGCAAACGGAGGAAATAGATAGATGATATTTACGATTTTAAAGGTCATAGGCATCATACTCCTTGTAGTGCTTGCTCTTATACTTACAGCGCTGCTTTGCGTACTGTTTGTGCCGGTCAAGTACAGGGCTGTCGGAAGCTTTGACAATACAGACATAAGAGCAAAAGCACATGTGTCATGGCTTTTGCATTTGTTTGCACTGCATATAGAGTATGCGGATGAAACTGACGGATATATAAGGTTTGCTTTTGTGAAGAAGAAGCTGTTTGATAATTATGAGGCTTTGGATGATGACGATATGGATGAGGCAGCTAAAACTGAAACAGAAGATAAAGTCAGAGAAAACACCGGAGATGGGCCTCAAATACCGGCAGATGAGTCAGAACATGTCGCAGATGAACAGACAGAGAATGAAAGCACAGCACAGACTCATAACGAGCAAAGGACAGTAAGTGATGAGAATCAGCATATAAAACAACAAACTAAGTTCACTCATCAAAAAACGTATAAAAAGCGAAACAAAAAGTCACATAAAAAACAATTTAAAGATAAGTCAGAAAAAATAAAAAACTGTATCTATAAGCTAAAAAGAGAATACAGTGATGAGAGAAATAAAGCTGCTTTTTTGCATCTGAAAAAAGAGCTTTTTATCATTCTTAAAAGAATATGCCCAAGGAGGCTTAAGCTTACAATGGTTTATTCAACCGGCTCGCCGGATACAACAGGTATTTCATTAGGTATTTTAGCATGTTTTCCTGTCGGCTATACAAACAGATGGCGGATCACACCCGATTTCGAGAGTGAAAATCCATATGCAAAGGGCAGCTTTGACATAAAGGGGCATGTGATAGTAATAAGTATTTTGGCGGCAACACTTAGAATTTTATTTGATAAAAACTGCCGCAGATTATATAATAGGATAAGCAGATAGGAGGAAGATATTATGGCAGATAATAGTTTTAACAACACAGTAGAGTCACTTTTCAAGGGGATGGACAGCTTTATCACTACAAAGACGGTGGTTGGTGATGCGATTCATATAGGGGATACTATCATACTTCCACTTGTGGATGTGTCGTTTGGAGTGGCAGCAGGAGCATTTTCGGCAGAAAAGAAAAATAACGGAGCCGGTGGTATGGGTGGAAAGATTCAGCCAAGTGCAGTGCTCGTTATCCAGAATGGACAGACAAAGCTTGTCAATGTAAAGAATCAGGATGGTATGACCAAGATACTTGATATGGTGCCGGACATTGTAAGCCGTTTCTCAAAGGGAAAAAATGATGACCTTAATCTCGACGATGTAAAGGTAGACGAGGCAGAGGACGACAAGCAGGATTAATTTCATATATGAAAGCAAATAAAAAGGACATCCAAACGGATGTCCTTTAAAATTCAAAAGATTCAAAAATAAAGACTAAGCTCTCTCAACTTTGCCAGATCTTAAACATGAAGTACATACATATAACTTCTGTGGAACTCCATTGACCTTGCAAGAAACCTTCTTAATGTTTGACTTCCAAACATGATTTGATCTTCTATGAGAATGGCTGACATTATTTCCATAATGAACACCTTTTTCACAAATTGCACATTTTGCCATGATATTGCACCTCCTTGCATTTCACTAAGCTTACCATACTCTTAAGCTCACAACAAATGTATTCTATCAGATTAAAATAAAGAATGCAAGGATAAAATATAAAAATATTTGCTTTTTGTGAAAAAAAAGGTATAATAACATTAGCTACGTCACAATATGATGGAGGTATATATTATGAAGGGACAGATGGATACCCAATATGGACAAATTTTAATTGATACAGATGTTATTGCAACCTATGCAGGCTCTGTAGCTGTAGAGTGCTTTGGAATAGTAGGCATGGCAGCGGTCAACATGAAGGATGGTCTTGTAAAGCTTTTAAAGAGAGATTACCTGAACCATGGAATAAATGTAAAGGTAGATGAGAACAACGAAATTACGATTGATTTTCATGTAATAGTAGCGTATGGTATTTCAATCGGCACTGTTTCGGACAATCTTATCGAGACGGTTAAGTACAAGGTTGAGTCATTTACAGGAATGAAAATTGCAAAGATCAATATTTACGTTGAGGGCGTAAGGGTAATTGATTAAGGAGGACTACAAAAAGTGGAGATCACAAGCATTAATTCAAAGCTCCTTGCAAGGATGTTTCTTGCGGGAGCCAAGAATCTTGATTCAAAGAAAGACTGGATAAATGAGCTGAATGTATTCCCGGTACCGGATGGTGATACGGGAACAAATATGACAATGACAATCATGTCTGCGGCCAAGGAGGTCAGCTCGCTCACAAATCCTACCATGGCAGAGCTTGCAAAGGCTATTTCATCAGGCTCTTTAAGAGGTGCCAGAGGAAACTCGGGTGTTATCTTATCACAGCTTTTCAGAGGCTTCTGCAAGGTTATAAAGGAATACGATGAGATAGATGTCACTATTCTTTGTGAGGCATGCCAGAAGGCGGTTGAGACAGCTTACAAGGCAGTTATGAAGCCAAAGGAGGGAACTATCCTTACAGTGGCAAAGGGCGCAGCAGAAAAGGCTCTGGAGCTGTCAGACGAAACAGAGGATGTTGTCACATTTGTTGAAGGGGTTATAAAGCAGGCTGAGTATGTGCTTGACCAGACACCGGAGATGCTTCCTGTATTAAAACAGGCAGGTGTTGTGGATTCGGGCGGACAGGGACTTGTTCAGGTATTAAAGGGAGCATATGATGCCCTTATCGGCAAGGAGATTGACTATACAATCGAGGGCGCACCAACAGGAGCAGCCCCTGCAAAGATTTCGGCTGAGACAGAGGCAGAGATTAAGTTTGGTTACTGCACAGAGTTTATTATTGTACTCAATGCGCCAATGTCAGACAATGAGGAGCACGCATACAAGGCATTCCTCGAGTCAATCGGTGACTCTATAGTCGTTGTAGCTGACGATGAGATCGTAAAGACTCACGTACATACAAACGACCCTGGACTTGCACTGCAGAAGGCACTTACCTTCGGCTCACTCAGCAAGATAAAGATCGACAATATGCGTGAGGAGCATCAGGAAAAGCTCATCAAGGATTCACAGAAGCTTGCAGCACAGCAGAAGGCTGAGGAAGAGGCTTATGAAGCTGCTCAGGCTGATGAAAAGACAAATAACATGCCTGCAAAGGAAATGGGCTTTGTATCTGTTTCAATCGGAGAAGGCATGAATGAAGTGTTTAGAGGCCTTGGAGTGGACTATCTCATAGAGGGTGGTCAGACAATGAACCCTAGCACAGAGGATATGCTCAACGCTATCGAGCATGTAAATGCGAAGACAGTATTTATCCTGCCAAACAACAAGAATATCATCATGGCTGCAAACCAGGCAGTAGACCTTGTTGAGGATAAACAGATTATTGTTATCCCTACAAAGACTATCCCACAGGGTATCACAGCGCTCGTAAATTATATCCCTGATCACAGTGCCGAGGAGAATAAAGAGCAGATGATGGCTGAGATAGAAAATGTCAAGACAGGACAGGTGACATATGCAGTCCGCGATACTGAGATTGACGGAAAAACCATCAAGCAGAACGACTTCATGGGAATCGGAGACAAGAGCATCCTTTCTGTTGGAACAGACTTAAGGGCTACCACACTTGAGATGGTAGATGCATGGTAGATGAGGATTCAGCGATTGTCAGCATTTATTTCGGAAGTGATTCTGATGAGGACTCAGCTAATGAGCTTGCAGCAGCAATCGAAGAGAAATATCCTGATGTGGAGGTTGAGGTCAACGATGGCGGACAGCCAATCTACTATTATGTTATTTCTGTAGAGTAAAGCCTTTTAAAGAATATAAATGACATTTATTATATTTAGGAGCAAATATGGATATAGCTTCACCGATTACCGCGGTTAAGGGAATCGGGGAAAAAACACAAAAAGCATTTGCTAAAATGGGAGTATACACCGTTGGTGATATACTCCTTCATTTTCCCCGGGATTATGTAAAGTTTCCGGAAATAACGGATATTGATGAACTGAATAATGTAAACGTAAGCAGCACCTATGCCATCCATGCTGTGATTAAAAAGGCACCTGTAGTGAAAAATACAGCGAGAATGCAGATTACATTGCAGGATATCGGCTCGCCCGGGCATATGATACAGCTGGTATGGTACCGTATGCCATACCTTAAGGCACAGCTTGTGCAGGGGAGACATCTTATATTTTACGGACATATTAAGCCAAAGGGAGGCCGATATGTCATGGAGCAGCCTGTGGTGTATGAGGTGCAAAAGTACGAGGCTATACGCGATACACTGCAGCCTGTGTATTCCGTGACAAGCGGTGTGACAAACAATCTGATAGTGAAGACGATAAAGGAGACTCTGTCACATGATACACTGTTGTCAGATTATCTGCCTAAGGATATAAGGCACAGGTACGGCTTTTGCGAGTACAATTATGCCATGAAGCAGATACATTTCCCTGATGACTTTGACGCTCTTGTGGAGGCAAGAAGAAGGCTTGTTTTTGATGAGTTTTTTCTCTTTATCATGGGCATGCGGTATCAGAATAAAAAGCAGCAGAAGGACAAAAATGAGTTTGAGTTTACGGATGATGCTTTTATAGACGGACTGATTGATAAGCTTCCGTATGAGCTGACAGGCGCGCAGAAGAAGACAATAGATGAGATAAAGCAGGATATTAAAAGCCCTTATGTGATGCAGAGGCTTATTCAGGGTGACGTGGGCTCAGGAAAGACGATTGTTGCTTTTCTTCTTATGGCGTGGGCGTCAAAATGTGGCTATCAGTCTGCAATTATGGCTCCGACGGAGGTACTAGCAAACCAGCATTACGAGACGTTTTGCTCACTGGTCAGTCAGTTTGGACTTGACAGTCCTGTTGTGCTTCTTACCGGCTCCATGACGGCAAAGCAGAAAAGAGAAGCCTATGCACGCCTTGAAAACGAGAAAAATGCGCTTATTATAGGCACTCATGCGCTCATACAGGAGAAAGCTGATTTTTCCAATCTGTCGCTTGTTATCACAGATGAGCAGCACAGATTTGGAGTGAAGCAGAGGGAGAGCTTCTCGGATAAGGGAAGAAAGCCACATATACTTGTGATGAGTGCCACTCCGATACCGCGTACGTTAGCAATAATCATATACGGTGATATGGATATCTCTGTCATAAATGAGGTGCCGGCAAAGAGGCTTCCGATCAAGAACTGTGTGGTTGGCACGGCGTTCAGGCCAAAGGCCTACAGCTTCATCGAGGAGCAGGTGAGAGCCGGTCATCAGGCGTATGTTATATGTCCTCTTGTGGAGGAAACCGAAAACTCGGAAGGGGAAAATGTCACAGATTATGCAAATGTGCTTAAAGCGGCACTGCCAAAGGATATCACGGTAGATGTGCTTAACGGCAGGATGAAGAGCAAGGCAAAGGATGAGGTGATGCAGCGCTTTGCAAATAATGAGTCGCAGGTGCTTGTGTCCACAACAGTCGTGGAGGTTGGTGTAAATGTGCCCAATGCAACTGTCATGATGATAGAGAATGCAGACAGGTTTGGACTTGCACAGCTTCATCAGCTAAGAGCCGTGTAGGCAGGGGGGATGCACAGTCGTATTGCATTTTCATCAATTCGTCAAATTCAAAGAAATCAAAAAACGTCTGGAGATACTAAATAAATCAAATGATGGCTTTTATATAGCAAGTGAGGATTTAAAGCTCAGAGGTCCCGGGGATTTCTTTGGAATCAGGCAGAGTGGAGACCTTGCGTTTGCACTTGCGGATGTGTATCAGGACAGCGATGTGCTAAAGGAAGCATCTGAGATGGTGGATGAGGTGCTTGAGGCAGACCCGGCGCTTTGTACACCGGAAAACAGAATACTGAAAAAGAAAATGGATGAATTTGCAAAAGAACAATTAAAGAGAATGAATCTGTGATGAGCTTAAATGGCTAAAATAAAAGCTGATATCGCACGCATGACTATGCATGTGTATATCAGCTTTTTACTTTAAGCATTTTGGAATGGTTATGAAATAAGTATAATCTGCTTACTCAATCTGCCTGATATCGGATATGTCCGGGTGAATCGTGAGAGAATAGTTTGTGTAATACACGACAAAGCCGGCTGCGGCACCGTTTGGCTTTTTGACATTTTTCTTTTGCAGATAATCTATCTCTACCTTGTCGGCATTTTTGCCCTTTGAGTAGTAGCCTGCGAGCTTGCCGGCCTCCTCAAAGGTGCTGTCCGGCAGCTCTTTGTTTTCAGCTTTTACAATGACATGTGAGCCGGGCATGCCCTTGGCGTGGAACCACCAGTCGTTTCCGGTTGCCAGCTTGAAGGTGAGCTCATCGTTCTGGTAGTTGTTTTTGCCAACGTACATATCAAAGCCGTCTGATGAGATATAGTGGAAGGGTTTGCTCTTTACCTTCTGTTTCTTTGAACCCTTTCCTTTTTTGATAAAACCGTATTCTATCAGTTCATCCTTTATCTGGACGAGGTCGTCAGCACTTAAAGCGATATCCAGTGAATTCTGAATTGATTCGAGATGGTCTATCTGACCTTTTGTTTCAAGAATCAGCTCGTTCAATGCTTCGGCAGTACGCTTCATCTTTCCGTATTTGTCAAAGTATTTCTGCGCGTTCTCGGCAGGAGTTTTTGTGTTGTCGATAGGGATTTTGATGATTTTGTTGTCATCATAATAGTTTGCAGCTTCAAGAAACTTGTCGTCCGGTGTAAGTCCGTAGCCGAATGCGTTGATAAGCTCGCCGTACACCTTGTACTTTTCGCGTTTTTCGGAGTCCTTAAGCTGCTTCATCTGCAGGGAATATTTCTTCTGGTTTCGCTCCAGGAGAGTATTTACGTGTTTTCTCAGGTCGGCTGACTTCTGGCGTATACGTGTATAGGTGTTTCTCTCAGAGTAGTAAAGCTCTAAAACCTCTGATATGGATTCATATTTTGTGACCGTTAAATCGCTATACTGAGTCAGCTCTATTGAAGAAAATTCCTTTGGTTCATTGCCGTCACGCACGATATTCGGCGTAAAACGATTATTTTTTATGTCCTCCATCATCATGTGAAGTTGCTTCCCAGGTGCAAAAGCTCATCGTGTGAGTAGCAGCTACAGGGGAGTCCGCGTCAAGACCTGCCCGATGAGCCAGCTCATTTGCCACAAGTGGCTGATGCCGGAAAAGGATGAGTAGATAGCCTTTGAAACAGTAAGCGGCTTTGCTGATATAATATCCGCAAACTGCTTCGAATCTACAGTCAGAGGATTATATTTATCCTCCTGTGTCGCGGGGATTTTGTAGGCTCTGCCCGGAAGCACCTCACGCACAGAGCTTACGGATGCGGGAATACGCTTGGCACTGTCTATTATCGTACCATCGGAGTCGGTAAAGATGATGTTTGAATATTTGCCCATCAGCTCGATAATAAGTACCTTGTGGCATAGATCGCCCATCTCGTTTAAGTGCTCGATTTCAAAGTTTATGATACGCTCCATGCCCGGCTGGTAAATCTTTGTGATGCGTCCGTTTGCTATATGCTTTCTTAAAACCATGCAAAATGTAGGGGCAGTGAGAGGGCTTACCTTATTGGTGGGTGTCAGGTAGATGAATGGAAGCGATGCACTTGCAGACATCGAAAGTCTGAAAGAGCCGTTTGGTCCCTTTAGGGTAAGAAGCAGCTCATCTGCCTCAGGTTCTGCGATTTTACTGATTTTTGAGTTTAGTATCGTGCTGTTTAGCTCTGCAACTATATTTGAAATGACTATTCCGTCTAAAGCCATGATGTTCCTCCTTATTTCCTGTAAATATTCTAAGTTGCTGAATATTTATAATCATGAATATTTATATTATAATATATTTGACGAAAATCTCAAGGAGTTATATAATAAACTCATCTATGCATATGCGAAAGGAAAAATTATGATTAAAAGTATGACCGGCTTTGGCAGATACGAGTACGAAGATGCAAGCCGTAAGATTACAGTTGAGGTAAAATCCGTAAATCACAGATATCTGGATGTCAATATCAAGATGCCTAAAAAGCTCAATTTCTTCGAGAGTGCAATAAGGACTCTGCTTAAGGAGTACATAGAGCGCGGCAAGGTCGATATTTATATCACATATGAGGATTTTACAGAAAATAATCTCTCATTGCAGTATAATAAGGCTCTCGCAGGAGAATATCTTAAGTATCTTAATCAGATGGCGGAGGAATTCGGATTGGAGAATGATATAAGAGTGAGCACGCTGTCGAGATATCCGGAGGTATTTGCGATGGAGGAGCAGCCTGTAGATGAGGATGAGCTGTGGAGCAGTCTTGAGAAGGCTCTTCGCGGTGCATTTGAGCCATTTGTTGAAAGCCGTGTGCGCGAGGGAGAAAATCTTAAAAAAGACCTTTGCGAAAAGCTCGATAATATGGTATCATATGTTGATTTCATTGAGGAGCGTTCGCCACAGATTATTGTCGAATACCGTGCGCGTCTTGAGGAAAAGCTAAGAGAGCTGCTGGCAGACAATCAGCTTGATGATTCAAGAATAGCCCAGGAGGTCACTATTTTTGCGGACAAGATCTGTGTGGATGAGGAGACAGTCAGGCTCAAAAGCCATATCCTTTCCATGAAGGATTCGCTAAATGCCGGTGGCAGTGTGGAAGAAAGCTTGATTTCCTCGCACAGGAGATGAACCGTGAGGCGAATACCATCCTTTCAAAGTCCAATGATCTTAAGATTTCTGACACAGGCATCAGTCTTAAAACTGATATAGAAAAAGTCAGGGAACAGATTCAAAATATTGAGTAATTTTAGGAGATTGTGATGAGTAACACAGGAAAATTAGTTGTTTTTTCAGGCTTTTCGGGTTCCGGAAAGGGTACTATCATGAAGGAGCTTATGGCAAAGCATGGTGATGATTATGCACTGAGCGTATCAGCCACGACCAGAGGTCCAAGGCGGGTGAGGAGCATGGCAGAGAGTATTTTTTTATCTCAGAGGAAGAATTTGAACAGATGATAAAGGCAGATGGACTGCTTGAGTATGCCAAGTATGTAGATCATTACTACGGTACACCAAAGTCATATGTAAATGAGCAGCTTAGCGCAGGAAAGAATGTGATTCTTGAGATAGAAATCCAGGGAGCTTTAAAGATAAAGAAGCAGTTTCCTGATACGGTGCTTATGTTTGTGTCAGCGCCGAGTGCAGATGAGCTTAGGGACCGGCTTGTAGGAAGAGGCACAGAGACAAAAGAGGTCTGTGCACAGAGACTTTCAAGAGCATATGAGGAGTCTTTGGGCATAGAGAAATATGATTATTTAGTGGTAAATGATAAGCTTGACGATTGTGTAGAGCTTGTGAATGACATCATCCACAGCTCTGACGACACAAAAAAGAATCAGGATTATCTTGTATCATCAAATATAGATTTTATAAATAAAATGAGAAAAGAGCTTTTAAGCTTTTCGAAAGGAGATAAATAATATGATACATCCATCGTATGTAGAGTTAATGAAGGTAGTAAACAACAATGTAGAGATAGGTGAAGAGCCGGTAGTAAACAGCCGTTATTCTATCGTTATTGCTGCAGCAAAGCGTGCACGCCAGATTATTGATGGTGCAGAACCACTTATCGCACGCCCTAAGTGCAATAAGCCATTATCTATTGCTGTAGAGGAGCTGTACACGGGAGCTGTCAGAATCGTCTCAGATGATGAGGATTTAAACGAAGGCGAAGAGGCTTAATCTAGGAGGGGAAAGGCTGTTTTGTCTTTCCATTTAATTGTAAATACTTACATTTGAGAGGTACTATGAAATTATTATTTATTTCGCTTGGATGCGATAAAAACCTTGTGGATTCAGAGTATATGATAGGCATGCTTGCAAATGACGGCATTGAGATGACTGATGATGAGACGCAGGCTGATATCATTATCGTAAACAGCTGCTGCTTCATAGGTGATGCAAAGGAGGAGAGTATCAATACAATTCTCGAGATGGCTCAGTATAAGGAGACAGGCAAATGCAAATCACTTATTGTGACAGGCTGTCTGGCACAAAGATACAAGGATGAGATTTTTAAGGAAATCCCAGAGGTTGATGCCATACTTGGCACCAATTCATATGATACTATAGTTGAAGCTGTCCATGAGACACTTGAAAAACACAGATACAGCAATCTGCACACCTTAGAGGGGCTTCCCAGCATAAAGACAAAGCGTATTGTCACCACAGGAGGGCATTTCGCTTACCTTAAGATAGCAGAGGGTTGCAATAAAAACTGTACCTACTGTGTCATTCCATCTGTCAGAGGTCGTTACAGAAGTGTGCCGATGGAGGATTTGATTGAGCAGGCGAAGAGCCTTGTGGAGCAGGGAGCAAAAGAGCTTATACTTGTTGCCCAGGAGACCACACTTTACGGAGTGGATTTGTATGGTGAGAAGTCACTTCATAGGCTTTTGGATGAGCTCAATAAGATAAGCGGGCTGTTCTGGATAAGGATTATGTACTGCTATCCTGAGGAGATATACGATGAGCTATAGATCCATGATAAAGGATGAGAAGGTATGCCATTATCTGGATATGCCAATCCAGCACTGCAATGACGATATTTTAAGGCGCATGGCAGAAAAACAACAAAGGCTGAGCTTATGGAGCGTATCAGAATGCTGCGTG
>ENA-OQCP01000189-OQCP01000189.1-human-gut-metagenome-genome-assembly--contig:-NODE-189-length-26344-cov-2.550177_pt1 | contig 26344 bp, 23 predicted proteins | sample MGYA00242760_ERZ504583 | MGnify/ENA primary metagenome ERZ504583 (study PRJEB26092, sample SAMD00036308) | human gut metagenome | host: Homo sapiens | study: EMG produced TPA metagenomics assembly of...
TTTAAAGCTCATTGATTACCTGCTTCTCTCTCTGTAGATTTGAATATAGTTTTCTCAGGTGCGAATTACACGGAACTTGGATTTATAGTAAAAACAAATTCGGGAGATTCCGTGCTATTCGCGCCTGCAGAATATCTTTTCCGGAAATAGGCTTTCATCTGTTTTTATTCAACAATTCCTTTGTAGGACATTCATAGTTGCTGATAATCAGTTTGACTCTTTTCAAATCCTCCAATTCGTGTATGGGACGTTCCATCGACGGAGGAATGGGTAACTGGGAGTATTCCTGAAAATAGAGCAGGCAAGCATCTTTCCACCAGACAGCATCGCGTACTTGTGTCTTCAAGCGTGATTGTATATCTTTGAATCGTTCGCCGTCAACGTATTCCTCTACCTTATCCCATATTTTCTGGAACTCCCTTACTTGCCGTACGCCGTTGTCGTAGTGGCGGCAAAGTTCCTCCCATAGGGAATTTCCGCTTTTCATCCGGAACGTCCAAGGCACGTGGTGGAACCAGAGAAGATACTTTTCGGGGCACGTGGTCAAGTCGTCGTAGAGCCTGCAGAGTGAGTCAGGATATTGTGCAGTGGCATTACTGCCGGTGTGACTGCGGTTGAATCCGATTCCCGTACTATCGGCATTATGATAATAGGACGGCATCCAGTCGGGTCGTGCGTCGGGAATGTCGCACCAAGGTTCGGGACCGTAGTGATGTCCCCAGGCAAAAATATGGTGTAGTCCTAATGGCATCATGTAGTTAACAACCGCTTCACGACTTTCGAGCATCATCTGGCTTGCCGGCCCAACAAAATTTTTGTCATTGCTGAAAGTCTGCCTTAACCATTCGTCTGCTATTTCTTCGGAAGAGATTGCCGGGTTCCAGGCCAGGCGTCCGAAAGCATACCAGTTGGCTTGTGCAAAGGGATGTCCGCACCAGTTTTTGTCTGTACCTATATTGGCAACACCTGCAACGGCTCTTAACGAAGAAGGTGCCACAAAGCGGAGGAACTCTTTCCACATGGGTGCCAGATAGGCAAGGTGGTTGGAATGTCCTAAGTATTCTTGGGTAATTTGAAATTCTGCCATGAGTGGAGTCTCGTGCATGGCTCCGAAGAGTGGGTTGTAAGGCTCACGTGGCTGAAAGTCTATTGGACCGTTCTTTACTTGCAAGATGACGTTTGAACGGAATTTGCCGTCCAATGGTTTAAACTCGGTGTATGCTTGTTTTGCGCGGTCGGTATCCGATGGATTATAGACGAAGGCGCGCCACATGACGATACCTTTGTAAGGTTTGAGGGCATCGGCCAGCATATTGGCGCCTTCGGCATGGGTGCGTCCGAAGTCGCATGGACCGGGTTGTCCTTCACTGTTTGCCTTCACAAGGAAACCTCCGAAATCCGGTATAAGTCGGTAGATTTCGCGAGTTTTGTCTTTCCACCAGCGAATGACTTGTTTGTCAAGTGGGTCGGCTGTATGCAACTTGCCGAGTATAATCGGGCTGGCAAAGTTGACGGAAAGATATACCGTATTCCATAAGGCGGAAGGTGTCTGCCAACGTCTTTACCTTTTCCAGATATGCCGTAGAAAGAATTTGGGGAGAAGCATTTACATTGTTCAATACAGTACCGTTGATACCGATGGAGGCATTGGCACGGGCATACGCTTCATATCTGCCGGAGGATGTGTCGGGCAGCTTCTCCCAATCCCAGAGCGACTGTCCGGCATAGCCTCGCTCTACGGTTCGGTCCATGTTGTCCCAATGGTTGAGGATGCGAAGGCTGTAGGCCGGATTCTCCGTGGAGGGACGGATGGGCAGTCCGCTTTCTTGCAGGCGGAGCAGGTGAAAGGCTCCATATAGCAGGCCGGTTGCAGAGGGGGAGCTCAAGACGAGCTTCTTCTCCGTGCATTGTATGCGGAAACCGTCCGGGGCAAGTTGCTTGTCTTTCTCTATCAGCAGAGTGACCGGATTTCCTTTCCAGGACTGCCGCAACTCTTCGGCGGCCAGATTCAAGGTTGCGGATGTGCATTGGGCCGATACCTCGACGGAGGCATTTGCCCCTTGACTCTGTCTTAACCACAAAAGCTGCCATCTTCGGCAGCCATTTGGTTTGTAAAGAAGAAAACGATGCAGATAAGAGAGAAGAATCTGTATTTCATGATATATTGTCTACTGTTGTTTATTCAGGATTTCCTTCTATGGTGATGATTTTCCTTCGGAGTCATATTCCAGTTCGCAGACCTTGAGGCTGCGAAGCCATGTTTTTCCGTTGGAAGGTACGCAGTCGTGGTGGAAAAGATACCATTTCCCCTTGTATTCCGTGATGGCATGGTGCGTTGTCCATCCCACAACTGGGGTGAGGATGACTCCTTGATAGACAAAAGGTCCGTAAGGATTGTCGCCGATGGCATAGCATAAGCGGTGTGTGTTGCCGGTGGAGTAGGAGAAGTAGTATTTTCCGTTGTACTTGTGCATCCAGCTGGCCTCGAAGAAGCGCCGTTCGTTGTCGCCGGCTGTCAGGGGCTTGCCGTTTTCATCCAGAATGACTACCGGCTTCGGCTCTTCGGCAAATTGCAGCATGTCGTCGCTCAGTTTTGCCACGCGTCCCGGTATGGACGGTTCGTTGTCCGGGGGGAAGGCGGCGCTTTCCAGTGCCTTGTTGTCGCGGTAGCGTTGCAGTTGGCCGCCCCACAGTCCGCCAAAGTACATGTAGTAGCAGCCGTTTCCGTCATCCAGTATGGCGGGGTCGATGCTGTAGCTGCCTCTTATCGGGTCTGCCTGGGGTATGAAAGGCCCTTCGGGAGAGTCGCTGACGGCAACGCCGATGCGGAAGATGTCATTTTGGTCTTTCAATGGAAAGTACATGTAGTATTTGCCGTCTTTCAAGCAACGTCACAGTCCCATAACTGGCGGCCTGCCCAAGGAATGTCTTCGGTGGCGAGCACCACTCCGTGGTCTTTGATTTCACCGTGCATCACGTCGTCGGTAGAGAAGACGTGATAGTCCTTCATGTTGAAGTGGTCGCCGTTGTCGTTTTCCGGTATGCCGCTCTCCCAGTCATGGCTGGGATAAATATAGACTTTGCCGTTGAATACATGCACTGCCGGGTCTGCCATATAGTCTTCCGGAACCAAATATCTCATTTCTTTCTTCATGGTGTATTATGTTTTAGGGTGTTTGCAACAGTTCGCGTACGAATGGTTTGGGCTGGTAATTGCGGTCGAACAGTAGCGGGTATTCCCGGCGGCCGCGCATGGGAAAGTCGTTTTTCCATGAGTCGCCGTCAGATATTCCCCATGCAGTGACGCGCGTGATTACATCTGCATGTTTCAGGAAGAGGTCGAAGAAGGACTTCATGCGTGCATTCCAGATGCGGCTGACACTGTCGGGCAATGTTTCCGGATAAGGATTCAACGCTTTCCGGTATGCTGCGGTGTCCGATATGTTTGCCGTGTGGCTGACTGTGGGAAGGGCGCTCATGTCCCATTCTGTAATCATTACTTTGGCACCGGTGGCTGCAAAGGCGAGCAGGCTCTTCTCAAAGTCTTCCACCGTGGGATAGTCCATGCCCATATGTCCCTGCATGCCGACGGCATCGATGCGGATGCCCTTTTCTTTCAATGAGCGCACAAGGGCGGCCACTGAGTCACGGCGGCCCGGGACATTCATGCCATAGTCATTATAGTAAGTTCTGCTTCAGGGTCGGCTTCATGGGCGCATTGGAAAGCATAGGGGATATACTCTTTGCCCAATATCTCATAGAATTTGGTTTTGCGGTATGAACCGTCTTCCATAATAGCTTCGTTTACCACATCCCATCCGTGTATGCGGCCTTTGTATCTGCCGACAATGGTAGATATATGTTCCTTCATGCGTTGCTTCAGAACCTCAGGTGAGACATTCTTTCCTGCTGAATCGACGCAGAACCAGGGAGCTAACTGTGAGTGCCAGATAAGGCAGTGACCAATGACGGCCATGCCATTCTCTTCACCGAAGTCTACCAGGAGTCTGCCGGTGTAAAGTTATACCGGTTTTCCTCCGGATGGATGACCTCGCACTTCATGCAGTTCTCCGCGACGATAGAGTTGAAGTGATGTTTGGCAATGGCAATGGCAGCAGTGTCTTCGCCGGAGACTTGCCGTTGGTTCAACGCCGCACCGATGAGAAATTTATTGCCGAAGGCTGCTTTCAGTGAAGAAGATTCTTCCGAAGGCGTGGTGCGTTTTCCGCCGATGCAAGCCGTAACGAGTCCGGCAATGACAAGGGGAAGTAGTGCTTGTTTCAGTTTCATGTTTTCTCTTATTTCAGTTTCGTATGTTGTTCAACTTATTAGTAAACAAGGTGTCAGTTGACGAGTGGAAAACCCTTGAAAATGATTCTCACGCATCCTATCTTCTTTAATAAACCCGACACTCTTCCTTGTCACCTTGTCCCTTGTTACCTTGTCAACTGCGAAAGTTGAGCTTGCGAAACTTGAGTTAATAATCCGTTTGTTTTCTCCGTTCAGTCAGTTCAGCCTGCATTTCCTCATTGTAGGCTTTCGTGATGGGGTAGAAGTATAATGCAATGACTCCTATGAAGAATGTGGCAGCCGGTATCAGACTTGAAGAAGTATTATGCCGTGGATGGCCGATTCTGTTTTGTGCTGTGCCTGCTCCGCTGACATAGCCAAAACCGGAAAGCAGGAATCCCAGAATAGCTCCACCGATTCCAAGGCCGGCTTTTAATGCGAAAACTACCCCTGCGAAAACGAATCCTGTGGCACGACGGTAATTTACATATTCCGAATGGTCTGCTACATCGGCAATCATAGCCCAAAGTAAGGGTACCGTTGGGGCGTAAGCAAGACTTTTCAGGAAATTTAGGACAAACATGGTTTCTATATCCGTTTCATTGGGGAAATAGAACAGTGCGGTAAAGATAGCTGTCAGTGTCAGACAGAAGATAAACACACGCTTCTTTCCATAACGGTTGGCTAGGAAACTGGATAATAGGATCACTCCGAAGAATTGTACCAGTGCACCGACCATGTTGAAAACTCCAAAGCCTACTTCGTACGCTTTCTCCGGACTATTGACTATCAATCCGAAAGCATTTAGTATATTGTAGCTAAAACTTGCATTTGCTTCTACGGCTACCAGTCCCAATTTGTCGAGGAAAGTATATAGGGCATTGGCATCTACATAGTTCTCAAAGTAGTAGTTCATGGCACTTCCCCACATGGCTAAGGTGGTGAAAAGGAATAGGGTGAGGATGAACATGGCTCGCCAGGGAATACTGTGGAACACATCTCTTATATCTTTCCGGGTATCGGTCTTTTGGCTGGCGGGTGGGGTTATACGTTCTCGTGCAGAAAAAAAAGTAATGATAAAGAATATAAAACCGATTACTGCAAACAGAGAGATTGTGCAAAGCCATCCGTGTCCTTTGTCACCATTTGCGCCGGCAAATTTACCTACAAGGGGCAGCGTTAAGCCTTGCACAATAAATTGTGCTATGGTAGCGGCTACAAAGCGAATGCTGGTAATGCTGTTACGCTCTTTTATATCACTCGTCATGACACCGCCTAATGAGGCATAAGGGGTATTGTTGAATGAATAGAGTGTCATTAGCAGGGTGTACGAAATGGTGGCATACACTGCAACCAGGCTTTTGTCTTCAATGCCGGGATTATAGAAAGCCAATACATAGAATACCATGAACGGTAAAGCCGTCCATAATATCCAAGGGCGGTATTTACCCCAACGGGTTTGCGTCTTATCGGATAAGATTCCCACGGTCGGGTCTACAAAGGCATCGACAATACGGGCTATCAGCATGACACTGCCGGCAATGGCACCCTCCAAGCCGAATACGTCAGTATAGAACTTGGTTTGATAAATCATCATCATCTGGAACACTAAGTTCGCAGAGCAATCTCCGAGGCTATAACCTATTTTCTCCGAGATTGAAATTTTCTGGTTCATGTTGTTCATTATGGTATTAATCTGTTGTAAGTCAATTACTGTTGTAGCTTAACCTCCTTATTGTATTTTAGCGCAGTTTCTGCTGCACGTTGCCCCAACGTCTTCTTGTCCAGTGGATGTATGTCGTTCCACTCTCCCAGATCGCTGTTCTTGATGAGGTAGGTATTGGTGTTCATTTGGGCTGCCCTGGCTTGTTCGTGTCGCATTTCTGCCCAGGCTTTACGTCCCTGGATGTCATTCTTTGCAAGGAAATCTGCCAACTCGACAATGTAGAAAGGTAACTGCTCCGAATTGAAGGTGCGCCGCCAGTCGCTAATCATGGCCGACAATAATGCTGCGTATTCGTTGCGGCGTGAAACGTTGGACTCGCTTGATACCACAATGCGCCGCATATGCCATAATTCTTGAGCGGTGCAATCATGGCGTTGTACAGACAAACCGGTTTGTAACAAAAGAACATCATCTCCGGAGCATCGGGCATCGGGGCTCCCAAACGATACTTCCATGTCGGTTTGAGATTGAGCTCTTTGGCTTGTTCCCTATCTGTTGCCTGATAAATTATTTTATAGGGCTTTTCTTTGACAAAACTTGGTTGGCCACCATTGCTGATGAGGCGTACAGTAATATTGTTTTGTCCGGTTTTGAGTACACCAGCCGGGATTCTGTAAATACGTGGTGGATACTGGTAAGTTGTATTGCCTATAAATATTCCATTTACATATACAGAGTCTGCATCAACGATGCATCCCAAGCGGAGGATGGCGTCACTTCCCGGCGCAATGTCGGTTATGGTAACATCCTGGCGGAACCAGTGGGAACCACCTATCGGATTCAGGCCATTGTTTCCCCAGTCGGCTGAGAACATGTCAACCTCTTGCCACGTATGGTCGTCATAGTTTTCGCTATACCATGGCGTCGCTTCATGCAACCCTGCATCTCCACGGTACAGAGATTCGTTCCAATGACGGAATTTCTCATTTTCTACTTGCTTGATATGTGTGCAGAACTTGTCGTCTTCATATTGCCGTTTGTCATTGATGTATAACGGGAATTGCCTCAGGCCTTCCTCGCTGACCCATGCTTCTACAGGAGTCCCCCCCCAACTGGCATTGATGATCCCTATCGGAATGTTTGTCTTTTCATACATTGCTTTGGCGAAAAAATAGGCCAAGGCGGAGAAATCCATCACATTGTCTTGTGTCAGTGCTTTCCAGCTTGTTTGCGGCATATCTTCTTGTGGCGCATGGAAATTATAGACCTTTGGAATAATGATATGGCGTATCTTTTCATTGTTATAGCCGGCTATCTCATCGGCAAACATATCTGTTACGCGGCTTATGGGCAATTCCATATTCGACTGGCCTGAGCAGAGCCATACGTCGCCCACCAGTATGTTTCTGATTTCAATGTCGTTTATCAGCATGGAGTAAGGGCCACCGGCTTTCATGGAGGGGAGGGTTATACTCCACTGCCCGTCGGCATTTGCTGTGGCAGTGTAGATCTCTTTTAGTTTTTTATTTGTTGTGGAAGTCGGAAAAGTATCTTTGGTAAATTTTACTTGAATGCTTTCTCCTGCATCTGCCGTTCCCCATACTTTTATGGTTTGTTCGCGCTGCAATACCATTCCGTCTGAAATCAAGGCAGGCAACTTTACCTTTGCTCTCACCATCACGGTGCCACAAAGGCAAAGTAACACTGCCATTCCTAACCTAACTTTATTATAACCATTAAACATCATATCTTAATCCTCTTATATTTATTTGTAATCATATAGCACTACGTGTAGAATGCTGAAATGTCCTGTCGGAATTCTGACATGCCGTCCCTGGTGACTCTGGTCACCGTTCATCCGGCGGATATATCCGAGGCTTCCGTCTGCATTCACCTTCACTTCGTCTACAAATCCGATACCGCAACGCTTGCCATGCCATGCCGTCTTGCCACTTCCGGTTTTATTGTTTTCATTTCCTTTTCTTACGAAGCCGTCTTCGCCTAACACCTTGTGTGTTCCGGCAGTTGCTTTTTCTGTGTTTTTAGCAAACTCGATGACGATTCCGCTACCGGCTATTATATATTCGTTTTTCGACATTCTTAGCAAGATTCCTCCTCCCTCCGGCCATACATTGCCGCCTGTGGCACGAGCATCCCACGGCAGTGTGAAATAGTGGCGGCAGGTTATGGTCAAATCATCTTCTGTAATGATGCGCTCCTTGTTCTCTTGGTCGAAAAGCAATCCTTTCATCACTCCTTTGCCTTGATATCCGGTAAGCAATGGCATCAATTCCTTTAATTTCCCATAGCTTTGTACCAATGGCGCGTCTGCTGACTCAGGACTGTCTTCGATGGAGAAAGGACTGAAACCTATTGCGTCATGTTCGCCGAACACATAGAAAGCCCTTACCCCGTTATTGTCTGTCAACCGGATTTCAGGGATGAATAAAGGGTTGTTGTGCAGATGATATTGAGATACCCAGTTCGTGAAATCATTGTCATATAAGTCGGGGGCCAGAATATCAATATCGGGTGCTCCGCAATGCCATATATCAATCAAATGTGCTAACGGTCCGGCCGAAGGGTATTCCCCGGGTTTGCGTCCTCTGCTGTTCATGGCTGCATTGACATAGAGTGGCACATTGTAGATGGAGCGAGCGCTTTGTGCCAGTTTCCCTACATACTTGGCATAATTCCAGGCCATGAAGATTTCATCGGTATAGATGTCTGCGCCGAATACCTCTTGCCAGTTCCCTTCTCTCTTGCAGCCTTGTGCTTCCCATTTTTTCAGCAACCGGGGATGAAGGTCTTTTTTTGTGCTTTTGCAGGTAAGATGCCAGTTCTTGAGGTATCGGGGCGCAAAAAGCGCTGTTGGCTTCCGGTGAATAATCGCGCGCGTCCTCCAGCATGCCGATTTCATTTTCTATTTGTATCATGATGACTGTACCTTCATCTCTGTCGGCGGCAGCAATGTGTTGCAGCCATTGGGTAAAGGCGCGTTGGTCGGCTTGCAGCACTTTATCGGAGAAAGCACTGGCTATTTCAAGGGGCTTACCGCTTCCGGTATGCGCCCGAGGGTATTTTTTGTCATTTTCTTTGAACCAAAGCGGCGCATAGCAACTCATGGAATTTTTCCATGTACCGAACCATAAAAAGACAACTTTTAGATTGTACTTGCGTGCTTGTTCCAAGACTTTATCGGTCAATGTGAAATCGAAATGTCCTTCTACGGGTTCCAGCAAATCCCAGTATGCAGGAACTAAAACAGTATTTAGTCCCATTTTCTGTAGTTTGGGAAAAATGCGTTCAATGTCTTGCGTGCTTGCTGCCGATGAATTTCCCAGTTCTCCGCCAAGAATAAGATAGGGAGTATCATTAATGATAAGTTGGGTGGCATTCCCTTGTCTCTGCAAACGGCTTTTCTGGGCACGGCCATATCCGGCTATCAATAGGTTTAATATTAAAAGTAAAAAGATTCTTTTCATCAATCCACAGCATTAGTTATGAATGCAAAGATAGTGCTCTGTCCTTTAAAACAGGCTAAGGAATGTTGCACAAAACATTATATAGGTAACATGTGCTTTTGTGTATGTTACATAAACTTTTGTTTATCGTACATTTTGGACTTGAAGTGTCTTTAAGAATACATTTGTTTCAATAAAATGAAGAAGTTTCTTACCTTTGCTTAATCTTACCGTAATATCGAGTACTAATATGAAAACACTTGTCCGGTATATATGTGCTTGTTCCATGGCACTTGTAATGTTTGTACCATATTCTCTTTTGATGGCTCAAACAAGGAATTTTTATTCTACAGAAAACGGGCTGTCCAGCAGTTTGATAAACCAGCTTTTCCAGGATAGCCGTGGATTTATATGGGTGGCTACAGAATATGGATTGAATTGTTTTGACGGGCTTAATTTTTCCAATTATCGACATGTACCCAATGATTCCGTTTCCTTGACGAGTGATTATGTACGTACTCTTTTTGAAGATAGTCGTCAAAACTTGTTGATAGGTTGTATCAATGGTTTGATGGTGTACAACCGGGAAACGGATACTTTCCGGGAAATTCCTATGATACGTGCAGGCAAGCGGGTTACTCCACATGTCACGCACTTGCAAGAAGTCCGTAGCGGTGAAATATGGTTGAGCACCAGCGGGCAGGGCTTGTTTCGTCTGGACAGTCTGCTGAATCGGGCTGTATCTGTTGACGGTCTGTTTCAGCAGATAAATTGTACTTATCAATCTAAATTCTGCATTGATTCCCGTTCGGAAATCTGGATAGGAACGGAGGGAAATGGGCTGGCCCGTTATATTCCGAAGTCAAAGCAACTGCAGTTTTTCAAGTATCCCGCATTTGGCGATAACAATGTAACTTCCATTATAGAAGACCATTTGGGGAATATTTTCGTAGGTACACAAAAACAAGGAGTATCACGATATGATAATGAAACGGGAGAGATGGTATCTGTTTCTTATAGTGGATATGATGGGCAGCTATCTGTATATTGCATGGCTATAGTGGACGGACAGCTTTGGGTAGGAACTGATGGACAAGGAGTGAAAATCTATAATCCCTTGAAAGATCAATTGGAAGATTATCGGATAAATTCTGCATCGGTGGATTTTTCGAAAGAAGGTGCATTCCATCATGGAAGACAGGGATGGCAATTTGTGGATTGGCCTGTTTCAGAAAGGTATTGTTCTGGTTCCAAAGCAAGAAAATCCATTCGAGTATTATGGTAGCAAGTCTATTTATTATAATCCTATCGGACAAGGATGTGTAATGTCTGTTTTCCAGGATAGTAACCGGCATCTGTGGATCAGTGCTGATAATGAGGGCCTTTATGAATTGGGGATAGATGGCAGGCGTTTACGTCATTATCATCCTGACTATTCGGAGAATTCTGTGCCTAATGTTGTTATGTGTATATATGAAGATACGGACTATAATTTGTGGATAGGCTCTTATGGCCAAGGACTGGCTAAACTGGATAAAGCTACAGGGAAATGTGAGCATTTCCAACAGATAAACAACCCTATTGTGTATTCCATTGCTGAAGATAAGAAAAAGAATCTGTTTTTTGGAGTATTTGGTTCCGGTTTTTATCAGTATAACCTGCAGTCTCGAAAACTGGAGCATTATGAATCCTCCAAAGATGAAAAAGGCGACTTGAAATGTGACGAATTGGTAAACGACTGGATAAACTATATTTTTTGCGACAGTGAAGGACTTGTTTGGTTAGGACATTATAAAGGAGTGAGTTGCTTTAATCCGGAAACGAAGAGCTTCTTGAACTATAAACAAACGAATACATTAATAACCGATTGCATAGGATATGCATTTGCCGAGGACCATGCTGGAAACATTTGGGCAGGAACTACAAATGGTCTTTATTGTTTCTCGAAGAAAACAGGCGAACTGAGACAATTCACAATTTGTAACGGATTGCCTAATAATGTGATTTGTGGCATTTGTGAAGATGAAGACGGGAATATCTGGGTCAGTACATATAAAGGCATCAGCAAATATGATGTAAAAAAGGATTTTTTCGTGAATTATTATTCCGGAGATGGCTTGCAGGGGAATGAGTTTACGCATGGTGCATACTATAAAGACGAGGATGGCAAAATTTATTTTGGTGGGATAAATGGCATAACCAGTTTTTCCCCTAGGAAGATAAATACTGATGCAAAAGAACTAAAGGTTTATATTACAGATTTTTATGTGTATAGCGATCCCGTGCATAAAAATACTCTTTCGGATGGAACTCCTATTATTTTTTCTTCGGTACAGGATGCTAATATTTTTCAACTTTCATATCGTGACAATACATTCAGTATTGCTTTCTCAACTTTGCAATATAATAATCCTGAGCAGATAGCCTATCAGTATAAAATAGATGAGCTTAGCAACCAATGGGCTGTAACGGAACCTGGAGTGAATCGTGTTACATATAATAATTTGTTTCCCGGTAAATATACTTTCCGCGTACGTGCTCTTAATCATGGTAATTATTCAGAGGTGCGTACTATCAAAATATTGATTGCTTCGCCTTGGTATAAAACCTGGTGGGCGTATTGCATTTATATTGGACTGGCAGCATTGCTTGTGTGGGGAATTGTAAACAATGTGATGTCACGTGTGCGGTATCGTCGTGAAATAATGAAGCGTGAACATGACGAGCAGTTGAATGAAGCAAAATTGCAGTTTTTTATAAATATATCCCATGAGATTCGTACTCCGATGACTTTAATCATCAATCCATTGGAAAAACTGTTGGCAGGAGAAAACAAGGGGGAATTACATAAGACATATCTGATGATATACCGTAATGCCCAACGCATTCTTCGGTTGATTAATCAGCTGATGGATATAAGGAAATTAGACAAAGGACAGATGTTCATGAAATTTCAGGAAACGGATATGATCGGCTTTATTATTGATGTGATGCAGCCGTTTGAATATATGGCACATAAAAAGAATATAGACTTTGCTTTTATACATGATATGCCTCAGCTAAAAGCATGGATTGATTTGAATAATTTCGATAAAGTTTTGATGAATGTACTTTCCAACGCTTTTAAATATACTCCGGAAGGTGGGAAGATACAAGTCAGTCTTCTATAGGCAGAGATGTCTCTTGCAAAGATGCATTGCAGAATTTTTTTGAAATTGTGGTTACAGACAGTGGCATTGGCATTGATAAAGATAAAATAGAACGTATTTTTGAACGTTTCTATCAAATAGACAATGATGTGACAAAGTCGAATTTCGGAACCGGCATCGGTCTGCATTTGTCCCGCTTGCTGGTCCGGTTGCATCATGGAAATATTCATGCTGAAAATAGAGAGGATGCTTCAGGCAGTCGTTTCATTATTCGCATGCCGTTGGGTTCCGGACATTTAAGAGCCGATGAAATGGTGGAGGCTGCATCTTTTGCCGTTTGCCCCCAAGTGCCGAACTCTAAAGAAGAGTATATGGACGATGTTGACGAGAAGCAAGCCGGCAAGCCTAAAACCCGTCAAAGGTGTTGGTGGTCGAAGATGAAGAGGAAATCAGGACTTATCTGAAGCAGGAACTGTCTGATGAATATAAAGTGGCAATTTGCTGTAATGGTAAGGAGGCATATGATTACATTCTGAAAGAAATGCCCGACTTGGTAATCAGTGATATAATGATGCCTGAAATGGATGGTTTGGAATTGTGCCATAAACTGAAACAGAATACTAATATAAATCATATTCCTATTGTATTGCTGACTGCAAAATCAAGGGTAGAGGATACGTTGGAAGGAATGGATACAGGTGCCGATGCCTATATTGTGAAACCTTTCAATACGGAATATCTGAAGAGTACTATTGCCAATCTGATAACGAATAGAAGATTGTTGCGCAATAAGTTTAGCGGAGCCCAGCAACAACAAGATAAAATAGAGAAAATTTCAATGAAATCGAATGATGAGATATTGATGGATAGGATTATGAAGGTGGTGAACAAACATTTGGATGATCCGGAACTCAATGTTGAAATGCTTGCTTCGGAGGTAGGGCTTAGTAGGGTACATGTACACCGCAAATTGAAGGAACTTACTAATCTGTCTACACGCGATTTTATAAAGAATATTCGTTTGTCGCAAGCAGCATCTTTGTTGGATCAGAATAAGAAAATGACAATATCAGAAGTCGCTTATGCCGTGGGATATACTAATTTGTCGCATTTTTCTAACTCTTTCAGAGAAAAATATGGCATGTCTCCCAAGGAATATATGAACAAGCCTCAGTAGATAAGAATTATTTCTCCCTTTTTTCTTTTCATTCCTTCATTTATATTCATATATATGTTTGGATTCTACTTGTAAGAGGTAAGTAAATGGGGCTTTTAAATTGTAATAAACATTAAGGGTTGCCCAAAAATGGACAACCCCTTAAAGTAATTATAAAGGAAAGCTTCTTTATTTTGAGGCTTCACCAAGCTCACTGCTCTTCTTGTTTTTCATTAACAGATATGCGATAGGAGATGCTACGAACAAAGAAGACAATGTTCCGAATACAACACCCAGAATCATAGCGAATGCGAAGCTGCGGATAGAGTCACCACCGAGGATGAAGATACACAGCAATACAATCAAGGTACTCAGTGAAGTATTGATGGTGCGTGCCAAAGTTGTATTCAATGAGTCATTGAACAACTGGAACTTGTCACGCTTCGGATAGAGACCGAAGAATTCACGTACACGGTCGAAGATTACCACCTTGTCATTGATAGAGTAACCGATAGCTGTCAGGATGGCACCGATAAAGGTCTGGTCGATTTCCAGAGAGAACGGCATCCAGCCCCAACAGATGGAGTAGGCACCCAGGATGATGATGGTATCACAAGCCAATGCGGCTACTGAACCGATACTGTATGCAATATTGCGGAAACGGATCAGGATATAGATACCGATGGCAATCAATGCAAGTACAACAGACCAGATGGCTGAAACCTTGATGTCGTCTTGCGATACTCGGACCTACCTTCTGGGAACTGATGATACTTCCGCCCGTATGGTTTTCGCGGTCGATGAAGGTTTCCAAAGTGATGTTCTGAGTCAATACCGGCTTCAGAGTCTCATACAGATATGCTTCGATTTCAGAGTCGATGTTGTTACCTTCTTCTTCAATGCGGTAGTTCGTGCTGATACGTACAGTCTTACCGTCTGTACCGATAGCGATAACGCTGACATTGGCATCGCCGAACTTGCTGGAGATAAGTTCACGAATCTGTTCCGGTTCCACTTTGTTCTCAAACTGTACCTTGAAGTTACGTCCACCGGTGAAGTCGATGCTCTGGCTCAGTCCACGGGTAGCGAGGAAAGCGATGCATACAACTACGGCAGCTCCGGTGATGGTCAACCACAGCTTGTTTCTGCCCATGAATCGAAGTGTACGTTCGCCATTAGGTTCTTGGAAATCTTGGAAGAGAATGTCAGGTTCAGCAATTTGTCTTTGCCCATGAAATAATCATAGAACAGACGTGTCATGAACACGGCAGTAAAGAACGAAATCAAGATACCGATAATCAGTGTAGTGGCAAAACCGCGGATAGGACCTGTACCGAAGTTGAACAGGATGATACCGGTGATGATAGACGTCAAGTTGGAGTCGAAGATAGCAGAGAAGGCGTTGGAGTAACCGTCAGCCAATGCTTTCTTCACACCCTTGCCTGCACGGAGTTCTTCTTTGGTACGCTCGTAAATCAATACGTTGGCATCCACAGCCATACCCAGCGCCAACACCATACCGGCAATACCGGACATCGTCAATGCTGCCTGGAAAGAAGAAAGGATACCCAACGTGAAGAACAAGTTCAGCACCAGAGCGCCGTTGGCAACCATACCCGGAATGAATCCGTACATAGAGCACATGTAAACCATCAGCAGAATCAATGCTACGATGAATGACATGATACCGGCATTGATGGAAGCTTGTCCCAGTGAAGGACCTACGATATCTTCTTGTACGATGTGCGCAGGAGCTGGCATCTTACCTGATCTTAACACGTTTGCCAAGTCTTTTTGCTTGTTCCGGAGTAAAGTGACCGGTAATCTGTGAGTTACCGCCAGTGATTTCATTGTTTACGTTCGGTGCGGAATAAACATAACCATCCAACACGATAGCGATGCTCTTGCCGATATTCTGTTTGGTGAGCTGAGCCCAGCGACGTGCACCGTCAGTGTTCATAGACATACTTACGGCAGGTTTACCGTAATGGTCGTATTCGTCTTTGGCGCTAACCACTACATCACCTTCCAGAGGCGCCTTGCCGTTACGTTCTGTGGAACGGATGGCATAAAGTTCGAAAGTCTGAGCTTTCGGATCATATTCATAAGGAGATACTCCCCATTTCAGACGCAAGTCTTTCGGCATTTCGGCCTGAACTTCCGGCATGGAAAGGTATCTGTTGATTTCAGCTGTATCCTTGTAGTTGGCATAGGCTACAACAGGACCTTGTCCGCTGGGGTTGACTTGCAAGATTGCGAACAGCGGGTGTTCTTTCTTTATTTGTGCAAGGTCAGCGGTTTGTGTCTTGTTTTCACCCTTTAAAGCAGCGGCAAGACTGTCGGCTGTGCTGGTAGCTTGTGCTACGGCAGGAGCTTCGGTAGCTGCGCTGTCTGCCTCTTCTGCCGGAGTTTCGCTTGCAACGATGGCACGCAACTTGGTGTCGGCAGCTTGCAGATAGGGAGTAACGTCTTTTGCTGTGTATGTTTCCCAGAATTCCAGATTGGCAGAACCTTGTAATAATTTTCTTACACGTTCAGGCTCTTTGATACCCGGAAGTTCTACCATGATACGGCCCATTTTGTCTTCCAGACTCTGGATATTGGGCTGAACTACACCGAAACGGTCGATACGGGTACGAAGTACATTGTAGGAGTTGTCAACAGCTGCCTTTACTTCTTCGCGCAATACTTTCTCAACTTCCGCGTCGGTAGATTTCTGAGTTACCTTGTCTTTTAATTGTTGGGTTGCGAACAGCTGTGACAGCGGAGCACCCGGAGCAAGCTTGTGATACTCTCTGACGAATAGGGTGATCACGTCATCCTGGCTTGTGGTAGCTTGCTTGGCGGCAGTGGCCAATGCTTGGTTGAATGCTTCGTCAGTCTTGTTGTCAGCCAATACTTTGATGACATCGGGTACGGAAACTTCAAGGATGACGTTCATACCACCCTTCAAGTCCAAACCTAAACTGATTTCCATCTCACGACATTGTTTCAGCGTCCAATTGCCGAAATACACTTTCTCATTAGCCAGAGAATCGAGGTAGTCCTGCTCTACTTTCACATCGCCTTTTGCAAACTCTTTGGCCTTACTTGTGTAATGGCGAGTTACAAAAGAGAAGGAGAGATAGAACACACACACCAGTGTGAGCAATATCGCAAAAACCCTTACAAATCCTTTGTTTTGCATGTTACTTTTAGTTTATTATGATTACTTTTTAATTAAATTCTGTTGCATACAAGGCTGCAAATATAGCTTTTTTTTCACAAATCTTACTTCATACCGCGATTTTTTAACATCGGGTCTAATTGAGGCTCAATTCCTCTGAAGTTTTTATAGAGAGTCATCGGGTCTTCGCTGTCTCCTTTCTCCAGAACATTCTGGCGGAAGAGGTCGGCTGTCTGCTTGTCGAAGATACCGTGTTCCTTGAAAGCTTCGAAGGCATCGTTGTCCAGAACATTGGCCCAGAGATAGCTGTAGTAGCCTGCAGCATAACCGCCGATGATGTGGTTGAAGTATGTGGTACGGTAGCGGGGAGCTATTTCCGGAATCAGCCCAGTTGGTCCATCGCTTCTTTTTCGTATGCAACGACATCAAGACCTTCGGTATCAGTCAGGTTATGCAGGTTCATGTCGAGGATGGCGGCGGCCAGCAATTCGGTAGTCATGAAACCCTGGTTGAATGTTTTCTGGTTCAGTATCTTTTCAATCAGGCTGTCGGGAATGACTTCGCCGGTCTTGTAATGCTTGGCATACATTTTCAACACTTCGGGTTCGGTAGCCCAATGCTCGTTGATTTGAGAGGGGAGTTCCACGAAGTCGCGTACGACATTGGTGCCTGAAGTACCTTTATACTGGCATTGGGTCAATAATCCGTGCAGGGCATGGCCGAATTCATGGAACAAAGTTTCCACTTCGTCGATGGTCAGCAGGGAAGGAGTGTCGCCTACGGGCTTGGTGAAGCTGCATACATTGCATACCAATGGACGTATGCTGCCTTGTTGTTCGCGGTAATTGCTCATCCAGCACCACCGCTTTTGCCGGGACGGGGGAAGTAATCTACATAGAAGATTCCTACTTGTGAGCCGTCTGCGGCTTTCACTTCAAACACTTCTACATCGGGATGATAGACGGGGATACCTTCGAGCTTTGTCAGCGTGATGCCATAGAGCTTATTGGCAACGGCAAAGGCGCCTTCACGTACGTTTTCCAGTTTGAAGTAGGGCTTAATCTCTTCTTCTTCGAGGTTATATTTCTCTTTACGGAGTTTTTCGGTGTAGTACCACCAATCCCATGCTTCCAGTTTCTCTCCTTTGCCTTCCTTGTCCATCAGCTTTTGCAGTTCGGCTGCTTCGGCTTTTGCTTTGGGGAGTGCATAACTCCACAAGTTGTTGAGGAAGTCCATCACGGCGGTGGAATTCTTTGCCATTGTATTGTCCAATACAAAGTTGGAGTAACAGTCGAAACCCAGCAGTTGCGCTTTTCAAGTCTCAGGCGTACGATGTCGGTAATGATTTTCTTGTTGTCGTTCTTGTCATTGTTATTGCCGCGGTTGATGTAGCCTTGTACATCTGTTCGCGTAGCGGCCGGTTAGCAGAGTATTGAAGGAAAGGCAGGCGGCTTGCATTATGGAGGGTAAACAGCCATTTGCCTTCCTGTCCGGTGGCACGGGCTTCAGCCATGGCGCTTTCGCAGAACCATTGGGGAAGTCCGGCGAGGTCTTCCTCTTTTCCTACATAAAGCTTGAAGTCGTTGTTTTCGTTCAGGATGTTGTTGCTGAACGTGATTCCGAGTGTGGAAAGCTGCTTGTTGATTTCACGCAGACGGGCTTGTTTGTCGGCCGGAAGATTGGCGCCGGAACGGATAAATTTCTTATGGGTTTTTTCCAGCAGCCTTTGTTGTTCGCGGGTCAGGCCGAGAGCATCTTTCTGGCTGTAGACAGCATCCACTTTCTTGAAAAGCTCCTGGTTGAGGGAGATGTTGTCTTCGTGTTCGGCCAATGTCGGAGCCAGTTTCATGGAAAGGCTGTCAGTTCATCGGTAGTTTCGGCCTCCGTCAGGTTGAAAAATACACCGCCTACACGGTCCAGGGTGGGAGAGCTGTTGTCGAGGGCAACAATGACATTTTCGAAAGTAGGGGCTTCCGTATTGTCAATGATGGCTTGGATATTGGCGTTCTGCTCTTCTATACCTTTCTGGAATGCGGGTTCATAGTGCTCCAACTTGATTTTATCGAATGGAGGCACGCCATTGGGTGTTTGAAACTCAGTAAGGAACGGATTGCTTTCCGTCTGGGTGGCACAGGAGTACATCATACAACTTGCTGCTAAAATTAGAATACATTTTTTGAACATTGTTTTCTAAGTATTAAATGTTTAAGTATTAATTTTCAATATCTCTTAGTGATATAGCACCATATCGGATAGTGGTCTGACTCTTTGATGGAGCGGTCTACTGTACAATTGTAGGCTCTCAGGTTCTTGCTTGTCAGTATGTTGTCTATCCGGAAATAGAATCTGTTCTGGTTGTAGGAGATGCCCAGCCCCCGTCCTGATTGGGTGAATGCGTCGTCCAAATCCTGGGCGATGGTGCGGTGGGTATAGGAGATGGGGGTATCGTTGAAATCGCCGCATACAATAATGTAAGGATGCGGTGAAGCGGTTATTTCATGTGCAATAGTGTCAGCCTGCGGGGCACGGATGGCCGATGCTTCTGCCAGCTTGCGTATGAGCAGGCGTGCGCCGCTTTTCACTTTTTCCTTTTCGGGAGATTTCAGCATGTCTTCGTACACGACTTTATCGGCTTTGGTCAGCTTGTTGGACTCCAGATGATTGTTGATGAGGGTAACCGTGTCTTCCCCAATCTTGATTTCATAGAGTACCGAACCGTTGTATTCGCTGGGATAATCCAATATGCGTGACGAGAGAATCGGAAATTTAGAGTAACATGCTATCTTGTTGGTATGTCCCTTTCCGCTACCCACTGTGTTGATGCGGTGGTATGGATATGCCTTGAGTTCCCGCTCTACGTCTTTTTGCGAAAGATGCTTTGAGGATTGTACTGTGGAATATTCCTGCAGACAGAGGATATCGGCGCCACTTTCCTTCAAATAGGTCAATATCGGGTTTTTGCCATCTTGTTTGGCGGCACCGTCAAATCCCATAATGTTGTAGGAGAGCAGTTTGATACTTGTTTCCGGTAAGTGGTCTGTATGGAAGTTGATGGGCAGATAGGTGCGTATCTGCGAATAGCAGAGCAACATCCCTATTAGGGGCAGCAAAGCCGACCTATAGCGCTGGATGACCAGCCAAAAAATGAGGAAGCCGGCATTTATCATCAGGAACACGGGAAATGTCAGCCCCAGGCACGATTGCACCGGATGTGTGACCGGCTGGATGTGCGGACTATAGGCGGTGAACAGTAATAGGCCCGTAAATAAGGCATTGACCGCTAAAATCAGGAGAGCGACAAAATTACCGAGATGCTTCATTATAATAGTTGAAAATTGAAAGGTGAAAACTGAAAATAAGAGTGGCGGTTATATTCTCATTTTTCATTTTCCGTTTTCCATTTTCCATTGGTTTAACGTTTACTCGCGTCGAACAAGCTTTTCTTTTCCTCTGTAGTAAGGCTTTCGTATCCCGATTTCTTTAATTTGTCGAGAATGCGGTCTATCTCGTCGGATTGGGCTTTTTTCCGTGCGTTGTAATCATAATCTTTTTGTTTGCCAGTACCGTAGTGTACTTTCATTTTCGGCTTTCTGGGTTTGAAGCTGACGATGGAAACTAAGGTATCCAGACATTTGTTTATCCATGAGGTCAGGTCACTGCCTTTGCTGAGGCTGGCGGCAAACCATACCCCTGCCAGCGCACCTCCTAAATGTGCGATGTGTCCACCGGCATTGCTGGAGGTGATGAACAGTAAATCGGTGCCTATAACGATGAGTGCCAGGTATTTCAGCCGGATGGTTCCGAACAGCAGTAGCCGTATCGGATAGTTGGGCTCGCGATAGGCGGTGGCGGCTACAATGGCAAGTACAGAGGCAGAAGCGCCCAGCATGAAAGAATAGTCTGTCATGGGACGGAAATACGGGAAAATGTTATAGGCGGCCATATAGAGCAGACCGCCGCAAATTCCTCCCAGAATGTATACACCCCGGAGATGCTTTGCAGAGAAGAAACTCAGGAACAGTGCACCGAACCAGTAAAGCCACAGCATATTGAAAAGAATGTGCATGAATCCTGCATGCATGAACATATATGTCAGTAGTGACCATGGTTGCAGGATGAAGCGTAGGACTGATGCCGGCAGTTCCAACCATTCGAATACGCCTGCTATGCTCCGGTTGAACAACTGGAACATGACTTCGGTTAGCGTAGTAAGTATGAATACCGCTACATTGATGTAAATCAGTTGGATATAAATGTTCCCCCTACGGAAGGTTTCTTTCAAATCAGTTATAATAGTAGCCATTTCCTCTATTCTTTTTCTCCAGTACATAATCAGGATAAAGCCGAATACCATACCACCCAGATGTGCGAAGTGAGCCACATTGTCTCCTGCACTGTTTGCAAATCCGGCATAAAGTTCAATCAAGGCATATCCGATAACAAAATATTTGGCCTTGATGGGAACCGGTAGCGGGAAGATGAACATTTGCTGGTTGGGGAACAACATGCCGAATGCCAGCAGAATGGCGTATACTGCTCCCGAAGCTCCCACGGTAGTCATCATATTGAGATATTCCTCCATCGGGATGATGGCCATGCCGGTATTTACGCTGTCATAGGCGGAAAGTACTGTCTCATAATGAATATACTGTACCACCTCCTGGATAATTCCGGCTCCTATACCGCACACCAGATAGTAGAACAGAAATCGTTTTGGCCCCCATACCTGCTCTAAAATACGTCCGAACATCCATACGGCAAACATGTTGAAAAATATGTGCGCGAATCCAGCGTGCATGAACATATATGTTATCAATTGTGCTGCATTGAAATCTTCGGCAAGAAAAAAATGCAATCCCAGATATTGGGCGAGGTCGATGCCGTAGCTTTGGGCGACGATGGTACCCAGAAACATCAGCACATTAATGATTAAAAGGTTCTTGGTTACAGTAGGTATAGTATTCATAATCTGTTGTTTCAATTCATTTTACAGTTCAAAAACAGTTGCCTGTTTTTGCTTTCTCCGGCAAAAATACGAATAAATTCTGTTCTATAACAGAAAAAGCAGATTCTATTCCTTCTTTTTCGTTGTTTTCCAATATTTTTTTAATGTTTTTATTTGATATTCAGAAATATTGCTCTATTTTTGTGGAGGTTTGTGATGAAAAGTAAAAATATCTTTTGTGTAACATATTAATTAATTTTAAGCATTATGAATAAGGCGGAACTTATTAGCGCTATGGCAGCGGAGTCTGGTTTGTCAAAGACTGATTCAAAGAAAGCATTGGATGCATTTATCGCATCAGTCACTAAGGCAATGAAGGCCGGTGATAAAGTATCATTGGTTGGTTTTGGAACTTTCAGTGTGGTGGAAAGAGGAGCGCGTATGGGTATCAACCCTCTACTAAAAAGCCTATCGAGATTGCTGCAAAGAAAGTTGTTAAATTCAAACCAGGTACGGAATTGACAGCTGAATAAGAACAGTATACTCAACATACAAAGAGGGGACGTTTTACAAAGAGCGTCCCTCTTTGTATGTTGAATATCTTGTGAGGCCATAAAAACAAGCCTGCTTGTTTTGTACTGATTTCGGTTTACGCTATCTTTGCACGCAGGAAAATACATTTGAATCATGAATATAGAACAGAAACTGGTATCGTCCGTCATCGGCGGACTGAAAGCGCTTTACGGACAGGATGTTCCTGCCGCACAAGTGCAGTTGCAGAAAACCAAGAAAGAATTTGAGGGACACCTCACGCTGGTTGTATTCCCTTTCCTCCGTATGTCCAAGAAAGGACCGGAGCAGACGGCCCAGGAAATTGGTGAATACTTGCAGGCAAACGAGCCTTCGGTTGCAGCATTTAATGTCATCAAGGGCTTCCTGAACCTGACCATTGCCTCCTCTGCGTGGATAGAATTGTTGAATGGCATTCATGCGGACAAGCAGTACGGTATCGTGGCTGCTACTGACAACTCTCCATTGGTGATGATTGAGTATTCTTCTCCCAACACCAACAAACCGCTTCATTTGGGCCATGTACGCAATAATCTTTTGGGAAATGCGCTGGCTAATATAGTGGCTGCCAACGGTAATAAGGTAGTAAAGACAAATATTGTCAATGACCGTGGAATTCATATCTGCAAGTCCATGTTGGCATGGCAGAAGTACGGGAATGGTGAAACTCCCGAATCATCCGGCAAGAAGGGAGACCACTTGATTGGCGATTACTATGTTTCCTTCGACAAGCATTATAAAGCGGAAGTGAAAGAACTGATGGCCAAGTTCCAAAGCGAAGGCATGAATGAGGAAGAAGCCAAAGCCAAGGCGGAAGCTGAATCTCCTTTGATGAAGGAGGCTCGTGAAATGCTGGTAAAGTGGGAGGCCAATGACCCGGAAGTACGTGCGCTCTGGAAGAAGATGAACGACTGGGTGTATGCAGGTTTTGACGAGACTTACCGTATGATGGGTGTAACTTTTGATAAGATATATTACGAATCAAACACGTACCTCGAAGGTAAGGAGAAGGTAATGGAGGGCCTGGAGAAAGGCTTCTTCTACCGGAAAGAAGATGGCTCTGTATGGGCAGACCTCACGGGTGAGGGGTTGGACCACAAGCTGCTGTTGCGTGCGGACGGTACATCCGTCTACATGACGCAGGATATAGGTACTGCCAAACTCCGCTTTGCAGATTATCCCATCGACAAGATGATTTATGTGGTAGGCAACGAACAGAATTACCATTTCCAGGTATTGTCCATCCTGCTCGACAAACTGGGCTTCGAATGGGGTAAAGGGTTGGTGCACTTCTCTTACGGTATGGTGGAACTTCCCGAGGCAAGATGAAGAGCCGCGAAGGTACCGTGGTTGATGCTGACGACCTGATGGCGGAGATGATTGATACAGCCAAGGAAACCAGCAATGAACTGGGCAAGCTGGATGGTCTGACAAAGGAAGAAGCAGACAATATCGCCCGTATCGTTGGTCTGGGTGCCTTAAAGTACTTCATCCTGAAAGTGGATGCCCGCAAGAACATGACATTCAATCCAAAAGAGTCCATCGACTTTAATGGTAATACGGGACCGTTCATCCAATATACTTATGCACGTATCCAGTCTGTTCTCCGCAAGGCAAAAGAGGCCGGTATCGAAATCCCTGCCCAGTTGCCTGCCGGCATTGAACTGAGTGAGAAGGAAGAGGGACTGATACAGATGGTTGCCGACTTTGCCGCTATTGTGAAGCAGGCAGGTGAGGATTACAGTCCGTCCATCATTGCAAACTATACGTATGACCTTGTGAAGGAATATAACCAGTTCTACCATGACTTCAGCATTTTGCGTGAGGAGAACGAAGCAGTGAAGGTATTCCGCCTTGCATTGTCCGAGAATGTAGCCAAGGTGGTACGCTTAGGTATGGGATTGCTGGGTATTGAGGTACCTGACAGAATGTAACTTTACGCAAGTTTCTTATAAATGAAAGCGGAGCGTAGCCGGATTGATTCTCGGCTATGCTCCGCTTTTCTGTTCTATGTTCTATTGTTGGCTTTGCAACATGTCCTTTATTTCTTATACCAATTTTTGTGGGTGCTTCCGTCCGATTTGACCCATTCGATGAAGTCGGGATATGTGTTGTATATCTTTACGCCCTCTGCAGGTATATTGAATCTACGATGTTGGGGAGGTTGATTCCGAAGGGCATCAGTTGTATTTCCTCTTTATAGCGTGCAATATAATAGATTCCTGCTGAGGTGTTCGACACATCGTCCTGGGTATTGAAGAGCTTCATATCGGCTTTGTTGGTGGGCGGATAATTCACTAAGTGTACCTCTCTGTTTCTGTCGTTGACAAAAATGAACGGGTTGTAGGGAGGATTCACAGAGTTGTCTTTGGAAGAGATGTCTATCACTTCAGTGGTGACAGTGATTTTTTGTCCCAGCACTTTCTTGATATCGTTAAAAAGAGTGATGGTGGGGTGTGACTGTCCCGTTTCCATTTCCCAGCTGTCTGAACCGGTGACATTGATGCTCCTTACTTTGGACGGGTCGATATTGGAAAGTTGGTAACCGAATCCGCAAATGTAGCTCCCTCCATTGTGGATAGGGGTAAACTCATCCATAATTTTATATATCTTATCGTCCAGAGCACTTTTGTAGATGGTGGATTGGTATTCGACCACTACATCGTTCATGTCATAATCTCCTTCAGAGGGCCATTGGTCCTCATAGGTCAGTGTACCATAAACAGTATATTCCAGGTTGCTGGGCGGATCTACCGGAGGCAGTTCTGGTCCTTCAGGGTCAATGGCATTGGCTTCTGCTATCTTGACATAGAATGTGGCGTCACAGTAGTCGTAGTCTGTATTGTCTTCGAATCCGATGGCTACAATCTGGTTTGTTCCTCCATCGCGCAGGGCTACCACACGTTGTGCATTGTCACTGTTCATAGAACTGTAAGAAAAGCGGGTGTGACCGGTCTTCTTGATATTTCCGTTGTTAAAGCCCATTCCTTCCAGACACCAGCCTAGAGTAACGCCGGCAGGGAATTTATCTTCGAACTGCTGTGTACTTTCATTCCAATATTTCAGTTTCATTTCATGGCCGCAGAGTAGTCTGCCCGTTCCGCTTGACTTGCTGATGGGGGACGCATTAGGGAATGCAAGGATTTTCTGGACCGTGCTTTCAGTAGGGACTTCGTTGGTCGGATAGGTGAAATATCCGATGGTATTGTTCCATCCGGCACCACTGCTAATGAATACAAGACTCACTTCCGTCGCTTTAGTGATTTTGATTTCGGATGTTGTGTTATTGTTGAGCCATTCCGGATGCATGACTTTTATTCCTTCTTTGGCCACCTTGGTATATGTTTTTTTGATGCTGTACAGAATTTCAGCCGGTGGCATACTCAAGATACTTTCTATATTGACTGGAAGACCATAAACATCCCAATCCGTACCCGGAATGAGTTTCCAATCGTCAGGATAGCTGTAGCCGCCTGCTGTTGTTGCCCTTGTGTTGGTTTGCAAGGATGCTATATATTCCGCCTGGTCAAAATTGATTTCTTCATTGGACACTGCTAACTTGACCGGAGAAACGGCACCGGGATAGTCACTGTAAATCCATATTTCCGTAATGTCGGAGGGGATGGTGATTTTCCCTGAGTACTGCCCTTTTTTGTCTGTGGAGGCTGCATAGATGGGGGAGAGCTTCTCATCTTTTATCCAAGAGTTGTTCTCTTCCTTCATGGGATTCTGATTGTAGAGCTCGAAAATAATGTAATAGTCGTTGGTGAAACCATAGTCGACGTTCAGTTTTACTTCTTTCGTCAGACTGAAATCGAATATCTCTGTGGGATTCAACGGTGTATTCTTATCTCCTTGATACACGTCTTTTTCCATACAACTGCTGAACAGAGATATTGCCAGTAACAGAATGGAAGTTCTTTTGGTAAAGAAAATTT
>ENA-OQCP01000190-OQCP01000190.1-human-gut-metagenome-genome-assembly--contig:-NODE-190-length-26325-cov-2.246927_pt1 | contig 26325 bp, 46 predicted proteins | sample MGYA00242760_ERZ504583 | MGnify/ENA primary metagenome ERZ504583 (study PRJEB26092, sample SAMD00036308) | human gut metagenome | host: Homo sapiens | study: EMG produced TPA metagenomics assembly of...
GGTGCGCGCCGCCGCTGGCCCCGGTGCCTCAGCGGGAGATCCCTGCCGCATGGTGGATGCGCTGGCCGATGCCATGGGGCAGGGCCTGCCGCTCTACCGTGCCACCCATGCCGTGCACAGCTGTCTGCTGCTGCGTGCGGGCAGGATCTTGTACCGGTGCGAGGATCTGGCCGCCACAACGCGCTGGACAAGGCCGTGGCTGCGCCCTGACAGAGGGTGTGCCGCTGGCGGAGTGCGTGCTCTTTACCAGCGGCCGGGTGCCGGTGGATATGGTGCGCAAGGCCATCCGGGCCGGTGTGCCCGCGCTGGTGAGCAAGAGTATGCCCACGGTACAGTCGCTGGAGCTGGCAGAGGAATATGGATTGAAACTGTTCATCCGGCAAAAGAAATGATTTCACCGAGAGGCAAGCGCTCTTGAGAGAAATTGTAGGGCTTTGTTTGTGCGTATACGTTGACTAACCGGTGGAAAAGATGTTATTCTTATAACGAAGAAACCGTTCCGCACTGTTGCAGCAGGTGGAACGGCTGTTTTCGTGCCCGGGAGTTCCGGGCACAGCTGAATCAAACAGGCAGGTGATACAATTGAAGCAGGCAAATCATGCGCCGCAGTCCTTGTGGCGCAGGCGGCTGCCCGGCTATGCGGCCATGGGTGCGGCAACGCTTGCCATGCGCTTGGCTTGGCGGCTGATGCACAGCCGCACCACGGTGGCCGGAACGGCCCTGCCGCTGGCAGATGCCGACGCTGCCACCTATGGTGTGAGCGCGGTGTACCAGCTGGATGACACCACGTATTATGTGGTGGGCAGCAAGCAGGGCTTCCAGAGCGAGGTGCAGGCCGGTGTGACGCTGGACCGCGACGGCAATGTGCTGGATGTGAAGATCCTGGCACAGGCCGAGACCGACAGCTGGGTGCCCAGTGTGAGAACCCGGAGTTCACGGCCCAGTACCAGGGCGCAGCTCCCTTCACGCTGGCAGGCAAGCGCTACACTGTGACCGACCCGGCCACCGGCACGGCTTTTGCCGCCGCAGGCAGCGCCGAGACCGACGCTGCCCCCGCTGAGGCCTTCGACCCCGCCGCATGGCGTGCGGGCGATACCTCCCCGGAGGCCGAGGCTACCCGGAAGATGTATGAAGCCGGGCTGACCCTCTCGGCCTGAACGGCCAGCCGATGGACGACGCGCTCATCCCCCGATGGACAACAGTGCTGAGGCTGTGGCACGGCGCAAGCTGTACGCGGCGTGTCTGAGCAAGAGCGCGCAGGACGGCGAGAAACAGGCAGTGCCTTATGCAGACTGGTCCGCTGAAAAGCAGGCCGAGTACAAGCTGCAGGCCGCTGATCTGACCACCCAGGGCAGTGCGGCCGACACGGTCAGCACTGACATGACCCAGGTGGATGCGCTTTCCGGTGCAACCATTACGTCCACGGCGGTCACGGACATCGTCAACAATTCTTATTTCTATGTAACCGAGGTGCTCTGCGCAGAGTGACCTCACGGAGGAATGGAAACCTATGGCAAAAACTGATTTTCTGACGGCTGACATGACCCGCCGTCAATTTATGAAGATCTCGGGCAAGAGCCTTGCAGGACTCACCCTTTCCGCATCTATGCTGTCCCTCTTTGGCTGCTCTCAGAAGCAGGTGGATGCCGGTGCTGTGGCGACCTGGGCACTGCCCCAGGGTCTGCTGGTGGTCAATGCTGACCTGTGCACCGGCTGCCAGCGGTGCGAGATCAACTGCACCCTGACCAACGACGGCGTGTGCTCTTCCTACATCAGCCGCGTCAAGATCCAGCGCCGCCTGAATCTGGACGGCGACGGCAACGGTCTGCTGTCCGGCACCGACAACTGCTTTGTCTACTTCCCGGATACCTGCCGCCAGTGTGAGGATCCCGCCTGCGGCAACGCATGCCCCCAGAAGGCCATTATCACCAATGAGCAGGCATCCGCGTGGTCGATACCGACAAGTGCATCGGCTGCGGTGCTGCGTGGAGGCCTGCCCCTGGCACATGCCCACCGTCAACCCCGAGACCGGCAAGTCCTCCAAGTGCATCGCCTGCGGTGCCTGCGTGGCGGGCTGCCCGTCCGGCGCTCTGTCCATCGTGGACTGGGATGCCGTTACCAGCGCAGCACAGGCTGCTTACAAGGACCTGTAAGGAGGAACAACAATGGCTGAAACCTATGGCTGGGCAGGCAAGATCCTGCGCGTCAACCTGACCACCGGTGAGATCACCACCCAGGACGACGCAAAATACCATAAATATATCGGCGGTATGGGCATGGCCTACCGCATTATGTACGAGGAAGCTCCCATGGAGCTGGACCCCTATGACGAGAAGGCTCTGGTCATCTTTGGTGTCGGCCCCCTGACCGGTGCCGGCGTGCCCTGCTCCGGCCGTATGAACGTGACCTTCCGTTCTACCTGGTCCAAGGGCCACTCCATCATTGACGCACACATGGGCGGCCACATCGGCTCCATGCTGAAGTATGCCGGTTACGACGGCATCGTTGTCAGCGGCATCTCCGAAAAGCCTGTCTACCTGCGCATCGAGGACGGCGAGGTCTCTCTGGAGGACGCAAGCGAGATCTGGGGCAAGGGTACCTTTGCTTCCAACAAGTGGATGGTGGAGCAGAACGGCCGCGAGTTCGAGACTGCTTCCATCGGCCCTGCCGGTGAGAACCTGGTGGATTACTCTACCCTGAACACCAGCTTCGGCAACTCCGGCGGTGCCGGTCTGGGCGCTGCCATGGGCAACAAGAAGCTGAAGGGCCTGGCCATCCGCGGCACCGGCAGCGTCAAGGTGGCTGACCCCAAGAAGGTGCTGGAGCTGTCCAACTACATGATGGGCAACCTGATCGGCGGCAACAATAACCACAACGTGCCCGCACAGCCCCAGAGCTGGGCAGAGTACAGCGCCACCTCCGGCAAGAACCGCTGGTCCGGCGCTCCCGGCCGTATGTGGAAGAAGGCTCCCGGCGGCCCCGTGGATACCGGCGAGCAGCCTACAACGATATCAACAAGGTGGCTCTGCGCTGCTTCAAGGGCTACTTCGACTTCGGCGCTCCGGCTGCCGAGTACACCGTGAAGAACGGCGGCTGCTCCTCCTGCCCCATCCGCTGCTACACTGAGTACGATGTGGATCCGCTGGCCGATTACGACCTGCCCACCCACAACTCCAACACCTGTATGCCCGTGCTGTACGCACCCGCGTCTATCCGGACGGCGTGCACGATTTCAAGTACGAGGGCGATGGCACCATGGTCATCAACCTGGCATGGTCTCATGCTGTGGACGATATGGGCCTGTGGGACAACTACGGCAACCTGAACCGCGACCTGCTGTGGATCCTGCGGATGCCCCGTGAGGAGCCACCAAGTACATCAGCGAGGCTGAGTACGACTCCCTGCCTGGGAGTGGGAGAAGGCCGGCGATCCCCGCTGGGAGGTTGAGCTGATCCGCCGCATGGCTTACGGTGAGGGCGACCTGTCCGTCATCGCCAAGGGCACCCTGGCCATGATGGAGAAGTTCGGCCTGCCCAAGAGCTGGCTGGACCGCAACGATGGTGCCACCAACTCCAACCTGATCTACAACGGCTTCCCCAACCACCACGGCCCTGCTGAGGCATGGCAGGTGGGTATGCTGTACAACCTCGTCTACAACCGCGACTGCATGATCCACGAGATCGTCTGCGAGACCGGCTCCGGTGCTCCCTATGAGGTGACCAAGAAGGTCATGGAGGACTTCTTCGGCGAGGGCTGCTACGATAAGGCCAAGGCCTACACTCCCATCAACGAGAACAAGGCAAAGCTGGCTGCATACTGCGTCAACGACAAGAACTTCCACGACTCCGCCACCCTGTGCAACTGGATGTGGCCCATGACCCAGTCTCCCTCCAAGGAGCGCAACTACCACGGCGACCTGGATCTGCAGGCAGACTTTATGACTGCTGTTACCGGCGAGACTATACCCAGGCCGATCTGCAGGAGGACGGTGCCCGCATCACCCAGATGCTGCGCGCGATGACCGCCATCAGCTTCCAGCAGAACTGCGGCAGCGCAAACCTGCGTCAGGAGCACGATGCCATCTGCGATTGGGTGTTCGATAAGGACCCCGACTTCAAGGCATTCGAGGAAGGCACCACCAAGCTGGACCGTGCCGACATGGAGAAGGCAAAGGATCTGTTCTACGACATCTTCGGCTGGGACCGCACCACCGGTGTGCCCACCCGCGAGACGCTGGAGAAGTATGATCTGGCTGACATGGCCGATGATCTGGAAAAGCGCGGCATCTACGCCCAGAACACCGCAGCAGCTGAATAAATCCCATAGAAAGAGGAACGATCGTCATGTTGTTTGGCAGACGTAAACCCGGCTACACCACCACTGTGGACAGCAGCGTGGACCCGGAGCAGGCCGTTCTGGACCTGCAGAAGGCAGAGCTGGCCGCCAAGAAAAAGCCCAAGGCAGAGGTGTTCGACATCAATGCCGCCAGCGAGACGGCCCGCCGCCTGAAGGAAACGGGCAGCAGCTTTGACGGCAGCGCCGCCAAGACCGGCGAGGATGTGATCGCGCCGTGGAGCGGGAGACCGCAGAGCTTGCAGCAATGCAGGCTGCCGGGGCCGCACCCGAAGCCGCCGAAACTGTGCAGGACGAGGCCGCAAAGCCTCAGCTGCTGGATTTTCTGGCCGGTGAGCCGGAGGCTGAAAACGATCCCTTTGCGGATCAGCCCACCAAGACCGCGCCGGAGCTGCCGGAGCTGACCCCCGCGCAGGAGCTGGCCGGTTACATCCGTTCCCGCAGCGCCGCCGCGCTTGTCACGCCCCACGCACTGCTGGTCAGTGAGGTGGAGAACGCCGACGAGCTGCTGGCTCAGATGCCGCAGGACCCCCAGTGTGAGGATATCGTTGTCCGTGCAGGCGCAAAGGATACCTACTATTACTCCAACGCCAACATGAGCGACAACTACGCCATGATCGCCCAGCTCATTGAGGACAAAGACCTCTGTGTCATGTTTGCTGAGATGGTGCGCTTCAATGCACGGGTCTACCCCAGTGCCACCCCGCTGAAGTATTTCCAGCGCTCCCCCTACGGCCTTGCGCCGGAGGAGATCGAGCAGACCTGGAAGACCATGCAGGGCAGGCCGGAGTTTGCCGACATCGAAGAGCTGACCAACAATCAGAACGAGCGGTTCCTCTTCTCCACCCAGCACCTCACCCGCCGCTATGCAAAAGCCATCAGCGACGTGGATGATTTCTGCGACTAAAAGATCATACACAATTGAATAGGGTACAAGAGCTTCTTTGAGCAAGGCTGTCTAAACCCCGCAGGGGGCAGGACACCGCGCCGCAATGCTAAGGCCAACGCCGGCATTCAAGGGTGGCAGGGGAAACCCGGCCGCTTCCCGCAGAAGAAACGCTGCAATTTGAAAAAAAGAACTCCTCCCATCCACCGTTCCGGAGCGTTGCCTCCTTCCCGTTGCTGCAACAGCGGAAAAGGAAGCGGCTCCCTCGGCGTGGCGGCCTGCAGGCTGCCGCTCCGGGCCATGTTCGGTTTTTTGCGGGGGCGTTTTGATTTTCGGTCAGAACGTCTCCGCTTTTTTTCACCTGCCGATCGAAAAGAGATCTCCCCGGGAGTTTGTCCGGGCCATAGCGGGCAAACTGTGCCCCGGGGAGCGATGGAGGATTTTTGCAATGAAACAGCCTTTTTGCACGCCAGCCCAGGCCCTGCGCCGGGTGCTGGATGCTGCTGCGGCTCTCCCGGTGCCTGCCACGGAGCGGGTGCCGCTGGATGATGCCTGTGGGCGGATCGCAGCCCGGGACTGTGCGCCCGGATGGATCAGCCCCCTTTTGACCGGAGCCCTCTGGATGGCTATGCCTCCACAGTGCCGACACGGCCGGGGCGGGGGAGAAGACCCCTGTCACCCTGCCGGTGGTGATGAAGCTCTACGCCGGGGATGCCCCTGCCGCTGCCCTGCCTGCCGGGTGTGCTGCCCGGATTATGACCGGCGCACCCCTGCCCCCGGGCGCGGACTGCGTTCTGATGCAGGAGCTGACCGACAGCGGGGAGGAGCAGGTGCGCATTTACGCCCGGCTTCAGCCCAACGCCAATGTGGTGTTCCGGGGTGAGGACATCGCCGCCGGTGCCCCCATTGCCGCCGCCGGAACTGTGCTGACCCCGGCGCACATCGGTGTGCTGGCCGGTCAGGGCATCCCGGATGCTGAGGTCTTCCGCCCCCTGACCGTGGGCGTGCTTGCCACCGGCAGTGAGCTGCTGGAAGCGGGTGAGGCCTGGCTCCCGGCAAGATCTACGATGCAACGGGATCCAGAATGCCGCCCGCCTGCGGCAGCTGGGCTTTGCCGTGGAGCGCACCCACTGCTCGGATGACCCGGAGGAGATCGCCGCCCGGATGCAGGATCTGCTCACCCGGTGTGATGCGGTGATCACCAGCGGCGGTGTTTCGGTGGGGCAGAAGGATTACCTGCCCACAGTGCTGGAAATGCTGCACGCGGAGCCTGTTTTTGCCGGGGTGGCCCAGAAGCCTGGCAGCCCATGATCGCCGCGCAGGTGGGGGAAAAGCTGGTGTTCTGCCTGTCCGGCAATCCCTTTGCCGCTGCTGCCACGCTGGAGCAGTATGCCGTTCCGGCCCTGCTGCGGGCCGCAGGGCGGCGGGAAGAGAACTGCATCCCGGTGCACACCCGGGGCAGGCTGACCACCGGCTTTTCCAAGCCCAGCAAGGGGACCCGCTTCTTGCGGGCCAGAGCGCTGGGCGGCCTGGTGGAGATCCCCGGCGAGGGCAACGCGGAGGCGCATTCCTCGGGCAGTCTGTCGGCCATGATGGGCTGCAACTGCCTGGTGGAGCTGCCTGCGGGCAGCGGCCGGTGGCTCCGGGCGAAGAAGTGGAGGTACTGAACTTTGTACAGTGAAAAGAAACAGGCGCTTGCTGCCGAGCTGAGCCTGAAGCGCCCGGCTGTGCTGGCCGTGAGCGGTGCGCACAACAGCGGCAAAACGACTTTGTTGGAAAAACTCATCCCCCTGCTGCGGGCACGGGGCCTGAAGGTGGGTGTCATCAAGCATGACGGCCACGATTTCACCCCCGACGTGCCGGGCACCGACAGCTTCCGCCTGCGGGAGCCGGGGCCGAGGGCGTGGCGGTCTTTTCGGGCAGCCGCTACCTGCTGACGGAGGAATTCCGCCTGAACGAGCAGGATCTGCTGGCCCTGTTTGAGCGCCACGGCTATGATCTGGTGCTGATGGAGGGCTTCAAGGAGAGCGGCTGGCCCAAGATCGAGGTGGTGCGCAAGGCTGTCTCGGAGGAGCCGGTCTCCTTTGAGCCGCTGGCCATCGTGGGGGATGTTCCGGGCGCGGATTTTGCACTGGACGAGCCCGCAGCGCTGGCCGACTGGATCGCTGCACAGATGCTGCATTGTAACAGGGGGAGGAAGAAACCATGAAACTGATCCGTACCGAAGACGCGGCAGGGCAGGTGCTCTGCCACGATATCACCCAGATCATCCGGTGAATTCAAGGGGCCCGCTTCAAAAAGGGCCACATCATTCAGCCCGAGGATATTCCGGTGCTGCTGAGCATCGGCAAGGAAAACCTCTATGTCTGGGAGAAAAAGCCCGGCATCCTCCATGAGGACGAAGCTGCCGCCCTGCTCTACAAGGCCGCTGCCGGTCAGAATATCCACGGCACCGAGCCCCGGGAGGGCAAGATCGAACTGATCGCCGACTGCGACGGTCTGCTCAAGATCGACCGCAGGGCCCTGCTGGCGGTGAACAGCACACCCCAGATGATGATCGCCACGATCCACGCGATCTGCCTGTGAAAAAGGGAGCCAAGCTGGCTGGTACCCGTATCATCGCTGGTCATTGAGCAGGAGAAGATGGAGCCATGCAGCTGCTGCCGGGCCGAAGCCCATCCTGAACGTGCTGCCCTTCCACCAGAAGAAGTTTGCCGTTATCACCACCGGCAGCGAGGTGTTCAAGGGCCGCATTGAGGACAAGTTTACCCCCATCCTCGAGCAAAAGCTGGCGGTGTATGGCTGTGAGATGGCCTTCCACAAGGTCTGCGATGATGACCCGGCGGGCATCACGGCCGCCATTCTGGAAGCAAAGGCCGCAGGCTGTGAGCTGATCTTTACCACCGGTGGCATGAGCGTGGACCCGGACGACCGCACCCCGCTGGCCATCAGGAACACCGGGGCCGAGATCGTTACCTACGGCGCGCCCGTGCTGCCCGGTGCCATGTTCCTGGTCAGCTATCTGGACGGTGTGCCGGTCTGCGGTCTGCCCGGCTGTGTGATGTACGCCAAGCGCACCATTTTTGACCTGCTGCTGCCCCGCCTGCTGGCCGATGACCCCATCACCGCCGAGGATATCGCCCGTCTGGGCGAGGGCGGCCTCTGCCTGGCTGCGCCGAGTGCCACTGGCCCAATTGCGGCTTCGGACACTGCTGAAACCTCTCAGCCAAAGCCTTTCGGCTTTGCCAGCTCCCCCGAAGGGGGAGCTTAACTAAGGTGAAAAAATATGAGTGAAAATAATCTGACACATTTTGATGCCGCAGGTAACGCCGTGATGGTGGACGTGAGCGAAAAGCCCGTCACGGCCCGGGAAGCCACGGCCCACGGTATCATTACCATGAATGCGGAAGCCTTTGCCGCTGTGGAAAGCGGTACCGTGAAAAAAGGCGATGTGCTGGGCGTGGCCCGGGTGGCCGGCATCATGGCCACCAAGCGCACCAGCGAGCTGATCCCCCTGTGCCACCCGCTGCCGCTGACCAAGGTGCAGATCGAGTTTGACCTGCTGCCCGAGCGCCGGGCTGTAGAAGCACGCTGCACGGTCAAGACCAGCGGCGTGACCGGCGTGGAGATGGAGGCCCTGACCGGCGTTTCCACCGCCCTGCTCACCATCTATGACATGTGCAAGGCCGTGGATAAGGGCATGGAGCTGGGCGAGATCCATCTGGTGGAAAAGACCGGCGGCAAGAGCGGACATTATATCCGGGCGGAGGGCGGCTATGTTTGATTCCAAGGGCCGCAATATCCATTATCTCCGCCTTTCCGTGACCGACCTGTGCAACCTGCGCTGCCGCTACTGTATGCCGGATGGCGTGGACAAGCTGGAACGGGAGGATATCCTGACCTACGAGGAATTCCTGCGCCTCGCCGCTCTGTTTGCCCGGTGCGGGGTGGATACCGTGCGGGTCACCGGCGGCGAACCGCTGGTGCGCAAGGGCGTGGAGCAGCTGGTCAAGGGGCTGAAAGCCATCCCCGGCATCCGGAAGGTCACCATGACCACCAATGCCGTCCTGTTGGAACAGCAGCTGCCCGCCCTGCTGGAGGCCGGGCTGGACAGCGTGAACATCAGTCTGGATACGCTGGACCCCGCCCTGTTTGCAAAGATCACGGCCCGGGATGAATTTGCCGCCGTGCAGGCGGGCATCCATGCCGCGCTGGAAAGCGGCATCCAGGTCAAGCTGAACTGCGTGCCCCAGGTGGGCGTGAACGAGGGCGAGCTGGAAGCGCTGGCCGCTCTGGCACAGGACAAGCCCCTGCAGGTGCGGTTCATCGAGATGATGCCCATCGGCTACGGGGCGGCCATGCCCTGTATCTCCGGCCCGGAACTGCTGGCCCGCTTCCGCAGGCGCTGGCCGGAGCTGGCTCCGCTGCCCGGGACGGCGTGTGCCGCGCTGGGCGATGGCCCGGCGGTCTATTACACCGTGCCGGGCTGGAAAGGGGACATCGGCTTCATTGCCGCTGTCCACGGCAAGTTCTGCGCCTCCTGCAACCGGGTGCGGCTGACCAGTCAGGGCTTTCTGCGCCCCTGCCTTGCCAGTGAGGCTGGATGTGACCTGAAAGCCCTGCTGCGCAGTGGCGCGTTTGACGAAGAGCTGCTGACTGCCATCCGTACCACCATCTGGGAAAAGCCCCAGGAACATCATTTGAATTGAAACAGGACATCCCCGCGACCAGGGGCATGTACCGAATTGGAGGATAAATCTATGGGAAAACTTCTGGCGATCTGCACCAGCCCCAGCGGGGCACGGTCAAGACCGAAGTGGAAAGTGCACGTCTGACCCCGGAATGGGGCATCGTGGAGGACGCGCACGGCGGCAACTGGCACCGTCAGGTCAGCCTGCTGAGTGCCGAAAAGATCGAGAACTTCCGCAAAAAGATCTGGGTGGACTACGGTGCCTTTGGCGAGAATCTGGTGGTGGAGGGCTACGATTTCCGCAATCTGCCCGTGACCAGCCGCTTTGCCATTGGGGACGTGGTGCTGGAAATGACCCAGATCGGCAAAGAATGCCACAACGACTGCGTCATCAAGCAGAAGACCGGCGAGTGCATCATGCCCCGGGAGGGCGTGTTTGCCCGGGTGCTGCAGGGCGGCGAGATCCACGTGGGGGACGAGGTGACCCTGCTGCCCCCGCCGGAAAATCCGCCCCTGCGCGCTGCCGTCATCACCCTTTCTGACAAGGGCAGCCGGGGCGAGCGGGAGGACAAGAGCGGCCCCCTGATCGTAGAGATGCTCACCGCTGCAGGCTATCAGGTGGAGGAGACCATGATCCTGCCCGATGAGGCAAAGGCCCTGAAAGCACAGCTCATCCGGCTGGCCGATGGCCGTCAGGTCAACCTGATCCTGACCACCGGCGGCACCGGCTTTGCCCCCCGGGATATCACCCCGGAAGCCACCTATGCCGTGGCTGACCGCAACGCCCCCGGCATTGCTGAGGCCATGCGTTACCACAGCCTGAGCATCACCCGCGCGGGATGCTCAGCCGTGCCGCCAGCGTGCTGCGGGGCAAGACCCTCATCGTCAACCTGCCCGGCAGCCCCAAGGCCGTGAAGGAGAATCTGGAGTACATCCTGCCCAGCCTGGAGCACGGGGTACGTATTGCCGCCGGCTGGACGGAGAGTGCGCCCGCAAATAAGTCTGTTTCACCGCCGCGGCGCTGCTTTTGGTGCCGGGCGTAAAAATAAAAGTACAACAAAAGCATACCCACTGTAAGGAGCAAGACTATGAAAACTATGATCTCCCGCCGCGGCTTCCTGTGCGCTGCCGGCATCGCATCCGCATCTGCTGTTCTGACCGCCTGCGGCGGCTCCTCCAGCAGCACTGCATCTTCCACCGCATCCTCCGCTGCCGCCTCCTCTGAGGCAGCCTCCGGCGAGAGCATGGAGCTGATCGTTTTTGCTGCCGCCTCCTTGACCGAGACCCTGAACGCCATTGCCGAGACCTACTCTGCAGAGAACCCCGGCGTGACCTTCAGCTTCAACTTTGACTCTTCCGGAACCCTCAAGACCCAGATCCAGGAGGGTGCGGACTGCGATCTGTTCATCTCCGCCGGTCAGAAGCAGATGAACCAGCTGGACAGCACCGCTTCCGCTGAGGTGAATACCGAGGGCCTGGACTTTGTGGATGCCGAAAGCCGTGTGGATCTGCTGGAGAACAAGGTCGTGCTCTGTGTACCTGAGGGCAGCGACAAGGGGATTGACAGCTTTGACAGCCTGGCTGAGCACCTGAAGGCAGAGGATATCCTGTTCTGCATGGGCAACAGTGATGTGCCGTGGGTCAGTACACCCAGAAGATCCTGGCCTACTACGATCTGGATGAGGCAGCTCTGGCTGCTGCCGGTGTCATCACCTACGGTTCCAACGTCAAGGAAGTCACCACTCAGGTCAGCGAGGCCAGCGTGGATGCCGGTGTCGTTTACTGCACCGATGCGTACAGCGCCGGTCTGACCCCCGTGGACGAGGCCACCAAGGAAATGTGCGGCCAGGTCATCTACCCCGCCGCTGTGATGAAGAACGCCCTCCATGCCGAGGCTGCCAAGGAGTTCCTGGCTTACCTGCGCACCGATAAGGCTGCGACCGTGTTCGAGAGCGTCGGCTTCACCGCACTGTAAGCATCCGCTGGGGGGATGGTATGGACTGGTATCCCTTATGGAACAGCCTGCGCATTGCGCTGATCAGCTGCGCGGCGGTGTTCTTTTTAGGCATCTTTGCGGCCTACTACATTGCAAAGCTCCCGCGCGTGCTCAAGGGCGTGCTGGATGTGGTGCTCACCCTGCCCATGGTGCTGCCGCCCACGGTCGTGGGATATTTCCTGCTGCTGCTGTTCGGCGCAAAAAGGCCGCTGGGCATCTTTTTCATGGAACATTTCGGCGTGAAGCTGGTGATGAACTGGTACAGCGCTATCTTTGCTTCCATCGTGGTGGCCTTTCCGCTGATGTACCGCACGGCCCGCGGTGCCTTTGAGAGTTTTGACGAAACGCTGGCATGGTCGGCACAGACGCTGGGGCTTTCCAACACCTGGATCTTCTGGCGGGTGCGGATGCCTGCTGCCGTCAGGGCATTCTGGCCGGTACGGTGCTGGCCTTTGCCCGTGCGCTGGGCGAATATGGTGCCACCAGCATGATCGCAGCTACACGCCGGGCAAGACAGCCACCATTGCAACCACGGTCTACCAGCTCTGGCGCACCAACGATGAGGCCGGGGCCATGCAGTGGGTGCTGGTGGATATCGTTATCTCAGCGGTGGTGCTGCTGGCAGTCAACCTGCTGGAACGCAGGCAGAAGCAGGGAGGAAAGCGCACATGAGCCTGGAAGTAAATGTGACCAAGCGGTTTGATGGCTTTACTCTCCACGCTGCGTTCACGGCAGGGGACACTGCCACCGCCCTTCTGGGCGCGTCCGGCTGCGGCAAAAGCATGACCCTGCGCTGCATTGCAGGCATCGTCCGGCCGGACGAGGGACGCATCGTGCTGGATGGCCGGGTGCTGTTCGACAGCGCTCAGGGCATCGACCTGCCGCCCCAGCAGCGCAATGTGGGTCTGCTGTTCCAGAACTACGCCCTGTTCCCCAACATGACCGTGGAGCAGAATATCCTCTGTGCCCTGAAAAAGGAAAAGGACCCTGCCGCCCGCAGGGCCGCCTGTGCTGAGGCATTGCGTGCCATGCGGCTGGAGGAACAGGCCAAGCGCCTGCCAGTGCGCTTTCAGGCGGGCAGCAGCAGCGTGCCGCCCTGGCCCGCATTCTGGCGGCCCAACCCCGCATCCTGATGCTGGACGAGCCATTCAGTGCGCTGGACAGCTATCTGCGCGAGGAGGTAGAGGGGGAGGTAGGCAGCCTGCTGGCCGGGTTTGCGGGCACAGCTCTGCTGGTGACCCACAACCGGGACGAGGCCTACCGCCTGTGCAGGGAGATGATCGTGATGGACAGCGGCGAGGTGCTCCGGGCGCACGACCAAGGAGGTCTTTGCCGACCCCCGCACCCGTGCCGCCGCCCGCCTGACCGGCTGCAAGAACATTCTGCTGCACCGGGTGGGGGAGCATACCGTTTATCTGGCGGGCTGGGAACAGCCGCTGACCGTGGCTCTGCCGGTGCCCGAGGCTGCCGCGCCGTGGGCATCCGCGCCCATGATTTTGCGCCCTGCGCTCCCGGCACCCCCAACAGCCTGCCGGTGCAGGCTGTCTCCACCAGTGAGAACCCCTTTGACTGGAACATGATCTTCACCCTGCCCGGCGGTGAGGCCCGCCTGTGGTGGAAGGTGTCCAAGGAGACAATGGCGGCCCCGCCGCCAAAAGCACCCGCCTGCCTTGCTGCCGCCCCGGAAAATATCATGCCGCTGGTCTGAGGCAAAAGAATCGCTCTCTCCCTGCTCCCGAAACAGAAATACGGAGCAGGGAGAATTTTTTTTGAAAAAAGTACTTGACTTTATCAAGTAATGTGATTATACTAGACCTTGTCAAGTAAAGGAGATGCAAAGAGTGATCCAATCGACATATCCTTCTACGTGATGGAGTTTTACAAGCAGTTCGCAGCCTACACCACCCAGCAGCTGCAGGAGTTTGGCCTGAGCTTTGGCATGATGTATTTTGTGATCTACGTGGGCAAGCATCCCGGCTGCACCCCGGCCGAGATGACCAAAACCTGCACCTGGACTGGGGCCACTGCCAGCGCAGCGTGATCAAGCTGGTGGAAGATGGCTTTATGACCCGGGAAAAGCAGGGCCGCAGTTATCATTTGGGGCTGACCCCGGCGGGTGAGAGAGCATTCCGGACCTGCCACCAGGTATTTTTTGATTGGGATGCACAAAATTTGAGCGGGCTGACCGAAGAGGAACAGCACCAGCTCCTGAGCTTGCTGCAAAAGGCAGCACGGACGAGAAAAGAGAGTGTGTAACATGTACGACACCATCCTGAGCCCCATTGATTACGGTGGAATGCAGCTGAAGAACCGCATCATCTTTGCCCCCACCACCTTCGGCCTTTCGGACGAGGAATATCTGGCGGAGATGGAGCGGCTGGCCAAGGGCGCTGCGCCATGATCATCATCGGCGACGTGCCGGTGGCCAAGAGCCGGTTCGAAAAGTCTCTGTTTGACAAAAAGGGCTTTGCCTTCTATCAGCAGATCTGCGAGACTGCCCACAAGTACGGCTGCAAGGTCTGCGCCCAGCTCCACCAGACCGATACCGACATGATGTCTATCGTCAAGTGCATCCCGGGGATGCTGATGAAAAAGATCACCCCCGACCAGCTGCGGGAGCGGATGAACGATGCCGTGGGCCCCTACATCACCAAGATGTCCCAGAAAAAGATCCATCAGATCATCGCGGGCTTTGGCAAGGCTGCTGTGCTGGCAAAGCAGGCGGGCTTTGACATGGTGCAGGTGCACGGCGACCGGATGTGCGGCAGCTTCTCTTCCGCCATCTTCAACCACCGCACCGATGAATACGGCGGCAGTGCCGAACGCCGCGCCCGCTTTGCCGTGGAAGCTGTCAAGGCAGTGCACGCCGCTGTGCCCGGCATGGCCATTGACTACAAGCTGGCTGTCCGGCAGGAGAACCCCCATTACGGCAACGCCGGTGTGGTGGAGGAGGAACTGGCCGTGTTCGTGCCCCTGCTGGTGCAGGCAGGCGTGACCAGCTTCCATGTGACACTGGCCAACCACTCTGCGCTGGAAAACACCATCCCGCCGGCCAGCCACCCCGAGTTCAAGGAGAACGGCTGCTTCCTCAAGTTCTGCGATGAGGTGCGCCGGTATACCAGCGTGCCGCTCTGCGGTGTGGGCGGCCTGAACGACCCCGATTTCGTGGAGCAGCAGCTTGCCAGCGGCCGCATCCAGTGTGCGGCAATGTGCCGCCAGCTGCTGGCCGACCCCAACTGGGTCAACAAACTGCAGAGCGGCAATGCGGCAAAGATCCACCGCTGTGTCCGCTGCAACAAGAAGTGCCTGGGCGGCCTGATCGCCCATCAGGCACCCGCTGTATCTATGATGCCCTGAACGCAAAAGAACAGGGCAGCATCTGATCTCAAAGAGAACAAAGGAGAATGACCATGAGCTACGCCATCGTTTTCAGCAGCAAGACCGGCAACACCCGCCTGCTGGCCGACACCCTTCGCGCAAGCTTGCCCCAGAATGAGTGCACCTACTTCGGAGCACCGGCCCCGGAGGCACTGGAGGCTGAGACCCTTTACATCGGCTTCTGGACGGACAAGGGCCATGCCGATGACACCCTCACCGCCTTTTTGCAGACCCTGAAGGGGAAGCGGATCTTTTTGTTCGGCACCGCAGGCTTTGGCGGCAGTGCGGAATATTTCGAGCAGATCCTGGCAGCGGTGCAGAAATCGCTGGATGAGAGCAACACGGTCATTGGAACTTATATGTGCCAGGCAAGATGCCCATGACCGTGCGCCAGCAGTACGAAAAGATGCTGCAGCAGCCCAACCATGCGCCCAACCTCGAGATGCTGATCGAGAATTTTGACAAGGCGCTGGCCCACCCGGATGCTGCAGACCTCGACCAGCTGCGCAAAAAGGCGGCAGAGGTGCAGGCATAACGGAAGAACTCTTCAAAAAAGCGGATTTTTGAGAAGACTGCTCCAAAACAGTTGACAGGTTCTGTCCGATGTGGTAGGATAGTGTCGAGGAATTGGAAACGGCTCCTCAAGGTGAATTGAATATTCTCGGCAAAACAGTCGAAAGGCTGTGACGCAAAGCTACAGGGCCTGTAAAATGGCAGCCAGCTGCTTCTCAAAGAAATCTTTCTTTGGGTGACCTGCTTAGAGTTCTAGGTGTTGTTTTGCTTGAGTGTATTGCAGAACAACACCTTTTTTCGTTCTCAAATTTCTTCCCAAAAGAAGAAAGGCACGCAAAACTGAATATCCTCGGCAAAGCAGTCGAAAGGCTGTGACGCAAAGCTATAGGGCCTGTAAAATGGCAGCCAGTTGCTTCTCATCACCTGAGGGTCTCCACAGCGGAGATTGGGTGTTGAGTGACCTTCATCTGAAGCATTAGGTGTCGATTGCCGAGTATACCAGCAATCGACACCTTTTTTCATGGGGCAACACAAAAGAGGTTCAACACCATGCGTAACGCTTCGATGAAAGTCCTGAAGAATCTGGTCTGCTGCGCCGCATTCATCTGCCTGATGTTTGTTCTGGCAATGCCCGCACACGCAGCTTCCAAGGCCGATGAGCTGCTGCAGCTCGTCAACGCAGAGCGTGCACAGGCTGGTGTGGCTCCTCTGAGCATGGGCAGCAGCGCACTGAATGCTGCCGCACAGGCCCGTGCAAAAGAACTTACCGTCAATTACTCCTACAACCGCCCCAATGGCAGCCGCGAGTTCACCATCCTGCCGGAGTACGGTGTGGACGATGTTTCTGTGGGCGAGAACTACTGGGCAGCTGCTGAGAATGCTTCGGACGTGGTCGCCGCCTGGAATCGCTACGATTTCTTCAAGGAGCGGATGCTGGACAAGGATGCCACCTCCGTTGGCATTGGCTACTACGAGGGCGGCGAGTACGGCAATTACTGGGTGATGATCTTTACCTACGCCCGCGGCACCAGTGAGAACGGTTTCGCACAGGAAGTGCTGGCGCTGGTCAACGCTGAGCGTGCAAAGGAAAATCTGGCACCTCTGGCCATGGGCGATGCCAAGCTGCAGGCCGCCGCCGATGAGCGCGCAAAGGAAGTGGCAAAGGTCGCTTCCCACACCCGCCCCGATGGCACCAACTGCTTCACCGTGCTGAAGGAGTACGGCGTGTCTGATACCGCCACCGGCGAAAATGCCGCCTGGGGCGAGACCACGCCCGAAAAGGTCGTTGCAGACTGGATGGCTTCGGAAGGCCACCGTGTCAATATCATGGACCCCGCCGCCAAGTATATGTGCCTTGGCTACAACTACGATGCCAATTCTCAGTGGGGCCACAACTGGATCCAGATCTTCGCAAAGTAAGCGGATGACTTCCATTGAGCGTTGTACGATGAAATAAAACAGAGCAAAAAGAGATGCACCCCGCTCCCTGAACCGGTTTCAGAAAGGCGGGGTGCATCTCTTTTGTTTTTTTATTCTGCTGCCATCTCGGCTGCATCCTCGGGGCTGAAATCGCCCAAGGGCAGGATGAGTCGGGCCAGCGTTTCCTGCGGCAGGGCGGCAAGCCGGGCACTCTCGTCCGCAATTTCGGCAGGGCAGAGGACGTGCACGCCGTCTGCACCGGTCTCTACCCGGCGCGGTGGCCGGTGGCAATGTACTGGATGCCCAGCCGGTCAGCCGCCGCCAGCAGGCGGGGAAGCGCAGGTCGGCCGGGGCAGCGGTCTCCTCGGCCAGCTGGCTGGCCAGTTCGCTGGCATTCAGGGTGATGCACTCGATGCCCAGAGCCTTGGCGGCTTCCTTGGCGGCATCCACAACGGGGTCATCGGTGCACAGACGCACCACAGCGCCCATCACCGCAAAGCCCTGCTGCTGTAAAATGCGGACAGCTGCTTTGCAGCCCGTTCCGCCGCACAGGCCCACCAGCACCTTGTCCTGCTGTTCATAGGTATCGAACCCGCTGCCGGGCAGAAATGTATCGCTCATCGTCCCTGTCTCCCTCCGTGTGCCTGACTTTGTGCTACGGCCAGCTGGTCGCAGCGCTCATTTTCCGGGTGGCCTGCATGGCCCTTGACCCAGACATAGGTGATCTTGTGCCGGGCTTCCTGCTCCAATGCCTGTTCCCACAGGTCGGGGTTCAGGGCAGGGGAGCCGTCGGACTTTTTCCAGCCCCGGCGCTTCCAGCCCCTGGCCCAGCCCTTTTCCAGCCCATTGATGACGTACTGGCTGTCAGAGCACAGCCGCACCTCACAGGGCTCCTTGAGCTGGCGCAGGGCCTCGATAAAGGCGGTCAGCTCCATCCGGTTGTTGGTGGTGGAAGCATCGCCGCCGCTGAGCTCTTTTTCGTAGACCTTGCCGTTGAAGCGGTAGCGCAGCACTGCACCCCAGCCGCCCGGGCCGGGGTTGCCGCTGCACGCGCCATCGGTGTAAACTTCGACTTGTTTCATCTGTTTCTCCCGGAACTTGAATTTTTGGATACCTCTATTTAGAGCTATTTTTCCGGTTCTGTCAAGAGGAAACGTATCATCCCCGGCTTTTCCGGCAAAGCTTTGAATTGACAAAGTGGACAAGAAATACTATACTGTTTGTAACAAAATGCGTATAGGGGCGCACCGGTGCGGTGTGTCCGGCCGGAACGGGGCAGTGCTGCGGTCGCATCGAACAGATGGACTGACAGGGCAGAAATTACTCCGTTCCGGCCATCCCAGTGCCGAAAATGGGCATGGAAGCGAAAAATTCTATACGATGGTTTCGATGGGAGCGGCGGTGCGTTTGCTGCTCCTTCACAGCAGACAGGCCGCTCGCAAAGGGGTGTGCCTGCGTTTTGTAATTGATTTTGGAGGTACCGCATGGCACAGGTCAAAGAACAGAACTCGGCTCAGGCTCAGAACAATCCGAACAGAAACAGTGAATCCGGCGGGGAAAAGCGTACCCGCACCCGCCGCCCTTATTATAACCGGCGGCCCCGCCGTTCTCAGCAGCCCAAGGAGGCCGCTGTGCCCATCCACATCTACCCGCTGGGCGGTCTGGGTGAAGTGGGCAAGAACATGACCGTGTATGAGTGCAACGGGGATATGATCATTGTGGACTGCGGCCTTGTGTTCCCAGACAGTGAGATGTACGGCGTGGACATGGTCATCCCCGACTTTACCTTTGTGGTGCAGAATAAGGACAAGATCAAGGGCCTGCTCATCACCCACGGCCACGAAGACCACATCGGCAGCATTCCCTACCTGCTGCAGAAGTTTGATCTGCCCATCTACGGCACCCGGCTGACCTGCGGCCTCATCCGGAACAAGCTGGAGGAGTTCGGCCTGGCGGGCAAGACCAAGTTCGTGGAGATCACCCCCAAACAGAAGATCAAGCTGGGCTGCTTTACCGTGGAGCCCATCCATGTCAACCACTCCATTCCCGATTCCGTGGCCTTTGCCATTGACAGCCCTGCCGGAACGATCATCCAGACCGGCGACTTCAAGATCGATTACACCCCGCTGGCCTGCGGCGTGACCGACCTGACCACCCTTTCGGAGTATGGCCAGAAGGGTGTGCTGGCTCTGCTGAGCGATTCCACCAACGCCGAGCGCCCGGCTTTACCGCCACAGAGCAGAAGGTGGCCGCCGGTGTCCGCAACCTGTTTGCCCGTGCCCGGAACAAGCGCATCATCATTGCGACCTTTGCGTCCAACATCTACCGCGTCCAGCAGATCATTGATCTGGCCGTGGAGGATGGCCGCAAGGTGGCGTTCAGCGGCCGCAGCATGGTCAATAACACTGCCATGGCGCAGGAGCTGGGTTATATGCACACTCCCCGAGCACCCTCATCAGCGTGGATGAGCTGAACCAGTACCCGCCGGAGCAGGTGGTGCTGATCACCACCGGCAGCCAGGGCGAGCCTCTGAGCGCTCTTTCCCGCATGGCCTCCTGCAGCCACCGCCAGGTGCGGGTTGGCCCCGGCGACTTCATCATCATCTCCGCCAACCCCATTCCCGGCAACGAGAAGAGCGTGACCAAGATCGTCAACGGTCTGCTCCTGCTGGGCGCGGAGGTCATCTACGAGAGCATGTATGATGTCCATGTTTCCGGCCACGCCTGCCAGGAGGAGCAGAAGCTGATGCTCACCCTGACCAGACCCAAGTATTTCCTGCCCGTGCACGGCGAGTACAAGCAGCTGAAAAAGCATGCCCTGACCGCCGCGTCTCTGGGCATTCCCACCAGCAACATCCTCATTGCCGAGAACGGCTCCAACGTTATCCTGAGCCGGGACGAGATCAAACTGGGCGAGCCGGTTACCGCCGGTGCTGTGATGGTGGACGGCCTGGGCGTGGGCGATGTGGGCAATGTGGTCCTGCGTGACCGCAAGCATCTCTCTGAGGACGGTCTGGTCATCATTGTGGCCACCGTGGACAGCAAGACCGGCAAGGTGCTGGCGGGGCCTGACCTTGTGAGCCGCGGCTTTGTCTATGTGCGCGAGAACGAGAGCCTGATGGACGGGGCCCAGAGCATTGTGGAAAACGCGCTGGATCGCTGCGTGGAAGAGCATGTGCGCGACTGGAACAGCGTCAAGACCCGGGTGCGTGAGGCGCTGAGCAGCTATATCTACCGCCGCACCAAGCGCAGCCCGATGATCCTCCCCATTCTGATGGAGGTATAAGCCGGAAGCCGCCCCGCCGGGGCAGGCAGACCAGGAGGCAGAAGATCCCATGAAACAAAAACCGAGATGGACGTTGGAAATGCTGATCGCCGCGCTGGCAGTGCTGTGTGCACTGCTGACACTGGCGCTTCTGGTGCAGCGGCCGCGGGCTGGCCTGCGCTGGCAGTGCTGGCGGTGCTGTGGGGCATCGGCATCTGCGTTTTCCGGTATCAGCTGCGGCGCTGGACCGCCAAGTGGGTGGCTGGCGGCAGCTTTGAAAATTCCAGGACCCAATACAGCCTGGAATCCCTCTCTCAGCCGGCAGCTCTGCTTTCTGGTGAGACGGTGCTGTGGTATAACAGCCGCTTCCGCACGGCGCTGCTGGGCGGCGAGGACCGGCTTGCAGGCAGGGCACAGAAGCTGCTGCCCGGCCTGGACACCGCACAGGCACGCACCCCGGAGGGGCAGCAGCTCAATCTGGCCGATGGTGTGTGGAATGTGCACAGCAGTACCGTGCCGGGCGGCAACGAGAGCATGACGCTGCTCGTGTTCAATGAGGAGACCGCCCTGCGCAGGATCGAAACGGAGTACAAGGCCAGCCGCCCGGGCTACATGGTGTTCCTGGTGGACGGCTACGATGATGTGTTCAGCGATATGCTGGACAGCGAGCGCGCCCGCCTGCTGGAAGGCATCAACCGGGTGCTGGAGGATATGATCGGCCGGGGCACAGGCTTTTTGCGCCGCGTTGCCAGCGGCCGCTATATCGCCGTGGTGGAAGAGCGCCATCTGGAGCAGTATGCCCAGCGCGGCTACGATGTGCTGGATAAGATCCGTGCCCTGGACCCCAGCGTGAACCTGTCCATCTCCATTGGCATCGGGCGCGGGGCCAAGACCCTGCGGGAAGCCCAGGATATGGCCGTGCAGGCGCTGGATATGGCGCAGGGCCGCGGCGGCGATCAGGCCGCTGAGATGACCCCGGACGGCTTCACCTTTTACGGCGGCGTGAGCCACGGCGTGGAAAAGCGCAGCAAGGTGCGCAGCCGCATCGTGGCCGACCAGCTGGTCAGGCTCGTCAAGGAGGCGGATCATGTGGTCATCATGGGCCACCGGATGAGCGATCTGGATGCATCGGCGCTGCCGAGGGCGTGCTGCGCATCTGCAAGATCTGCGATGTCCCGGCGGTGATCGCCGTCAGGCGGGATGCCACGCTGGCGGGCAGCCTGATCGATGCCCTGTGCCGGGCCGGCCAGGCGGATGATTTCATTGACCCCAAGGCGGCGCTGCCCATTATCTCCAAGAAAACGCTCTGCGTGGTGGTGGATACATACCAGCTGGGCCTTGTGGAAAGTAAGGAGATCCTGGAAAGGTGCGGCAAGGTGGCTGTTATCGACCACCACCGCAAGGGCGTGGGCTTCATCGAGCATGCAGACCTTGTCTGCCACGAGCCCTATTCCTCCTCGGCCAGTGAGCTGGTCACGGAGCTTTTGCAGTATGTGGGCGACCGGGACGACAAGCCCAGCCGGGTGGAGGCAGAGGGCCTGCTCTCGGGCATTATGCTGGATACCCGGGACTTCACCCTGCACACCGGTGTGCGCACGTTTGAAGCCGCCGCCGCTCTGCGCCGCTACGGCGCGGAGACGGAGCGGGTGCGCCAGCTCTTTGATGTGACCATGGTGGAGTACAACGCCAAGGCAGACCTTGTGGAGGCTGCCCAGATGTACCGCAGCTGTGCCATCTCGGTGAGCGGCGAGGTGCCCCCCGAGGCCCGTGTGGCCATTGCGCAGGCTGCCAACGACCTGCTGACCATCCAGAATGTGGAGGCCAGCTTTGTGGCTGTGCAGGTGGGGAGCGGTGTGAATATTTCCGCCCGCAGTCTGGGAGCGGTCAATGTTCAGGTCATCATGGAAAGCCTGGGCGGCGGCGGCCACCAGACCATGGCAGCGGCTCAGCTCAAGCATATCACCCCCGAGGCAGCCCGGGCACGCATCCAGACCGCCATCGACCAGTACCGTGAGAGCCAGAAGAAGCCGCTCTCCAAAAATGAACCTGAATCCAGAAAAAAGGAGAAACAGGGATGAACCATTACGATTATCTCATCGTAGGCGCAGGCCTTTACGGTGCGGTGTTTGCCCAGCAAGCAAAAAAGGCGGGCAAAACATGCCTTGTGATTGATAAGCGCGGCCACATTGCCGGGAATATCTACACCGAGGAAGTGGAGGGCATACAGGTTCACCGCTATGGGGCCCACATCTTCCACACCAGCAGCAAGGCAGTGTGGCAGTATGTGAACCAGTTTGCGGAGTTCAACCGCTACACCAACAGTCCCGTTGCCAACTATCACGCGAGATCTACAATCTGCCCTTCAATATGAACACCTTCAATAAGATGTGGGGGGTGGTGACCCCCGCCGAGGCCAAGGCAAAGATCGAGGAGCAGAAGCGGGAAGCGGGCATCACCGACCCGAAAAATCTTGAGGAGCAGGCCATCAGTCTGGTGGGTACGGACATTTACGAAAAGCTCATCAAAGGCTACACCGGCAAGCAGTGGGGCCGCCCCTGCACCGAACTGCCGGCTTTCATCATCAAACGCCTGCCGGTCCGCTTTACCTACGACAACAACTATTTTAACGCGCTGTATCAGGGCATCCCCGATGGCGGCTATACCGCATGGTGGAAAAGATGCTGGAGGGCATCGAGGTGCGGCTGAACGTGGATTATCTGGCCGACCGGGAGAACCTGAACGCACTGGCCGACAAGGTCGTTTATACCGGCCCGGTGGATGCCTACTTTGGCTACCGGCTGGGGGCCCTGCAGTACCGCAGCGTCCGCTTTGAGACGGAGGTGCTGGACACCGACAACTACCAGGGCAACGCGTGGTGAACTATACCGATGCCGAGACCCCGTACACCCGCATCATCGAGCATAAGCACTTTGCGTTCGGCACCCAGCCCAAAACGGTCATCAGCCGGGAGTACAGTACCGAGTGGCATCAGGGTGACGAGCCCTATTACCCCGTCAACGATGAAAAGAATGGCGCGCTTTACGCAAAATACAAAGCGCTTGCCGATGCCGAGACAAAGGTCATTTTTGGCGGCCGGTTGGGCGAGTACAAGTATTATGATATGGATAAGGTCATTGAGCTGCGCTGGACGTGGCGGGGAAAGAGTTGGGCGTGAACTGCTGATCGCCGCACGAGGGAGTTTCTCCGGCAAGTGTCCGCTGGGGTGGGACCTGTTGCCGCGCAGCGGCAATAGGGCGGGCGATGGAATGGCCCGTTTCACTTGCGGGAGAAAGCTCCCGGAGATGCGGCAGCCCCCGACCGTTGACGGAAACGCGCAATTGCTGTATACTAGCCATAGAAATCCACCGGTTCCCCGGTGAGAAGTGAGGGATAACACCATGAAAGTGATTCTGAAGCAGGACGTAAAGGGCATTGGCAAGAAGGATGAGATCCATGAGGTCTCCGACGGCTACGCCCGCAACTTTCTGTTCCCGCGCAAGCTGGCCGCTGTGCCGATGCTTCTGCGGTGAATATCGCACGCGGCAAGGAGGCCGCTGCGGATTTCCACGAGGCTGAAACTGTGGCCGCCGCACAGGCTGTGGCTGCAAAGATCGAGGGCAAGACCGTGACCATCAAGGCCAAGGGCGGCGCATCCGGCCGCCTGCACGGCAAGGTCACCGGCAAGGAAGTTGCCGAGGCTCTGGCCCAGCTGGCCGGTTCTCCCATTGATAAAAAGAAGATCGAGCTGGAGACCAAGGACATCAAGGATGCCGGTGTGTTCAACGCAAAGGTGCGCCTGTATGTCGGTGTCGTGGCTTCCTTCAAGATCATGGTGGAAGTAGAACAGGCCTGATTGAAACGCCATCTGCGCCCCCTGCCTTCAGGGCGTTTTTGGCGTTTTGGGAAGCTGGCCCAGTATGGAGGGGGATGAACCATGCCCAACGAACAACGACATTATTCCAATGAACTGAATCTGGAGAGTGTGGGCATCAATCTGCCCTACAATATGCAGGCCGAGCAGAGCGTGCTGGGCGCGGTGCTGCTCAAGCCTGAGACCCTGACCGATCTGGTGGAGATCATCCGACCGGAGATGTTCTACACCCGGCAGAACGCCAGATCTACTCTGAGATGCTGCGCCTGTTCACAGCAGATCAGACCATCGACTTTGTCACCCTGCTGGATGCCGTCATCTCCGATGGCGTGTTCCCCAGTGCGGACGAGGCAAAGGTCTACCTGGCCGGTCTGGCCGAGACGGTGCCAGTATTTCCAATGTGAGGCCTATGCCAGATCGTGCAGGAAAAGTATCTGGTGCGCCAGCTGATGGGCGTTGCCAAGGACATTCTGCAGGACGCGGGCGATGAGCCGGACGCTGACCTGCTGCTGGAAAATGCGGAGCAGCGCATCTACGAGATCCGCTCCGGGCGGGATTCCAGCGCGTTGACCCCGCTTTCCTCCAGCATGGTGGAGACACTGACCAACCTGCAGAAGATCAGCGGCCCGGATGCCGACAAGTACAAGGGCATCCCCACCGGCTTCCGTCTGCTGGATACCGTCCTGACCGGCCTGGGCCGCGGCGACCTCATCATTCTGGCCGCCCGCCCCGGTATGGGCAAGACCAGTTTTGCGCTGAACATCGCCACCCGTGTTGCCATGCAGCAAAAAGTGCCGGTGGCCATTTTCAGCCTGGAAATGACCAAGGAGCAGCTGACCAACCGCATCCTTTCGGCGGAAGCAGGCATCGACAGCCAGGCTTTCCGTACCGGCGCTCTTCGCAGTGAGGACTGGGAGTATCTGGCACTGGCAACGGAAAAGCTCCACGATGCCCCCATCTATATGGACGACACCTCAGGCATCACCATCACCGAGATGAAGGCGAAGATCCGCCGGGTCAATCAGGACCCCACCCGCCCAATGTGGGCCTGATCGTCATCGACTATCTGCAGCTGATGACCACCGGCCAGCGCAGCGAGAACCGTGTGCAGGAGATCAGCTCCATCACCCGAAACCTGAAGATCATGGCTAAGGAAATGAATGTGCCCATCATCGCGCTTTCTCAGCTGTCCCGTGCGGTGGAAAAGCAGGGCAACAACTCTTCTCACCGGCCCCAGCTGTCTGACCTGCGTGACTCCGGTTCCATCGAGCAGGATGCTGACTGCGTCCTCTTCCTTTACCGTGATTCCTACTACGCCAGCCAGAACCCCGATGGTGCCGAGGTGGATGCGGATACCGCAGAGTGCATCGTGGCAAAGAACCGCCACGGCGAGACCAGCACGGTGCCGCTGGGCTGGGATGGCGCACACACCCGCTTTATGGATGTGGACTTCAAACGCTGATGAACGACGAAACATCAAAATTGATCACAAAAGTAGAACGCTTTGCCCGGCAGGAGCAGCTGTTTGCGCCTGCGGAGCCGGGCCGGGCTCTGCACCTGTGCGCCGCCGTTTCGGGTGGAGCCGACAGCATGGCGCTGCTGCGGGTACTGCTGGAACTGCGGGAAGCTTTTGAGTATACCCTTTCTGCCTGCCACGTCAACCACGGCCTGCGGGGCGAGACTGCGAACCGGACGAAGCCTTTGTTCGGGCTGAGTGTGCCCGGCTGGGGGTGTCGCTGACAGTTTTCCGCCCGGCAGATGTGGGAATGGCTGTGCCGCCCCATGCCGGGGAGGACTGGGCCCGCAAACTCCGCTATGCCTGCTTCGCCCAACTGCTGGCAGGCGGGATAGACTGCATTGCAACGGCCCATACTGCTACTGACCAGGCCGAGACCCTGCTGTTCCGGCTGGCCCGGGGCACCGGGCTGCACGGGGCCGGATGCCCCTGCCCCGTG
>ENA-OQCP01000191-OQCP01000191.1-human-gut-metagenome-genome-assembly--contig:-NODE-191-length-26254-cov-7.405749_pt1 | contig 26254 bp, 32 predicted proteins | sample MGYA00242760_ERZ504583 | MGnify/ENA primary metagenome ERZ504583 (study PRJEB26092, sample SAMD00036308) | human gut metagenome | host: Homo sapiens | study: EMG produced TPA metagenomics assembly of...
CCAGCGTTTCCTTTTTCAGATTACTGCTTAAAACACAGGAAAGTACAATCTGCAACAGACCGACCAAAAAAATCATAATAAAATTGGTACGATTGGAACATGATAGATATTCATTCCAAATATTCCATTATGTTTTGCATAGGAAAAAAGTGCATAGCCGAGCGGCAGACCAATGATCAAAGCTACGCATATGGTACCAACCGTAAAAATCAGTCCCTGTAACTGCAGGCATAAATTTAATTGTTTATTTGTCATACCCACAGCCTGCAATACACCATATTCCTGCTTTTTTGTCGTAATATTCATAATCATGGTGTTTGCCATATTCATAAAACCGATGAGTCCTACAACCGCCATAAACAGATAACAGCCAAGCTTCATCATGCGGGCTGCGACTTCTGCATATTGTAACTGCGCATGATAGGTATCCATTTTTATATGCGAAGTATTAGAAATCAAAGTATTCAGACTTTGTTCTACAGATGCCACATCTTTTTTATCACAGTCCACCACAGATAGCCATAGGCTGTTCCTCTCGGATTCATGGAGCGATATACACCTTCCGGAATGACAAGATAAGTGTCCGCACTTACAAAAGATCCTGCAATCTTTCCCTGATAGGTATAGGTTCCACTTCCATTCTCAAAGTCAAATGCAATGGATTCACCCGGAGCATATCCATCTTGTTCCATCCACGTTGACCAGCCAAAGAAAATATCACCATTCTTTACCGCCTGATCATAGTCCATAGAGCCAATATCCCCTTCTTGGCGCATAAAATCAAAATCCTTTTTACTCACAATATCAGCCGGAAATCTTGTTCCGTTCAGATTTACAGAGACAATCTCTCTCGTCATGACATCTGTTACTCCCGGAATGCTTTTGATTTCTTCAATCAGCGAATCATTCAATGGATCATCCGTCAGAATCGTATCCAGATTATTCTCCGGATATCTTTCATCATACTCAGCAGAATAGTCAAGCTGCAGTTCAAATTGTCCATGATTAACGGAAAGACGTGCTTCATGCTCCGTGTCAATATTTCCCACATAATTAGAGATAATCACAAACAATACGCAAGAAAAACCCATTGTGAGGATAGTACCAATAGTTCTTTTGGGATTACCCGTTATATTTGCCATTGCCATAGAAAACACGGTGACATTTTTTCTGCCATTTCGTTTTCCTTTTTTGTGTGTTTCTGCATTTTCTAAATACCGTGTTGCTTCGATAGGTGAAATCCGTGAAACAATTTTCATTGGTTTACGCAGTGCCAAAGCAACGGTAAGAAATGATACGAAAATACAGAGAAGCATAACAGGCAGGGAAAACAGAGGCACCTGCTGATTTTGAACTCCCATAGAGCCAGTTCCGGTTGATACAAGGTTCCCCTGTTCTACCAGCAGTTAAAACCGCATTTTGCAATCAGAAAACCAAGAAGCAATCCAACTGGTATTGAAGAAATTGTCAAAAACATACCCTCTCTGAAGATCAGTTGTTTCATCTGCTTTTTTGTCGCTCCCAGAGCCTTGATTTTTCCATACTCCTGTATCTTGTTGGCAATACCGACCTGAAAAATATTATAAATGACCACAACAGAGAAAAGTACAATTGCAAGAATCAAAACCCCGCATACCGCAATCGTTTCATAACTCGGCTGCAAGACCCATTGCAAATAGAGATCATTGACTATAACGTTTTTTTCTTCGATCCCACAAGCTGCTGCAATCTGCTTTATAACCGAATCAATATTATTCATAGATACATTTGCAGAATCATTTAAAGTAAAATAAATATTATACTGTCTGTCATTCTCTGCGACGTGCTCATCATAAAACTCCTGTGACCCGAAAGCAACATAAGATGCCTCGATGGTATACTCATCCCGATCATATAGGATTCCGCTGACAACAAATTCTTCCGGCTTATATTCTGACTGCATCCCTGCGCGGTAATCCAGTGTAACCGTATCTCCGATCTTTACATCACCATACCCCATTGCACGAAAAAATGCTCTTCCTGCGGCAATTTCCTGCATTTTTCGGATACTTTCCTTCCTTCAACTCATATTCTTTATTATAAGGAAGCATTTTTCTTGCAGTCTCATCCATGCAGACAAACCCGCCTTTTTCATTGCCTTTTATGATACCTTCGGTGCACATAGTGCCTGTAGCATCTATTTCCGCACGGCGGTTTACTTCTTTTAACTGCGATCCGTCTGCGGAAACAAACAGACCATAATTGCTTCCATATGATCCTGCCGCCTGACTTTTCTGTAAATGAATTACCCCATTTCCCACAGTACTGATGATAACAAGCAGCATCGTGGTCAGACAGATTGCCATCATGATCAGTATACTTCTTGTCCTGTTCCTTTTGTCATTGCTATATGCAATCCTGCTTATTGTCTTCATCTGAAATCCACCACCTGTCCGTCCTCAATCACCAGAATACGGTCAGCGACCTGTGCAATTTCGTCATCATGGGTAATCATTACAATTGTCTGTCCATATTTTTTTGCTGTCATCTTAAGCAGAGCAATTACCTCATCACTGGTCTTAGAATCAAGATTTCCTGTCGGCTCATCTGCAAATATAATTTCCGGACGATTCACCAGTGCTCTTGCAATTGCTACTCTCTGCTGCTGTCCTCCGGATAACTGATTTGGCAGATTATAAATCCGGTTTTCAATCCCCAGAGTTGCAATAATATCATTTACATACGCTTCATCCACTTTTCTTCCATCCAGCCCCAGTGGCAGTACAATATTTTCCCAGACATTAACAGATGAAACCAGATTAAATGCCTGAAAAACAAATCCGATTTTTCTTCTGCGGAAAACAGCAAGGGCATCTTCCTTCATCCTGTATAAATCTTTCCCTGCTAAAGTAACACTGCCTTTTGTCGGGGTGTCTAGCCCTCCAAGCATATGAAGTAATGTACTTTTACCGGAACCTGACTTTCCAACAATTGCGACAAATTCTCCCTGCTCAATCTGAATGTCCACCTGATTGACCGCTTTGACCTGATTCTCACCTGCGCCATAAAACTTACAAAGCTGCTTGGTTTCTAATATCACACTCATGTGTTGCCTCCTTTTCAATTCTGTAAAGCGTACCTTTTCAGCACGCTTTCTTTGCCTGTTTATATATTTGGTCATTTTTCAACCTACATCCAAATTGTATCAGGACAATCTTTCATTTCACTTTCAAAAAACGAGCAGAAATCTTACAGAATTGTAAGATTTCTGCTCACTTAAAATTTAACCAACATATGGTAATTGAATCACAAACGTGCTTCCTTTTTTCTTTTTGCCGGAGGTACCGTAATCGTACCTGCGTGTTTTTCGATAATTTCTCTCGATAGAAAAAGTCCGATTCCTGTACCACTCTTTTCCATGACCTCCTTGGAACTTCCTCTGTAAAATCGTTGAAAAATTTTGTGATACTCATTCTGCGGAATACCAATTCCCTGGTCCTCAATTTCCATTCTTACAAGATCGTTTCTTTTTTGTAACCGGATAAATATTTTTGAACCACACGGACTGTACTTGACCGCATTATCCAGAACGTTGATCACAGCTTCACCAAGCCACCTTTTATCCTGCATAATCGTGCATGTTTCCAGCTCTTTTTCATAGTCAAAAACGAATTCAATTTCTTTCTCATCCGCTTTAGGATAAGTGCGGTTCACAGCAGATATGACAGTATCCATAAGCGGAAGTTTTTTCTTATTAATCTGAATCAGTCCAGTTTCCATCTTGGATATTTCAAGAAGCGACTGCAATAATGTCTCCAGTCCATCCAGAGCACTCCGACAACGGATACGAAACTCCTCCTGTTCTGTGGCACTTAAGTCATTCTGCATCAGCACACTAAAACATGTATCCAAAGCTGCAACCGGTGTCTTTAACTGGTGAGAAATATCAGAAACCATTTCTTTCGTGTTCTCCTTTTCTGCCCTTGCTTCTTCCTTTATCAACTGAATATGATGTCCGATTGCTTCAAGCTGGTCATTCAATTTTTCCAGTTCTGCATGATTTTCCGTTTTCAGTAAATCATCAAATTTATTTTCACGGAATCTGATCAGAATTTCTTCCAACTGGTCTAAAATTTTCTGATGACACGCATCTTCTTTTTTCTTCCAATAAAGTAAAAAAGTCAAAAGAAGCACGCATATCACAGTGCTTACAGCACCGGTCACCATAACCTGATGCCGGAATTGCGAATAAAATGCATTCCCTTTATTCCCCCAGTATCCATATTGCTCCAATAATCGCCTTCCCTGTTCGTTAGTTTCAATATCCTTATCCTTAAGCAATTCCGAAACAGCATCCAGCCCGGAAAATTCTTCCTTTGCAGCAATCTCTGTCATAAGATTCATTTTATATTTATAATCTTCATAAAACACATACGTGGTAAAGCAATTTAATATTGCAAACAATAATATGACAGGTAATACCAAGGAGAGCACTACTGTAATCTTCTTGCGATATCTCTTTGTCACTGCCTTACCTCCTGATTCCATATATACCCAAGACCTCTGATATTCTTTATATAGACCGGTGCAGCCGGATTGTCTTCGATTTTCTCACGGAGTCTTCTGATATTGACAGCGATTGTATTTTCATCCACAAAATCCCCTTCCAGATCAAACACATTTTCCAATATTTGTGTTTTTGAAAGAATCTGTTTCGGATTCTGAAGAAAAAAAGTCAGCATTTTCAACTCCGTTTTTGTCAGACTGATTTCACGACTCTTTATCAGGACTTTCATTTCTCCTGCGATAAATACGATATCTCCCGAAATCATCTTTCCAGCTTCCGTTTTCTCCTGTCTGCGGCGGAAATGTGCTTCTATTTTCAAAAGAAGTACCGAAAGACTAAACGGCTTTGTAATATAATCATCTGCCCTGCTTCATATCCCATGACCTGATCCATCTCCTGATCTAGTGCTGTAAGACAAATAATGTATGTATTATAATTGCATCTCATCCACCTTACAAACTCCAGTCCATTCCCATCCGGAAGATTCACATCACAAATGGTAACATCCACATTATTATCACTTGCAATTCTTTTCGCTTTTTTCACTGATTCTGCTGAAAAAACCTCATATCCGGATTTTTTCAGTGAAAATGTAATTCCACGATTTAAATTTTCATCATCTTCAACCACGAGTATACCTGGCATAGCATCTGCACCTCTCTTTATTTATTCATCTTACAATGCTTCAATGCTCCACAATTGCACTCTCTTTATCTTCTGGACACTGCGGTTGCCTGCTATCTTCATTTTTAGGTAAATTATAATTCTTTCCAACCTCAATTCCGCATTTTCTCTTTACCTGTGAGATATACAGATTGGAAACCTTCATGCCGGCATTATGTTCAGCCACATACTTCTTTATCTCATCATATGTAGCCTTAGTCTCTGCAGATGTTATATCCATATCATCAAGTTCAATCGTGACATTAATTAATCATCCGGCTTTTGTTTCAGTTGGGACAAAAGAACAACCGTCTCAACGTGAACAGTCTGACAAAATTGATCAACGCAGCAGGCTTTTTCCAGCTTATATCCTGCCGCCAGAAATGCCGGAAGATCTCTTGCCAGGCTGGTCGCTTTGCAGGAAATATATACAATATGGTCTACCCCATAAGAAAGAATCTTCGGCAATGCTTTGGGATGGATTCCATCCCTTGGCGGATCCAGAATGATCACATCCGGTTTCTCCGTCAGATCATCCAGGACTTTAAGGACATCCCCTGCAATAAATTTACAATTACTCAGGTTATTCAGTGCTGCATTCTGCTTTGCAGCTTCCACTGCCTCTTCCACAATTTCCACACCTATCACTTCGTCCGCTACAGAGGCTGCAAGCTGGGCGATCGTTCCGGTTCCGCTGTAAAGGTCGAACACTACTTATCCTTCGTATCTCCGATATACTCACGTACGATAGAATAAAGCACTTCCGCAGCCAGTGAATTAGGCTGAAAAAACGAAAATGTACTGATCTTAAATCGCAGTCCCAGAAGCGTTTCATAAAAGAAATCCTGACCGTAAAGGATACGTGTCTCATCACTCTGCACCACATCAGAAAGAGAATCATTGATAATATGCATGATTCCCACAATTTTACCCTCCAACGGAAGTGCAAGAAGTTCTTCTTTCAGAGATTCCAGATCATGTTCTTCCTGACTGGTGGTAATCACATGGACCAGAATCTCTCCTGTAGTCACACCGCGGCGGAGAAGCAGATGGCGCAGATATCCTGTATGCTGCATCTTTTTATAATAGGAAACGTTTCGTTTCAGGAAGTATTCATGCACACAAGTCAGGATTTTCGTCATATCTTCATGAACCAGTTGACAGTCATCTGCTGTAAGAACATCATAGGTACTGCCTTTTTTGTGCAGACCCAGCGTCAACGGACCATCCTTATATGCATCACCAAAGGAGAATTCCATTTTATTTCGATATCTGAATTCAATGGGACTTCCATGAATTCCCTCCCACTGGTAATCAGTGCCGTTCAATGCACCATCCAACAGTTCACGAACCTGACATTCTTTCATTTTGAGCTGGTTTTCATAGGACATGGTCTGATACATGCATCCTCCACATTCCGGAAAAATGCTACAGACCTGTTCTCTTGTTTCAAGCGGAGACTTCTCCAACACTTCCAGAAGTCTTCCCTCTGCACGTCCGGAACGCTTCTTATTGATCATAAAACGAACTTTCTGTCCGGGCATTCCGTTCTTTACGGTAACTTTTTGTCCGTCTGTTATCACAATTCCCTTATTGGGAAAATCTACTTTCTCAATCACGCCTTCATAAATTTCGCCTTTTTTCATATAACCTCCATAAAAATAGCCCCGGTATAAGCCGGAGCTATTCTTTCATTTTCATATTACAGGTAATTATTCTTCTTCATCTTCGAAATAATCGTCGAAGTCATCGTCAAAATCCTCTTCAAAATCTTCCAGATAATCCGGAGCAAAGAAATGATATACAGCAAATGCGATACCTGCTACTGCTGCAACTGCGCCAATGATTGCCAGTACCCAGAGGACTGTATTTTTTTCTTTCTCTTCTTCTTTTCTGTTTAATGCTGATAATAATTCTTCAATTTTGATATTCATAATCGCACCATCCTCTCAATAATTCATCAGCTGACACTTAACACTTCTGCCGTCTGCTGTTTAATGAAATTATTATAACACTTTTTCTGTAATTTTACCATAAGATATCTGCATTTATTCTATACTTTTGTTAGTTTCTTTATTATAATGATATCAGGGGGTTACTGTTCACACAATCCCGAGACATACAAGCCAAAATTCCATTGCCGCAGGCAATCTGGAATGGATTTTGCCCCTGACTTAAAAATATGCCGACAGCAACGATCTGATAAGAGAGGATAAATACTTATGGTAGAAACACTTTTTTTTGATCTTGATAATACATTACTTGATTTTAACCAGGCAGAAAGAGCAGCTATCACAAAAACTCTGAAAAGTTTTCACATTGCTCCCGAGCCTTCAATTCTGAAGCGTTACAGTGAGCTCAACCTTGCCCAGTGGAAGCTTCTTGAACAGGGCAAGATCACCAGAGACCAGGTAAAACTTCGGAGATTCCGGCTTCTTTTTGCAGAGCTGAATGTGGATGTACCTGCAAAAGAAGCTGCTCATACCTATGAAACTCTTCTGGCCCAGGGACACTATTTCATAGATGATGCAGAAGAATTGCTCGAAACTCTTTACGGTCAATACCGGATGTATCTGGTTACAAACGGTACCTTAAGTGTCCAGAAGGGACGGCTTAAAAGTTCCGGAATTTCCCGTTACTTTGAGGGTATTTTTATCTCCGAAGAACTGGGATACAATAAACCGGGCAGGGAATACTTTGACTGCTGTTTCTCCAGAATCCCTGATTTCCATAAGGAAACAGCCGTAATCGTGGGGGACAGCCTGACCTCTGATATCCAGGGCGGCATCAATGCCGGAATCCGCACGATTTGGTTTAATCCCAGCCATGAGAAGACTTCAGAAATCATCCTGATCATGAATTTGACAGTCTTATGAAACTTCCTGAACTCCTGTCTCATATATAAAGCGGATAAAATCGTTCGCCTTACTGCTTATTGCTTTTCGCAGCCTCCGCAGGTGACTTAAGTCACCTGCCCCATTACTATATTTTTTTCAGCTTTGCAAATCCTGCGAACATTTTCTTTATTCCCACTTTGTCAAAATCAACAGTGACTTCATAATCTCTTCCGCCGTCTACAATGTCTTTGACAATTCCTACACCAAATTTAATGTGGCGGACAGTGTCTCCCACTTCATAATCCAGTGTAGCAGCCTTCGTCACTTTAAATTCTCTGGGCTTGAATGTTTTCGTCTCAAAAGCCATTTTCATTTTTGCAAGGTTTCTGTCTGCCTGAATCATCTCTTCAATCTTTTTCTTCTTTTCCTGAGCTTCCTGTCCCAGATCCACAAGCTCCCGCGGAATTTCTCGTACAAATCTGGATACTTTATTATACTGTACTTCTCCCCGGAGCATCCGCTGTCTGGCACTTGTCAGCGTCAGATCCTCCATAGCTCTTGTGATACCCACATAACAGAGCCTTCTCTCTTCTTCCAGATCAGATCTGTCATCTGATATAATGGACATATAAGACGGAAACATCCCATCTTCCATTCCTGCGAGAAATACTCTCGGAAACTCCAGACCTTTGGCACTATGTAGTGTCATAAGAAGCACATAATCCTGATCCGGATCCACGCTGTCAATGTCTGCGATCAGTGCAATCTCCTCGAGAAAACCTGAAAGTGTGGCAGTCTGTCCCTGTTCTTCCATTGCTTCCTGATAGGATTCTGTCTTGGAAATAAGTTCATCAATATTCTCGATCCTTGCCTTCGATTCATCTGTGTCTTCAGCCTGCAGCTCTGCCACATATCCGGTAAGTTCAATCACTTCTTCCAGAAGTTCACGTACTGTATAAGACTCTGCCTTACTCTTTAAACTCTGAATAAAGGTTACAAATCCATCAATCTTTGAAAGGCTTCTTCCAATAGACGGGACCTCCTCTGCCACACGCAAGGCATCATAGAAACTCACACTCATTTTATCCGCATAATCTTGTATTCTGCCAAGAGTTGTGGCTCCAATTCCACGCTTCGGTACATTGATGATACGGCGGACTGCCAGATCATCTCTGGAATTGTCAATTGTCTTTAGATAACATAACAGGTCTTTGATTTCTTTACGCGCATAGAAATTCACACCGCCTACAATCTTGTAAGGGATATTCGCAAGAAGACACTTCTCTTCAAAGAGTCGTGACTGTGCATTGGTCCTGTACAGAACTGCACAGTCTTTATACTTCGCACCATTCTCTCTGTGAGCTCTGGAAATCTCGCCTACCACATACTCTGCTTCCTCATATCCGTTCATGAACTGGCGGAAATGGATTCGTTCCCCCTCCGAATTCTCAGTCCAGAGTGTTTTTGATTTACGTGAGGTATTGTTTGCGATCACCGCATTGGCTGCATTCAGAATATTCTTTGTGGAACGGTAATTCTGTTCCAGACGGATAACTTTTGCATCTGGAAAAACATGCTCAAATCCAAGAATATTTCCAATATTTGCACCGCGGAATTTATAGATGGACTGGTCATCATCACCGACTACACAGAGGTTTTCATATTTAGAGGCCAACAGGCTTATAAATTTAAACTGTGCAGTATTGGTATCCTGATACTCATCCACCATGATATATCTGAAACGTTCCTGATAATTTTCCAGAACATCTCCGCAGTTCTGAAAAAGCTCTACGGTCTTTACGATCAGATCATCAAAATCCAGCGCATTATTTCTGCGCAAAGCAGCCTGATATTCCCGATATACCTCAGCAACCTTCTTTTTAACAAAGTCCCCACCTGCATTCAGTTCCATCTCATCCGGTGTGATCAGTTCATCTTTTGCATGGGAAATCTGTGCCAGAAGAGAACGTTCCTTTGTTTTCTTGGTGTCAATATTCAGTTTTCTGCACACTTCTTTCATCAGAGTTTTCTGATCTTCTGTGTCATAAATAGCAAATCTGGTATCATATCCAAGACGGTCAATATAACGACGCAGAATACGCACACAGTAGAATGGAATGTGGAAACCCATACGCTCTCGGAACCAAATCCCACTATTTTATCTACACGTTCTCTCATCTCACTGGCTGCTTTATTTGTAAATGTGATAGCCAGAATGTTCCAGGGATTGATTCCCTTTTTATCTATCAGGTAAGCAATGCGGTGGGTAAGTACTCTTGTCTTTCCCGAACCCGCTCCCGCAAGGATCAGCAGTGGACCTTCTGTATGGTAAACCGCTTCCTGCTGCTGAGGATTTAATGTACTATAAATATCGCTCATATTTTCTCCTGTCTTCTTCCTGTACGGTACATTATTTTACAAACAACCATGCTGATCAACAAGTTGATTCCTGCAACAATCTTTCAGATTCAAAATATGTACGGTTACCGTTTACATCTCTCGAAATATTTTTTGTGCCTGAACAGGCATATATCTTTATGATTATACACAAAAATCTGTTCGCCTACAACTGATTCCTGTAAATTCAAGCGGATAAAATCATCCGCTTCGTTATGCGGCTCTACACCGAATAATAAATTTTGTAATGAGTAAAAAAAACATTTACAAGTAGTATTTAAAACTATATAATAAGGAACAGAGGTGATGAAAGATGACAATCGATGATAAAGACATGATAAACAGCATTCTGGAAAGTGTATCCAGGATTGACTATATTAAACCGGAAGACATCCCAAATATTGATTTATATATGGATCAGGTGACAACCTTTATGGAAGAACAGCTCGTTTCTTCCAAACGTTATACAGATGATAAGATTCTCACCAAGACTATGATCAACAATTATGCAAAGAATAAACTTCTTCCCCCGCCTGAGAAGAAACGTTATTCCAAAGAACATGTGCTGATGCTGATTTTTATTTACTATTTCAAGAATATTCTTTCCATCAATGATATCCAGACTCTGCTCACACCGATTGCGCAGAAATATTTTAAATCCATGACTGAGAAAGATATGACTTATATTTATAATGAAGTTTTCAGCATGGAAAAGGAACAGATTGAATCCCTGAAAAAAGACCTTCTGCGCAAATACAAAACAGCACAGGATACTTTCGGGGACGCAGATGAAGAAGATCAGGCGAATCTGAAAAAATTTTCCTTTATCTGTCTGTTAAGCTTTGATGTTTATGTAAAAAAGATGATGATCGAGCATATAATCGACGGGATGAATCCGGAATCGGAGCATAATTCCAAAAAGAAAAAATAATATTTCAAAAAGCAGCAGATTTTTCCTGATTTTGGAAATCTGCTGCTTTTATATGTCATAGAAATAATGATTATGCTATTTTTCCCTCTGCCGTCAGAGCCGCTTCCTTATCGACTGTGTTGATATCGATAATAACTATATTATTTCTCCACTGCCTTAAATGTAAATCTGATTGGCTGGTAATCGCCTGTTGTCAGTGGCAGAGGCAGACCTGCTTTCATAAGTGCTGCACCTGTATATACTTTTCCTGTTGCTGTGTCTTCGTATTTCATATCAGCATCCAATCCCTGTGGTAGAAAAGATAAATATAAGGATTTGCTTCGCTGTGGAGTCTTACTCCGCATACAACTGTTTCTTTTTTGTCTTTGGATACGAACTGCCAGAGTACATGGTTGTTGTTTTCGAATGGATTCACCAGACGATAATAGTCTCCAGACTGTACCAGATGCTCCATTTCTTTATACTTCAGAATCTGCTCTCTGGCTGTCTTTTTCTCTTCTTCGGACATCTTCATCAGATCCAGCTCATAGCCAAAGGTACCTGCGGATGCAACAATTCCTCTTGTCTCAAAAGGAGTCGTTCTTCCGGACTGATGGTTCGGGCATACGCTGACATGTGCGCCCATTGCACTTATGGGATATCCGAAGGATGTACCATACTGGATTTTCAGTCTGTCAATGGCATCTGTATTATCACTGCACCAGATCTGTGGAGAGTAGTAAAGCATTCCCGCCTCAAATCTTCCGCCTCCGCCTGAGCAGGACTCAAACAGAAGATCCGGATATCTCTGTACCAGGCTTTCCATCATTTCATAAACAGCCAGCACATATCTGTGGTAAACCTCTCCCTGACGTTCCTTTGGAAGAGCTGCTGAGAATACGTTATCTACGCTTCGGTTCATATCCCATTTTACATAATCAGCCTTGCATGCATCCAGAACCTTAAAGATCTGGTTCATAATGTGTTCGCGTACTTCTTTTCTGGTGATATCCAGATTTAACTGATGTCTGCTTCGGTTCATGGCACGTCCTGGATCTTCAGTGCCCAGTCCGGATGCTCTCTGTAGAGATCACTGTCCTCAGAAATCATCTCCGGCTCTACCCACAGACCAAATTTCAGTCCAAGTCCATGGATTTTCTCTGCAAGTGCAGGAAGTCCGCCTTTAATCTTCTCTTCATTTACTTCCCAGTCGCCAAGTGCACACCAGTCATTGTCTCTCTTTCCAAACCATCCGTCATCTAGGACAAACATATCCAGTCCGATATTTTTTGCCTCTTCTGCAATGTGGTAAATCTTATCTGCGTCAAAATCAAAATAAGTTGCTTCCCAGTTATTTACCAGGATTGGTCTTGGCTGCTCTGTATATTTGCTGCGGATCAGATTACTTCTGTATGCATCATGATAGATTCTGGAAAGTTTTCCGAAACCTTCTGCTGAGTATGCCATGATCACTTCCGGTGTCTCAAAGCTCTCTCCCTGTTCCAGTGTCCAAGAGAAATGATAGGGATGAATTCCCATTGCTACACGGGTATGTCCTACCTGGTCCACTTCTGTTTCAAATAAGAAGTTTCCACTGTATGCAAGTGCATATCCATAGCAGTCTCCATAAGTTTCCTCTGTATTTCTGTCACAGAGGATCACAAATGGATTGTGATGATGGCTGGAGGTGCCGCGGATACTTCCCACAGACCAGTTGCCATGGCCAAGATGAGTTCTCTCCATCTGGCGTTCCATATTGTGTCTGCCATAGAAGTGGACTGCATCCAATTCTCTGTACTCATAGTCCATTTCCATAGACATTGCTTTTTTTACTGTAACCGGTGCTGTACCTGTATTTTCCAGGCGTACCGCTCTGGTGATCACATCAAGATGAGGAAATACACCATAGAGAAGATGTGCTTTCAGTCCGCTGACACGGTCTGTCAAAACAATTTCCAGTGTCTGTGCCTCATCTTCCTTTGCAAACATTGCAGGAAGTCCCTTCAGGCTGTACTTTCCTTTTTTGATCTCATAGGACTCAAATTTCAGATTTGCAGTATCACTGCCGTCTGCCTGCTCTGTCTCCAGGCCATTGATACGATAATCACCATTTCCATATGCAGTATATTCCTGTGGCAGGGTATCTAATGAAAATGTTTTGTCCTTTTCTGCCTCATAAGGATTTCCTGAAAATCCTCTGTCCACACATACGATCCTGTCTGTGATCAGTGCATCGCCTACCGGACTTCCATAATACAGATGAACCAGAGTATCATACTCTCTTACCTGCATCTGATAAGTGCTGTGCTCTGTTCTCAGGTCGAATACTTTCTCTGCCTCGTGATATTTGATCCATTCCATACTCTGTACCTCTCATTTCTTTGTTCTTTCTATTTTATAGATGTTCTATCTATTTTTTATGTAACCAGGTATCGCTGTTTGTTTCGGTTAAAACGCATACTGATCAGGTTCTGTGTCCACGTAGTGATGTTCCTCTTCCTCCTCTTTGAAATAGGGCTTGAACAGTTTCCACATAAACCAGGAATCTGCATAGGCAGTCAAAGAGAATCCAAACATCAGCCAGATCAGCAGATATACCGGGAAAAATTTTGCATCTACAAGTGTCATTGTCATTGGCAGGATTGTAATCACTGCCACAGCTAATGCATAGCCTATATGTTTAACCGCAAAATAAAATGCGTTTGTGATCAAAGTCATTGTTTTATTTTCAAATGCTGCAACTGTTGGAAATACATACAATGCAACTGCCACCAGAGGAATATAGACCGCAAAGATTACATAATTAAAGATCTGTGACATGGATCCCGCATTGTTGCCAGAGCTTCTTTTTCCATATAAATAAATATTCCTGCTGCAGCCATCAGAATCCAGATCAGTGTGGACTGCCTGAAATTCTGCTTAAAACTCTTAAAAAAATCATGAATTACTCTGATATCTCCATCTTTATGGAGCTTCAATGTACAGTAAAATAATGCAGTGGTGGATGCCCCTGCTGTGATAATCGGAAGAGAGCACACGATCCACAGCAAATTTAATGCGATCAACTGACCTAAAAATCCAAATATTCTGTCAAAGAGACTTCCTGGTTTCATTTCTATCTACCTCTTCCTTTCCTGTCATTTATCTTTTTTTATTTTATATTTCATTTTTCTTTCTCTAGAGCATGTTAAAAAAAACCATTCCCGCAAATTGTGACGCGCATCTTGAGGAAAGCATTTTTCAAACACACTCTAAATATTATCAAATCCAGTTTCAGGCAAGCCCTGCTACAATCTCTGGTCCGATTTTATAACAAAGCCTGCCTGTGCTGCTCAGATCAAGAGAAAACTCTGTCTGAACACCTGAACTTTTACTTAATATTTATTGTTTATTTATATTACAGCTTACCGCCGGATGTTGCAATACCTTCGATGAACTGCTTCTGGAAGATCAGATACAGTACGATCATCGGGATACATGCAAGCAGAGATGCTGCCATCAGCTGCGGATAATTGTTGGTGTACTGTCCCTGCATTTTTGCAAGTGCTGCTGACAGAGGCATTACATCCTTGTTACAGATCAAAGGCCACATCAGGTCTTTGTATGCAAATACTGCTGTGAAGATTCCCAGTGCCACCATGGAAGAACGTGTCAGAGGAGCCATGATGAACAGGAAGGTCTGGCCGATGTTACATCCATCAAGACGTGCAGCCTCTTCCAGATCTTTCGGAAGTCCCATATAAGCCTGTTTGAGGAGGAATGTACCAAATGCAGTAACAATACCGGGAAATACCAGGGCAAAAATGGTATTGAGCATTCCCATTTTACTTACCATTAAGTACTGTGGGATAATGAAGATCTGTCCAGGAACCATCATCTGGAAAAGTACCAGAGAGAACATCAGGTTTTTCCCCCTGAAGTTCAGACGTCCAAATGCATAGCCTGCCAGTGTTGCTGTCAGAACTGCGCATACAACACGGCCCAGGATCAGAAGCAATGTATTGATATACAGATGTAAGAAATCCATATTTTCGATTACTTCTTTAAAGCTGTCCCATCTCCATGTAGACGGGAGGATTACGAACGGGTTGACAGAAGTTGCCTCTGTCATGGTTTTGAAAGCTGTCAGGATCATCCATAAGAAAGGAACCAGCATGGTAATAGATACCAGTATCAGGATAACATGGATCAGAACTCTGTTTGCTTTATCTCTTGCTGACATAATTATCCCTCCTTAGTTATAATGAACCCACTTCTTCTGCGCAATGTTCTGGAATACTGTCATGATCATAATCACAACCAGAAGAAGTACGACGATTGTTGAACCATAGCCTTTGTTATTCTGTACAAAGGAATTCTGGTAGAACAGATAAACAAGTGACTGTGTTTTGTAAAGTGCAGGATTGTTTCTGTCCATAACCATAAAGATCAGGTCGAATACCTGCATGGCGCCGATGACACGGGTAACCATTACAAAGAAGATGGTCGGCGAAAGCAGCGGGATTGTAATATGGAAGAACTGTTTCACACCAGTTGCTCCGTCAATGCTTGCTGCTTCATAATAATCTCTTGGGATTTCCTGCAAACCAGACAGGAAAAGTACCATATTGTAACCAATGATGGACATACACCAATCACTGCGATCGCATAGACTGCAATCTTCGGATCAGAGATCCAGTTGATCTTTGTATGGAAAATATGGTTGAGAAGACCAAATTCTGAGTTAAACAGCCATCTCCATACCATGGCGATCGCAGCCGGAGCAGCAACCATAGGCAGGAAGAAAATAGTTCTGTAAACAGCACGACCTTTCATTTTACGGTTTAATAAAACTGCCAGTACAAGTGCGATGGCAATGGAAAACGGAACTTCCACAATGGCATATTTAAATGTATTTAATAATGCCTGCCATACTTCCGCATCGTGGAACAGCTTTACATAGTTGTCAAAACCAATGAAGATATTTCCCTTACCGAAATCTCCGGTCTTGAAAAAGCTCTCATAAATGGTCTTAAAAATCGGATAGATATTTAAGATGATCAGACCAAGCATTGTAGGAAGAATGAACGCCCATCCCCAGATGAATTCATTCCGCGCCTGACTGGTACCTTTTTTTGGATTTGCCACGGCTCTCACTCCTTCTTATCATAGAATTTTGTTGCTGATTTGAATGGAAAACTGCCGCATATCTGCATACCTGTTGTGACTTCTGCGATTATCACATGATCGGAATCTTTTCTGCGGCAGCTTTTCCGTTTCTTATTTTTTATGAATGGTTTTGTTAAACATTAATTAATAGGACTCTTCTGCAATGGCATCATTCATAATAGTAACGATATTCTTGCATGCATCATCCATGCTTTCTTCATCATTCCATGGTTTCTTCAGTTCTTCGCACATTGGGGTCCACCATGCAAGTGTTGCATTTGTGTGTGGTCTGAATACGATATTGTCCATTGCATCCATGTATGGCTGTAAGTTGAAGCAGTCAACACTGTTAACCCATCCATCGGACATTCCTTCGTAAGCTGCCATTGTTACACCAAGGTCAGCCTGTTTCTTCTGCATATCTTTGGAACCGAACCACTCAATAAGCTGGAAAGCTTCGTCTGGCATATCTGTGTTTGCAGATGCTGCCCATCCAAGACCATTGTAAAGAGATACGCTTTCTCCTGTTTCAGCGTCTTTCGGAAGTCTTGCCACATCACAGTGCTCTTTGATATAATCGTTGTCTTTGAAAGCAGATACCATCCAGGATCCCTGAGAGATCATAGCTACTTTGCCGGATCCGAAGAGTACGTCTGTACCTGTTTCGGACATTGTAGATGCAGGAGGCATTACATTTTTAACGCATTTGTCAACGAATTCCATTGCCTTGATAGTATTAGGATCATCAAAACCGGATTTGTTATCATCTGTCAGTACACATCCGCCCATGGAGTAGATAATATTCATCCATGTATCCTGCTCGTTAGACGGGTTTGCTGCGAAACCATACTGGCTTCCGTCTTCTTTTGTAAGTTTCTCTGCGATATCATAGAATTCATCCATGTCCAGCTTCCATCCGGATAGTCGATTCCTGCTTCATCAAACATATCTTTGTTATACCACATAGCGATTGTGTCGATATCCTTCGGTACTGCGTATGTTTTTCCGTCCCACTGATACATTTCTTTGATATCTTCCGGGAATTTGTCCATTTCCAGTTTGTCACTGTCTGCAACCTTGTCTGTCAGATCAAGTAAGATATCATTGGACATATATCTTACTGCTTCGTTGGAATGCATCCAGAATACGTCCGGCATATCTCCGCCTGATGCACCTGCTTCAAGAAGTGTCCAGTAGCTGCTCCACTCTACTACCTGAAGTTCAGTTTTAATTCCTGTCTCTTTTGTAAACTCATTCATGATCTCCTGAAGTCCGGCTTTCTGTCCGTTATCCCAGATTGCAACTGTCAGGGTTTTGTCTTTCGCCTGTGCACTTACCGGTGCAAGTGCTGTAACTGTCATAGCACCGATCACTGTTGCGACTGTGAGTTTTTTCATGTTTTTTCTCATATACATCCTCCTTTATTCGTCGTTTCGACGTGTTCCTTGTGATTCTTATTATACGTTTTTGTCTATTTTTTTAAATGGACTAATGAAATGAATTTATGTCATAATCGTTATGGAAAAAACGCTGAATTTATGGTAAAATGTCAACAACGACTTGAATTTATGCGTATTTGCAGGATATCAGTCCTTATGTCTTTATATCAACAATATCTGCAATCAAAGAAAATAGAAAAAGGAATTACCCAAATGCCAAATGTAAAATATACGGACAGCGCTACTTTCCGCTGTCTTGAAAACCTGAAAGAGGGCTCCCTTGATATCAGTCTGATCCATACTGGCAAAGAGCACTGCCGCCCGGACATATCTGTTCCATGCCAAGAGATGAGTTCATCATCCATTTTGTGCTGGACGGTACCGGATTCTATTCTGCCGGAGGTCAGACCTGGAGCCTTACTCCCGGACAGATGTTTGTAATTTATCCAAATGAACCTGTCACATATGGTGCAGACGAAACTCATCCTGGACTTATGCCTGGATCGGTTTTCGCGGAATCCGAGCTCACTCTCTGGTAAGAGAATGTGGTTTTTCCAAAAATCAATTGGTTCTTCCTGCACCGAATCAGAAAATAATTCTGAAACACATTGATTATATGCTGGATCATAAGCAGCTTTCCAAAGCCAATGACCTGAGGCGCCAGGCTTATCTGATTCTGCTGTTAGCCGAGCTTGCCGACTTTCATGAAAAGCAGTCTGCCCAGAGCAGAAAAAATGCCAAATATGCCTACAACACCAGTGTTTACGTGGAGCTTGCCATTGAATATATTAAAGATATGTATCAAAAGGGAATCGGGATTTCTGATATTGCAGATAATATCGGAATCAGCCGCGCCTATCTGAACAGTGCTTTCCAGAAAGAACTTGGAATATCGGCACAGACCTTCCTGATTGATTATAAGATGCATAAAGCAGCCAGTCTTCTGGTCAGTACCAGTTTGTCTATAAAAGAGGTTTCCAATTCTGTAGGATATGAAGACCAGTTGGTTTTTTCCAAGGCTTTTAAAAAGAAATTCGGAATGAGTCCCAAAAACTATAAGACGCTTAAAGAAACCATCGATAAATATGACGAAAAACAATAAGCAGGCAAATGATCAGATCATTTGCCTGCTTTTCACTTTTTATTTTGCAGTTAAAACATAAACCCTGGATTCATAGTCTGTGCATGGTTCATCTTCACTTGTAGGTTCACCTGCTGTACAATCTGTGGTAAGCAGGCCCAGATTCATCAACTCATCCCCGTAGTTTTCTGTTCCATTATACTCATTTCTGTAGATAAAATCTGGATCCAGTCCCTGAAGCCGTACTCTGGTAAAATCTGCGTTTACTACATTTCTTTCCCTGTACCAGAACACCAGCGCTGTTTTTTTGTCCTCACTGACTGTCATCCATGCAGTTTCATTTCCCTCAAAAGGACTCTTCAGTCTGTAAAAAGTTCCAAACTGGATCAGTTCTCTGTATTCTTTCATAAAAGTAATCTGCTGTTTCACTTCACTGATTTCCTCATCAGACAGTTTATTCAGATCCAGTTCATATCCGAAAGTTCCGAAATAAGCTACATTTGCTCTCGTATGTAACGGAGTTTTGCGGTTTAACTGATGGTTTGGTACTACAGATACATGACTTCCCATGGAACTTACCGGATAACACATACTTGTGCCATACTGGATTTTCACACGCTCTGCCGCATCTGTATCATCGCTTGTCCATCCCTGTGGCGCATAATAAAGGATTCCCGGGTCAAAACGCCCGCCGCCGCTTGCGCAGGACTCAAAGAGGATCTGCGGAAATGCAGTATTTAACCGCTCATACAGATCATAAACTCCGAGAATATATCTGTGAAATACTTCTCCCTGACGGTCTGCAGGAAGTGCAGCTGAATAACATTCCGTAATACTTCTGTTCATATCCCATTTAATGTAGGAAACCTTTGCTTCTGAGAGGATTTTGTACATCATCTCATAAATACAGTCCACCACTTCTTTTCTGGAGAAGTCCAGCACATACTGATTTCTGCCATGACAGGAATGCCTCTGGGGTGTCTGCAGAATCCAGTCCGGATGTGCACGGTAAAGATCGGAATCCTTATTCACCATCTCCGGCTCAAACCACAGACCAAATTTCATACCCATCTCTTCAATCCTGTCTGCGATTCCCTTGATTCCCTGCGGAAGACGCTCTCTGTTTGCCACCCAGTCACCAATCCTGCATAATCGTTGCTTCGTGCACCGAACCATCCGTCATCCAGCACAAATAATTCAACACCACATTCCTTTGCCTTTGCAGCAATTTCCACCAGACGGTCTTCTGTAAAATCAAAATAAGTAGCTTCCCAGTTATTGTTAAGGATTGGCCTGGGACGGTCTCTCCAGTAACCTCTTGCCAGTCTCTTCTGATATAATTTATGGAAAGTCTGGCTCATTCCATTCAGACCCTTATCAGAAAATACTACTACTGCTTCCGGAGTCTGAAAGCTCTCACCACAGTCCAGCTTCCAGTCAAAATTCTGCGGATTGATTCCCACAGTGATGCGGGTTGTATCATGAGTATCCACCTCTGCCTGCATTCTGTGATTTCCGCTGTAGATCAGGCTGAATCCCATCACTTCTCCTGCATTTTCTGTTGCTGACGGACGTCGGAGCACAATAAAGGGATTATGTTCATGGGAAGAATTTCCTCTGATGCTTCCTACAGACTGGATTCCCTGCTCTAATCTGCGCTCTTTCACATGACGTTCTCTGGACCATGCGCCCGAAAACTGCATCCACACATAATCTTTATCCGGAAGATCAAGGCTGAGACTCATTGCATTTAACAGATGTACTAATGATGTACCCTCATTTGTAAATCTGGCGCTTCTGGTGATGATTCCCCCCTGTGCAAAAATAGTATAAAGCAATTCCAGTACAATTCCTGTTACTTCATCTTTCAGTTTTACACATAAGGTCTGGGCTTCTTCGTCATTCTCCGTATAGGTAGCCGGAAGTCCTGAAAGCTTTGGCTTTCCATCTGTAACCGTGTGACTGACATAAGTAAATTCCGAGATTCTGCTGCCGTTTTCCTGAAGGATTTCCACTGCCGGATAACGGTAATCAGAGCTTCCATACACCGGATATTCCAGTTTCAGATGCTCCAGCGAAAATTTGCGGTTTCCCTCATAAACACAGGCTGTCATTGGTCGCTGCTTCATCTCAAGAAGATATGAAAAATCTTCTCTGTCATGAATTCTTTTCCCAAAATAGAGATTTCCAATATGTCCATTTGGAAGCACACACATAATATAACTGATTTCATTGTTGTATAAATGGAATGTCTTTGAACTTTCATGAAAAATAATACTCATAACTATCCCCTTTCCGCATCTTTGGTTATTCACTGATAATTCCAGAAAATAATGCAATTCAGATTATATTACTATTTCATATCATTTAAGCAAATACTCTGTCAAGCGGATATTTATTATAATGCCAATGAATTTTCGTCAATTTTTTTCAATTCCTCTTCACTGAAGGATGCGCTGTCCAGCACCTTCAGATTCTCAAGAATCTGCTGTGGACGGGATGCTCCTATAAGCACACTGGTTACAATTCCATCACGGAGAATCCATTTCAGTGCCATCTGCGCAAGGCTTTCTCCTCTTTCTGCTGCAATTGCATTCAGACTGCGGATACTGTTAAGACGTTCTTCCGTAAACTGATCTGCATGGAGAAAACGCCCGTCTGTGTTGACACGGCTGTCTTTTGGGATTCCATTCAGGTATCGGTCTGTGAGCATTCCCTGAGATAACGGGCTGAATGCGATAATCCCCTTTTTCTTCTCTGCTGCTGCCTGTTTCAGACCATTTGTCTCGATGGTACGATTAAAGATATTATATCTGTTCTGATTAATGATAAACGGACAGTGCAGTTCCTCCAGAATATCTGCGGCGCGTTTCATTGTCTCACCATCATAGTTGGAAATTCCAACATACAATGCCTTTCCGCTTCTGACAATCTGTGCCAGAGCCTCCATGGTCTCCTCAAGGGGAGTCTCCGGATCCATTCTGTGATGATAGAAGATATCTACATAATCCAGACCAAGACGTTTCAGGCTCTGGTCAAGACTGGCGATCAGATACTTACGGCTTCCCCAGTTTCCATAAGGTCCCGGCCACATATCATAGCCTGCCTTTGTACTGATAATCAGCTCATCTCTGTATGCAGAAAATTCCTCTCTCAGGATTTTTCCAAAATTTTCCTCCGCACTTCCAGGCTGTGGGCCATAGTTGTTTGCAAGGTCAAAATGTGTAATTCCATTATCAAATGCTGTGAAGCACATCTGCTTCATATTCTCATAAACACCGGTATCCCCGAAATTATGCCATAACCCCAGAGATAACTCCGGCAGCATCAGCCACTGGCACCACAGCGGTGGTATTTCATGGTTTCATAACGTTTTTCATCTGCCTGATACATAAGATAATTCCTCCCTTTTTTCATACAGCAGTCAAATTTGCATATCTTTATTACTATTCTCTTGGCCTTCGCTTTCTCAATATCTGTGAAGTCAAGCAAATATTCGCAATCCGCTTCGCTACTTGCTCATAACCGATTTACTCTATAAATACATATTTTCCCTTTCCTTTACCATTTACTGCTTTAACAACCTTCACATCTCTGAGTTTTTTCATCACTGCTCTTGCTGTAGAAGGTGAACAGGCAAGTATTTCTTCTATTTCCTTTGTGCCAAAAATCTGATTTTTCTCTATTTCATCATATACCTTAAGAATATTGGCTTTCGATGGTTCATTATATTTCTGTTGAGCAATCGCCGACTTTATCATATCAATCGCCGACTTTTTATTGTCAATCGCCGACTTTTTATTGTCAATCGCCGATTTTTGAGAATCGTTGAACGACTTATTAACAGCAACGCCTAATTTTTTTAGTGAATCAGCGTTTTTCTCAGCAATAGTTTTTCCTGCTTTTGAATTATAAATAACCGTTTGCAACATAAAAGCATTTGTATGATAAAGCGGATCTTTTAATCCAACCTGCTCCAACTCATTACACATACGGTTAACACCCTCTCCAAATTCTTTGACAAATTTGTAGTTTTTCAAAAACTCTGCAATTTTAGGATTTCTGGAGAAATGAGTAAACCGTATATTGTCTGCCCTTACAAGTCCCGGAAGTTTTCCAGGCTTTCAACTACTATATGATCATCAAACATTTTAATCTGAATATCTGTACCAGTAATACTATACGCCCGATGAGTAACAGCATTTACAATTAATTCTTGCCTGACAAACTTAGGATATTCCTCATCCGTAACAAATGTTCCATCTGGACCCAGATACGTTTTTTCTTTTACCTGCGTATCCAAATATGCAATTGCCTCATTTATCATATTAAGCAGTGTACCTTCAAAGATAACATCCTTAATTACATTCATCTCTGTTCCAAATTTTTCTTCTGTTCCTTCATAACGTATAAACCTGATTCTTGCACGTGGAAAAAAATTCTGTGGATTCTTTCCAAATAACAAAATTGCAGCAGAACTGATTTGAACCTCACCATCTTTTTCTTTTATAAATCCTCTATTTTCTTTGAGATATTCCAGTGGACTTTTCCCATAATTAATCTTATCTATATATTCTTTTACAAAGTCCATATCTATATCATCTATCATGGCATCGGGTACAGCCTTATCCTCAAAGTAACGCTCTCCCTTATCATAATTAAGCTGAAGACGTTCTTCAAATGTCTGTAATTTAGATTTATCACCAACTCTTAAAAATACATCATCTGCCTGGTTTGCATGCACTTGTGGACTTGCATCGACATGCATTACAAGCACATGATTCTTTCTTCCCTTTTCATCGACACACGGAACTTTTTCTATTCCAACTTTAATAGTCGGATTGGAGAAATATTTATACTTTTTCGATCAAATGTCTGATTTTCTTCTTTTGATAAAATTTCTTCAATCGTCATTGCAATCACCTTCCATAAATTTCTGCCGTGTCAATGTAATTCACTTTTTCATCCAAAATCATAACTTCATCATCATACATTAACTTTAGAAAATCATATTAATCATTCAGAAATAATTTAATACCACGTTTTCGCCTTGCATTATAAATCAAAATCTACTTGTATATCATATCACATTTTCAATGTTATAAATATCATTTTTTGTCGTCTATTTATCTATACTAACTAAAGGGACTGCCTATTCTGACAGCCCCTTTTTAAACAAATAAACTATATTAAATTCCTTTAAAGCTAAAGGAGAATTCCATCTTTCCGTCTGCATTCAGCAGATATTCCTGATGGGTATATGCTCCCCAGCTGTCGTCACCGCCGATTCCCATCTGCCTTTGGCTACGCGTACTACTGTGTAATGAATCTGTGGGAGTTCATATGGATGCATGGCATTTTCCATCTCATGTGGAGTGTATGGGAGTGCAGAGAACATCATTGGTTCTTCAGCCATCTCAAAGTACATTCCTCTGCCCTTGCGATCTGTGACTTTCGCCCAGCGTACTTCCTCTTTTGCTCCACATTCCTGCGGTACCATGTATCTTGCTATGTTGTCCACAATTTTATTCTGGTAAATGCCCAGTTTTGCACCTTTTTTGCGGTCTGCATAGGTTTCAGCTTCGCCCAGTCCATACCACTGAACATTGTTGTAATCTGCATTGAATTTGAAAATCACCCCAAATTCCGGCATATCACCAAGTTCTTTTACAGGATCATAAGTTAAAGTTGTCTTCACTTTTCCATCGCCGAATACTTCGTAGGTGAGCTGACACTCACTGGCTGGTGTGGTTGGCATCAGATAGGTAAATGTTACTTTTACAGAGTGGTCTGTTTCTTCTGCCTGTGGTAAATTAGATGGGCCGTATGCACCTTTTCTGTATTCTTTGTGGCTTAAATACATACTGGCGACTTTCCACTGTGCGTAGCGCATCTGCATAAGATTTCCACAGTCATTGTCTGTTGGTGCACGCCAGAAGTTTGGTTTCGGGATTGCCTCGATCATCTCTTTGCCCGCATATTTGTAAGAAACCAGACCACCATTGAGGACGGAGAACATTACTTCAAAGTGCTCGCCGCGGACACCAATGTTGTGTGTGCTTCGGATGATCTGTGGCTTCTTTACAAACGCATCTGATACACATACATCTTTTTCCGCTGTAATCGCTGTTTCTGCTGAATCTGATTTTCCATCCGGAACATCCTCTTTCACCTGATATACATACTGTCCAAACGCGATCTCATGGCCTGCAGATGCCCACACTTTTTCCTCTTTCAGATGGAAGGAAACAGTGACTGTATATTCTCCGACTGCTTCAGCCTTTCCAAAAGGCAGTTTATATTCTTTCGTACTCAATGGCTCAACTGCTGTTTCCAGTACTTCTGTACAAATCACTTTTCCATTCTTTGCAAGTATTACCTTACAGTCAAAAGTATTTGTGTTTACAAACAGATTCTTGTTAATCACTTTTACTGTATCCGCAGTTACTTCTGCAGTAATATTCTGATAATTAAATTTCACTTCCTGCATCTTTGGAGATGGTTCTCTGTCACCGCCATATGCGATTCCGTTACCACTGAAATTATAGTCTGTAGGGCGTTCTCCGAAATCGCCGCCGTATGCCTGGAACTCTTTTCCATAGCGGTCTTTCTTATAAATAGACTGGTCAATGTAATCCCAGATAAATCCGCCCTGATATTTGGTTCTGTATCTGTCAGGTCTGTATATTTGTGCATAGCACCGCAGGAATTTCCCATGGCATGTGTATACTCACAGCAGATAAACGGTTTGCTGTCATCCTTTGCCAGAAACTCTTTGATTGCTTCTACAGACGGATACATCTGACTTTCCATATCACTGGTATCATTATAACTGCGGTCATGGAAAAGTCCCTCATAATGTACCAAGCGGGTAGGGTCATTCTTACGGAAAAGCTGAGACATTTCATAGATATCTTTTCCGCCAAAAGATTCATTTCCACAGGACCAGATCAGGATTGCCGGATGATTCTTGTCTCTCTGATACATGGAGTTGGCACGGTCAAGCATCATATCCAGCCATTCCGGTTTGTTGTGAGGAACAACATGAGTATAATCCTTTGTAAATTCCGCCACATCCCAGGAACCATGGGATTCCAGGTTTGTCTCATCGATCATATAATACCATATTCATCACAAAGCTGATAGATCAGTGATGTATCCGGATAATGACAAGTACGGATGGCATTGATATTATTCTGCTTCATAATGCGAAGATCCTTGCGGAGTTCTTCC
>ENA-OQCP01000193-OQCP01000193.1-human-gut-metagenome-genome-assembly--contig:-NODE-193-length-26203-cov-2.742560_pt1 | contig 26203 bp, 34 predicted proteins | sample MGYA00242760_ERZ504583 | MGnify/ENA primary metagenome ERZ504583 (study PRJEB26092, sample SAMD00036308) | human gut metagenome | host: Homo sapiens | study: EMG produced TPA metagenomics assembly of...
TGTGACCGTTAAAACAGTTAAAAAAAGAAAAATAAAAACTGATAAAGATATAATCAGCATTTAAGTACGGAGGTATTTATTATGTTTGGAAACAAAATACTTGACTTCAAAGACGAACTTTTAAAGGATCTTAACACACTTCTTTCTTTTGAATCGGTTGACGGTGAAAAGAATGACGAGTGCGATAATGCCTTGAATTTTATTCTTAAAAGAGCAGAAGATTTCGGACTGACAGGGGAGAGAACAACCGACAAGAGCGGTCATATAACCCTTGGCGACAGCGGAAAGCTTTGCGGTGTGCTTACTCACCTTGATGTTGTTCCTGCGGGAAACAGCTGGAGCGTTCCGCCGTATGCGCTTACCGAAAAGGACGGCAGACTTTACGGCAGAGGAATTGCAGACGACAAGGGTGCGGCTCTTGTTACTCTCTATTGTTTGAAAGCAATCAAGGACAGCGGTGTAAAGGGAGTGAACACTCTGCGTGCCATTTACGGCACGGGTGAAGAAACGGGTATGGAGGATATGGAAAATTACTTCAAGAAAAATCCACTTCCCGACATGGCGTTCACTCCCGACAGCGACTACGGCATCTGCTTTGCCGAAAAGGGTATTCTTCAGCTTGAAGTCAGCACACTTTTAAATAATGCAACAACACTCAGCCAGTTCCATGCAGGAAGAGCAGTTAATGCAGTTCCCGACAGAGCGTATGTAATGCTTGATTCATCAGACTATGACGAGCAGACTCTCATGCGCCTTGCAGACGCAAGTGACGGTGATTTTGAATTTAATTACACTATTGACGGTCTTATGATAATCAGCCGCGGCAAAGCGGCTCATGCGTGTGAACCGGACAAGGGTTACAATGCCGCAGCGGCACTTGTTGACCTTATCTCAAATGTTTACACAACAAAGGAAACAGGTTCAATCTGTTCATTTATTGACTACGCAATCAACAAGGAAACAAACGGCAGATCACTCGGTCTTAAAATGAGCGATGCTGTTTCGGGCTCGCTCACCGTAAACCTCAGCAGCGTGAATATTGAGGGACAGACCGCAAAGGCTGTGTTTGATATCCGTTATCCCGTTACCGTGAGCGTAAACAGAGTTCTCAAGCAGTTCAAAAAGGTTGCGAAAATCAGCGACCTCAAGGTTACTGTTCTCAATCACGAAGAACCGCTTTATGCCGATAAGGACAGCAAGCTTGTAAAGCTTCTCTCTGACGCTTATGAAAGCGTAACAGGTGAAAAGGCTGAGCTTTATTCAACAGGCGGCGGAACATACGCAAGAATGCTCGGAGGTAACGGTGTTGCATTCGGTCCTGCATTCAAAAATGATGATGTTCGTATGCACAATGCAGACGAAAGTATGGACAAAGAGAATTTCTTTAAACACGCTCAGATTTGCCTTGAGGCAATGTACAGAATGTTTGCTGACGGAGAATAATGCGTTTCGTTATGAACAAATTCAGATGAAAAGGGAATGCTAATGAATACGGAAAAAACTGTTAGAAAACAGGCAAAAAAGGTTCTTGAGGGAAACCGGTCGGTAATTATCTCAGAGATAATGGTCGCTGTGCTTGCATTTTTGACAGGGCTGTTTGCGTTCAGCCTTGCAATGTCTGTGGCAGGACTTTATGGTGTAAAAAATCCGAATCAGGCTCAGCAGATGCTTACAATGATTTTCGGGCTTGTATTTTTTGCTTTTGTTGTTGTGTGTCTGCCGCTCATAAACGGAGTTTACAGAAGTGTGTGTAATGTAGTCAGGGGCAGAGAGTGCAGTCCTCTTGATGTTTTTTACTATTATAAAAAGCCAAAATTATTTTTTAAGTCTGTTATTCTTGATGTAATTTCAGTCGGCTTGTTTTTTATCATAAGCGGTCTGCTCAATGTGTTCAATTATCTCAGTGCGGTTTCGGATAAAATAATTGACAATTCACCCTCACTCACGGCGGTTGTGGCTGTATTGCTTGTTTTGGCGTTTATCGTCAGCACTGCGGTTGTTGTGGTGTGTTACATTATTTTTGTTCATTATACATTTTTGGCTTACGGTTTTAACGAACATCTGCCGCTCGGAATTTATCTTCCGAGAATGATGGCTTTTTCAATAAAGAACTTCATCCCCACAATAAAGCTGTTTATCGGCTTTATCGGCTGGGCGGCTTTGTGCTTTTTTGTTGTTCCGGCATTTTATGCCGTACCTTATTTTCTGACAGCCTCTGCAATGTCTGCAAAATGGTTGTTCGAGCTTGAAGGGAGCAGAGATATTATATGTTAGTTTCACTTTGTATGATAGCCTATAACGAATCGAATGCTTTGAGCGGACTTTTCAGGGATATTGCACTTCAGGACTATCCACATGATAAAATTGAGGTGGTATTTGTTGACAGTATGTCAACCGATGATACTAAAGAGAAAATGGAAAAGTTCCGTGACACTGACTACGGCTTTTGGAATGTGTCCGTTGTTCAATGCGTAAAGCGTAATCAGGCAACCTCATGGAATGCCGCTCTGATGACCGCAAAGGGCGATGTTATCATAAGGGTTGACGCTCATGCAAGAATTCCGAGAAACTTTGTTTCACGAAATGTTTATAACATAAAGCAGGGCGAAAATGTTGTAGGCGGCGGCAGACCGAATATCACTTCAAATGTTTCAAGCTGGAAGCTTACCTTGCTTGCGGCTGAGGATTCTCTGTTCGGCAGTTCGGTTGCTTCGTACAGACGGCCGCTTGCGCAAAAGGAATATCTTGACAGCCTTTTTCATGCGGCTTACCGCAGAGAGGTTATTGCAAGTAGGCGGATTTAACGAAAATCTCGGCAGAACCGAGGATAATGAATTTCACTACCGCATTAGAATGGCGGGCTATAAAATGTGTTGTTGTCCCGATATTATTTCGTATCAGCATTCACGAAACGACCTTCACGGAATGATAAGGCAGAAGTATTCAAACGGACGGTGGATAGGACTTACACTCTCGGAATGTCCCGGTTGTCTTTCATACTTCCACTTTGCACCGTTTCTTTTTGTAATGGCACTTCTCGGCTGTTCCGTGCTTGCACTTCTCGGACTTCCGCTTTTTTTGTACATTCTTTTGATAATTTACGGAATGTTTGATATTGTAAACGCTGTCGGATGTTGCACAATGAAAAATGTTCAGCCTCAGTTTGTGTTTTTGCCGTTCATTTTCCCGTTGCTCCATGTTGCCTACGGAATAGGCACGATTGTAGGTTTGATTCAGATTCCGTCATGGCGGAAGAAAATCAAAAACAGCGGTGCGAAAGAACACATTGAAAAGGTAAAAAGAAAAATCAGGGAAAACACACTTCCCGGTCATTCATACAAATAACTTTTGGGCGGATAATCTCCGCCCGTATTTGATATTTACGGAGATACTTATGACTGAAAAAGTAGAACTTACCCCCGAACTTTTGCGTGAGTTACAGCTTAAACAGCTTGATATGCTCGTGTATTTCAGGGACTTTTGCGAAAAGAACAATCTCACATTCTATCTCATTGGCGGTGCGTTAATCGGTGCGCTCAGAAACGGCGGATTCGTTCCGTGGGATGATGATGTTGATGTTATGCTGCCACGAGAGGACTACGAAAAGCTGTACAAGCTTTGGCATGAACAGGGTGCAGACGGAAGATTTCGACTTCTCAAAACCGACAGCGATATGTTCACGGGCAATATTTTTATGACCGTAACCGACACAAATTACACTATGGTCAAGACAAATCAGACCGAGATTGATATTCCGCACGGACTTGTGCTTGATGTCTTTCCGCTTGATGTTTGTCCCGACAGCCGTTTTGCACGCAAAATGCAGTATGTGTGGACAATGCTTTATTCTCTGTTTTTGGCTCAGGTTGTTCCCGAAAAGCACGGCGGAATTGTGGGAGCAGGCAGTAAGGTTTTGCTTTCAATTTTCAGAGGGAAAAAGCTTAGAGAAAAGATTTGGAGAACTGCCGAAAAGCATATGATTAAGTACAGGCTTGATAAAAACAAGTGTGTAACGGAGCTTTGTTCAGGCCCTCATTGGATGAAAATTGAGTATCCGAAACACATTTATTCGGGCGTTGATTATGTCACATTTGAGGCATAAAAATGCCGTGTATGTCGGGATATGACGAGTATCTCAAAATGGTTTTCGGTGATTATATGCAGCTTCCGCCGGTTGAGGACAGAGTGCCACACCACGATATTGCATATCTTGACCTGAACTCACCGTGTGAAATCTATGATAGCAAAAGAAAGAATAAGCAAAAATAACGGTGCATTATGGAGCTTGTAAGAGATAATTGGACTAAAAATGACTATGATGATTTTGTAGAGGAACTTCGTTCATATGCCGATGAAAAGTACAGAAGCTTTCATTCCTCATTGATTCCCGACAATGACAAGGACTTTTTTATCGGAGTAAGAATGCCTGTTATGCGAAAGCTCGGCAAGGAAATTTCTAAGGGTAACGGACGCAGTTTTTAGAGCAGACAACCGATAATTCTTATGAAGAAAAAACAATGCGAGGTATTGTAATCGGTTTGCTCAAAACCGAAAGCTATGAAGAATTTTTGATGTACAGCGATGATTTTGTACAGCGTATAGACAGCTGGGCGGTTTGCGACGGCTTTTGTGCAAATTTAAAGCAGACGAAAAAGTATAAATCAGAATTTTTCCCTCATGTTTGTGAATACACCAAAAGCGACAATCCGTGGATAATTCGTGCAGGTCTTGTGCTGATGCTTGACTATTATCTTGAAGATGAGTACATAGACACGGTGCTTGAATGTTGCGACAATGCGAAAAATCCGCATTATTATGTGAGTATGGCAAGGGCTTGGCTTGTTGCAACTGCACTTGCAAAGTGCAGAGAACAGACTATGCGGTACATAAAGTCAAATTCGCTTGATAATGCAACCTTTAATAAAATGATTCGGAAATGCGTTGAAAGCTTCAGAATTGACGATGAAACGAAAAAATATCTCAAAACACTGAAGAGATATTGACAAATCCGAAAATCGGCATATAATATAATCAACAGTTGTCTTCGGGGCGGAGTGAAATTCTCCACCGGTGGTTAAAGTCCACTAACAGGTGAAAGCCTGCCGAGTCTGTGAAATTCAGACACCGACGGTTATAGTCCGGATACGAGAAGATGCGGCAGAACAGGCGGTTCGTCTGTTTTATTTTGGTACGCAATCCCGTTACATTTGTAGCGGGATTTTTCTTTTTCCCGACAACTCGAAATAATTTTTCAGGAGTGGTCGTAATGACAAAATCAAAAGCAAAAACAATTAATTCAGACAACACGGCAAAGACAACAAAGCTTGCCGTAACCGCAATGCTTGCGGCGCTTTCGGCAGTTCTTATGTTCTTTGAATTTCCCCTCGGATTCATCGCACCTTCATTCTATGAGTTCGATTTTTCCGAAGTTCCCGTTCTTGTCGGAACATTCAGCATGGGGCCGATTGCCGGTGCAGTAATTGAATTTGTAAAAATTCTCGTTAAGTTCCTTATCAAAGGCACAAGCACAGGCGGAGTAGGGGAGCTTGCAAACTTCCTCATCGGCTGTTCGTTTATTCTGCCGGCAGGTTTCATCTATAAGTACAAAAAAACAAGAGTCGGTGCGATTGTCGGAATGCTTACGGGTACGGTTGCAATGGCGGCAATCGGTGTGGTTCTCAACACATTCGTGCTTGTTCCGCTCTACTCGTCATTTATGCCGCTTACAGAAATTATCAAAATGGGACAGGCAATTTTCCCTGCAATTGACGGCACATTTACATTCTGCCTGTACTGCGTAGGTCCATTCAACATCATTAAGGGACTCATCATTTCGGTAGTTGTTTTCATAATCTACAAGCCGCTTTCAAGACTTATTAACAGCCTCGATGCCCTTCTTACAAAAGAAGAAAAAAGCAACGGTTCAGTAAACCCGAAATTAATTTTGGTTGACAAACAGCAAATTCAGGCGTATAATAGCATACGGTGTCGAAAGGCATCTATCACAGAGTAGAAATTTGTGCGTGAAGTGTTTTGCGGACGGGGAGTTGCCGCAAGAACGAAAGGTTTATCCTGCGGTACAGATTTCGCATCCCGCTGTTACTTTGGGACATATAATTCAGCGGGCAGAGCAATCTGTCCGCTTTTTTTCTTCCTGAAGCAACAACAGAGATTCAGGAGGTAAAAAATATGTCACAACTCAAAAAAATTCAAAGCTCTTTGCTTGAAATGAAGAGTATCTACGCTCTTGCGGCAATTGCAATGCTGCTTGCACTCCGTATTGTTCTTGGATTTTTTGCAAACAGCACACTTCCGTTTTTCGGAAACAATGTAAAGCTCAGCGCAGCGTTCCTTCCAATAGCCGTAACAGGTGTAATGTTCGGACCGATTCCTGCCGCAATTGTCGGCGCTTTGGGAGATATTCTTTCATTTATCATTGCTCCGACAGGCGCATATTTCCCCGGCTTTACAATCAACGGCTTTATTACAGGTTTTATCTACGTATGTTTCTTTATAAGAACAATGTAACTCCGCTCAGAGTTGTTCTTGCATGGTTTACAAATATGCTCTGCGTTGAAACATTCCTTGCGGCTTTCTGGCTTTACACACTCTACGGCGGCGGTTCAACACCGTACACAGTTTATCTTACAGCAAGATTTATCAGTGTTGCCGTTAAGTGCATTCCCGAGATTATTCTTGTGTTTGCTCTTGGTAGCTTGCAGGTAAAATTCGTGTTCCGCACGCAATAAAGAGAACCTGATGAAAAACTAATACAAAACTTTAAGGTTGGAAATCGACTGCTCCCCGCAGTAGTTTCCAACCTTTTTTGTTTTTGTGAAAAATAATTTTTTGTAAACATAAATTCACCTAATTCGGGCATTGGAATTGTTTTTCTATCAAACTATCTGCTCGAATTGGGAACGGCGGCTCGCCGTGCTGGCGGATAATATCCGCCCCTACGAGATTGCTATTTCAAATAAAATAAAAGTCGAAAGCAAATTTAAAATCTGCTTTCCGACTGAATTTTTTGTTATAAAATTTGACTGCAGGATTAAGCCCACTTGAGGGTATCGTTGTAGAGATTGATGTAGTCCTGAGCCGAACGATCCCAACTGTTGTCGCTCATCATAGCACGCCACATAAGCTGATGCCAACCCTGGTCGTCCTGAATGCCCCACAATGCTCGTCTTACGGCAAGCTGCATATCTGCACATTCATAGTTTTTGAATGTAAATCCATTACCGTAGTTGTCGGCACTGTCGAAAACAGAGTCTTTAAGACCGCCAACCTCACGAACAACAGGAATTGTGCCGTAACGGAGTGCAATCATCTGTGCAAGACCGCAAGGCTCCTGAGCAGACGGCATAAGGAAAATATCTGCGCCTGAGTAAATCTTTCTTGCAAGTTCGGGAACGAAGCCGTGACAGAAGCAAAGTCTGCCCGGATACTTCGCCTGCATATAGTTGAAGTAGTCCTCGTACTCCTTGTCACCTGAACCGAGAATTACAAACTGCATATTTTCTGTGTTCATAAGCTCCTCAAGGCCCATTCTTACGAGGTCAAGTCCCTTGTGTGCAACAAGTCTTGTTACCATACCGACCAGCGGAACATCCCAGCGCTGTTCAAGACACAAACGCTCCTGCAAAGCACGCTTACATTCGCCCTTGCCGCTCATATCGTCCTTTGAATAGTTGCGATAAAGCTGATAGTCTGTTTCGGGATTGTAGCTTTCTGTGTCAATACCGTTCTTGATACCGCAAAGCTTGTAGTGACGAAGATTGAGTTCGTCATGAAGTCCCCAACTGAACCACGGGTCTTTAATTTCAGCCGCATAGCTTGGAGAAACCGTTGAAACACGGGTAGCTGTTTCGATAGCACCCTTCATCATATTGAGTTTGCCGTTCATTTCAAGAATCTTTGTTTCGGATGCAGGAATGCCGACGCACTCTGTGTTAACTTCCCAGCCGTATTCACCCTGATACTGGATATTGTGAATAGTGAACAGACTCTTGATGTTGTAGTACCATGGTCTGTGTGAATAGAACAGATAGTAGTAAACAGGAACAAGAGCCGTCTGCCAGTCATTACAATGAATGATGTCGGGATGGAAATCAATGTAAGGAAGCATTTCAAGAATTGCACGGGAGAAGAAAGCGAATCTTTCAGCGTCGTCATAATGACCGTAGAGAGTGCCTCTCTTGAAATAATATTCGTTATCAATAAAATAGTATGTACAGTCATTCCATCTTGCCCAGAACAAACCGCAATACTGATGACGCCATGCAACCGGCACGGTAAAGTTTGTGATGAAGTTCATGGAGTTTTTAAGTTCCTGCGGAATTGTGCCGTAAAGCGGAACAACAATTCTGCAATCCTGACCTTTTCTGCAAAGTGTGTGCGGAAGACTTCCTGCTACATCAGCAAGTCCGCCACTGCCGCAGAAAGGATTAGCCTCTGAAGCACAGTATAAAATTCTCATTGTAAGATTACCTCCTGTTTAAACAACTTTATACAACAGATTTTTTAGCAATATAAATGGGGTACGAATCATATCCCATAAGTGATCGACCATCCTTGATGGTAACATCCTTATCTATGATAACATAGTTGAGGTTGGTATTGCAACCTATTTTTGTGTCCTGCATTACAATACAGTTAGAAAGCTTTGCGCCTTCGCCGACATAAACACCCTTTGAAATAACGCAGTTCTCAACCTCACCGTTGATAACACAACCCTGTGCAATGATTGAATTTTTCACATTGCTTGTAAGTCCGTAGCGTGACGGGGCGTCATCTCTTACCTTTGTATAGATAGTCTTTGCGGATTGAAAAGCTCATCTCTTACTTCTTTTTTCATAAGATCCATATTGAACTCAAAGTAATCGTTGATTGAGCTGATCGCCGCACAGTAACCCTTATTTTCATAAGCATAAATACTGTATTTGCCCAGACTGCTCTGAATAAGTCGCCTTACATCAAGCTGATTAACGCTGATGGCATTTCGGATTTCACTCATAAGAAGATCTTTCTTGATGAGAATAGAGCCGTATGCGTGGTTGAATACCCCTTTGTCAACAACACCGGGCTTTACAAAAATCTGATTTACCTTGCCGTCATTGTCTACATCAAGGGTAATCGGTCTGTCATAGCCCTGCGGAATTGCATGTTTCTTATATATAAGTGTAATGTCTGCCTTTTTCTTTGAGTGGAAGTCAAAAACATCTGTGTAATCAATGTTAGTAATTACATTGCCCTGTGAAATAAGCACATACTCCTCACGGCAATGCTCAATGTAGCCGTGCATATTGTAGATTGTTTCAACAAAGCTTGAAAAAGCCTTGCCGTCATATGGTGGGAGAATTGAAAGATTGCTCCTTCTCTTTGAAAGGTCATATGCACTGCCCGAACCCACATGATCCATAAGTGACTGAAAGTTGCTTTTTGCAACTATGCCTACATTGCTGATACCTGAGTTTGACATATTTGAAAGGTCAAAGTCGATAATTCTGTATTTTCCGCCGATCGGAACGCTTGCAGTTGTTCTTGAAGATGCAAGCTCGGGAATTTGTCGTCAAGTGTTGCCGCAAAGATGAAACCGAGTACATTATTACTTCTCATTGCCGTCCACCTCCGTGTCGCTGTCTATCATGGTTTTTGCTGTGATAACTGTGTTTTCTTTAATAACGGTATTTGCACCGACAACAGTAATTCCCCAGTCGTCAATATTTTCCGTTTCTTCGGGGTTTTGTCCGACTTTTGCATTTTTGCCTACAACGGTGTTTTCGGCAATGATAGCAAACTGAACCTCGGCACCGTCCTCAATTACCGCACCGGGCATGATGATTGAAGAATTAATCGTAGCATTTTTACCGATTGTAACACCTGCAAAGAGAATTGAGAACTCAAGGTTGCCGTAAACATTGCATCCGTCGGCAACGAGTGAATTTTGGATTGACGCCTCGTTTGAAACATAGTGCGGAGGCATCATCGGGTTTCTTGAGTAGATATCCTTGAGGTCTAAAGTAACCTTTGGATCGAGAAGATCCATATTAGCCTCCCAAAGGCTGTCGATTGTTCCCACATCCTTCCAATAGCCTTCAAAAGGATATGCAAACATACGCTCACCTGCATCAAGCATGCAGGGAGAACATCCTTACCGAAATCGTGGCTTGAACCCTCTTTGAATTCATCCTCCGTAAGATACTTTTTAAGTTCCTTCCAGCTGAAAATATAGATGCCCATTGAAGCGTTAGTGCTTTTCGGATGAGCAGGCTTTTCTTCAAATTCGTAGATTGAGCCGTCCTCATTTGTGTTGAGAATACCGAATCTTGAGGCTTCTTCAAGCGAAACATCAATTACCGCAATTGTACAAGCGGCATTCTTTTCCTTATGATATTCAAGCATCTTGTTGTAGTCCATTTTGTAGATATGGTCGCCCGAAAGGATGACAACATATTCTGGATTATAACGCTCAATGTAGTTGATATTCTGATAAATTGCATTGGCTGTTCCCGAATACCAGTCTGCACCGTCAACAGCCTGATAAGGCTGAGACAGTTTACACCCGAGTGCATACTGTCAAGATCCCACGGCTGTCCGTTTCCTATGTATTCGTTAAGAACAAGAGGCTGATACTGTGTGAGAATACCTACAGCGTCAATGCCTGAATTTACACAGTTAGATAACGGGAAATCAATAATACGATATTTGCCGCCAAACGGTACGGCAGGCTTTGCAAGCTTTTTGGTAAGCACGCCAAGACGAGAGCCTTGACCGCCGGCAAGCAGCATAGCCACTACTTCCTTTTTTGGAAACATATTAAAATACCTCCGATATTTATTTTATTATCTTTATTAAACTTATTAATTACAGTCTTGTGACTGAAAATATCAATTTTCTTTCTGAGCTTCATCGGGTTCAAGTTCTTTTGCACACCTCAGATAGATTACGCTGAGAGGGGGAGAGTGAGTGAAAGTCCCTGATCAAAACCGTGAATTTTCATTACCTCGGTTTTGATATTATGACCGTTAACAACACCGCTTCCGCCGAAACGCTCTTCATCAGAGTTGAAAACCTCGTCATAAAGACCGTATTTAGGAACACCGATGCAGTATTCGTCACGCCTGATGGGCTGAAAATTACATACCGAAACAATTTCATCACCGTTTTTGTCGGTGCGCTTGAATGCAATAACACTGTTTGTGTAATCGTCATGGTGAATCCAGTCAAAGCCTTTCCAGACCGTGTCAAGTTCGTAGAGCGGCTTGCAGTCAAGATAAAATTTGTTGAGCTCTTTAAAAAATGTTCTGAGCTTTTTATGCTTTTCAAATTCAAGCAAATCCCATTGAATTGCCTCTTCGTGATTCCACTCGTCAAACTGTCCGATTTCAGTTCCCATGAACACGAGTTTCTTGCCCGGATGAGCGTACATATATGTTATGAATGCTCTCACGCCTGCAAACTGCTCGTCATACTTTCCGGGCATCTGCTTTATGAGTGAGCCTTTGCCGTGAGAAACCTCGTCGTGTGAAATCGGCAGAAGGAATTTTTCTGAAAAAGCATAATAAAAGCTGAAAGTAAGACTGTCATGATTGAACGGCCGCCACATCGAATTGAGTGACATATAGTGCAGCATATCGTTCATCCAGCCATGTTCCACTTGAAGTCGAAACCAAGACCGCCGTCCTCTATTTTATGAGTAAGCTTTGGCCACGATGTGTTTTCCTCGGCAAACATCATAACATCGGGGTGGTACATATGAACAGCCGTGTTGAGTCTTTTTACAAAATCAACAGCGTCAAGATTTTCTTTTCCGCCGAATTTGTTCGGTTCCCATTCGCCCTCGGTTTTACCGTAATCGAGGTAGAGCATAGAGGAGAGTGCGCCGATTCTCAAGCCGTCAATATGATATTTGTCGAGCCAGAACATTGCGCATGAAACAAGAAAACTTGTAACCTCGAATCTTGCGTAGTTAAAAAGGCAGGTTCCCCATGAGTCACGCTTGCTTGTTTTTGGATCGTTGCTTTCATAAAGAGGCGAACCGTCAAACCTTGCAAGTCCGAAATCGTCCGTCGGAAAATTTGACGGAACCCAGTCAAGAATCACACCAATGCCTTCACCGTGAAGCTTGTCAACAAAAGCCATAAAATCAGACGGTGTGCCATAGCGTGAGGTCGGTGCATAGTAGCCGGTTGTCTGAAAACCCCAGCTGCCGTCATAGGGATACTCCATAATCGGCATAAGCTGAACATGAGTGTAGTGCATCTCCTTTAGGTAGGGGATAAGCTCATCGGCAAGCTTTTGATAGTTAAAAAAGTTGCCGTCAGGATATTTTCTCCATGAGCCTGCATGTATTTCATAAATATTCATCGGTGACGATGAAATGTTGTTTTCTTTGCGTTTATTAAACCATTCGCTGTCATTCCACGAATAGCTTTCTATATCATATACAACAGAGGCCTGACCGGGGCGGGTTTGAGCATGAAAAGCATACGGATCTGCTTTCATAAGCCTGTCGCCGTATTCACTTTCAATGCAGTATTTGTATGCACAAAACTCTTTTACACCCTCGACAAACACTTCCCACACACCGTAACCGATGTTATACATATAGTTTGCCTCGTTGTTCCAATTATTAAAATCGCCTGCAACCGAAACGCTCCTTGCGGTTGCGCCCACACACGGAACATCACTCCGTTTTTGTCGTTACGGTTCACGAGGTGTGCGCCCAAAAAATCATATGCACGCACTGAATCGCCGGTGTGAAAACTTCAAGAGCCGGTCTTGCCTCGTTAAAGCTGTAATTCATAAGAATTGCTCCTTGTTTAATATATGTTGTTTTTTGATTGTTTGCTCACACTTATATAATACCAAAAATATATGTCAATTTCAAGCAAATTCAATTTAAAACTAATTTTTCGTGTATATTTTATAAACTGCGACTTAATGTTACATTTTAAAGCATAATTTTACGAATAAAGAAAAATAAGGATAAATATCTTACGAAAAGGAAAACAAAAAGGGCTGTCCAAAAAGGACAGCCCAAAGAATAATCTGTAAATTCAGATTAGCCAAGCTCAGCGAAATACTTAATTGTTCTTACCATCTGGCTTGTGTATGAGTTCTCGTTGTCGTACCAAGAAACAACCTGAACCTCATAAAGATCATCAGCAATCTTTGATACCATTGTCTGTGTAGCATCGAAGAGTGAACCGAATCTCATACCGATTACATCTGAAGAAACGATCGGATCTTCGTTGTAACCGAATGACTCAGAAGCAGCAGCCTTCATAGCAGCGTTGATACCTTCAACTGTTACATCAGAACCCTTAACAACAGCTGTAAGAATTGTTGTTGAACCTGTCGGAACAGGAACACGCTGTGCAGAACCGATGAGCTTACCGTTGAGCTCAGGAATTACAAGACCGATAGCCTTTGCAGCACCTGTTGAGTTAGGAACGATGTTAGCAGCACCTGCTCTTGCTCTTCTCTTGTCGCCCTTTCTGTGAGGACCGTCAAGAATCATCTGATCGCCTGTGTAAGCGTGGATTGTTGACATGATACCGCTCTGGATTTCTGCATACTTGTTAAGTGTGTCAGCCATAGGAGCGAGGCAGTTTGTTGTACATGAAGCAGCTGAAATGATTGTATCGTCAGCTGTAAGAGTCTTTTCGTTTACGCTGTAAACGATTGTCTTGAGGTCGTTGCCTGCAGGAGCAGAAATAACAACCTTCTTAGCGCCGGCATCAATGTGAGCCTGGCTCTTTGCCTTTGATGTATAGAAACCTGTGCACTCGAGAACTACATCAACACCGAGTTCGCCCCAAGGAAGCTCAGCAGCGTTTGGCTTAGCGTAGATTGTGATCTCTTTGCCGTCAACGATAATTGAGCCTTCGCCGGCCTCAACTGTGTGAAGGTTTTCACCGATCTTACCGCAGTAGCCGCCCTGTGCTGTATCGTACTTGAGAAGGTTTGCGAGCATAGCAGGATCTGTAAGATCGTTGATAGCTACTACTTCGTAACCCTCAGCACCGAACATCTGTCTGAAAGCAAGACGACCGATACGGCCGAAACCGTTAATTGCAACTTTTACTGACATAAAAAAATTCCTCCTAAAATTCTAAGGTGCTTCTATTATATTACATTTTTTTCATTTCTTCAATAGCTTGACAAAAATTTAACGAAAAATTTTTGAGTTTTTTACAAATACGGTAAAAAACACGGTCACATTTTGCTTTTTTAAGGCAATTTAAGCTGTAACCGTCAAAAAGCTGTAATCTTTTTTATTTCCGTAATAATTATCTGCAAAATTCCCGTGCTTATTCTTGACAATTTGGTTATTTTATTATAAAATTATATCGTCCGCTGATGCGGATTTGCAAAGTACAGTTTGGACTTTGCGACTTTTTAATCAGACTCTTTAAAAGAGCCGTTATATATAGATATTTTTTATAATTTTTATGGTGTTTCGCCTTTTGAAACGCTCTGTGCAACCTGTACGGTGTTTTGCGGTTGCGTATATATAATGTATTAAAAATATTTACTAAGTAAAAATGAAAATTGAATATCTTTTTAACGGCACCTTTAAAGTCTAATTGATTGGGAACTGTGAAATATTAAAAAATCAAACTAAGGAGGTGTCCAGATTGCCATTGTGGATAAGTATTATCTGCATTGTCGCCGCAGTTGTTATCGGCGCAGGTGCAGGTATTTTCCTTGGAATTGCCATCCGCAAAAACACAGCCGAGAAAGAAATCGGAAGTGCTGAGGAGGAGGCAAAGAAGATTGTGCTGATGCAATCAAAACAGCCGAAGCAAGGAAAAAAGAAGTAGTCCTTGAGGGTAAAGACGAGGTTCATCGTTTCAGAAACGAGAGCGAGAAAGAAATTTCCGATCGACGCAAGGAAGTTCAGCGTCAGGAGAGAAGAATCCAGCAAAAGGAAGAAACTCTTGACAAAAAGCTTGACAATATGGAACGCAAGGAAGAAAAGGTCAACAAAAAGCTTCGTGATGCAGATGCAAAACTCGAAGAAGTTGAAACTCTGAAAAAGAGCCAGTTTGAAATGCTTGAAAAAATTTCGGGCTACACGGCAGAACAGGCTAAAAGCTATTTGCTTTCACAGCTTGAAAATGAGCTTGCTCACGAGAAGTCGGTTAAGATTATGGAATATACCGAACAGCTCAAAGAGGAAGCAGACGACAAGGCAAGAAACATTATTTCGCTTGCAATTCAGCGACTTGCAGCTGAGCAGGTTTCAGAGGCAACAATTTCGGTTGTTCCTCTGCCCAATGACGAGATGAAGGCAGAATCATCGGTCGTGAGGGTCGTAACATCAGAGCCATCGAAACTCTTACGGGTGTTGATCTTATTATTGATGACACGCCGGAGGCTATCACGCTCTCATGCTTTGAGCCTGTAAGAAGAGAAATTGCAAGAATTGCACTTGAAAAGCTTATTGCAGACGGCAGAATCCATCCCGCAAGAATTGAGGAGATGGTTGAAAAGGCAAGAAGAGAGGTTGAATCCGAAATCAAGCGTACAGGTGAGAGAGCCGTGCTTGACGCAGGTGTTCATAACATTCATCCGGAGCTTGTCAAGCTTCTCGGTAGACTTCGTTATCGTACAAGCTACGGTCAGAATGTACTTGATCACTCTCTTGAGGTTTCATACATTGCAGGTATGATGGCGAGCGAGCTTGGTCTTGATCCTACAATTGCTAAGCGTGCGGGTCTTTTGCACGATATCGGTAAATCCATTGACCATGAGGTTGAAGGAACACATATTCAGATTGGTGTCGATCTTGCCAAAAAGTATAAGGAAAGTGACGCTGTTATTCACGCTATTCACGCTCACCACGGTGATGTTGAGGCGAGAACAATTGTTGCCTGTCTTGTACAGGCGGCAGACGCTATTTCAGCCGCAAGACCGGGTGCAAGAAGAGAAAATGTTGAAAATTACATTAAGCGACTCCAGAAGCTTGAAGAGGTTGCGTCTTCTTTTGACGGTGTTGAGCGTACCTTTGCAATTCAGGCAGGCCGTGAGGTTAGAGTTATGGTTAAGCCTGAAATTGTAAATGATGAGCGTATGATTCCGCTTGCAAGAGATATCTGTAAAAAAATCGAAGAAGAGCTTGAATATCCCGGACAGATTAAGGTTAATATTATCCGTGAAAGCAGAGCGTCCGATTTTGCAAAATAAAATATCTTGATTTTAACTACGGTTGACAGGACTATGTTGACCGTAGTTTTTTGTTTTACTGTTTTACTTTTTATTGAAAGGAATTTGAAAATGGCATCAAGTAAAGAATATTTGGATTTTATCATTGGACAGCTGTCTGAGCTTGAGGATATAACATACCGCAAAATGATGGGTGAGTACATTATTTATTTTCGTGGTAAAATTGTCGGCGGAATATATGATGACAGACTGCTTGTAAAACCTGTCGAATCGGCAGTAGATTTTATGCCGAATGCGGTGTATGAACTTCCGTATGAGGGAGCAAAAGAAATGCTTTTGGTAGATGAGGTTGATGATAAGAATTTTTTGACAGGATTATTCAATGCAATGTATGATGAATTGCCTGTATCGAAAAAGAAGAAATAATTTGCAAGAAAATTAAATAAACTTGCAAAAATTAAATTTGTGCCGTAGCTTAGATTTTTGACCCGTTATTGTAAACTGTAATTTAAAAAACAGCAAAAAACTTTAAAAAATATTCAAAAAAGTATTGACAATCGGTTAATAAGGCTTTATAATTCAAGACAGTAAGGCAAAGGTCTTACGAAGTTTTCGGAAAACTGAATATAAAAAGGACAAGGAAGTTCACTTTGGTTTCTTCTGATTTTGCAACAAATTTTTAAAAACTTGCAAAATCAGATAAAACATTGTGAGCTTTATTTTTTGCTTCGGCAAAACGGTTTATGTGGAGGTTAAAAATGGATTCAGGAAATATAGGCTTTGTGCTGCTTTGTGCGGCTTTCGTATTTGTAATGACTCCGGGTCTTGCAATGTTCTATGGCGGTCTTGTACGAAAGAAAAATGTTGTAAATACAATGATGACATCAATTTTTATTATCGGTGTCGGAATTGTTATGTGGGTGCTTTTCGGTTATTCGCTTTCGTTCTCTCCTTCGGGAAATGCTTTTATCGGCGATTTCCGTTGGCTCGGTCTTGAGGGTGTTTCACTCACGGAGGCTACACGGATGATGCGTCAATTCCGAATATGGTATTCTCAGCGTTCCAGATGATGTTTGCCGTAATCACCCCTGCTCTTATCACGGGTGCGGTTGCAGGCAGAATGAAGTTTAAGTCAATTTTCGTTTTCACAATTTTCTGGTCGCTTATCGTTTATTATCCGCTCGCTCACATGGTGTGGGGACAGGGAGGACTTTTAGGTGCAGACGGTATCGGCGCTCTCGACTTTGCAGGCGGCGATGTTGTACATATCAGTTCGGGTGTTTCGGCACTGGTGCTCTGCATACTCCTTGGCAAGCGTCACGATTATGAACATTCAATTTACAGAATTCACAATATCCCGACAGTTGTACTCGGTGCCTCGCTCCTTATGTTCGGTTGGTTCGGCTTCAATGCGGGTTCTGCACTTGCCGCCGACGGTCTTGCGGCTCACGCATTTATGACAACGGGTGTTTCAGCCGCAGCCGCAATGCTCTCGTGGATGCTCTGCGATATTATCAAGAACAAAAAGCCTACGCTTATCGGTGCAAGCACGGGTATGGTTGCAGGTCTTGTAGGTATCACGCCCGGTGCAGGCTTTGTTCCAATGTGGGCGGCAGTTATTATCGGTTTGACAACAAGCCCCGTTTGCTATATTATGATTTCATACGGCAAGAAAAAATTCGGCTTTGACGATGCGCTTGACGCATTCAGCTGTCACGGTACAGGCGGTATCTGGGGCGGACTTCTCACAGGTGTGTTCTCATGCACGGCAATCAACAGCAGTGCAGGTAACGGTCTTGTGTACGGTGAGTTTGCACAGTTCGGTGCTCAGGCGGCAGGTATCGGCATCACAATTGTAATTGCGGTTGTCGGAACACTCATCTGCTACGGAATCACAAGACTTCTTACAGGCAAAATCAGGGTTGACCTCAGAGATGAGCTTATGGGTCTTGATGTTTCACAGCACGGTGAATCTGCTTATCCGTCATTTAATGGTCTTGACAACTAACGGAGGTTTTAAAGTATGGAAAACAATAACGATATTCAGCTTATAAAAATAGAGGCCGTTGTTCGTGAAGAAATGTTTGTAGATGTCAAAAAGGCTCTCACGGATATCGGCGTAAACGGAATTACAGCGTATCAGGTTGTCGGCTGCGGAATTCAGAGAGGTATGTCGGAGTATGTAAGAGGACAGAAGGTTGATGTTCAGGTTTTGCCGAAAATCAAGTTTGAAATTGTTGTTTCTTCCGAAGAATGGGAGAAAAAAACAATTGAGGCAATCAGAAAAACAGCCTTTACGGGCAACCCCGGTGACGGTAAAATATTTACCTACTATCTTAAACAGGCGGTTAAAATCCGTACGGGAGAAACAGGCTACGATGCAATTCAGACTCCCAACTTTGACGACTGATATTTTCCTATTTTCCTATATCAAAAAAGTGCGTACCGAATTTCGGTACGCACTTTTTGCTTGTAAAATTGTTTATCTTCTTATTGTAATATCTTCCGGGCTGACAGTGTTGTCACGAAGTCTGTTGTAATAATCGGGATTTGAACGCTTTATGCTTATCGGCTTTAGCTCGGGAGTTGCAAAACAGTGTGTTGTTCTGCCTGTTGCAGAAAGTTCTCCGTTTTTATTGTTGAAGATTTTATAGTCAAAAATCATTCTTGAACCCGTAAAAAATACAAGGCTTACTTCAACGGAATACTCATCGCCGAATTTAAGCGGCTTTTTGTAACGGGCATATGCGTCAACATTTGGAATATACAATCCTTTTGACTGCATTTCGGCAACATCACAACCGATGTCGTGCATATACTGAATTCTTGCATCTTCAAAATATCTGATAAAATTTGAGTGATGAACAATGTTCATACAGTCTGTTTCATAGTATGAAACCTTTGCTTTGTATAATTTCTCGGTCATATTTTCTCCTTTACATATATTCGGAAAATCCGTAATTATTTTTTAAGCAACAAACCGTTTTTAAGGTCCTCTGCTGCCTGTTTTTTTATTACAAAATGCTGTTTCTTGCCTGTAGCTGTTTGCGGAAGATCGTTGACAAAACGGTAGTATCTCGGAGCCTGATATTTTGAAATATTCGGTGAGCTGTCGCAGAAATTGATAAGCTCGGCAACCGTAAGACTTTCGTCAGCTTTTATTACATATGCCGCAACGCACTCGCCTCTTGTTGAATCGGGAACACCTGTTACGATACATTCCTGAACCTTCGGGTGTGAGTTAAGAATTTCCTCAATTCTTGCAGGATAAATATTTTCGCCCTTGCTGATAATCATATCATCTTTTCTGCCTGCAACTGTAACAAACTGCTCGCTGTTCCAAGTGCCGATGTCGCCTGTGTACATCCAACCCTTGTAGAACTTGTCTTTTGTAGCCTTTTCGTTATTTACATAGCAGTAGGTAGTTTTGTTCGGACATTTGATGATGATTTCTCCCTCTGTTTTGTTATCGCAGGGGACTGTGTCATCGGGCTCTGCTTTTCTGTCGTCATAAACATTTACAAGTCTTACCTCATCATCTGTGCATGATCTGCCTGCCGAACCTGCCATTTCAGGAAGGTCATACGGACGAAGAAATGTATTCCAGAAAGATTCCGTTGTGCCGTAGCCGTTAAAAATGTTGGGGGAGAGAAGTTCCTGATAGCGGATGCAAGCGGCTTTTTCAAGCGGACTGCCATGGTAATAATGCCCTTGAGCGAAGAAAGGTTTTTCTTATGCTTTTCCTGACGGTTTGCAAGCATCTCAAGAGTTGACGGAACACCTGTGATGAATGTAATGCCGTATTTTTCGATAAAGTCCATGCAGCTTCTCGGGTTGAATGTTCTCATAATCACAAGACACGCACCTGCATAAAGGGTAGGTGTGGGACCGCCCGAATGAATACCGCCACGGTGAAACCACGGCGTCATATTCATCGTGATGTCAACGGGTGAGAGCGGAAAGTGCATAATTACATCGTGAGCCGAAAGAACTTCGTTGATTGCGTTAAGCGGAACGCCCTTTGGAGTGCCTGTTGTACCTGAGGTCTGAAGTCTTAAAACCTCGTCATAAATATGCGGCGCATAGTCAACAGGGGGATTTTCGTCACTGCTGTCCTTGATGTAATCGTCAAAGAAAATGTGTCCTTCGGGAAGAGTTACTTCCTTTTTGGAATTATTAACGCAGAGAATCAATTTTGGCTTATGCTCGCAGATTTCAAGAGCCTGTACGGCTGTTTGCATAATGTCTGCATCATAAACATAAACAACAGGCTTGTTGTGTCCCATAATTTCTGCGGTTTCGCCCGGTGATAGGTTAAAGTTAGCGGGATTTGAGATTGCACCGAGTTTCTGCGGCGCAATATAACCGAACAAAAACTGCGGTGAGTTGTAAAGCTGCATAAACACGATGTCGTTTTTCTTGATGCCGTCTTTTTTCATAGCGTTTGCAAATCTGTTTGCATCGGCATTAAGCTCTTTGTAGCTCCATGTTCTGCCGCTCTGAGGATCAATTGCGGCAGGCTTATCCGAAAAGCGTCTTACATTTCTCATAAAGCCGTTAAGCCATGTAAATTCACTTTCAAATGTTTCTCTGAACATCTGTGAATCATATGTTAAATTCATAATATCCCCCTGTTCTATTGTGTATGGATGTACATTATTTTATACACACATATGTGTGTTGCTTGTATGTTGTTTTGTCGGCAGATTATTTGCCGTATTTGCCTACGATAATACTTGAGTTCTGACCGCCGAATCCGAATGCGTTTGACATGGCAAGTTGATTTCGGCTTTCTTTGCAGTATTTGCAACAAAGTCAATGCCGGCACATTCGATCAACCTCGTTGAGATTGATTGTAGGCGGAACTGTGCCTGTTTCAATAGCCTTGACACAGGTAATTGTTTCTGTAATACCGCCTGCGCCCATCATATGACCTGTTGCGCCCTTTGTTGAGCTACATAGGGAGAGTGTTGCCGAAAACCTTCTTGATTGAAGATGTTTCAACTGTGTCACCCTTGTTTGTTGCAGTACCGTGAGCATTGATGTAGCCGATGTCGGAAGGATTGATTCCTGCCTCTGCAATTGCCTGTTTCATACAAGCGATTGCACCTCGTCCTTCGGGATGCGGAGCAGTTACATGATAAGCGTCATCTGTGTTGCCGCAACCTCTGATTTCTGCATAAATCTTCGCACCTCTTGCAAGAGCGTGTTTCTCTGTTTCAAGAACGAGCGCACCGCCGCCTTCACCTATTACAAAACCATCACGGGTAACATCAAACGGACGGCTTGCAGTGCTTGGCGAATCGTTTCTTCTTGAAAGAGCTTTTGCGTTGGCAAGCGAATAAATTACAAGAGGACAGAGAACGGACTCTGCTCCTACTGCGAGCATAATATCAGCCTTGCCGCTCTGCATACACATACAAGCTGTGTTGATTGCGTCACCGCCTGACGAACAAGCTGTGCTTACCGTAAAGCTCGGTCCCTGAATATTGTAGTCGATTGCGATATTTGCGGCGGCAATGTTTCCGAGAATTTTGGGAATAAAACGAGGACCTACCTTTTTGTGTGATGCGCCTGTGAGTGCCTCCTGAGTATATGCGATTGTTGCAATACCTGCCATTGCAGTACCCATAACAATACCCGTTCTTTCGGTTCAATCTCGATTCCGCTCTGTTTCATGGCTTCCTCAGCCGCAATATAAGCGTATTGCATAAACGGATCTGTTTTTCTGATTAAATCCTTTGGAAGATAGTCGGACGGATTAAAGTTCTTTACTTCGCCGGCAATCTGAACAGCGAGTTCAGACGGATCAAAAGTCTTAATTGTGTCAATGCCCGATGCACCCGCCGTGATATTATTCCAGTAGTTTTCAACACCAATGCCGACAGGTGTTACCGCACCCATACCGGTTACAACTATTTTCTTCATTCGTTAAGCTCCTTGTTTTAAAATAAGTTATTTACATTTTGCATATTATTATGCTATACTTGAATTGTACCAAATATGGAAAAATTATTCAATACCGTTGATTATGCAAAAATGACGATTTGGCAGTCTTAAATTTACAGTTTTGCATAATATTGAAAAAAACCGACAAAATACTGCGGGAAATTGTCAAAACGGAGGTTATTATGGATATAAATCAGCTCAATTGCTTTATAACTGTGGCTCAGACACTCAATTTTCAGAGGCGGCAAGGCGGAACTATGTTTCTCAGTCAACCGTCAGCAGATATGTAAGCGACCTTGAAAAGGAGTTTGGGGTTCAGCTTTTTACACGCTCTCACCGTGATGTTATCATAACAAGCGAGGGCAAGGCGCTTTTGCCCTATGCGATTGAAATTGTTGAAACTTTAAAGAAAGCAAAAACCGTTATCAAGCAGATGCATGACGGAGGTCAGGGTAAAATTACGCTCGGCTGTGATGTTACCTCGCTTTCGTTCCCGGCAAAATGTATAGCCGACTTTGCGGAAAAATATCCGGGAATTACAATTGATGTGCGACAGCTTGACGAGGCTGACCGCACGCTTGCAATCACAGGCGGTGAATACGACTTCTGCTTTATGCCGAGAGATATGGTTCCCGAAAGCTCAGGTATTGAATCAATTATTACACATAATGAAACTTTGTCCGTTGTAACAGCGAAAAATTCAAAATTCAGCGGAAGAAAAAGCGTTAAGCTTTCCGAATTGGCTGACGAAAGTATTCTGGTACTTTCGGAATCGGTTGCACCGATTGTATATATGGAAATTATAGATCTGTTTCGCACATTTCACATTACGCCTAAAATCAGTAATTCATTTGACGATCTTGTTTCCATATATGTGTCATCGTCATCGGGAATCGGCGTGTCTGTCATACCAACCTCGGTTGCCGCATACACTTCTGACGAATACACCGATTCATACCTTATTGATGATGCGGACACAAGCATAGCCTATGTTATGGCATGGGGAAAGAATATTTCAAATCCTGCCGCAAAGCTTTTTATGGAGGCTGTTAAGAAATATGCCAAGGGCGATGACAACATTTACGGGCTGTAACTGAGCATATTTCTCAACATAAATTCTAATAAAGAACTATAGTGAAAATTTCACAAAATAAACACACATTATTTTCAAAAAAGGTATTTACTTTATAAATCTTCGGTGTTATAATTACGGTAGTCAAGGAGAAGTTGACAAAATATCCTTTAAGGAGGTAATTATAATGTACAGATTTACTTTACCGAGAGATCTCTATCATGGTAAGGATGCTCTCTCAAGTCTTAAAAATTTATCCGGCAAAAAGGCTGTTGTAGTTGTCGGCGGCGGTTCAATGAAGCGTTTCGGTTTTCTTGACAAGGCTGTTGACTATCTTAAAGAAGCAGGTATGGAGGTTAAGCTTATCGAGGGCGTAGAGCCTGACCCATCTGTTGAAACAGTTATGAAGGGCGCCGCTGTTATGCGTGAATTTGAACCCGACTGGATTGTTGCAATGGGCGGCGGTTCTCCGATTGATGCCGCAAAGGCTATGTGGGTATTCTATGAGTATCCCGACACAACCTTTGAGGAAATTATTACTCCGTTCAGTTTCCCGACACTTCGTACAAAGGCTAAATTCTGTGCTATCCCGTCAACATCGGTACTGCAACAGAAGTTACGGCTTTCTCAGTTATCACAGACTATGCAAAGGGTATCAAATATCCGCTTGCTGACTTTAATATCACACCTGATGTTGCTATCGTTGATCCTGCACTTGCCGAAACAATGCCGGCTAAACTTACTGCTCACACAGGTATGGACGCTATGACTCACGCAATAGAGGCTTATGTTTCAACTCTCAACTGTGAGTACACAGATCCGCTTGCACTCCACGCAATTGAGCTTATTCACGACAACCTCAAGAAGTCTTATGAGGGCGACATGGCTTGCGTGATAAAATGCACGATGCACAGTGCCTTGCAGGTATGGCATTCTCAAATGCTCTGCTCGGTATCGTTCACTCAATGGCTCACAAGACAGGTGCGGCTTTCACAGGCGGTCACATTATTCACGGCTGTGCAAACGCTATGTATCTTCCTAAGGTTATCAAGTATAACTCAAAAGATCCTGTTGCAGCTGAGCGTTATGCTAAGATTGCTAAGTTCATCAACCTCAAGGGCGAAACAACAGAAGAACTTGTTGACGCACTCATCGCTGAACTTCGTTCAATGAACGATCAGCTCAACATTCCGCAGGGCATTAAGAACTACGGTCCGGGCGGCGTTAAGGCTGACGAGAGCATTATCGACGAAAAAGAATTCCTCGAAAAGCTCCCCGAAGTTGCCAAGAACGCAATTGCCGATGCTTGCACAGGTTCTAACCCACGCCAGCCAAATCAGGAAGAAATGGAAAAACTTCTCAAGGCTTGCTACTACGATACAGAAATCGACTTCTGATTCGTTTGACAAATCTATTTGTACTTATCACAGCTCTCCGTTTTCGGGGAGCTGTTTTCTACTTCAAAATGACTGATAAATGAAAGAATTTTAATTAAATTTGCTTTAAAACTATTGCAAAATTAATTCTTTTGTCATATAATATAAGCAGTGAAAGGAGTTGATTGATATGACAACAGTAAGTCTTCGTTTTGATGACAATACTAAAAAAGAGCTTGACGAAATGTGTGCTGAAATGGGTATGAATCTGACCACCTTTTTTATGATTTACGCAAAAAAAAGCACTCCGTGAGCGAAAAATTCCGTTTATGGTAGATGCTCCTTTAAAGATTGATGAAAATGATAATTATGATGATTAAGCATCTGTCAGAGGGCAGGTGCTTTTTTGTCTTTTATAAGAGTAAAAACTCCGCATAAAAATGCTCTTAAAAGGCATGAAAATCATATGGACAATATTGCTTTGTTGTGCTAAAATTGACTTGAATTTGATGAATTTGGTGACATAAAATGAAAATTGCAGTAATAAACGGTCAGAACCATAAAGGCTCAACCTATCATATTGGCAAGCAGGTTGCCGATAAATTAGGCGGCGAGGTTACGGAGTTTTTTCTTCCGAGAGATTTTGGCGATTTTTGCGTAGGTTGTACGCAGTGTTTTCTAAAATCCGAAACACTTTGTCCGCATTATGAGCGACTGAAAAAGATTACCGAGGCTATGGACGAGCTGATGTACTCATCTTTACAACGCCCGTGTATGTTTATCATTGCACGGCTCAATGAAAGCATTTCTTGATCATTACGGTTATCGTTGGATGGTTCACCGTCCCGAACAGAAAATGTTCACAAAGCAGGCGGTTGTAATTTCGACAGCCGCAGGTTCGGGTACAAAATCTGCCAACAAGGATATCGCCGACAGTATGTTCTTTTGGGGCGTTCCAAAAACTTATCGTTACGGTGTCAATGTTCGTGCAACAAATTATTCAGGCGTCACCGATGAACTCAAAAAGAAAATTGACAAAAAGACTACCTCAATTGCCAATAAGGTAAAGAAAAATAACGGCGAACTCCCGCAATACTACATCAAAGACAATCACCCGGCTATCATCCCAAGAGAAATGTTTTTTGAAATTCAGGAAGAACTCGCCCGGAGAAGAAGTAAAAAACCTGCCAATACCAAGAAGGCCAAAACCAATCGTGGCAGGTTACCAGCAATATGCCTGTCCGAAGGTTGGTCTGCGGGGACTGCGGTTGCTACTTCCGCAGGGTAACATGGAATATCCATGGAAGAAAGCAAATCGTCTGGCGGTGCATCAATCGGCTGGAGTTCGGACCGAAATCCTGCGGAAATTCACCCAGCCTTGAAGAATCTGCCTCACACTGCCATACTGGAAGCCATCCGTTCTCTGGTTCATGGGCAGCAGGAAGAAATGGCTGCGGCGCTGCAGGATACCCTGATACACTGCATTGCCGGAGAAAAGGAAGAAGTCAGCCCCATTGTGATAGAGAACAAAATCAAGGAACTGGAAATAGAATTTGACCGGCTGCTGGTTCTGGCGGTTGACGAAAACGACATCATTGACCATAAGTTAAAACAAATCAGCGAAACTATC